>FTIP01000056.1_pt2 | contig 80538 bp, 60 predicted proteins | sample 1658301 | NCBI WGS metagenome assembly FTIP01 (sample SAMEA3914813, study PRJEB12502) | metagenome | biome: forest; material: soil | place: Canada | collected 2011-07-07 | depth 0.3 m
CGCGCTGGCCGAGCGTGCGGCCGCGGCGCCGCCCCCAATGGCCGCGCGCGCCGCGCTTGGCGCCATGCGGGCGGCAGCCGCGACTGCCGCTCCGCCGGCAGCGACAGCCGCGCCACCGGCGACCGCCATGCCGGCCACGCCGAGCGCCGTGCCCGCGGCGGCACCCGCCCCGAGTTGCGGCGCCCCGGACACGAGCCCGGTCGCGATGCCCGGCCCGAAGATCCCCAATCCCAGCATCGCGAGCGCCGCCAACATGACGGTCAGCGCGTGATCGATGGACGGCTCGGCACCGGGCGGCGTCTGGAACTCTGCGAACAAGCCCGTCCCGATACCGACGATCACGGCCAGCACCAGCACCTTGATGCCCGAGGACACGACGTTGCCCAGCACGCGCTCGGCCAGGAACGCCGTCTTGTTCCAGAGCGCGAACGGCACCAGCACGTACCCGGCGAGCGTGGTGAGCTTGAACTCGATCAGCGTGATGAAGAGCTGCACCGCGAGCACGAAGAAGCTCACGATCAGCACCAGCCACGCGAGGAACAGAACGACGATCACGTCGAGGTTCGCGAACACCTCGGGGAATCCCGTCATGTCGCTGATCTGCGCCATGATCGGCCGGGCCGCGTCGATGCCAGCCTTGGCCAGTTGCCCCGGCTGCAGGAACTGCGCCGGGGTCATGCCCGAACCCGAAGCCGTCAAGCCCAGACCCGCGAACGACTTGAACAGAATGCCCGCCAGGCTGTTGAAGTTGCCGAGGATGAACGCGAAGGCTCCGACGTAGAGCGCCTTCTTGACCAGCTTGGCGATCACGTCGTCGCCATTGCCGCCCCCCGCATGGCTCATCGCCCAGAACAAGCCCGCCAGCGTCACATCGATCGCGACCAGCGTCGCGGTCAGGAAGTGCACCTCTCCACCGAGAAGCCCGAACCCCGAATCGATGTAGCGCGAGAAGACATCGAGGAAACGATCGATGACGGCGACGTCGTCCATGGCGTCAGTCCTTCGGCGAGGAAGCCGCCGAGGCGGCAGGCGCCGATGCCGGCGCGGAGGCGCGTGCCGGCGTACGCGGCGTGTACGGCGTGCCGCTGCCCATGAACCTTCGGCGCGTCGCCTCGGCCACCGCATTGCACACAGCGTCGCCCACCTTGGCGTGATCCGCCTTGCACTGCGCGCGCAAGTCCTTGAGGCGCACGGGATCGACTGCGAGAGATTCGGGGGTGTCGGCCGGCGCCGGTTGGTCGCAGGCCGACACCAGCAGCACGAGGCCGATGATCAGAAGTTGCTTCATGGTCGTTCCTTTGCTCAGAAACCGTAGAAGTCGACGGCGTACGGCGTGTAAGGCGTGCCACTGCCCTGGAAGCGCCGGCGCACCTCGAGTGCGCGCTCTTGAACGGCAACCTGCCGCGCCTGCTCCAGCGCCGCGGCCCGTTCCTGCGTGATCTGCAGTTGCTGGGCCTGCATGGCCTGGCGCGACTGCAACGCCAGCAGCTGATTCGTGGCCTGGGCGGCCTGCAACGCCCCTGCTGCAGACTGGCTGCCGTTCACGAGGTCCGTCAGCACCTGTGCGTCCGAGCTGAAGTTCTGAACCGCCTGCGACTGCAGCTGCGCCGCGGTGCGCAGCGCCTCGAGCGAGTTCTGCCAGCGCGTATGCGCATCGGCTGACATCTGGCTGCCCGACGTGCTCGCCGTGTAGGCGGCGGGATAGAGACGCGCGAACTGCGTCTCCATCTGTGTGAGATTGAAGGACAGGCCCTGTGCCTGCTGAATCAACTGGCTGGTCCGCGACAGGGAGGTCAGCAGTTGATTGAGGTCGCTGAAGTTAAGGCTCGTGAGGTTCTTCGCCTCGTTTACGAGCATCTGCGCTTCGTTCTGCAGTTGCCGGATCTGGTTGTTGATCTGCTGCAGGGCCCGCGCGGCCGTCTCGATGTTCTGAACCAGGTTCGCCGCATCGATCACGGCCCACTGCGCGTGTGCAGCCGGGGCGAGCGCAACGAGCCAAGCCGCGCAAGCGGCGATCAAAGTCTTCTTCATCGCATGTACTCCTGCTGGGTCGTTGAGTGAGATGGAAACGATGGGATGAGGTCGGCAGCCCAATCGAGGCCGCAATGGCGCAGCCACGCGGCGGCGAAGCCGGAAGGCGGAACGGACGCCGACACCGCGTCGATGGCGCGCTGATGCTCCGGCGTCGAAGCGCCGGCGAAAGCCAGCGCGACCGGCCCCAGCCCGAGGTCGAACACCCGGTTGCCGAGCCGCGACTGGTAGTAGTAGTCGCGCTTGGGTTGGGCCTGCGCGACGATGTCGATCTGGCGGGCGTTCAGCCCGAAGCCTTCGTAGATCACCCGGATCTGCGGCTCGGTCGCCTGCGGGTTCGGCAGGAAGATGCGGCTGGCGCAGCTTTCGATGATCGCGGGCGCGATGCTCGACTCCTTGATGTCCGCGAGCGACTGCGTGGCGAAAACGACGGAGACGTTCTTCTTGCGCAGCGTCTTGAGCCACTGGCGGATGCGCGACGCGAACACCGGGTCGTCGAGGAACAGCCACGCCTCGTCGAGGATGAGCAACGTGGGGGAGCCGTCGAAGCGCTCGTCGAACCGCGCGAAGAGGTACGACAGAACGGCCCTCGTCGCGGCCTTGCTGTGCATCAGCTCTTCCATCTCGAAGCCTTGCACGTCGGCCGACCCCAGCCGATCGTGGTCGGCATCGAGCAGCTTGCCGTGGGCGCCGCCTAGGACGTAGGGCTGCAAGGCCTGCCGCAGCGCATTCGACTGCAGCAGCACGCTCAGGCCCGTCATGGTTCGTTGTTCGCGCGGTGCGCTGGCCAGGCTGTTCAGCGCCGACCACACGGCGTCCTTCTCGGCCGGGCCGACCGTGACGCCTTCGTGCGCCAGCCGGCCTTCGATCCATTCGGAGGCCCACGCGCGATAGCTGTCCTGGTCGATGCGGGCGAGCGGCTGGAACGCGATGGCGCCATCCGTTCCGAGATCGTAGTGCTCGCCGCCCAGCCCGAGCACGGTGGCGCGAATGGAGCGCCCCATGTCGAAGGCGAGCACACGCGAACCCGGGTAGCGCCGGAACTGCAACGCCAAGGTCGCCAACAGCACCGACTTGCCCATGCCGATCGGCCCGACCACCAGCGTGTTGCCGACGTCGCCGATGTGCGTGACCAGGCGGAACGGCGTCGCGCCGTCGGTGCGCGTCACGATCAGCGGCGGCCCGTCGAGGTGCTGGTTGCGTTCCTGGCCAGCCCACACGGCCGACACTGGCATCATGTGCGCGAGGTTCAGCGTCGAGACGATGGGCTGGCGCACGTTCGCATACGCGTGGCCCGGGATCGACGACAGCCAGGCGTCGACCGCATTCAGCGTCTCCGGGATCGTCACGAAGCCGCGGCTCTGAATCGTTCGCTCCACGGCACGCAGCTTCTCGTCCGCCGCGGTCGCATCGATATCGAGCACCGTCACCGTCGCGGTGACGTAGCCGAAGGACACCTGGTCGCTGCCCAGCTCCTGCAGCGCCGCATCGGCATCCGCCGCCTTGTTGGACGCATCCGAATCGACCAGCGGGCTCTCCTGCTGGAAGACGGTCTCACGCAGCAGCGCCACGATGTTCTTGCGCTTGGCGAACCATTGGCGGCGCAAGCGCACCAGTTCACTCTCGGCTTCGGCCTTGTCCAGGCACAGGAAGCGCGTGCTCCAGCGGTAGGCGAAGCCCAGGCGGTTGAGGTCGTCGAGCAGCCCCGGCCAGGTCGAGGTGGGGAAGCCACGCACGGACAGAATGCGCAGATACGCACGGCCCAGCATGGGCGCGAGTCCGCCCACCAGCGGCTCGTCGGCCAGCAACGCATCGAGGTGCATCGGCACTTCGGGCACCGCCACCGGATGCCGGCGCGTCGAGACGCAGCCGTGCAGATAGGTCAGGGTCTGCACGTCGTCGAGCCAATCGATCTCCGGCAGCACGCCTTCGAGCAGGCCGAAGAGACGCTCCGTCTCGGACACAAAGGCCGTCAAGCGCTCGCGCCAGTCAACGCCTTCCTGCCGGGTGTTCTCGTAGAGGAGCTTGGCGGCGCGCGCCTTCGATTCCTCGGGCGGCAGGTAGAGCAGCGTGAGGTGGTAGCTGCTCTCGAAGTGGCTCGCGTCTTCCTCGAATCCGGCGCGCCGCTCTTCATCGACCAGCCAGGACAGCGGCTCGGGAAACGACGAGTCGGGGTAGTCAGCGGCCTCGCGGCGTTCGGCGTCTACGAACAGCGCCCAGCCGGAACCGAGCCGGCGCAAGGCGTTGTTCAAGCGCGCTGACGTCGCGATCAATTCGCCCTGCGTCGCGCTGTCCAAGTCCGGCCCACGAAAGCGCGCCGTGCGCTGGAACGAGCCGTCCTTGTCGAGCACGACGCCGGGCGCGACCAGTCCAGCCCAGGGCAGCCAGTCGGCGAGCAGCGCCGGGCGCTTGCGGTATTCGGCCAAGTGCATCATGCCGCTGCCTCACACGTCCAGCAGTGCGCGGTGCTTGAGGTGGCGCGCGAAGACCTGCATGAACTGCGGGTCCAGGCGCGCGCCCCAGACGGCCATCGAGTGGCCGGCGATCCAGAGACCGAGACCCGGCAGCCAGAGCTGCAGGCCCAGGCCCACCGCCGCAGCGAGCGTGCCGTTCGCGATCGCGACGGTGCGCGGCGCGCCGCCGAGCAGGATCGGCTCGGTCAGCGAGCGGTGCAGCGGAATCTCGAAACCTGCAGCGAAGCCCGACGTATCGGCTGCGGGCGCAGTCATGCCACCACCGCTCCGCCCGTGAAGCTGAAGAAGGTAAGGAAGAACGACGACGCCGCAAACGCGATCGACAGGCCGAACACGATCTGCACGAGCTTGCGGAAGCCGCCGCTGGTGTCGCCGAAGGCCAGTGTGAGGCCGGTCGAGATGATGATGATCACCGCGACGATGCGCGCCACCGGCCCCTGGATCGAGTCGAGGATGGACTGCAGCGGCGCTTCCCAGGGCATGTTCGCGCCCGCCGCGTGGGTGGACAGAAGCGCAGCGAACAGCAGCAACGTGGCAACGGCCGCTTGCTGCAAAAGCGGTTCTACGGAAATGCGTGAAGTCTTCATGAAGGCTCTCCGGTGGTGGTTGAAGGGGTCGAAGCAGAAGAAGGTGTCAGTTCGGTGCTGAACTGGTAGCCGTTGCCGTCGCAGCCGGTGACGCGGCAGATCTCCTGCACACGGCGGCTGCGTCCGCGGCCGGCGATGAAGACGATGACGTTCACCGCCTCCGCAATGAGGGCGCGAGGCACCGTGAAGGACACCTCTTGCACCAGCTGCTCAAGGCGCGTCAACGCGCCAAGCGCGGAGCCCGCGTGGACGGTAGCGATGCCGCCGGGGTGCCCGGTGCCCCAGGCCTTGACCAAGTCCAGCGCCTCGGCGCCGCGCACCTCGCCGACGACGATGCGGTCGGGTCGCAGGCGCAGCGTGGCGCGCACCAAGTCGGCCATCGTGGTGACGCCTGGCTCGCTGCGCATGCCCACGTGGTCGTCGCTGCGGCACTGCAGTTCCACGGTGTCTTCGAGGATCAGCACGCGGTCGCGGGTCTCGGCGATCTCGTCGAGCAAGGCGTTGGCGAGCGTGGTCTTGCCCGTGCTGGTGCCGCCCGCCACGACGATGTTCAAGCGTTCGCGCACGGCAGACCTCAGGAATGCCGCCTGCGCCGCGGACATCACGCCATCGGCCACGTAGTCCGCCAGGGTCATGATGCGCAGCGCGCGCTTGCGGATCGCGAACGACGGCGCGCGCACAACCGGCGGCAGAACGCCCAGGAAGCGCTCTCCCGTCTCGGGCAGTTCGGCCGAAAGAATCGGCAGGCCCGCATGCACTTCCGCACGCACGTGCGCTGCGACCAGCCGGATGATGCGTTCGGCCACCGGCGGTGGCAGCGCGGCGCCGGTGGGCTCTCGGCCCGACCCGAGACGATCCACCCAGAGGGAGCCGTCGGGATTCAGCATCACCTCGACGACTTCGGGATCTTCGAGCGCCGTGGCGATCTCCGCACCCATGGCCGTGCGAAGCATGCGAATGCGACGCTCCATGGAAATCGCGGCACTGCTGACGCCGGCTTCGCCGGCCTCCGCGTCATACTTTCGAATCACTGGGTGACTCCTTCAATTCTTGGGAAGGGATCGCGTCCGGGGATGCGTCGCCAGTTTTCGTCTCCCCAGACGCGTCCGGTTCGATCTCTTCATGAACCTCGCGGACGAGGCTGCGTCCGCGCTGGACGTGGCGGGCGAGCTGCTCGATGAATTGGGCGTAGCGGACGCGGCCTTGCGCACGCGCGGCCTCCTGCTGGCCCTCGGGAAGGGGCAGCGAGACCGTGAGGAAGTAGCGGATGTAGAGAGCAAGCGTCTCGATCAGGATCGACTGATCTCGCTCCAGCCGATCGAATTGGCGTGAGAGGCGATCCAGCCGCTTGGTGATCACCGCCTCGCGCTGATCCATCGATTCCGGTGCGAGGAAGGACGCGAGCGCCGCCGCAATCACGGCGGACTTCGAGACGCCCCGGAGCACGGCGAAATCATCGAGCCGCTTCGCATGGTCGGGCTCGATGAAGATGTTCAAGCGAGCGCGTGTCATAGTGCGATCCCGTCGTCAGGATCCTGGGCGGCGAGGCGCGCGGTACGCGTGAACTGCCGAGCCATGTCCTGCGGCCGCAGCGGCGCGTCATCCTCGTCGTCGAGCAACATCAAATCACCGGCATCCGATTCGCGTTCGCCGGAAGACGCGAAATCGAGTTCAGGCTTGAGCTGGTGGCCACCTTCGTCAGCGAACCCGCTCATGTCCAACACGGGCGAAGACGGGTCGATCGTGGCCGCAGCCAGATGACTCCAATCGTCCGATCGCGCGGCGGGTCGATCGGCATAGGCGCACCCGGCGAGCGCCGGCGCCTTCAACATGCGTTGCACGAAATTGCGATCGAGGTAGTACCGCAGCTTGCGGGCCTTGATCGGAGGATGGCCGGACACCATCACCACCGAGTCATCCGGCGGCAGTTGCATCACTTCGCCGGGCGTGAGCAGCGGCCGTGCGGTTTCCTGGCGGGACACCATCAAGTGCCCGAGCCAGGGTGCCAATCGGTGGCCGGCATAGTTGCGCTGCGCACGCAGCTCGGTGGCCGTGCCCAGCGCTTCCGAAATGCGTTTGGCCGTGCGCTCGTCGTTCGTCGCGAACGCGATGCGCACATGGCAGTTGTCCAAGATCGAATGGTTCTGGCCGTAGGCCTTGTCGATCTGGTTCAGCGATTGCGCGATCAAGAAGGCTCGCAAACCGTAGCCCGCCATGAAAGCCAGCGCCGACTCGAAGAAATCCAGCCGCCCGAGGGCCGGGAACTCGTCGAGCATCAAGAGCAACTTGTGCCGACGCGCGATGCCGTCCGAGCCGTCGAGCGATTCGGTCAGGCGCCGGCCGATCTGGTTGAGGATCAGCCGGATCAGCGGCTTGGTGCGGCTGATGTCCGAGGGCGGAACCACCAGGTACAGCGACACCGGTGAATCGGCCGAGATCAGGTCAGCGATGCGCCAGTCGCAGCGCGATGTGACCTCGGCGACAGTCGGATCGCGATACAGCCCTAGGAAGCTCATCGCAGTGGACAACACTCCGGATCGTTCGTTGTCGCTCTTGTTGAGCACTTCACGCGCCGCCGATGCGACGACGGGATGGACCTTCTCCCCGAGATGACGCGTCGTCATCATCCGCTGCAGCGTGACCTCGAAGGGGCAGGCGGGATCAGACAGGAAGTTGGCAACGCCGCGCAGCGTCTTGTCCTCGGCGGCGTAGAGCACGTGCAGGATGGCGCCGACCAGCAGCGCATGGCTGGTCTTCTCCCAGTGGTTGCGCCGCTCGAGCGCGCCCTCGGGATCAACCAGGATGTCGGCGATGTTCTGCACGTCGCGGACTTCATGCGCGCCGCACCGAACTTCGAGCAGCGGGTTGTACGCCGCCGACCGGGCGTCGGTCGGATTGAACAGCAGACAGTGCGAGAAGCGCGAACGCCAACCCGCGGTCAGCGTCCAGTTCTCGCCCTTGATGTCGTGGATGACGGCGGAGCCGGGCCAAGACAGCAGCGTGGGAACCACCAGGCCGACACCCTTGCCCGACCGCGTCGGCGCGAAAGCCATCACATGCTCCGGACCGGCATGGCGCAGATAGTCGCCGTCCTTGCCCGTCGTCCTTCCGAGAAAGACGCCCTCGGGCTTCGTCAGCCCCGCCTTCTCGATCTCTTCATGTTCAGCCCAGCGTGCCGAGCCGTAGGTCGTCACGCGTCTCGTCGACCGTGCGCGCCAGACGGCTGTCGAGACGGCGGCGCCTGCGGCAAGGAGACCGCTCGACGCCGCGATGGCCCCGCCACGCAGAAAGATGTCCGGCGCATAAGCATCGAAGAAGTACCACCACTCGAACAGCTTCCATGGCTCGTAGACCGGAACGCCGGAGACGCCGAACCATGGCGCCCCGAGCCGCGCCTGGTAGCCCAGTGCCGCGGCAGTCCACTGCGTGGCCGTCCAGACACCGCCCAAGGCGACGCCGAACACCACGATGATCTGCCCGAACAAGACTCCGGTCGGCACTGGCCACCTCCTTCGCATCTCCAGCCCGCGTGCCATAGCGGCAGCGCGTTCGGAGTCTGGAATCGAGGCGGCGCTTTGCACACCCATTCGGGCGTGCCACGGCGTACGCTGGTGGGTATATCGGTTCGACGGCCAGCCCCGGCCCTTGATGCGGCATCAGAGCGTCAAGGGGCTTCGAGCATGGCAAGAGATGCCGCATGCGTCCAAGACCGATTCCAGCGATGCATCGTCGCAGCGCGACGAACGACCGCAATGATCAATTTAGAGTTTTTACGTGTGCAAGAAAACGCTGCAGCGCATCTGGTGGCCCGAAGCGCTGGTGCTTATGCAACACGTACGTGATGATGGGTTCATCTTCAGCCAGCGGTACGACCACCACATCCGCGCGGCGCAAGGTTTCGAGATGCCCGCTGTCGACCAAGCCAACGCCCAGTCCTGCACCGACGCGGGTGAAGAAACCCGCCAACGAGCTGGCTTCGCCCGCGATTGACGGGGTGACAGCGTGCTTCCGAACGATTGCGTCGGTCTGCAGCCGCATGCCTGGCTCGTAGTCAGGATGACAAGCGATCATGGGAAAGGCAGCAACATCCACCACAGTCACTACTTCGAACGACGCCAGCTCGTGAGCTCGCGGAACCACGGCCATAAGCGGATAGCTCCAGGCCAGTTCCTGTTGGATCGCGTCATCGTCCGCCGCCCCGAAGGAAAAGCCGGTGTCGATCTCCTCCCGCTGCAGTGCGTCCAGCAACTCCGTCGCCCGCATTTCCGACAGATCCAGCGGCGTTTCGGGTTCTAGTTCGCGCCAGCGCGCAAAGCACTCTGCGAGTTTTGGCTGGGAAATGTCATCAGCCACGCCGATGCGCAGCGGGGCGTGATAGCGAAGATTGGTTTCGCGCACCATCCGCTTGGTTCGCTCGACGCGAAGAAGAATCTTGCGCGATTCGTCGAGGAGCTTGGCACCGGCAGGCGTGAGCCGCAGGCTGCGGGGCGCGCGAACGAACAGAAGAACTCCCAACTGGTCTTCCAGATCACGAACGGTGCGCGACAGCGGCGTCTGGTCGATGTGGATACGCTCCGCGGCTCGACGAAAGTTCAACTCCTCGGCAGCAGCGACAAAATAGCGAAGGTGGCGAAGTTCGATCATTTGCGGTGCGAAGTCAATTTGAAAGCCGAACGTGACCCGAAAGTTTCGTAAACGCGCAAGGAACTGCTACCAGCACATTCACGATCACTGGCGAATCAGCGCTGCAGCCGGTCGAAGCACTGATGATCCCAACCGGCTTCTCGCATCTGGCTGTCGATGCGAGGCCGAGTTGCTCGCCCGGCCCACATGGGGATCAGAACCAGATTTCGACCCGCACCGTAGGACACGGTGCTGGTCTTGTTGGCCGGCGAATCGCTCTGGGCGTCCTGCGCCACCGCCTTGTTGACGTCCGCATAGGTCAGGATGACAGCTTCAGTTCACGGCAGGTGACCCAGATCCCGATCCCGGGCTGACGTCAGGCTCGCACCGTCTCAGCATTCGACGATGTTGACAGCCAGGCCGCCGCGCGACGTCTCCTTGTACTTTGTCAGCATGTCCGCACCGGTCTCGCGCATCGTTTTGATGACTGCATCCAGGCTAACGTGATGCTTGCCGTCGCCGAACAGCGCCATGCGCGTCGCGTTGATCGCCTTGACCGACGCCACGGCGTTGCGCTCGATGCACGGGATCTGGACGAGGCCGCCGACCGGGTCGCAGGTAAGCCCTAGGTGATGCTCCATTCCGATCTCGGCGGCGTTCTCGACTTGGTCGGGCGTGCCACCCAGCACGGCGCACAGCGCCCCCGCCGCCATCGAGCAGGCGACGCCGACTTCACCCTGGCAACCGACCTCTGCACCGCTGATCGATGCGTTCTCCTTGTAGAGGATGCCGATGGCAGCCGCCGTCAGCAGGAAGTCCACGACGCCCTGGTCGTTCGCACCGGAAATCGCGTGCACGTAGTAGTGCAGCACCGCGGGAATAATGCCCGCCGCGCCGTTCGTCGGTGCGGTGACCACGCGACCACCGGCGGCGTTTTCCTCGTTGACAGCGATCGCCCAGAGATTGACCCAGTCGATGATGCGCAGTGGATCGACCGGCCGTTGTTCGAAGGCGCCAAGCGTGCGCGCCAACGCGGCGGCGCGCCGCCTGACCTTGAAGCCTCCCGGAAGGACACCGTCGGTATGGCATCCGCGCGTGACGCAGTCCTGCATCACGCGCCAGATGGCCAGGAGTCCGGACGTGATCTCCTCGTCCTTGCGCCAGTGGCGTTCGTTGCGGCGCATCAGCTCGGCGATGCTGATACCGTGGGTGGCTGTCAGGGCGACGAGTTCCGCTGCGCTGGTGAAGGGCAACGGCAGCACCGTTGCATCGGGCGCAATGACCTTCTGTCGGCGACCGTCCGCGAGCACCGTCTCGCTCACCACGAAGCCGCCCCCGACGGAGTAGTAGGTAGCCGAATGTAGTTCGATGTCGCCGTCGTCCAAAGCCACGAAGCGCATTCCATTTGCGTGGAGCGGCAAGGACTTCTTGCGAAAGAAGATCAAGTCGTTCGCTTCGTCGAAGTCGATTCCATGCATGCCGTTCACGCGAAGTTTGCCAGACTGACGGATATGCTCCAGAAAGTCCGGCACGCGATCTACGTCTACCGTATCGGGCTCGTGCCCGCTCAGTCCGAGCAGCACCGCCTTGTCGGTTCCGTGTCCTTTTCCAGTAGCTCCCAGCGAGCCGTACAACTCAATAATGACTCTGGCCACGCGCCAGAGTTGGCCCTGAGTTTCCAGCGAACGTGTGAACAAGCGGGCCGCACGCATTGGGCCTACGGTATGTGAACTGGACGGCCCTATGCCGACTTTGAATAGATCAAATACGCTAATCGCCATGACAGTACTCGTTAAATATCGAGGAAAGAAGGTCGCGCCAAAAAGGGGCGATCAACGAGATGTGGTGACACTACTGCTTGAATCGATCGCTGCGCTCGCCACGAGTGCCGCCAATGTCTCGGCTGTCGCCGCCGACAGCGTCCAACCCAGGTGCCCATGGCCGGTGTTGTAGAAGACGCGCGGATGCCGTCCCCTGCAGACGCGCGGCATCATGTTGGGCATCATCGGGCGCAGCCCCGCCCACGGCGTGACACGCGCGGTGCCAACGCGGAAGTTGCGTCGCGTCCAGCGCACCAGCGGCTCCACGCGGTCGGCTCGGATGTCACGATTGAAGCCGTTGAACTCTGCGGTACCGGCGACGCGGAAGCGGTCGCGACCCAGGCGACTGGTCACGATCTTCGCGCTCTCGTCCAGCAGGCTGACCCAGGGCGCACCAGCGATGCTCTCGTCGTCGTCAAGGTGCACGGTGATCGAGTAGCCCTTGACCGGATAGACGTTGAGTCGGTCGCCAGCCTTCGCCGCCAGTGCGCGACTGCCCACACCCGCGCAGATGACGAGCGCGTCGCAGGACATGTGCGTCTCGTCGCGGGCGTCCTCGGTGGACTTGCAGACTAGCGTCACGCCCTTCTTTTGGCGGTCGATGCGCGCAACGTCCACGCCGTGTACGAAGCGCACGCCCTGCTCCAGGCAGGCACGCGCCAAGCCACGGGTGAACTTGTGAATGTCGCCGGTGGAATCCGAAGGTGTGTAGTACCCGCCGTGGTAGATGCCTTGAAGTGTCGGCTCGATCTCACGGATCTGCGTGGGCGAGACAGCAAAGCGCTCGAGGCCGCCGGCGTTGAGCAGAGCGTTGACCTTGCCGGCGCTCGTGAACGAATCGCGGTCGTGATAGATGTGCAGGATGCCGCGTTTCTCGTGATCGAAGTCGATGCCTTCGCGCTCGGCGATCGCGAACAGATGGCGTCGAGCTTCCAGTGCCAAGCGCGTGGTTTCCAGCGTGTTGGCACCGTAGTGGCGAATGGCGCCCACGAACTCGGCGAGCCAGGTGTACTTGTGAAACGAGAGTGCAGGGTTGAGCAACAGCGGCGCGTCCCTGCGGAACAGCCACTTGACTCCCTTGAAGACCGTGGCGGCACTGTTCCAGACCTCTGCGTTGCTGGCCGAGAGTTGGCCTCCGTTCGCGAAGGATGTTTCCATCGCCGGATAGAGGTGACGGTCAAGGACGGTGACCTCGAAGCCGAGTCTGCGCAGCGCATAGGCCGAGGTCACGCCGGTGATGCCGGCACCGATGACGGTGATGTGGGGCATGGAGTTTTTCATGTGTGGAAAGGTCGTGCGCCGCCGGATGCGGCGCGTCCCCCTCTGTCCTTTTGCCTGAGAGCTTCGGCACCGCGGCGGGCGCCATCCCCTTCGGCGGGCGTCTCGCGACGCCTCTCTCCAGAGTGTTGATGACGCCACAGTCCTCGATACCTGAGAGATTACTGGGGGATGCTCCTTCGGCGCCCCGGTGGCGATTGGCCACGCGGAGACTCTCCTGCGTCGTCATGGAATGTCGAAAGACGTGCCTTGTGGATCCCTTTTGCGATCGCAGTCGCAGCATCCGCTAACAAAGGACGCCCGCCGGACGCGCTGCCCGGCGGGCAATCAAGCTCCACCCACCCAGGTGAAGCTCTCTCATTGGTGAATCTGGTGAGTCGATCGCGCGTGCGTCGTCAGAAGTTGTGCACGACGCCGAGGTTGAACGACTGGTCGCCTGTACCGATCTCGGTCGCGTTACCTACCGCGAGCGTGCCTCCGTGACGATTGACTATGTGAGCGAACGCGGTGTAGATGCTCGTACGCTTGGACAACGGATATAGATAGCCCGCACCCAACTGATGGGCGTCCTGATCAGTGGCAGTGCGATCGTTGCGGTTGGCATAAGACGCGAGCAGGGCGCCGCCGGCTAGCGGTACTGTGACGCCGCCCATCAGGCTGAGCACGTCGATCTTGGCCACGCCGGTCGGACTTCCCGTCACCTTCTGCACCAGCGCATGCACCTTGAGGAATCCGAAGTCGTAGGTGCCGCCACCCGTGATGTCGCGTCGCGAGTCGCCGATGCCGTTGGCGTTGTTCAGGTCGTAGTATGTGACCGTGGCATAGGCCGGACCTGCCGAATAGGTGATTGCACCGCCGGTTTCGCGACCCTTGCGCCAGTTGCCGGTCTGCTCACCCAGCGAAAGCTCCGCCGCGGCGGACAAGCCCGAAAACGTCGGCGTCGTGTAGGTCACGGCGTTGTTGATGCGGATGGCCGACGGATCGACCAGATAGTTGCCCTTGCCGTCGGTATTGTCGGCTTGACCCGCCAGCCCCGCGCCGAACGGATCGAGTACCGCGAACGCGCTGAATCCCAAGCTGTATTGGCGGCCGGCGCTCAGGGTTCCGAATGAACCGATGAGATCGCCGCGCGCTTGGCGGCCCATAAACTGGTTGCTGCCCGTGCAGAAGTTCGGAGCACCGGCGGCGCTGTCGCTGCAGAATCCCGTCTCGAGCTGGAACGCCGCCTTGTAGCCGCCTCCCAGATCCTCGACGCCTTTGAAGCCGAGGCGAGAGCCTGCTGTCACGCCCGAGGAAACGCGGATCGAGTGGCCCGCGCTCCCGTTGTCGAAGACCAGGCCGGTGTCGATCTTGCCGTAGAGCGTGACGTTCGATTGCGCGGCCGCGGTCCCTGCGAGCGCGCCGAGCACGGCCAGGGTCATGGTGGACTTGTTCACTGAGTGGATCTCCTCTTAGTTGAAAATGAGCTTGTTGAAAAAATCGGCGCAGGCATCCCCACGGCGTGCTTAGAAACGCGCCGGATGGCCTGTCTTGTCGATGGGGCGGGGGGTATCTTGGCTAGTGCACGAGGCCGCCGTTGCGGTCGATCATGGTCAGCTCGATCGGGTTGATAGAGCGCCGCTGCTGCGCGCCGTAGAGCACTCGAAAGCCGCCGACGTCCATCTGGCCCGACTGCTCAGCAGTCGCGAGCACTCCCTCGCGCGTGAGCGAGTTCGCGCGCCGTAGCACCTCGAGCGTGACGCGGCCGCAGATGTAGCCCTCGAGTACCGCGTAGCTCGCGGGCGCCGACGGCGCGAAGCGGCGGCGGTCGGAGTCGAATTCCCGCACGACCTCGAGCGCTACCGTGCCAGGCATCGGCATGACCTGTGACAGCATGACTCCCCAGGCCTGGTCGTCACCGACGTCATGGCTGAGCGCAAGTGGATTGACTTGGCCGAGGGAGTAGATCGGCATGCCCAGCATGCCCTCGCCGAAGCGCTCGCGCAGCACTTTCACGGCCTCGCTGTGTGGGCGGCCGATGGCCAGCAGGATGATGGCGTCGGGCCGGCCGTTGATGCCCGCGAGCGCGTGCCGCACGGCGTCGCGCTGCTCCGCGGGGTCGGCGACAGCGGGGAATGGCACGGCGGCCGTGAGAGTCACGTGCGCATCTCGCGCCATGGCCGGAGTTAGCTTGGCGAGCTGCGGTCCTGCGCCGGCGTCGTAGTAGAGGAACAGCACGTTGCGACGGCCGAGGCTCGCGCAGTGCGCCATCATTGCGCGAACCTCATCTTCAAAGCTGCTGCGGATCGGGAACACGTTCTCGCCGGACAAGGCTGACTGAAGCCCTGTCATCGGCCCAAAAAGCGCCAGGTGGTAGTGTCCGAGGACACCGTCACCTGCGAGCTTGAGTGTCGGCTGGGACCCCATGACGCCAACCAAGGCGATCGCATTCTCTTTCTCGACCAGTTGCTGCACGAGCGGCACCGTCTTGTTCGCGTCGTAGTTGTCATCGAACGAAACCAGTCGCACGCGATGTCCGCGCACGCCGCCCGCTGCATTCGATCGCGCGATGGCCAAAGCTATTCCTTCGTTGTAGTCCCGGCTCAACGCGCCCACGATGGGGCTTGTTGTCGACGTCGTCTGGCCCAGGACAATGTCTTGCGCGGAAGAGGCCGCACTCCACGTCGCGAGTAGCGTCGCGACAGTCGCCACTGCAGCCATAGGCCGCAGCACCCTCTGTACCCTCTGAATAAATTCCACCATCGGCTCCTTCAATTCAAGCCATGACGAGCTGGAAAACTCCAGCCAAAGTGGGTTTGTTGTTGTGGGTGGTTGCAACCACCGTGGCGCAAGAATCCGCGCTAAGGCTGCGGGTATCAATGTCAACGGATGTATTGCAGTGTTGCCTGTCAAGCAACATTCGCAGAAGCGCAGCGCGCCCAGCGCAGCCTGCGACGCCGGGGCAAACCAGTGCCGCGACGCAAGGTTTGCGTCGATACGGGAGGGGGGTATAGATCGGCTTTTCGCTCGCGTCAGACGCGAGCGAATCGTGACATCTTCACGACACTTTCGCCCAACGGATCAGTCAGCTGCGATCGGGGCAGGTGTCGAGTCGCGGAACGTGTTCATTGTCGACATCAGCAGTTGCAGCAGCTGGCTTGCTGCGCCGGAGAGCTGGCGACCTTGTCGTGTGACGATGTGCGCCTCAGCGCTTGCGAGGAACGGGTGATCGATCGGCAGCGCTATGAGTTCACCGGCGGCGATCTCTCGTGACATTGCGAACGCCGGCAGCATCATGACGCCCAGTCCCGCCATGGCGAAGTGCTTCATGATCAACATCGAGTTGGTCATGAGAGTCGGTGCCAAGCGCAAGTGCTCCGCATGCTCGGCGACTTCGATCAACTGGCGCACTCCGTAGGAACCGTACATCTGGGCTATCGGGTATTCGCGCAGCTCGCCTAGCTTGGGACGGTGCTGCTGACGAGCGAGCGGATGCCCAGGGGTAACGATTGCACATAGCGGATGACACACTGACGCGCGCGAGCGAATGCCTGGTACCTTGGGTGGGTTGTAGACAAGCCCAATCTGCGCGGTGTCTTCCTCGACACGCCGGATGACCTCGTTCGTTCCTGCGAGATTGAGTGAAACCGTGAGCCCGGGATGGCGGCGCCAAAAGGCCGACAGCGGTGCGCCCAGCATCTCGCTGACGAAGCCTTCACCAAGTACAACATCGATCTGGCCGCGGGCGAGACCACGGATCTCGTCGAGCTTGGCAATCAGATCATCCTGGTTTGCACTGTACTGCCGATAGAAGTCGACCAGCAGTTGCCCCGCCTCGGTCGGCTTCACGCCACGACCTTTTCGCTCCATCAGTGGGAGTGCCAGTTCCGCTTCCAGCTGCGCGATCTGGCGGCTGATCACGGAGGCGTTCATGTCCAGCTTATCCGCTGCGGCGCGAAGCGATCCCAGGTTGGCTGCCTCGTAGAGGTACAGGATGCGCCGCTCATTGATGGCGTTCTTCATGCGTCCGACTCCAGCGTCCAATATTCGGCGGTGTACATGTCGGCAACGTCACTGTTGCCCACCAGTCAACAGAATTCTACGTTTGTTGACATTGATCCGTCGAGCCCAACGCGAGAACCTTGCAGGACGCGATACCTCGTCCCCTGGAGTTGGGTGGGACGGGTCGTGCACGAGCGCACCGACGCCGATGAACGGATGACGAGACAACATCCCGCGGACGCCGGGCGCGACCCTGCAACCAACAGGACACGAGCCTGCGCAACGGCCGTCCGTAAGCTTCGAAGAAAGAACTGACCATGATCACAGAGACCCTGAGTGCGCACGTCGCAGCCCCGCCCGCGGAGGGTCGATTGCGGCTCTTCGTTCTGGCATTGGGCGTGGTGTTGCTGGCGGAATTTCTCGGGATCGTCACCATTCCCGTGGGCCCCGGAAAGATCGTCATGCTGCCGATGATCTGGGCGCTGCTGATCGGTGCAGTCATCAGCCTCGCAGCGCGGCGCCTGCCCTCGTCGCTGCAGGTCGACACGGTGCTCCAACACCGCGCCACGACCATCGTTGGACTCGCGCTGCTGATCTTCGTCGGCAAGCTCGCGCTGCTCGTCGGTGGATCGCTCCCCAAGCTCATGAACGCGGGCTGGGCGCTGGTCTTCCAGGAGTTCGGCCACTTCCTCGCGACCGCAATCCTTGGCCTCCCGGTGGCCTTGCTCCTGGGTATCAAGCGCGAGGCGATCGGCGCCACCTTCTCGGTGGGCCGCGAGCCCAGTCTCGCAATCATTGGAGAAAAATACGGCATGGCCTCGCCGGAAGGCCGAGGCGTGCTGGCCGAATACATCACTGGCACGCTGTTCGGAGCGATCTTCATCGCGCTGCTGGCCAGCCTCGTGACCAGCCTCCACATCTTCGATCCGCTCGCGCTCGCCATGGGCGCCGGCGTGGGCTCGGGCAGCATGATGGCGGCCGCCTCCGGAGCCATCGCTGCGCAGCAGACGCCCGAGGTCGCCAAGGAGGTCGCGACCTTCGCTGCGGCGAGCAACCTCATCACGACCACGATCGGCACCTACTTCACACTGTTCCTGTCTCTGCCCTTCACGGCCTGGGCCTATCGCAAGCTAGAGCCGCTGATCGGACGCACGACGAGCGCGAGTCTCGATACCGCGGACGCCGGCCTGGCCGCCGCGATCGCCCACGACGCCGAACAGGCGCCCGGGGCGCTCGAGATGGTGGCGATCTGGGTACTCGTGGGCGCGCTCGCGCTTGCGGGCAACTGGATCACCTACAAGACAGTTCCGGACGCGTCGGTCGTCGCGGGCATGGGCATCATCATCGGCATCGTCGCTGTTGGCTACGCGCTCTACCGCTTGACGCAGCGAAAGATCGTCGCGGTGATCTGGGTGTCGCTGATTGGCATGTTGCTGACCTATCCCGGCTTCCCGCTCGCGTCCACCGTGGCGGCATTGACCACCAAGATCAATTTCCTCGCACTGACCACACCGATCCTCGCCTTCGCCGGGCTGTCGCTGGCGAAGGATGTCCCGGCCTTCCGTCGCCTTGGCTGGCGCATCGTGCTGGTTTCGTTCATGGCCAACGCCGGCACCTTCATCGGCGCCACCGTCGTCGCACAGATCTTCATGCACAAGCCGCTCTGAGCCGCACGCCGTTCCCTCGCAGGCATGACCCGCCTGCCTCCCACATCCAACGATTCGAAGAGACAAATCCGTCATGGCGAGCATCTCCCCTGAAACCGTCCAGGCCATGGTGGCCTGGCGGCACGACCTCCACGCTCATCCCGAGACCGCGTTCACCGAATTTCGAACCTCCGATCTCGTGGCTCGCGAACTCTCGGCCCTAGGCCTCGAGGTACACCGCGGCCTCGCCAAGACGGGCGTCGTCGCATCGATCCGCAACGGCGATGGCCCGGTCATCGGGCTGCGTGCCGACATGGACGCTCTGTTGGTCGAGGAGCAAGGCACCGTGCCGCATGCGTCACTCCATCCGGGCAAGATGCACGCCTGCGGTCACGACGGCCACACGGCGATGCTGCTCGGTGCGGCACGTCACCTTGCAGCGCACCGTGACTTCCGTGGCACCGTCCGCTTCATCTTCCAGCCCGCGGAAGAGAACGAATGCGGTGGCCGCGTGATGATCGAGGAGGGTCTGTTTGAACGGTTCCCCTGTGACCAGGTCTATGCCATGCACAACTGGCCCGGACTGCCGGCGGGGCACTTCTCGGTGAACCACGGGCCGATGATGGCATCGTTCGACATGTTCGAGATCGTCGTGCAGGGACGCAGTACCCACGCGGCGATGCCCGAACGCGGCGTCGACCCCTTCCCTGCTGCCGCCCAGATCGTGCTCGGACTGCAGACCATCGTGAGCCGGCGCCTCTCCGCCAATGACAGTGCTGTGGTCAGCGTGACACAGGTCCATGGCGGTGAAACCTGGAACACCATCCCTGAAACGGTGACGATCCGCGGCGGTGTGCGCACGTTCTCGTCGCAGGTGCAAGATCTCGTTGAGCAGGCAATTCACGAGATCAGCGAAGCGATCGCGCATGCACACGGGGCGAGCGCCACCGTCGCCTACCGCCGTCGCTACCCAGCGACGATCAACACACCGGCCGAGGCCGACATTGCGATCGCGGTCGCGCGATCGCTCGTCGGCACGAGCAAGGTCAGTGTGGACGTGCCCCCGTCGATGGCCTCTGAGGACTTCGCTTACTTCCTGAGATCCCGGCCGGGCGCCTACGTCTGGATCGGCGTCGACTCGGACAGGCCGAGCGTGCCCCTACACAACGCCTGCTACGACTTCAACGACGAGATTCTGGGCCTCGGTGCCGCCTACTTCGTCAATCTGGTTAAGCAGATCCTGTCGCCGCCAACTCTCCAGGTGGGCGAAGCGACGGTTGCTGCAGCACACGCCGTGAACTAAAGCGGCACATCTCGGCGTCCGAAGCCCCTTTCGCCTCCCAGGGGCGTCCCAAGTCAGGTGACCGTTCTCGCCCAGAAAGCTTGCCATCCCGACCCTCCGGAACTGTGGAGGCGTCGCTATCAATTTGTGTAAACGTGATCTTGTGACTCGTGCCCTATCGTCTGATGATGCAAAGCGCTCGATCAACACGCGAAGTCTCAAACGTGTGAACGCAAGCACTATTGCATCAGCTCTTGGAGCATTGGCAGTTGCTTTGACGCTGGGCCCGCTCGCGCATACGAGCACCATCGCTGCCAGCCTTTGCCTGCTTGCCGTAGCGCTCGCAGGATCGGCCGTCACAGCGATGCGCATGAAGGCCCAATGCACGAATGCCATTCGCGATCTGACCCAGAGACAATCTCAACTCACGACAGCCCGTGAAGACTGCCTCTCTCAACTCGCTCGTCGCGACGAAACTGTCGCTGCATTGCTAGACGGACTGCCTCTCGCGTTTTGCATGGTAGTGGAAGGCAATGTGATCGACGACGGGCATTCGAGATGGGCGGAGTTATTCATGGGCCCTGGTCCGATAGCAGGTCAGCCGCTGGTTGCCAAAGCCTTCGGTCGGAGCGAACTCTCTGAGGTTGACCGTCACCAGTTGGACAAAGTCATCAGTTCCGTCCTGGGGGAAGATCTGCAGTGCTTTGAAGAGCTCGAGAGTCGTCTTGTCAGGGAAATCAACCTCGTCGACGTTGTTGGAACACATCGCACCGTGTGCGTGGAGTGGATTCCAATCGTGTCGAGCGACGGCCTTGTGAGACGTCTGCTGGTTGTGTTGCAAGACCTGAGCGCCCTGCGCGCGCTTCAGCGAGAAACTTGCGAACTGCGCGACCATTTCTCCGTGCTCATGGAGGTGCGCCAGCTATGGGGTGAACAGCTGCATGACTTCGTATCTGGCGCACGCATGTTCATCGAGCGATGCCGAGCACTGATCGAAAGCAAATCCTCGCGCAACGGCCCGATCGTCTTTGAGATCTCTCTTGCGATGAGCGCGATAGAGGGTAGTGCCCGCAAGCATGGCTTCACGCCTGTGGCCGAGGCAGCGCGGCGCGCGATGCAGGTTTGCGACGAGTCCCGGCGACTCCCGCGGCAAAGCTGGAGCCGCGCAGCATTGCTGGCTAGCTTCGCTGTGCTCGAAGCGGCTGTTGCGCGCTATGCCGCTGTGGTGGGCGAATTTGACGGGCAAGCGCCGAGAAGCAAGGGCGGAGCTCACGCATGCGCGACTGCATTTGCCCTGCGCACAGACGACCTTTGCACTCAGAAGGCTTCGCTGTTGTGAGGCCTCCCAGCGGTGCAGCGCCGCAGGAGGCGAGCTTCACGGCTCGAAAGTTTGACTTCTGAGAACGACTTCGATCGAGGTGCGCCTCTGGCGTGAATGGTGATAGCCCATTCCGTTCCCGCGGCGCTTTTTCATAGTGGTTCGAAAGGAAAACGACATGACTATCGGAAGTGCTCAAAGGTCAGCGCTGCAGCAGATTGCCGCGGCAATCATCGGCAATGCTCTTGAATGGTACGACTTCACCGTCTTCGGGTTCTTCACGCCAATTGTCGCAAGCATGTTCTTTCCAGCGTCCAGCGAATATGGTTCGCTCCTCCTGACGACGGCGAGCTTTGGGGTCGGCTTCGTCGTGCGTCCGCTGGGTGGCATCTTCATCGGTGTGATCGCGGACAGACTTGGAAGGCGCGTCGCGATGCAACTGATCATCCTGATGATGGCGATCGCTACCGCCATGATCGCATTTGCTCCAACATACGCTGCGATCGGCGTCGGTGCTTCCCTCTGGATCGTCATAGCGCGGATGCTGCAGGGGCTCGCGACCGGGGGAGAATTCGCCAGCGCGACGGCATTTCTTGTCGAGGTAGCCCCCGAAGAAAAAAGGGGCGCATATGGCGCTTGGCAGATGGTTGGGCAGGGCTTGGCGCTGTTGCTGGGTGCAATGGCCGGAGCGGTGCTGACGCACAACCTCAGCCATGATCAGCTCTACGACTGGGGTTGGCGGCTTCCGTTCGCGCTCGGCCTGTTGATCGCGCCGGTGGGCTTCTGGATCCGCCGCCACCTGCAGGAGCCATTGAGACAGGAGAGGCACCGCTCGCAGGAAACCATGGGCACCGCGCTCAGGAGGCATCCCCGGGCACTGGCATCAAGTTTCCTGATGTCGGCGTTCGCAGCGAGTTCGTTCTACGTTCTGATCATCTACATGCCTACCTTTGTGCATGCCAGGCTTTCGATACCGCTTGACGACGCCTTTTCGGGGCAATGCGCCGGCATCCTCGCGATGATTCTATTGACAGTGGGGTCAGGAGCACTGTCAGATCGTCTAGGTCGGCGGCCAGTAATGCAGATTGCAATGGGCCTCCTCATCCTCGGGCTATATCCCCTCAATAGTTGGCTCGTGGCCCAACCAAGCGCCTCCCGATTCACACTCGTTCAGATTTCTCTGTGCGGTCTCTTGGGTGCAGCAATGGGGCCGTTCTCGGCCGCAGTGGCCGAGCAGTTCAGCGCAAAGATCCGATCTACTGGCATGGCCGTCAGCTACAACCTGGCGGTCATGCTGTTCGGCGGCTTTGGACAGTTCATCGTGACGTGGTTGCTTCACGCGACTGGCTCGCTCATGACTCCTGCTGTGTATGTCCTTGGTGGATCACTGCTCGGGCTGGCCGGAGCAACGTTGATGCGGGGGGATTCCGACAGCCAATTCACGCACTTACCCAGGGGATCTCGCGACGTCACCGTCCGGCAGAAAGTAGAGGCTTAGCTCGGACAAATCAGTGGCTGCATGCGGACACTGACCGCTCGGTGCGAATTTCTTCGAACCAGCGGTCAATCGCCTGGTGTCCAAGCACGAAAGCGCTGCGAACGGTGCTTGTCGACGATCTGGACGGGGTGGCATGCCGTTGCCAGGGATCGCGACTCAGATATGTGCAGCCGCAAAAAGTGTTCTTCACTGGGCAGGCTGCGCGGGGTCGAAACCGAGATTGGAGAAAAGTCCGTGGAAGCGACAGAGAAGAGCCGGCAGCATGTGCTGGTGGTGGATGACGAGTCCGACATGGTGGCCCTGGTACAGGACGTATTGCGGCGCGCCGGCTTTGAGGTCGATGGCGCGAGCTGCGGTGATGAAGCCCGTCGCGCAATGGCTAGCCGCGAGTACGCACTAGTTGTGCTCGACCTGAGACTGAAATCAGAGGACGGACTAACACTCGCTCGCCAGATTCGCCAGAACTCGTCGATACCGATCATCATGATCAGCGGAAGCAGCGACGAGACCGATCGCGTGTTGCTGCTGGAACTCGCGGCCGACGATTTCCTGATCAAGCCCTTCGGCTCGCGCGATCTGATCGCCCGGGTGCGGGCGGTGCTGCGTCGCTACGACGCCGCGCCACCGGCGGTCGTGCCATCCGCGCGAGCGCGTGCGACGGCGTCTGAAAACGAGCGCCTGAGGTTTGGCGATTGGACGCTCGATCTCACGAAGCGTGAACTCCATCGTCGCGACGGCAGCCTGTGCGAGCTCACGCAGGCCGAGTTCCGACTGCTTGAGGCATTTGTGGGCCAGCCACAGCGCATCTGGACACGCAACCAGCTGCTGGAACGAACGCGCAGCCTCGACACCGAAGTCTTCGATCGAACAATCGACGTGCTGATCCTACGGCTGCGGCGCAAGATCGAACCCAACCCTAAGCGCCCTTCCTACATCTGCACCGAGCGAGGGATGGGCTATCTTTTCGCGTCCGACGTGGCACGCGCCTGAGCGACATGGGCCAGGTTCGAATCCTCGGCCGCGTCCGTACGCGTCTGCTCGCTGCCTTCTTGCTGCTACTGGGCGCGACGGTGCTGCTTGCCGGAGTCGGCTGGATTGGCTTGTATCGCATGCAAGGCGCGCTGGCCGGCGTGGAGGAGGAACTGCTCCCACGTATCTCGCGTGCGATGGAGCTTTCAGAGCATGCCGAGCAGCTTGCGGGCACGGTGCCCAAACTGGGCGATTCACTCTCGCCAGCCGAACTCGACGCGCACCGCCGCAGCGTCGAGGCATTGCTCGCCCAAATCGGGCAGGGCTCGCGCGACCTCAGCGAGCCTACACCGCAGTTGCAACACGTGATGGATCGGCTGCAGGAGAGTGTGAACCGGCACTTGCCCGCGTTGATAGAGCTCTCACAGAAAAGGCAGAGATCACAAACGCAGCTCGGAAGGGAGGTGGTTCGCCTCGACCGTCTCGGGCAGGCGCTACACGGCCCTCGTCCTGAGGCGTCGCCGGGCAACCCGCGTATCTCAAGCCTGTGGTCAACGTTGGTGATGGGCGCCGCCGTCACAAATACCGCTGACATCGGCCGCCTCGAGGCCGACGCCGAAGCATTGCTGATCTCTCTGCGCAGTCACAAGGACCTCGCGTCGCTTTCTCTGAGCGAAGCGCAAGAGCTTGTCGCGCTTGCCGAAGGCCCCGATGCCGTATTGGCGTGCCGCCATAACCTGATCAACCTCGATGCGCAGGTCGACTACTTGGTGACGCTCACGCGCGCCGACGCCGGCGATCTTGGCGAGGAAACCTCGCGTTATGTCGCACAGTTGCGCGTGATCGCCGCCGACCGCAGCGAGCGCGTGCGCCACGCAGCGCGCACCAGCCAGAACTTGATGCTGGTTCTGACTGGCCTTTGCGTCGTGATCGGTCTCGGCGCGGCACCGTATGTGAGGCGCCTGGTCGGCGAGATCGAAACCATTGCCCATGTGATGTCGCGCCTCGCGCACGGCGATACGGCGCAGCCCACGCCGGCGACGGCGCGCCCCGACGAACTCGGCGAACTTGCTCGAAGCTTCGAGGTCTTTCGCGACAACCTGATTGCCAAGCAGCAACTCGTGCGCGATCTGCACGCCCAGCGCGAGCTGATCGAAGCGGTGCACGACAATCTTACCGACGGCTTGGCCGTATTCAATCGCGAAGGCCATCTGATGCTGTGGAACACGCGTCTTATGGAAATGCTCGGTCGCCAAGGCGTGGAGCCCCGCATTGGCTCGACGCCCGCTGCATTGATTAATGCCTTCCCGCCCGGCACGACATGGAGCGGACAGGATCGCCGGAAGCGTCTCGGCCTGGAACAACTGCCGCCCGACGCCTGGGTGCGCACGGAAAATCTCGAGCTGAGGGGGCCCGACGGCCAGGTACTCGACCTGCGCAGTTGCGCCATGCCCCAGGGCGGCACGGTGACGCTCGTGACTGACCTCAGCGCAAGACGCGCGATCGAGAACCAGTTACAACAGGCGCAAAAACTTGAGGTGCTGGGTCAGCTCACCGGCGCCGTGGCGCACGACTTCAACAACTATCTCGGCACCATCCTCGGCAATCTGGCGCTGCTGGAAGCCCGCGTCGGTGAAGACGACCGCGAGCACGTGCAGTGGCAACGCGTTCGCCGTGCGGCGACCAGTGCTGCCGGCCTTACGCGCCGCCTGCTCGCGTTCGCGCGCCGCCAGCCGCTGGAGGCCGAGGACGTTCTCGTCGACGAGATGCTCGAGGAGATGCTCGACCTCATTGAATACAGCGCCGGCGATTCGGTGACGCTCAGACTCGAACTAGCCGCCGGCGTACAAGCGGTGCATGTGGATCGCGGCCAACTCGAAAATGCGCTCCTAAACTTAGTGATGAACAGCGCGGCGGCCATGCCCCAGGGTGGGCTGCTCACGGTCGCGACGACCTGTCTCGTGCAGGCGTCAGGCGATGTCGCCGGGCCGCCGCGCTCGTCGATAGAACTGTGCGTCACCGACACGGGCATCGGCATGACCGAGGCCCAGGCCTCGAAGGCCTTCGAACCCTTCTTCTCGACGCGCCCGGTGGGCGAGGGCAGCGGCCTCGGGCTGTCCATCGTCTACGGCTTTGTGCGCCAGAGTGGCGGAGAGATCGCACTGCACAGCCGGCCCGGTCAAGGCACCCGCGTGACGATGCGTTTTCCGGCAGTGGCATCCGAGATCCGCCACCCCCCGTCCGCACCCGAGCCCATGACCACGCTTGACCGGTTCCCCAACCATGTGGTGCTGCTGGTAGAGGATGACGAAACCTATCGCGCGACGCTCGTCGACCAGTTGAGCCAGCTCGACGTCCGCGTGCATGCGTTGCAGAGCGCCGAAGCAGCGGTTGACGTGCTCGCCAGCGGCCTCGTGGTGCACGGCATGATCAGCGACATCCGGCTCGGCCAGGGAGCCAACGGCATCGCGCTCGCGCGCACCGTTCGCGCGCGCTGGCCCTCGTTGCCGATCCTGCTGATGTCCGGCGAGGTACCCGAGCTTGCGTCCCAGGCGAGGAGCGCCGCAATGCCACGTGCCGACAGCCCCACGGGCGAACCGCAATTCCTGCAGAAGCCGTTTGCGCTCGCGCAGTTGCTGGGCTGGTTGCGCGCGCTGCCAGTCATCTGTATCTAAATAGCACTCGGGTTCACGGCAGCAACATTTGAAATCTTCGGTTCATCGCATCGGGTTCTGATTCGGTACGAACTCCCGGCTATGTGAATACGCGCGACGCCGCCTCCGACGGAGATAGCCGGCCTCCGGGACATTGGAAACAACGATGACTACAGTCGAGGTTAAGGCCAGGGCGGCAATCGCCCTGGCCACATTACTGGCTGCTCTGGGCACGCCGACCGCCGCTCATGCGGCATCTATCAAGATTTCATGTGGTGCGGTGGGAAGCGAACTGGCACTCTGCCGTGAGTCTGCCGAGGCATGGGCTGCGAAGACGGGCAATCAGGTGCAGGTCGTCGCCACGCCTAACGATTCGAGCGAGCGATTGGCGCTCTACGAGCAGGTGCTCAGCTCGGGTTCCGACAAGATTGACGTGTTCCAGATCGACGTCGTCTGGCCCGGCCTGCTGGGTTCGCATTTCATCGATCTGAAGCCGTACTCGCACGGCGCGGAGAACGGCATGTTCGGCGACTTCGTGGCGAGCGACACCAAGAACAATCGCTTGGTCGCAATGCCGTGGTTCATCAACGGCGGCTTGCTGTTCTATCGCAAGGACCTGCTGGCCAAGTACCACCTCGGCGTGCCCGTCACGTGGGAAGAGTTGGCCGCGGACGCGCGCCGCATCCAGGCCTCGGAGCGCGCGGCTGGCAACGACAAGATGTGGGGCTACGTATGGCAGGGGCGCGCCTATGAAGGCCTGACCTGCGACGCGGTGGAATGGGTCGCCAGCTTCGGTGGCGGCACCATCGTCGAATCCGACGGCCGCATTTCCATCGACAACCCGCGGGCGATCGCCGCACTGCGTACCGCCGCGAGCTGGGTCGGCACGATCTCGCCTGCGGCGGTGCTGAACTACGCCGAGGAGGAGTCGCGTGGCGTGTTCCAGGCCGGCAATGCCGTCTTCATGCGCAACTGGTCTTACGCCTGGTCGCTCGCGCAGGCGTCGCAGAGCGGGATCCGCGGCAAGGTAGGTGTCGCGGTGTTGCCGCGCGCGGAGGGTGGTGCGCATGCGGCCACGCTGGGCGGTGAATCGCTCGCCGTCTCGAAGTACTCGCGCAATCCGGCGATCGCGGCTGACCTAGTGATGTACATGACGAGCGCTGCCGTTCAGAAACGGCGCGCGATCGCCGCGTCTTTCAACCCGAGCCTGCTGTCGATGTACCAGGATTCGGATGTCGTCAAGGCCAATCCGTTCATGAGCAAGCTCTATCCCGTCTTCGCGCACGCTGTTGCGCGTCCTACCGTAGTCGCCGGTACGCGCTACAACCAAGTCAGCAACGAGTTCTGGAACGGGACGCACGACGTGCTCTCAGGTCGTTCCAAGCCCGGGGAAGCGCTCGCGAAACTCTCCGCCACGCTCGATCGGGTCAGTCACGGCGGCAGATGGAATTGAGGCGCACCGGAGATCGCCGCTTCTCTGGCGCATCATCCGGGCTCGCCGCGCAGCGCGTGCGACATGCCTTCTGGATGCTGGCGCCTCTGGGAACCCTGCTCGCCGGAGTCGCGGGCTGGCCGCTGCTGCGCACGATCTGGATCAGTCTGACCGACATGCAATTGTCGGACCCGGCCGCGGCGCGCTTCGTCGGCCTCGACAACTACCTGGGCCGCTACGGACTGCTGCGCGACCCGGCCTGGTGGGACTCGGTACTCAACACGCTGGCGTTCGCCGTCGTGTCTGTCTCTCTGGAAACCGCGCTGGGCCTGGGCGTTGCGCTTCTCCTGAATCATCCGTCGCGGCTGCGCACCGCGCTGCGCGCTTGCGTGCTAGTGCCCTGGGCGATACCGACCGTTGTATCGGCCAAGATGTGGGGCTGGATGTTGCACGACCAATTCGGCATCGTGAACCACTACCTGTTGCAATTGGGCGTATTGGCGCAGCCGGTGGCGTGGACTGCCGACCCGGTGCTGTCGCTGACCTCCGTGGTGGCGGTCGACGTCTGGAAGACGACCGCTTTCATGGCGCTGCTGATCCTCGCCTCGTTGCAGACGGTTCCGGGCGACTGCTACGAGGCCGCCGCGGTGGACGGTGTGCCCGCATGGGCGGTATTCCGGCGTATCACGCTGCCGCTAATCGCGCCGGGCATCACCGTGGCGGTCGTGTTTCGGCTGCTCGACGCGCTGCGCGTCTTCGACCTGATCTACGTGATGACGGCTAACAGCCGGTCCACGCGCAGCATGTCGGTGTTCGTCCGCGAACAGCTGATCGATTTCCAGCAGGTCGGCTACGGATCGGCCGCAGCCACCGTGCTGTTCTTCACTATCGCGTTGTGCACGCTAGCCGTGACACGCACACTGCGGGCCTCGCCGCAATAGTCGCCATGGTCATCCGGCACATGAGTCCGATTGCGCGCGCCAGCTATATGGCCGCGTCCGCCTTCGTGATGGTGATTTCGGTATTTCCACTGCTTGTGGCGATCTCGAGCTCGCTCAAGACGGGCGATAGGTTGTTCGAGCCGTCGCTGATTCCCACCGAGCCGACTTTTGAGAACTACCGCCATCTGTTCAGCGAGCAGCAGTTCGGCCGCAACCTTCTGAATTCGCTGCTTGTGTCCGGCAGCGTCGTCGCGCTCAGCCTGGTGCTGAGCCTGATGGCTGCCTGGGCGCTGGGACGCGTAAATTTCCGCGGGCGAGGCGTCATGTTGATGTGCGTTCTCGCAGCGTCGATGTTCCCGCAGGTGGCGGTGCTCTCTGGCATGTTCGAGCTCGTTCGCGCGCTGCACCTGTACGACAGCCTGGGCGCGCTGATGGTGTCCGACCTGATGCTTACGTTACCCACGATCAGGTCGAAGCGATGACGCTCGCTGACCGCATCGTGCTACTGCGGCCGCAGTCGTCGGGCGTCGGACGGCAAAGCATTGCTCAAGTCGGGGCGCCGCTAGAGCTGTATCACCGGCCAGCGAACCGCTTCGTCGCTGGCTTCATCGGCTCGCCGGCGATGAATTTTCTGCCAGCGCACGCGTTGGCCACCGCCGGCGACGGCGTGTCGCTGAACATCGGCGGGCGGGCACTCATCGCCGAGGTGGACTGCAGCGAGTTGTCAACGCCGGAAGGGCTTACGGCCGGAATCCGGCCTGAGCACGTGCAATTGGGCGACGGTCCGTTACGCGGCACGGTCGCTCATGTCGAACGGCTCGGCGAGCATGCCTATGTCTACCTACGCATGAGCGACGGCGAGCCGCTGCTCGCAAAAGTTGGCAGTGAGCAGTTGTCGGTTGGCGACCAAGTGGCGGTGGGCCTGTCCACCCGTCACTTGCACGTGTTTCGTGAGGGCGGCGCGGCCCTACCGAGGCGCGCCGTAGCAGTCACCTGAAGTCGCGCGACATCGCGATGTTTCATTTGTTGCGGGCAGTCATGTGCTTTGCAATGAAGTTTGTGCGCGCGCTTAAAAAACGAAATCCTGTCGTCGATTTCGCGTCCTAAATTGCCGCCCGGCAGACCGCGAAAGACGCGGTGTGCCCGGTAGGCAGCGAGCGCGTATCAGTCTCCATTGGCTACGCGACCCATTGCACCGCCACAGAGCCAGGCGTCACGCGCAGCGGAATGCCAGGATGGACAACTCACGGTTGAACGATAAGCCATGCCCAAAACGAAAATGACGCCGAGCACTCTGATGCTCGCAATCACCGCGCTGATGGCCTCCCTGGCCGCACAGCGTGTCCTGGCCCAAGCGCCTGCGCCTGCTGCAACGGCCGCGTCGGCGGCAATTGCCGCTGGTTCACCAGCCGCTCAAAAGGTGTCGGCTGGTTCTAGCCTTGGTATTTCGCCGTCGGCTTCTTCCGCAAATGCCGTCGACCCTGAAAATGTGGTCGTGATCGTCGGTTCGGCGAACCCGGCGGGCCAGCGCAAGCTCGCGGCCGGCTACGCAGTCACCACGATCTCGGATGACGCTCTCAAGGCTGCTGCACCGACCAGCGCCGCGGACGCGATGAAGCTGGTGCCGGGGCTGTTCGCTGAGACCACCGGAGGCGTGTCTGGACCGAACATCGAAGTTCGTGGCTTTCCGACCGGTGGAGACGCGAAGTTCGTCACGATGCAAATCGACTCCCTGCCAATTTTTCCGGTATCGAGTCTTTCCTTCCTCGATAACTCGACTCAGATTCGTCTCGATGAAACCATCGCGCGCGTAGAAGCCACCATCGGTGGTCAAGCCGTGCTTTTCGGCAATGGTCAGCCGGGCGCGACTGTCAACTTCGTTCAAAAAAATGGTCGAGACTATCCCGGAGGTTTGGCCGAGGTAACCTACGGAAGCGGTAACCTGGTGCGCTTCGACGGCTACTACGGGGCCGAGCTTGGCAGGGGATGGTATGGGAGCGTCGGGGGGTTCTATAGAACCGACGACGGTGTTCGCGACACGCAATTCCCTGCAGATCAAGGCTATCAGTTCGTCGGCAACTTGACCCACGATCTTGAAGAAGGTGGTTCCATCACGCTCTACACCCGTCAGACCAAAGACAAAAATGCCTTCTTCACGCCGATGCCACTCATCCAAACCGGCAGCGGCAACAATATTACTCTGCACAGCTTTCCAGGCTTCAACCCGAGCACGGGTTCATTGTTGGGGAATGCGACGCGTCTGGTCACCTACGACATAGCATCGAACGGCACGAATACGCCCGTGTCGCAGACGGTGGATCTCGCGAACGGCCGAGGCCTGACCCTTAGCCTGTTCGGCGTCGACCTGGACAAGAAATTTGGTGGTGTTTCGTTCTCGAACAAGCTGGCATATTCATCGGGCACGACTCCCACGATCGCTGAATTTACTGGCCCTACCCCGGTGACGCTCGGCTCGTTCATTTCGAGCGAGGTTGCAATCGCGAACGCAAATCCTGCCGCTGTTTCCGCGGCGGGTCGGCTTGCGACGACAGGATCCGCCACGTCGATCAGCACCGGCAAGGCATTGACCGACATGAACCAATACGTGATCGGTGTCGGCATTGACAATGTGTCCAAAAAGATCGCTTCCTTCCAAGACGAGGCCCGCCTCTCGTTCGACCTGTCTGAAAGCAATACGCTGACCGGAGGTGCCTACTACGCGGACTATGATTCCGACGACACTTGGTACACCGGCCATAACCAGTTGATGACCGTGCAGAATCATGCGCAACCGATCAACTTGGTGTTGGATAACGGAGTCAAGATTACCAATGGCAGTGGGGTTTACGCGCCTACCGCCACCGCTCGTCACAACGTCTATCACGGTAACAACGAAGCATTGTTCTTGAGCGACCAGTGGAAGATCACACCGCAGCTAAAGGCCGACATGGGCCTGCGCCACGAGTGGGAGCAGGTCGACGAAACATTGCAGAATACGGCCAAGCAGAATATTTCCACCGATCCCCTCGCGCTTTACGACGTGAACGCCTCGGTTCTTCTGCCAAGCACGACGCCGGTCACTTATCGCGGTTCGAACACAGCGTTCAACACTGATGCGAACTATGAGCTCGCCCACAACGTCAATGCGTTCGTCGGCTACAACAAAGGCTACTCGCTGCCAACCTTCGATGACCTGCGCAACAACGTAAGGACCACGACGAAGGTCAATCAGATACAGGGCGGCATCAAGACGCAGGGACACTGGTTCAGTGCCGATCTGACGAGCTTCTACAACTCGTTCCGAGGACAGCCGAGCTCGCAAACCCTTGCTGATGGAACGGTGATCAACTACTTGACCAGCTCGAATACCTACGGCCTGGAATTCGACGGAACGGTTCGGCCGTCTGAAGAATTCTCGGTCGCCGTTTCAGGCGACTATCAGCACGGGAAGTACGTGGCGGGAGGCCCAGGCATCACCGGCAATCAGGTCCAGCGGAATCCGGACTTCCAAGCGCGCGTCACTCCCAGCTATAAGTTCAACACGCCGGGCGGCGGTTTTACCCTTTACGCGACCGGAACGTACGTGTCAAAGCGCTTCGCAGACATTCAAAACCAGCAACCGCTTCCGAGCTACGCAACGCTGGATGTCGGCGCGAAGTTCGCGATGCCAAATGGCATTGAAATTCTCTTTACTGGCACGAACGTTACCAACACGCTTGGCATCACTGAAGGCAATACCCGCGTGCTCGGTAGCGGCGTTGCAAGCGGAGGAGTCTTCCTGGGCCGGCCTCTGTTCGGGCCCGACTACCAACTCAGTCTGAAGATGCAGTTCTAAGTTTAATCGCTGGCCTGAGCGCTTGCTCGGGCCAGCGCATTCATTGGTGTGCTCTTCCGCCAGACCTCTCGCCAGAGTGCGATGCATGACCCTGCGTCAATATTGCATTCGCCAGACTTGGACATAGTCCTCAGATATATAGAAGGTCGCTTTGCATCGTAGAAAACTCTTGACCGGAGGGCTTGGCCTCCTCGGCGCGTCGACGTTGCCGAAGTCAGTGTTTGCCGCCATCGATCGTGCAGCGGCGCTGCCGGCAAGCGGCAGGAGTGGAACTGTCCACGATGTGGAGCATGTCGTGATCCTGATGCAGGAGAACCGATCGTTTGACCACTATCTCGGAACCCTAGGCGGGGTGCGGGGCTACCACGATCGCATCACGATCCCGCCCCGCAATGGAAGAACGGTTTGGCAGCAGACGGACGGCAGGGGTGTGACCGTGATGCCGTTCTTGATGGATGGGGCCAGGACGGCGTCGCATCATTTGGCGTCCCTTCCGCATTCCTGGGACGACGGTCAGGCTGTATGGAATCACGGGTTTTGGGACCGTTGGGTGCCGGTCAAAGGCCAAATGACCATGGCGGGCTACAGGCGCGAGGATGTTCCCTTCCATCACGCACTGGCAGACGCATTCACGGTCTGCGATGCCTACCATTGCTCCATACCGTCTTCGACCAATCCGAACCGGTCCTTTCTCATGAGCGGCACCATCGACCCGGAAGGGCGGTGGGGAGGACCCATGTTTCGGCAACCGCTCGAGGACCATGGCTACAACTTGCGACGTGAGAAGCTTTTTTCCTGGAAGACGTACCCGGAGCGGCTCGAGGCTGCCGGCATTGACTGGCGGATATACCAAGGCCTCGATGACGGAAGCCCTTTTGAAAAGAATGCCCTCGACGCCGTCCGCCCTCGAGCGGGAAGCACGCTAGAAAACACGGACTCTCTCGTCAGCTGCTTCAATCTCTTGCGCTTCTTCCAGGCCTATGAAGATGCCACTTCGGACTCTCCGCTCTACCAACGGGCAATGGCGCGGCGTCCTTCAAGCGTCTTTGCCGCTGACGCCATGGCCGGAACGCTGCCCGCGGTGTCTTACGTGCTTCCGCCGGCCAGTTGCAGCGAGCACCCGGACTGGACACCAGCAGACGGTGCCAGCTTCATTGCCTTCATATTGGACGCACTGACCGCCAATCCGCAGACCTGGAGCCGAACCGCCCTCTTCATCATGTACGATGAAAACGACGGCTTTTTCGATCATGTGCTTCCGCCAAGCGCGCCTGGCAATCGTGCGCAAGGCTTGTCCAACGTTGACACGACATTGGAGATCAGGGGCGACGACGGCATGCCGTACGGTCTAGGTGCCCGCGTGCCCATGTTCGTCGTGTCTCCGTGGAGCCGAGGCGGGGCGGTCTGCTCTCAGGTTTTCGACCACACGTCGGTCATACGATTTCTCGAGACCCGCTTCGGCGTGCACGAACCCAACATCTCGCCGTGGCGGCGCGCGGTCTGCGGCGACTTGACCGCGGCATTCGATTTCACTCGATCCGATCCACTCACGCCGGAGATACTGCCCGACACTCGTGCCTATCGGACCAGGGCTGCCGAGCAAAGACGCCTGGCTACGCCGGAGCCTCCCGCGCGCCCGTCGTTCCCAGCACAACAGGCGCACCGACGCCTTTATCGACCGCTCCCTTACGATCTTGAAGTCGGGTTCGACATCCAGCCGAGCGGGTCGGGCCGCCTCGTCCTGAACAACTCGGGTGAGGCGGGAGCCGTTCTGCATGTCTTCGATCTTCGCAGCGGATCGACGCCTCGGCGATACACCGTCGCCAGCAAGAGCGAGCTAGTCGATGATTGGATCTGCGGGCCCGAAGGCGAACACGATCTCTACGTCATCGGGCCCGCCGGTTTTCTCAGACATTTCGTCGGTCACCGAGGACATGTGTCTGTGACCGTGGACAAGGCCGGAAGACAACTCCGCTTGACCTGCACGATCGCGGAGACCCGCCAGTTGAAGCTGATAGCAACAGACATGGTCTATGGCGGGCAGACGATGGAACTGGTCGTCCCGTCCGGCGGGCCAGCGGTCATTGAGTGGCCGATCGAACGAAACGACCACTGGTATGACCTGAAACTCACCGCGCCCGAGCTTCCAGGATTCTGGCGGCGATACGCCGGGCACGTTGAAACGGGTCGAGCCAGCCTGTCTGACCCTGCTCTCGTCAGGCGGGACGTCTGACTCAGGTTGATGAGGCGGCAGCATCGCGCTTTGATTGGCAGGAAATAGCTATCGAACGCACCGGGCCTCACGACTGCGCGGTGGGCAGCTTCAAGCTCCTGGACGCGTTTGTCGCCATCTTCGCTGTTGAGGCGGCCTGCAATGAGTGATCATGCCGCCCACTAGATTTTGCGGACAGGGTGGCTGCGCGCTCCAGATCGGGAAAAAGTCGCCAATGAAATTTGGCGCAGTACAAATTACGCTGCAGCGCGGGCAGCGAGCTTGAACGCCCCAACCGTGCGCGAAAGGCTGAGGGCCTGATCGGCGAGGCAGGCGGAGGCCGTCGTGGTCTGTTCCACAAGCGCGGAGTTCTGCTGCGTTGCGTCGTCGAGCTCGGCGACGCTCCGGTCAATCTCGACAATGCCGGCACTTTGCACCGTCAGCGACTGATTGATATCGCTGATGATGCAGCTCACCTGCTCGATACGACCCATGATCTCTGACATGTTCTTGCCCGCAGCCTGCACGCTTGCGGCGCCCGCTTTCACGCTCGCCTCCGACGCCTGGATCAGATCCTTGATCTCGCGCGCCGCGACCGCGCTACGCTGAGCGAGCGTACGAACTTCCCCTGCGACAACGGCGAAGCCGCGGCCGTTCTCGCCCGCACGTGCCGCCTCTACAGCTGCGTTCAAGGCAAGGATGTTTGTTTGGAATGCGATGCCATCTATCACTCCGATGATCTCGGTGATTCGTGCAGACGAACGCGAGATGTCCTCCATGGTGCCGATAGCGCTGGAAACAACCTTCACCCCGGTCGCTGCGGCATCGCGCGACGAGTTGGCCGCCTCGGTGGCTACGGCCAGCGAACTGGCGGATTGCTTGATGCTGCTTGTCAGCGTGCTGAGCGACGCCGAAGTCTGCTGCAAGTTGGCAGCCGAGGCCTCGGTGCGGTGCGACATGTCGCGATTGCCAACCTGAATTTCCGCGGTCGCGGTCTTCATTGATTCAGCGCCCACGCGGATCTCATGCAGCACGCTGCCGATCTGTTCAACAAACGCGTTGAACGAGTGTGAGATCTGGGCCACTTCGTCGACGCCGGCATGCGGCAGGCGATGCGTAAGGTCGCCGCCGCCCGCACCAATGCGAGCCATCGCGTCGCGGATCCCAGACAGGCGACGAAACGAACGTGCCGTGAGCGCAGCAGCGATGGACGCGGCCGCCACGGCCAGAATGACGATCGCGAAAGCCGAGACTTTGAGCATGTTGGTCAGACCAGCGGTTGCTTCGGCCTTGTCAAGCGCGATGACCAGCATCCAGTCGGTGCCCGGAACAGCATCGGCGCGCAACAGCTTGGTAGCACCTCCGATGTCCACTTCGAGCGCGCTCGTGTCCCTGGCAAGAGCGGCCAGGACGTCCGCGGTCAGAGCTGGCGAGATGTCCGCCGCCGATTTCAGCGTCAGCTTCTGGTCGGGGTGCGCGATGACCTTGCCCTGTGCGTTCACGACGAAGCCCAAACTGGCCGGCGTCGGATGGACGGACTTCACGACGTCACGGATGCCGTCCAGCGTGACGGCCCCTGCGACCACGCCGGCCGCCGTGCCGTCGTGGATCATTGGCGCCACGAAAGAGACGTAGGGGATGCCTGTGACCGAATCGCCGTAAGGCTGGGTCAGGCTCGGCCGTCCCGCGGCTATTCCGGCCTTGTACCAGGGGCGCGCAGTTGGATCGTAATTGGCAGGCAAGTTGGTGACCGTTGACACGAAGGTCTTGTCGGGCCAGCCGGCCTGCGTGATCTGAAATCCGTCTGCCACCTTCATGTGTTTGATGATCTCGTGCGGATCGCCCGGTGCGATGTCTTGAGCGGCGGCCGCCACCGCCTGCGCCCTCTCGTCTACCCAGCGCTGGACCGCTAGCGTGTTGCCGCTCAGCACGGCCTGCATGTTCTCTTCGATACTGCGCGTGGTGTTGGCGCGAACGAGCGCATACGTTGCGCCGGCGGTTACCGCAAGACACCCGATGACTGTGCTGGTCATGATCGTCAGGATGCGCGCGCGAATGGTTGAAATCATGAAGTTGCTCCAATTCGAAGGAACCGTGCGGCGATGGGCCGGCATGGGTGGTCTTCGGATATTCTGGAAGTCAGGTTGACTCCGAACGGCTCAAAAAGAGGAGCGAAAGCGTGCCGATTTCACGTCGCACCACTAGCACTTCCTTAGGTTTTCGTGGAGCCATGCTTAAGGGCTACGTGAGCGTTGCCTGGTGAGCATTTCTCTTGCAACGCTGATGGTGTCGAGCTCGCTGCGGATGGGCGCGCCTTTGTGTTTTAGATGCCATTTGCAATGGTGCGCGGCGTGTGCGGCTCAGTGAAACGCGAGGCGCGGCCCGCAATCAATTGCGTCGCCATCATGCTCGCGCTTGGTGGCTGCTTGGACTGCCAAGGCACGAGGTGCTCAGCAGCCCGGGCAGCAGCCGAAGAATTGCTTTGACAACGCTATGACGAATAGCCGCCCCCCTATCCCCGACCGAGCTACGGGTGGCGTTCGAGGCTGGAGGCATCGTTGCCTATGGGCGTCGTCCACAAGTACGACACGAACGCGAGCATCGACGGGCTGCCGATAGCGACGTTGAGCGCTGCGGATTTCCTTGTCATTGCGCATGACCCAGTGGACGCGCCCTGCACCTGAGTAAGGGGCCGAGCGCGGCACAGTCGAGGACTAGCGACTTCACCAGTTCGTCAAGTTGATGGATCCGAAGATGTCGGGCTTCGACCGTATCGATGTCGTCGCGCAGGTACTAGATTGGCATCAACCGCGAGGATCGTCGTCCTCATGACCTACAGCCGCGACGCGCTGGCCGTGCGCGTTCAGGTCGAGTGCCTGCTGAAGACAATGATCCCGATCCGACATGCTGCGCGCGATTCAGTCGGCGCACGTCGGGGAGCACTGCATCAGGCAAGGCCGTAGGCCTCGAGCTTTTGAACATCGCACTCGCGGTTGGCCGCCTCTAGATCGAAGGGCCGCGTCTCCGACCAAACTCCCAGCTGACCGATTGGCCACGGACGATGACCGCGACGTGCTGGCCCATCCGTTTCTCCAAGACTGGTCGCCAAGGCACCAGGCTGAAACTCTTGCCATCGTCGAGCATCGCGAAGCGGCCGCTCGCGAGTTGAATCGAGCGCCGATAGATGCCGTTCATGTGCTCGGCATCATGCAACTGGCGATGGATCAGACCAGTCTCGCGCCGAATGGCCGCACCCGCTGTCACCAGTTCCCTGTCGCGCAAGGTGGAAAGCAGGTTGCGCTCGAAGACGATCCGGTGACCGCGCCGTTCGGCCAAGCCCTGCTCGACGAGGAAGTCCACGCGGCTCTGCAGCGCCTCATGCACCTGAGCGCCAAAGCCTTTCGACGCCAAGCCACCGCCACCCGCTAGCAGTTGCCTGTCCAGCCATGTTGCGCCATAGGCTCGCATCTGCTCGCCAACGGCTAGATGTGATCGCAGCTCGACGCGACCGTCGATTGCCATGCGCGCGTCTTGGGCTTGAGCGCGCTGCACGAGGTCGGACGGAACGCGCCAGACACCCTCCTCCACGCGCTCCACGAGCCCGACGCGACGCAACGCTTCGAGCCGCCGCACGTGAACGTCGACCGTGACCTGCTGGTCTTTCCCGGCCTCCCGAGAGAGGCGGACCAGATGATCTGCCGCGCGGTAGATACCGTCGCGGGCCAGGCTGCTGATGGCGTGATCCACGGCCCGCGCCTGGCCTGGCGGGCTCAGTTCCACGATGCCGTCCGTCGGCAACGTCGTCAGGTCGACGCCGGTGGGAAGTCGTACGTAGTGCGCACGTCCATCGACGCCGTCCACCACCAGGTAGCCGCGATCGTTCATCTCGTCGTCCAAGCCCTTGCCGGCGATTCGGCCGACGATCGGTACTGACAGCGTGGACTCCGGGACAACGTAGTCCCGCTGCTGGCCGTGCAAGGCTTTGTGCATCGTCCGCAAGATGTCACCGCGGTCGCCCATTGCGGCAAGCGTCGACTCCATCCGAGCGGCAAGATGCCAGTGGTTCGCATCGATGCGCTCTGCCAATTCCATCGTCTCCAGTCGCTGCAGGCGAGCGCGCAGCATCGTCTGAGATGGTCGATCATTCGGCCCCTCGGTGAGGTCGACGACGCCCAGGCTCGCACGCCGCAGCAGTGTCCGATCCAGACCGGTCAGCCGCTCCTGATCTACTTCCCGCAGCAGCCCTTGTCGGATTTCCAGTTCAGTGCGCGGACCGAGCCACTCGGTGGCCAACTCGCCAGCCCGCATCCGCATCCCGTGCGCCATGTAGTCCGGCGCGATCACCAGATCCTGCCCGTTGGCGGCGCGCCCGCGCAGCACGACATGGGTGTGCGGGTTGTCGGTGTCCCAGTGATCCACAGCCACCCAGTCGAGGCGGGTCTCCAGGTCGGTGGCCATGCGCTGCATGAACTCTCGCGTGTAGGCACGCAGATCGTCCAACTGCTCGGCATCCTCTACCGAGACGATGAAGCGGAACTGGTGGCGGTCGCCACGGCCGTGCACCTCGAACTCTTTCAGATCGGCGGCGTCGGTCTCGGGCCCGTAGGCCTGGCCGCGCTGGCCATCGCGGGTCACGCCATCGCGCTCGATGTAGCGCAGATGCGTGGACACGGACTTCGCCCCGGCCTTCTTCAGCACGACATAGCGGGACTTGATGACGACGCGCCGAGCACCGGCGCCCGCCTTCTGGCCGGCCATGCCGGCGGCGACACGGCCGCGGCCGAAGGTCGACGATGGCCGCGCACCTGACGCAACAGAGGCCTTCGCGCCGGCCTTGGAGATCTGCTTCAGTACCTGCGACACAAAGCGTCGCGAGCGCTGACCGTCCCGCGCCTTCGGTGGCGCCGGCTTGACGCGGAAACGATCGTCGTCACGCGTGGCCATGACGCACCCTTCGGCAAGGTGCCGCGCAACGAGCTGGAAGATGCTCGACACCAACCTGGTCGACATTCGGCATCCCGTTCCTGGACGGCACCGTTGCGACGAAGCGAAGTGCCGCGCCAAACCCACGTGCAGACTGGCTTTGCGGCCGGCCCGGTGCCGGCCCTTTTATCTTGCCCTCCGTCTTTGCCTCCCGCATCCGCTCCTGGCTCCGACTGGCCGCCCGCCTTGCCCGTATCGCGCACTGCAGCCCGAGGAGCAGTGGCGATGCGGCACAAGTTGCACGCGGGCAACCGGACGCCTGCACGAGAGAATGCAGCCAGGACGCGGGCCTGCCTGCATCTCGAAGGCACTTTGGCGGCACCTTTGGCGCTTGCGCAGTGCCATGCAAAGGCGTGCATGGATGCACTGGAGCGCTCGGAACGCTCGCAATTTCGCGCTCGTGCAATGACTTACCGAACCGATGAATCACTGCTTGCTCCACGTCCACAACGGCCACGCGCTGCCGATCACGGCGGACGCGGCAACAGGGCCAAAGTAGCGGCTGTCGAACGACGCCGGATTGGTGTCGCTGAGCAGGAAGAGCTCCCCGTCTGCCAGGATTCGGCACTGCGTCCAGGACTGCAGCGGTCGATGCTTGCCGTCCTGAGACAGTGCCGTCGCCACGACAGCGCCGTCGACGCGAACGACACCTTCGCGCTCACACACCGACTGCGGCGCCACTGCACCGATTCGCTTGAGCAATGGGATGCCCGACGGCAGATACCTACGCTGCGCCGCGAGTGCGGCTGCTTCTGGCGGAAGCCGGGCCAGCACGATGTCGTTGGCGTGCAGCGAACCGGCGGGCCCGATGCGATACCAGCCGCGCGGAACACTGTCGCTCGGGTTGTAGACCACGAGCACCCGGTTCTGCGTCGCATGCGGCATGGCGCCCGGCGCGAACAGCGCTGCCAGGCCGAGGCCCATGCTGATGAAAAGCGCGGAACGTCTCGCGTTCGAGGTCATTGCAGCACTCCGCGCGCGAGATACGCCGCGTGCTGTTCAGCCGTGTACGCTGGCAGCGGCTGGCGTGCAGCCAGCCGGTCGCCAACGGTGCGCCAGTAAGTGACGCCCACAGTGTTTGCGTCCATACCCGCGGCCTCAATGGCGTCCACCAGCGCCAGCACCAGCTTGACCTGCTGCTCGCCGTCTGCGAGCAGCAGGACGCGCGCGCCAGGCGTCACGCCGACGACGCGCCGTGCGTCGTCGAAGGCCATCGGCGCCTGCAGCACCATGAGCTGCCGGCGCGCGGTGCCCTGGTCGTTGACGAGCCATTTCACCCGGCAGCAGACCGAGCCTGGTGCGAAAACGGCGACACGCCTCCAGCGGTCGAGCGCGACCTCGCGCACGGGCTTGCCAAAGCGCAGCCAGAGATTCACGCGATGTTCGACGAAGGCGAGCGCGACGCGCATATGCGGCGGTCGATCCGGCCGTGCCGCCTGCGGCCAAGGCAGCGCTGCGGGCTGCACGCGCGGCACATCCGGCGCGGTCACGATGCGGCCTCCGGATATTCGCGCTCGAGCAATTCGCGCAGCATGTCTGCCGCCGTGACGCCGCGCCGGAACGCCACGACTTTGATGCGTCCGCGCAGCGCGGGCGTCACATCGATCGTGAGCCGCGCCGTGAAGGTGGACGCCTTTGCCGGTCCATCGGTCGTCTCCACCTTGTGGATCCAGGCAGATGCCGGATCTGCACCTGGCCTGCGGCCGATCGGCGCTCGTCGCTGCGCAGCCGATGCCTGCGATTTGGTCATCGCAGCATCTCCCGCACCGATTGCGCGAGCGCCGAGATCTCGCGCGCGGCCGCGCAGTACGGCGCCACCTCGCAGGCGAGCCGTCCGGCGGCCACGCTGTCGGCGAACACGATGCGCTGCGAGACCTCTGCCTGCAGCGCGGCGAACGGTTGATCCGCGAGTGCGGCACGCGCTTCGCGCCCGATGACCGTGCCAACCACTCGGCGATTGATGACGAAGGCGGCGCGCAGTTGTGGCCGAAACACCCGCGCTTCCACCACCAGCTGCACCATCTCCTGGCTGGCCCACACGTCATAGGCGCTCGGCTGCAACGGAATCAACACCAGATCCGCCGCCAGCAGCGCAGAGCGAGCCAGCGCAGCGACGCGCGGTGGGCCATCGATGACCACGTAGTCGGCCTGCAGCGCGATTTGCGGCGCTTCCTGGTGCAAGGAGTCACGCGCGAGCCCGAACACGCCGTACAGACGGTTCTGGCCGCTTTGCGCGCGCCGTTGGGCCCAATCGAGGGCCGACCCCTGCGGATCGGCGTCCAGCAGCGTCACGCGACTCGACTGCAGCGCGAACTCGCCTGCAAGGTGCGTGGCCAGTGTCGTTTTGCCGGCGCCGCCTTTCTGGTTCAGGAGCGCAATCACCTTGCCCGCGACACCCGCTTGCCGTTCTGACGAGAGGACTGCGGCTGCCTCCGTCGCAGCACTGCTCATTTGTTGGGCAGCGTCGTTTCCATTTTTATCCATGGTTATGAATTCGGTTAAATACGTTAGCGGCGGCCGAAACCATTGCTGGCGCGGCTTGGTGGCCCATCCGTGCGTGTGATTACCCGAGCCCGTTGCGGGCGATAACCCGAGTCGCCTGCGGTTGAATCCCCGAGTCCGCGCACAGCCTGTCCACAGGTTTTTCACCATTTCCTGTGGATAAGTGGGATTCGGGCGTGGCAGGCGACCAGGGCCGAAAGCGCAGCCAGTCGGTGGTGCCCGAGCGCTCGATCGCGAGCCAGTAGCCCGGCATCGATCGGCGGCACACCAGGCGCCGCAGTTGCACGGCGAAATCGCTGTAGCGCTGCAAGCTGCCGGATTTCAGATGGAGGTGGCGCAGATCGAAGCGCCAGCCATCGACTTGGCGCCCGCCGTGTTTGCGCACCAGGCGGTACAGCCAGCGTTCGATACCGCCGGAAAGACGGAAGTACGCTGGATCCAAGGTGAGCACCAATGCGTTGTCCATGACGCCCGAGAAGAACCAGTCGGCCAGGATCAGCTCGATGCCGTCCGACCGGCCATCGGCGCGCACGTGATCCTTCCACTCGTTGATCCACGAGAAGCGGTGCAGGCGCTTGCCCGCGGCTTGGCGGATCGACGTGGCAATCGTCGTGGACTGCAGCCGATCCAGCGCCGCCTTGAGCATCAGATAGTCGGTCTGGCCAGTACCTCGCTGGGTGAAACGAAGAATCTCGTAGGGTGTCGCGGCCATCAGGCGTGACGGCTGGATGCCTTCGTCGCGCGCTTCCACGATCTGGCTGGCGGCCCAGATCAGCACGTCGGCGTCCCAGATGGTCGCGATGCCGTGCTCGGGCACGCCCTCGACGGTGAGTTTCACGTTTCCCGCCTCGAAGTGGATCGGCGCCGTGCGCCGCGACTTCGCGAGCGAGAAGAACGGGTAGGCCATCAGATCCTGGGAATCACGCAACGCCATGTCGCCGGCCGGCAGTGCGCGGAACAGCGCAAGCTGTTCGCGTTCGCCCAGGTGCTTCGGCATGGTGCGATCCTTCTCCGGTTCGGCCAACCCGATCAGCGCACCGATGCCCGCTGTGCGTAGCCTGGATCGGAGGTCATCTCGTAGGTGCGGCCGTTCGCCCAGGCGCGCAGGTCGTCGATCGCGTACACCACGCGCGCGCCGAACTTGCGAAAGCGCGGGCCGCCACCGAGCACGCGCTGCTTCTCGAGCGTGCGCGGCGACAGACGCAGGAAGGCCCCCGCCTCGTCGGTGGTCAGGAATTCGGGCGTCGCCGCCGCTGCGGATACCTCCGGGGGTTGGGGAGCAAGCGTCGCGGCGCGAACGGGATATGGGGAACTGGCGTCTGCCATGAGGGCCTCCATCGCAATCTGGGGGCCGTGAACCATTCACGGCCAGATGGGGGCAGTCTCGGTAACAGAGGCCGTTCGTCGGAGGGAGATTTTCAGCGCGCCCTTTTGTCTCCGGGCCGCTTGGCCGTCGTACGCCGTATTCCTGCGAGGGCCAAATAGCCTCCGAGCATGTACCCCTCGGCACGCCGCAGCAGGTATCGCACCTGTGCACGCAACTCACCGTCCTCGTGCCAGCGCAGCGCCACAGCCTCGAGCCCGAACAGGGCTTGGGCGATATCGCGGTGCGACGCGCCTGCCTGTGCAGCATCGAGCGCCTGCAAAGCGCGAAGATGCAGCAGCGCGGCGCGTGTGGCCGGTCGTACAACTTCGGCCGCCGGCACATGACCCTCGAGCAACAGCGCTTGCGCCTTGAAGACGTCGAGTTGGCCGCGCAATTCGGGAATGAGCGGAACGGCGCAGGCATAAGCCTCGCCATCGCCCAGATCGGACGCGAGCGAGACCCGCAGGCGCTGCGACGAAAGCTCGGACTGAAGGATCAGACCGGCGCCTCCGAGCGACAGACGCTTGCGGCCAGGTACTCGCCAGAGATCGAACGTCTGTAGAGACGACTGATCGGACGCTCCACCCTGTATCGGCGAAGCGCGCACATGAAGGAGTTCGCGAGCCGAGGCGATCCAGAGCGGGCACGCTTGTCGAGCATCCAGCTGTGGATCTTCAGCTACTCTGCAACCCCCAACGCTCGAACGAAGCGGTACGCCGCCGCCGCCAATCGCGCCGGTACTGCGGATCACGACGCAGGTACTCCCACGCCAGTGCAGGCCCGTCGAGTTCCAGTGTGTAGAGATAGGAGGCGGATACGCCCCATGGCGAGCGAGGCTGATCCTCGGCATCGACGTCGATCATGTGAGTGCTCCCTTTTTGTAGGGCAGAAATTGCCACAGACGTGACCGGCTTGGCTCGCCTTTACAGCGATGCGCCGTCGCGCGAACGGCCACGATGCCGTGCGATGGGATCAGTCGTTGATCGAGCCGTCGCGCAGCGCATCGGTCGTGTAGGCCGACAGCGACCGACGCGCTTCGAAGCGGGGATCGGCCACGACGCGCAGGCCCGCGGGGCCGCGCACACCCGCGAGCGCCGACAAACTCACTTGGCCCAGCTCAGGGAAGCCGGTGCCGGCATCTATCAGCCCATATGCCTGATCACCGTCGGCATCGAGGTCGGTGAGCAGCCAGGAAGCCCGCGCGTCCAGCGTGTAGAGCTTGACGACGGGGTACGGATCGATCGGCCTGCCGTTGGCTCGGGCCGCGCCGTTGGCGAGCATCCGGGTGCGTTGCTCATCGGTGAGGAAGGTCATGAGTCCTCCGAAGAACGGCAAGATCGCCTTTGTTGCGCGCGCGGAACGAGGGAGCGAATCGGACCGCTGGTCGCGGATTCCCTCGCCGCATGAGTTAAAGATAACGTGGTTTTAATTGTGCTGAACCAAGACCCTTCTGTCCATGCAGAAGCGGACAATTCAGCGGGGACGGCCAGCCGGCGCGACGACCTTCGAGGTTGCGCCGGCGCGGGCGTTCGGCACCGTGGTTCGCGCCTTGAGAACCGAAGACGGGATCGCTCAGGAAACGCTTGCCCACCTCGCCGGCATCGAACGCTCCCACATGGGCAAGATCGAGCGCGGCGAGCACATGCCCACCCTGGTGCTGGTGCTCAAGATCGCCCGGGCGCTGGGCCGAAGCGCGGGCGAACTGTTGATCGAGACGGAAGCCCAGCTGCCGAACGAATGGCATCAGCCGCCAGCCGGTTGAACCGGCGGCTGATGCCTGCGGCCGCTACGTCACGATGCGCCCGGCCAGCCGGGCTTCGCGCGCATAGGCACTGATCGGCTTCGCCGCCTTGAAGTGGAGGTCCCGCTCGATGCGGAGACCCAGCCGGCCGCGCACGGTCGCAAGTTCTTCCAGGCTCACGTAGCCCAGCTCGGGAAAGCCTTGGCCGAGGTCGCAAAGCCCGAACGCGCGGCTGTCGTCGTCCGGATCGATCTCGGTCAGCAGCCAAGTGGCGCCTGCGTCAGGCGTGAACAGCTTGACCACGGGAACCGGATCCAATCCATCGTCGTCAAGGGACTGCCGGCCGTTGGCCAGCAACTGAGCGCGTTGTTCATCGGTGATGAGCGTCGTCATGGTCGTTCTCCTCGGAAGGAATCAGGGCGGGATTGCCCGAGACCGGAGACGGCACGGCGCAGCGCAGCTGTCAGGGTTCGAAGACGGCCGACAGGACGCAAGCGCGCCCGGCGCGCGCAGACCTTGACGGCGAGAACGACGTGCAACGATGAAGGGAACAGCAAGCCAGCCCCATCGCCACCACCCGTGCCTGCATGGCAAGCGCAGCGCGCAGCGGCGAAGACGCGGAGGCGTCAGCGATGGAAGCCCGAAGGGGGCGAGACGCCATCGGCGGCTCGATGCGCAGCACGAGAGCGCGGTCCGGCATCGCCGGAGACGCACAAAACCTTGGAAGCGTAGAAACGCATCTGCTGAAACGCGTTGACCCGCACATTCGGCTTCACGCATTTCCGTAAATCCGCAAAATGCACAGCCACGAAATCGGCTTTACGACGAAGCGCGGAAGCGGAAAGCCTTCTGCTCGTACATCCGTAAATCCGCCGGAACCGCGACGACGGGCGAACCGGGGAGTCCAGACGTGACAAGGCCCGCGAACCATCGCGGGCCCTCGAAGCCAATGGCGGAAGAAAGCGCCCCGCCGAAGGGTGGGGCGCTGGGCGACGTTCAGTCGCCCTTGCTGCGCGACCAGATCAGGTTGTGCGCGCCGTCCTCGCCTTCGACCAGGCGGGCGTAGATGGTTGCCGGGAACGACGGGTCATCCAGCGTCACCGAGAGGTAGGGCCGATCCGCCTTGCTGACCTTCTTCCATGCCGCGCCGATCTCGTAGCTGCCGCCCGCCTGGATGCGGTAGTCCGGGGCGTTGTCGCTCTCCTTGTCGTTGGGGACGAACTTGACCTTGACGTTGAGCGTCAGGGTGCGAACGGTGCCGGCGAAGCTGTTGCCCTGCGCGGTGAAGGTGCCGATGTGAGCCATGATGAAGTCCTTTCGAGGTGGTACCAGGTCCGCGCCCATCGCGGCCTTGGCGTGATCCGAGGGGTGCGGGTCGGGCGCGCCGCACCGCAGGCCGCAACGCAGTGAAGGACCGGCAGGCCCGAGAAATTTGCCTCGCGAGGAAGACCGCAGGTCGGGGAAATTTGTCGGGCAGGCCGGTTGCGGCGAACAAGCCCGAGGCTGAGCGCCTAGCGAAGCCGTTCCCGCGCCAGGATTCACGACAACTACAAGGCCGTGGGAGCGAACCTGTCCTCGCCAGGACGCATGGCTCAGGCACCTGCGTTGGCAACAGCGTTTCGGCACAGTCCGTGCCGTCCAGATCAAGCTGCCTGATCCACGACGACAAGGATGGTCGCCCCACCGCATCGAGGCGGCCCAGGAGATCGGCAACAGCGGCTTGGAAGGGCACGGCGGATCGGCCCTACCTGTCGATGACGATCGCGCTCATCGGCATTCCCAGGGGCACGCCCGTCAGCGTCGCCCAGGACGGCGCCACCCACAACCGGGCGCAGCACGGCCGGTCGTACCCCGCGCGGCTGCGCGGGGCTGGCCTGGCTCCCGCGGAGCGCCGATCAAAGCGCGCGCGGCATACCTGCCGCGCGCGCCACGCCGGCTGCAACGGCGCGTCGCATCGCCGGAAGTCGTCCCCTCCGCGACGTTCGTAGACGGCGAACGCAGATCGGCCCTGCGCGTTCTCGCTCGATGGACGTCCCATGCAACACGTCGCCGACGAAAGCCCTCGAACGTGCCAGGCTCCACGGACTCGATCAACCTCCGCCGAGTCACCGCCGCCCTCGACGAGAAGCGCCTCGACGGCGGCGCGGCGGAGGTTGGAATTGACGCGCGCGGCACACCTGCCGCGCGCGTTGTGCCTGTGCAGCGGATGCCCCGACCCGTAGGCCGGGGCATCCATCCGCTCACCCGGCTGCGTGCAAGTCTTCTTGTTCTTCGGCGTCTGCCTGCGTCTCGACCTGCGCCTCGCCCCTCGATGCAGCATCTGCCGCCTCGATGGGCTCCGGCGCGCGCAACATCGCGGGCAACCAGCCCGTACCCGCAGCCAGCCGTTCGGCCTCGCTGGCGATCTGAGACTTCTTGAGCTTGGCGAGCCGCGCGACCTGATCCGGCGCGAACGCCTGCACGGCTTCCAAAGCCTTGGCCTTCGAGACGTGATCGAAGTAGCCCGCAGCAGTCGGCGTCCACCAGGCGTGCATGTCGAGCGCCACCGCCTGCGCCAGCACGGCGGCGGGCGCATCCCCCTCGCGCGCGGCAATGGCGTTCACCGTGAAGCCCGCGCACACCGCGAGCAGCGACAGCAGTTCCTGCTGCGGCGTTGCGAGCAGTTGCGCGAACAGCGCCTGCGGGTCGGCGGGCAGCCGCTCGGTCCAGGCCTCCCGCACCTGCCGCATGCCCGCTGCGGCCGGCGCCTCGGCCACGTCCGGCGCATGCAGCGCCAGTTCATCATGCGGACGGGCGGCGATGTCGACCGGCGAGTCCTGGTAGCCGTCGACGATCAGCCGCAGCGCGAGCCGATGCACCACGGCGACCAGCGCCACGTGCGGATGCCGCGCGACCTCGGCTTGCAGCGCCGCCGTGCGGTGCGCGCTCAGGCGCCGCACCAGCTTTTCCGACAGCGTGGGCCTGGATGCCTCGCCTGGACCACCGCTGCGCTCGGCGTCGTCCTGCGCGTCTGCTTCGCTGCGCTCCTGCGCGCGCAAGGCCTTCACCTGATCCTCGCGCAACAGGCCCCGATGCACCACAACACGCCCCGCGCGATCGAGCGACAGCACCGCGCCCGCCCGTGCCACGGCGCCGGCGGGATAGACCACCAGCGTCCGCTCGACGGCTTCGAGGTCGTTGCCCAGGCCGTCCATCTCGTCTTGCAGCGCCTGGGCCTGCTCGTCCGTCATGTCCTCGTTCTCGTCGTCCAGGCGTTCCTGCAGCTTGGCCTGCTGCGCTTCCAGCCGGGCGATGCGCTTCGCCTCTGCCTTGCTCGGCTCCCGCCGCCGGCTGCGCAGGCGCTGGAACTGGTGCAGGTCGGCGTAGGTGGCGCGCGGCACCACGTCCACCCAGCCCCAGCCCTCGGCCCGAACCTGCTCGGCGGCCGGCGCGAGCTGCTCGCGCGCCAGGGACTCCAGCAGCCCGCCATCGGCCAGGAAGACGCCGCCCTGCTCGTCCGCGAACAGGTCGCGGCGGATGCCGCCGCCCGCCGCTTCATAGGCTTGAACGCCCACGAATTTCGCCAGCGCGTCGCGGCCCGCGTCGATCTCCTCCTGCGTCAGGTGATCGCGCAGCGCCTCCGGGTTGCGCTGCCACTCGGGCGACTCGTAGAACGCGGCCTCCTGCGCCGCATGGTCGTCAGTGATCGCCAGCGCCATCAACTGGTCGAGCGTCACGGCATCCGCCCGGTAGTCCGCGAGCAGCCGGGGCGAGACGTTGGCGAGCTTCAGACGGCGCTGCACCACCAGCGGCGTCACGCCGAAATCGGCCGCGATGTCCTCGACGGGCCGGCCCTCGGCCACCAGCGCCGCGAAGGCCTCGAACTGGTCGGCCGGGTGCATCGCCTCGCGCTGCACGTTCTCAGTCAGGCTGACGGTGCGCGCCGCCGCGTCCGGCACCACCAGGCAGGGCACTTCGTGGCCCTTGACCAGCTTGCGGCGCTTGACCAGCAGCTTGAGCGCGGCCAGACGCCGGCGGCCCGCGACGACTTCGTAGTGGTCGCCGTCGGGCGCCGCCGTCACGGTGAGGTTCTGCAGCAGGCCCACGCGGATGATGCTCGCGGCCAGTTCGGGAATCGATGTGCCGCCGCTCTTGCGCACGTTGCGCGCCGAGGGCCGCAGCGTGTCCAGCGGAATCAGCAGCAGGCCGCGCGCAGCGATTTCGGCTGCAGTGGTCACGGCCTGCACGGCGTGGGCTTCTTCAAAGGTAGCGGTGTTCATGATGGTCACTCCTGTCCCGTGCCGGGACGTTGAAGATGAACGGGATGAGAAAGGTTCAATGGGGTTCAAGGTGTCGATGTCTGCATGCGCGCCCTCCTGCGGTTGTCGAAGCCGGCCGGATTCCAAGATTCGGAGCCCGGTGTTGGCCTCGAGGGGTTCGGCGCAGTGACCGGGGTGGTCGCCTTGGCCGTCTTCGGGTCGCCGTCTTTCCTGAGTTCATCGCCCGCGAAGAACCGGGCCGGCGGAGACGGGCCGTCAAGGAAGAAGCGCAGGGTGGGTGCGGCCCGCAGCGCAGCGAGGACACGGCCCTGCGCGCCTTGACGGCCAGGCGCCGTCGGCTACGGTCGCGGATACAGCGATGAAGGCAGGAAAGACCGACCGTCCGGCCAACGGCTGGGGGAGCGACGACTCCACGGCCGCGCGGCGAGCGCCTCGGCGTGCCGCAGGCACGCCTAGTGCCGCCGTCGACGGGCCGAGCAGGCATCGCCTCGTCGTCGGCATCCCAGAACGTCGCGCCAATTCGGCGGCGTCGATCGCACACCGCCCGACAAAGCAGCGGCGCACGGTCGCCGAACGGGCGAAGCCAAAAAAGGGGCGTCGCCCCTGAGGTCAGAGCAGACCGCGCTCGGCGAACGACACCAGATCGGCGCCCGCCACGACCATGTGATCCAGCACCCGGACGTCGACCAGCGACAACGCGGTCTTGAGCGTCTGCGTCAGAAACTCGTCGGCTTGCGACGGCTCGGCCACGCCCGACGGATGGTTGTGCACCAGGATCAGCGCCGCCGCATTGCGCGCCAGCGACTCCTTGACCACCTCGCGCGGATAGACCGACGTCTGGCTTACCGAGCCGCGGAACAGCTCGACGTACTCGATCACCCGATGCTGCGCATCGAGCATGAGCACCGCGAAGACCTCGTGCTGCAACGCTCCGAGCTTCACCTGCAGGAAGTCGCGCACCACCTGCGGCGACGAGAGCGCCTCGCACCCGCGCAGCTGCTCGCCCAGCAGGCGCTGCGCAGCCCGCAACACCTCATCGGCCTCCGCCGGCCGGTAGTCGCCCGCCCCGTCGCGGACCAGAAGAACGGAAGGATCGAAAGAGAAGAGATCGTGCGCCATCGTCGGCTCCGTGAATCGGGCGGGATTGCCCGAGACCGGCTCCGTCACGGCGCAGCGCAGGGGTCAAGGTTCGAAGACGGCCGCCAGGACGCCAGCGCACACCGTGCGCGCAGACCTTGACGACGAGAACGGCGTGATACGGTGAAGGGGACAGCAAGCCACCGTCACCAACCAGGTGCCATACGGTCGGTCGCACCCAGAGGGTGCTGATTGATCTCCCGCGGAGCGCCACTCAACGCGCGCAGGTGGGCGCACAGCTGACCGTGGAGCGATGTATCGCCCGAGGCGCTTTTGTACGCCGCCGCGAAAATCGTTGGGTGCGCTCCGCGATAGTCGACCTCCTCGGCTCGAGGCTTGGCGCCGTGAGCCTCGGCGGCAGGCGCTCAAAGCGACCGCGCCGTCATCAAACTGTCATCGACGAGAGAAACGATGAACTGTTGACGAAATCGACCGGCAATGGGGATCGCAATGGCGTATGACTCACGACCGACTCCAGCGAGCGACAACTTCGTTTCTGACGGAAGCGAACTGCTCCCCGTCGCCCAGTATGTGCGGATGTCTACCGAGCATCAACGCTACTCGACAGACAACCAGATGGAGGCGATCGCCGCATACGCCGCGCAGCAGGGAATGCGCATCGTGCGAACGTACGTCGATGCCGGAAAAAGCGGCCTCAACCTGCGAGGGCGCGCCGGCCTTCAACAGTTGCTTGCCGACGTCCAGCAAGCTAACCCCGGCTTCTGCGCGGTTCTTGTTTACGACATCAGCCGGTGGGGCCGCTTCCCCGACCCGGATGAAGCGGCCGCCTACGAGCAGAGTTGCAAGCGGCGCGGGATCAAGGTCATCTACTGCGCGGAGCCCTTCAAGAACGACGGTTCGCTCTCATCGACGGTCATGGTCGGCCTGAAGCGCAGCATGGCAGCAGAGTACAGCCGCGAACTGTCGGTCAAGGTCTTTGCCGGCCATCGAAATCTTGTCCAGAGAGGGTACCGTCAAGGCGGTGCACCGGGGCTGGGGCTGCGAAGGCAGCTGATCGATGAACAGCACAACGTCAAGGGGCTGCTTTCGCGCGGCGAAAAGAAGAGCATTCAGACGGATCGTGTCCTCCTCGTCCCCGGCCCGGAGGAAGAGATCGAGACTGTGCACCGGATCTACCGGCTCTTCTTGGACGAGGGCAAACCTGAAAGAGTGATCGCTGCCGAGCTGAACCGCGAGGGTGTCCGCACCGACCTCGGCCGGCCTTGGTCACGCGGCACCGTCCACCAGATCCTGACCAACGAAAAGTACATCGGCAACAACGTCTACAACCGAACATCGTTCAAGCTCAAGATCGAGCACCGACGGAACGCACCCGAGGATTGGATCCGCAAGGACGAGGCCTTCCAGCCGATCGTTCACGCGGATCTGTTCTGGCAGGCCCAAGCCATCATCGACCAGCGTTCTCATCATCTCGGCGACGAGCAGATGCTCGAGCTGTTGCGCGAGCTCTTAGAAAGGCATGGCGGCCTCTCGGGCGTCCTAATCGACGAGGAGGAAGGGGTGCCGTCGAGCTCCAGTTACCGATCGCGATTCGGTAGCTTGTACCGAGCGTACGGCCTGGTTGGGTATAGGCCGCGTCGCGACTATGCCTACCTTGAAATCAACCGCGCGCTGCGCCGGTACCACCCGGAGGTGGTCGAACAGGTGAAGCACGGCATCGCGAGCAACGGTGGATTCGTGCGAACGAGCCCCGATACCGACATCCTCACGATCAACGAGGAGTTCACGACGTCTCTGGTAGTCGCTCGCTGCAAGCCAACACCTGGTGGCAAGTACCGATGGCTTATTCGGCTGGACGCCAGCCTCGAGCCCGACGTGACCGTCGTGATCCGCATGGATCACTCGAACCGAAAGGCCTTCGATTTCTACATCCTGCCGTGGCTGGACTTCTCTGCGCTTCAGCTTCCGATCGCCGAAAGAAACGGCTGCTCGATGGACTTTTATCGGTTCGGTTCGCTTGACGATTTCTACGCTCTTTGCGCAAGAACTTCACTCGCGGAGGCCGCCTAATGCCGGGCACTACTCGCATCCAGATGATTTCCATCGATACCATTGCCGTCGCAAACCCTCGCGTTCGCAACGCCAAGACGCACCAGGAGATCACCGACAACATCGGGTTGATAGGCCTGAAGAGACCGATCACCGTGCGTCGCTTGCCTGACTCCGAGACTGGGCCACAGTACGCGCTGGTCTGCGGCCAGGGGCGCCTGGAGTCATGCAAGGGCCTGGGCCAAGAGACGATCGCTGCGCTTGTCGTCGATGCTGATGAGGAGACGGGCCACGTGATGAGCCTCGTGGAGAACATCGCCCGGCGCACGCCGCGGGCCAGCGAGATGCTTGAGCAGGTCGGGGTGCTGCGGGGAAAGGGCTACAGCGATGCGGAGGTCGGTCGAAAAATCGGCTGTACTGCTTCATGGGTAAATAACGTCGCAAATCTCCTGGAGAAAGGAGAGCGCAGGTTGCTTGCCGCGGCGGAATCAGGGCTTGTTCCAATGCACATTGCAGTGCAGATCGCGCGCGCTACTGACGTCGAGGCGCAAGAGTTACTGCTGGAGGCCTACAACCGCGGCGATCTCAAGGGACGCAAGGTTTCGGTCATGCGGCGCATCCTCGAGAACCGCATGCGCAGTGGCAAACGCCACAGCCCGGAAATGTACGGCCGCACCGGGCCGTCGCGGCGCATGAGTCCCGAAGACCTCGCGAAGCTGTACCAACGAAACACCGAGGAACACAAGCGCATTCAGCGGCGCGCGGAACACACACAAGCCGCGCTCCTGATCGTGCATCAGATATTCAAAGAGCTGCTGTCCAACACCGACTTCCGGAAGCTGCTGAAAGCGGAAGATCTGGCGACGGTACCCAAGCCACTGATGGAGCTGGCCAAGAAGGTCGGGTTCGCGTGATGGACAAAGCTGCAAAACCCGTTCGGCTAGGCTTCGAACTCGACTGCCTTCAAGTGCCCCTGGAGCTTCTGCATCCCGGGCGGCTCATGCCAGCGACGATAAAGAATGGTGTGAAGTACAAGCAGGTGAAATCGTCGATCGAATCGATAGGGCTGGTCGAGCCCTTGGCAGTTATTCCGCATACGGCGCATCAGGGCGCTTTCCAGATACTCGACGGTCACATCCGTCTGATGGCAATGGCCGAATTGGGACTAGCTGATGCTTTGTGTCTCGTATCGACCGATGACGAAGGCTACACCTACAACAAGAGAGTGAACCGACTCTCGGTCGTTCAAGAACATCGCATGATCGTGCGCGCGTATGAAGGCGGAGCCTCTGTTCAGAGGCTGGCAGCCGCGCTCGACGTTTCGGAGTCGTCCATTCGCGCACGCTTCAAGATGCTCGATGGAATTTGCGACGAGGCTATCCGATTGCTCGCCGACAAGCCGGCCGGTCGGACGATGTTCAGGGTTCTGCGAAAGATGAACGCCTTTCGGCAGATCGACGTAGCCCGAACGATGATCGGCCTGGAAAACTACTCGGTCAAGCTCGCCGACGCAATGTTGCAGACGACACCTCCGGACCAGCTTGCAGTCGACACTCACGCGAAGGTGCAGCGGCCAGGAGCCACCGAATCAGTACAGCGGTTGCAGCGCGAGTTGGCCGCCGTTCAGGCCGACACGAAGATCCTGGAGGAGAACTACGCCGATTCCAACCTGCAACTGGCGATCATCAAGGCGCATATCAAGGCACTCCTCGAGAACGCGAAAGTCGTCCGGTGGCTGGCAAAGTTCCATCACGACTACCTGCAACAGCTCCAGTTCATTGCCGAGATCAACAAACTCCCGACGGATTGATTTGACCGTGGACCGACGCACGCCCGCGAAGACAAAGCACGCACGTCGCACCACCCACGAGAACGTCCAGTAGGTGTGCACGTGGAGGCGAGCACCCCAGGGTGGAACGGGCACGCACTCCATCCTCCAGTCGATCAAGGCGCTGCCGGCCAATCGTCCGGAACCAGCGCCGGCGGCTTCGACCATGGCACCTCGACAAGCGCGGCCTGAAACCAATCGTCCCTGAGGTTCGCGTGCTCAGTCACGATGATCTGGAAACCAGGAACCTGCTTCTGCGTGAAGTCGAGGATCAGCTTGAACAGCCTAGTGACAGCGACCAGATCGGCATCCGCTTCAGTTCGTTTGATCGAGCCGTCTGCCGCCTTGTAGACGTCCGCCGATGGGAAGTACACCTGCGTGGGTTGGTCAATCATCAGGAACTGCGGGATGGGTCGCTGATTCTTGGCGGCGAACTGATGAAGCGCCAACAACGCGGATAGGTGGTAAGCGAGATGATTCTCGCCGCCGCCCGTCCGCAGCATCGGAACGGGTCGATCAGGTCTATCGACGATGACCGTGAGACTCTTTAAGTCAAACTTGAATGGGAACTCTCGAAACTCGGCCTCGAATTTCTCAACATACTTCGACGTCAGCGACGAGATGTTGTTTAAGATCGACGCCAATCGATCGCCATAGTCGTCTTCACCAACTTGGCCTGTCAGCGTCTCGACCTTGCGACGCAGACGCGCTACGTCCTGCTCCATGGCCGCCAGTGCTTCGTCGGGCTTTAGTTCCTCTAGGTAGTAGCTAATTCGACCAATTACACGTGAAGCCAGGCTGTTCCTACTGTCGATCTGTGTTGCGACCTCATTGGACGAGATGGCCGACTTCAGCTCGATTTCTTTGCCTGCGATAGCGCCGGCCAACGTTGCGGCCTCCGCCTCCAACCCAGCCAGATAGCCAGCAAGCTGTGGACGCTCCCCAGCGACCGCTGCCATCTCTGCATTCAAGGACTCAACTTCCGCAAGGAGCGCTCGCGCAATCGGCGTTTCCATTCCTAGCTGGCTTGGACTGAAGGGCCACTGCCATTCACCTCCAACGGCACTCTTTGGAAGCGCGCCGATCGACTGGAGACGAGCGCGCTGCTCATGCGCCTCGGTTTCGAAGCCAACGGAAGTGGTCGCAAATTGCTTGGCAGCATCTATGCGGCCCTGCAACTCACGACGGCTTTTTCTCAGTTCACTGCGCTCCGATTCGAGGCGCGGAACGCGCTCACTGTCATCCAAGGAGACGGAATCAGGCGTCCACCTCATCGCTTCTCGCAACAGAGCCACAACCGATCCAGTGTCGGAATCACTCACTGCGCGCTCGAGCAGACCAACCGCCTTGGCCTCCGAGAGCAGGCCGATGCCTCGAACTTCGATGGAGTCACGCGTTTCGCGAGCTGACTCGAGCTGCTTCGAAGCGATGCGCAGATCGCGCTGCGCCGCCTTCAACTTGGCTTCCAGCTCGTAGCGCTGTGAGGACGAAACACCCAACAGAATTGGCAGCGTATCCTTGATTGCTTGCTGCTGAAAGGGCTCCCCTTGCCGGTAGAACAGCAGGTTTTTGTTGGCGACGATATCCTGCTTTTGGAACAGGTAATAGTAGGTATGTTTGACGCTAGCGGAAAAGCTGTCGCGCGAGTGCTCCGTGGCTACGCTGGTCACATTGGAAGGAATTCCCAGGAGTTGCGTCAACAGCCCGACAACTGTGTCGTCGTCAGCGTTCGGGCGCAACTCCTCGGGTGCCGGTGGCTCAAGCGACGCACCGCGACGAATCAACGCCGTGCTGCAGCTGGTGGCTTTGGAGCCTGGCGTCGGTTTGGCGATGAGAACCTGTTCACCAGGGAACTGGTAGATGACGGCAAACCATGCCACCTTGTCGCGAATGATGCCTTCGGCGACGTTGAACGTGCTACGGCCCATGCAGTACTCGACAATGTCCGAGAGGGCTGATTTTCCAGTGGAAGAGCGGCCGGTGATGACGTTGAGGCCATCGACGTTGAACGTCACGTCACGACGCCGTCCGTCATGGCTGTAAACATGGATCGATCGAATCTTCATGGCTTGACACCCAGCATGGTGTAAATCGTCACGCGGTCACGGAGGCGAGCGAACTCTCGCCCGAGAAGTTTTGCTGCTTGCTCGCATTCTTGGCACTCTGTGCTGCCAAGTTCCCTGGGCGATACGCGTCGCGGCACAAGCTTGACGCGTCCCCCGTCTGCAACTTGAATGCAGCCCATATGCATCAGCATGCCGAACGCTTCCAAGGTGTACGGCAGAAATGAGCGGGCCCGTTCGGCAAAGCCGATAAGCAGCGCCGGATTTCCCTCGACGACTTTCAAGAAGTAAGCCTTGTTGCTTGCGCAGATCGTTTGGCGTGACTTTCGATGCAGGCTGAGCGGTAACACGAGTAGCGCCAAGGAGAAGGGCATTCCTCTCTCGTCCTCCGCCTCATACGTCTTGATGGCTCTTGCAAGCAGAACGCCACAAAAGGCGGGATTGAAAAGGTTGCGGATCTCTATTGGCCGTTCATGCCACGGCTTCATGAGTGCGCTCCAAAAACGCCGGCAAGACGCTCAAGGAACCGAGGATGCCAGTAGATTCTGGGCTGAGGCGTCGAGTTAGCGAGGATGTGAAATCCACCTCGAACGACATACGGTTCGTTCACCCTCGCTCGGATGCGAATATTTCCCGTGTCGAACTCTGCCCACTTGTAGATGTCCTGGCCGGCCTTCATGAGACCGGCTTCGACAGCGTCAGCGGGGAGATTCTCGACAACCACAGCACGATAGCGTGACCATTCCTCTATGAGCTTGTCCTCGTACTCCTCGACCTCACCGCCCAGAAGAACGCCTTCCCTGGCCCATGCTGACCGCTGTTCGAATGCGCGGTAGTAGTCAACGATGGCGTGACGAATTCGATCGGTGGAGATGCCGATTACACGGAGCTGTTGAACGAAAGGGCGCTGGTCGCCCTCTGCGTCAACGCCTTCTGGTGGCTTCTTTCCGCTGAAATTTATTGGCAAGTCGTCATCCCGATATCCATCGGCAATCGACGTCAGACGGTCCCAGACCTCCGCGCCCATGATTGGCCCAGGTCGTTCGTCATTGATAAGCTTGATGGCTTGGTCAGTCCACCAACCCTCAAGGTGCTCGAAGACGTGCTTCCGAAACTTCCGTCGCACCGCCTTGAAGTGTTCCTCCACGATGAGGCTGGGCAGGTCACCGATGCGCGGTGATTCGTCGAACACCGTGATGCGAGACAAGAAGTCGCGTTGCTCGGGCTCGGAGAGCTTCCGAAATGCTTCCGCGATCGGCTTGATCTGAGCCGATGTCGACGAAGCCAGCGCCGCTAGAGCCTGATCGACGATGGTGTCGTCCGCCTTGGCATCTGGGAGGAAGGAAGCGATGAATGAGAGGTCAGCAACCTTGGCGGTTGTCACCATGAAGAAGCGAAGGTGCGACGTCGTCTTGCCGTCATCGCCATAGCGCTCGATCCAGATGCGAACAGACTTCCAAAAGTCCACCGAAAGATCGTTGACCTTGTCGCCCTTCCCCTTGTGCTTGAGCGAGGCCAGGGTTTGGTCTCCAGTAGCATCAACCGACTCAACATCGTCATCTCGCTCGATGAAGATGCCATCGGCCTCTGGCAGCCCTAAGAGGCGGTAAAGCGCATACCTGAGCTGATAGACATAGCCCAGCGCCTGTTCGCCCGCGGCGAACTTGCTTTTGCCCGCCCCGGTCATCGGGCGTCCTCAGATGCAGACGCTTCCATCACCGGCGAAGGTCGCAACCCACGTTGGATGAGGCGAACGCGCGCGGCACGCAGGACTTGCGTGCACCAAATGCCCCCATTCTCTTCTCCCTGTCAAAGCTCGGGGCACAGGCGCCGAGTTTGTCCTCATCCTGCCGCAAGTACTGTCTGCCTCGTACGGGGATATCCCCACGTAGGGCATCCGAACGCAGCGAGCCCCACGGAAGCAGCCGAGCCTCAAGGTCAAGCGCGCGAAGTCGTTTCATCCACATGCTGCAGCGGACGCATCCTGTAAGTGCATAGCAATCGGCCAAGGAGCTAAACATCGGCAGCTCTACCGCGACGGAACCGTTGTCATGAATGCAAGCGTCAATGCGGCAAGAACGTTGCGCCTGCTTGTGGTGTCAAAAACGAGGTGATGGAACGGGGGCCGCTCGGCTTGATTCTCTCGATGCCGGCGGCGGCGATCTGCCGCCTCGCAGAAGACGGGGTTTACCCCTTGCGATGCAAAGCGATGTCGGGTTTCAACACGATTTCTCGTTCTACCCTTCGTCTCACACGAGCCGCGCCGCGCTTCGGTGAGAAGCTCACCTGGTGAGCGCCTTCCAGACCAAAGCCGACGCGCTCGGACGTGAAGAGATTTGGCGTCGCGACGCACCTCGCTCGAACTTAGAAAATCAAATGGCTGCGCCGGGCCGCCTCACCGCAGCCAGGGCGGATATGCTTGCGTGCCAGCAGGTACTCTAGCGCGCGGGTCGAGGTCGTCCAGACTTGCGGCGCCTCGCTCCGAGGGAGCATGTTTGGCGGCGCGGCGCTGCGAAATGAGGACGTGGTGGCCGGACAGACCGATTCAATGAGAACAGGGAGTTTTCTGATGCCACCGAACGTGTCCGTCAACCCGGACGTCGTCCAACCGCCCGCGACCGCATGGGTGCGTTTCCTGCGCTCCTACGGCCCGACTCCGAATAACCTAACGCTGTTCGACGAGTTCGTGACCGACAACTTGGGCAAGGCCAAGGTCAAGCCGATCACCCTGTCAAGCCCGCTGCTCGAAAAGATCAAGGCTAGAGTCGGTTCCCGCGAGCCAGGATCCATCCTGATCGCCGGCACCGCGGGCGATGGCAAGACCTATCACTGCCGCGGCCTCTGGACGCATCTTGGCGGATCCGAGAAGGAGTGGAAAGCCAAGGCGACGGTCAAGTATCTGACCCTCGCTGACGGCCGCCAAGCCATGTTCATCAAGGATCTGAGCGAGCTCAATGACGAGGAGAGCGATGCGGCCCTGACCCTGATGGAGACATCCATGGGCGAGGAGCGGTCGCAGTGGTTCGCCGTGATCGCCGCCAACCACGGCCAGATCCTTGAACGGCTGCGCGACATGGGCAAACGCCAGGGCCGAACCCACCCTCTGCGCAAGCCGATCCAAGACGCCTTCTTGCAGTATGGCGAGGCGCCGGCGGGCTTGGCGATCTACGATCTGAGCAGGACGACGCGAAGGGAGTCGCTGGGCGAAGTCCTCAAGGCGGTGGCGGGCCACGAAGAGTGGCAGAACTGCGATCGATGCCCCCTCCGCGGCGGCGGCCGAGTCTGCCCGATCTACGAAAACCGAACCCGGGTGCTCGGTGAGCTCGACGACGGCTTGTTCGGCAGCCGCCTCGGCGACATCGTCGAGGTTTCGAGGCTCAATGGCTGGCATCTGCCCGTGCGGGATCTGCTCGCGTTGGCGTCCAACATGATCTTGGGCCATGCGAACCCGAAGGAGGCCAAGGAGGGCCTGATGGCTTGCTCGGATGTCGCCAAGATACAGGAAAGGGGCACCATCGAGGACGCGAGCCTCTATGCGAACGTCTTCGGATCGAACCTGCCCACTCGCCGAGCCATGAGCCGACCCGTCTTCCGGGCGCTCTCGTCATTCGGCATCGGATCTGAGACGACCAACTCCGCGGACGGTCTGATGGTCTACGGCGCCGACGATCCCAAGCTGATCGAAGTCTTCAAGCGTCTGCTGGGCAACGATCCGATCTATGGCGCCACTCCGAGCTACCTGGCCTCTTTGCAAAGGTATCTGGAAGGGGAGGAGGCCGCTCGCATCGACAACGGCGCCCAGGAATTCCTGGATCGACTCCAAGCGCAGCGCCGACGGCTCTTCTTCACGCTCCCCGCGGCCGAAAAAGACTACGACCACTGGCAGATGACCGCGTTCTGCTTCGCGGGCGACTACCTGGCCATGGTCTCGACGCTTGGAGAGTCGAAGACGGTCAGCGAAGCCACCAGGGCGCGGCTTGTGCGAGGACTCAACCGCGTGATGACCGGACTGCTGATCGAGAACAACGACAAGCTGTTCGTGGCCAGCTCCGGCGGCTTCACGCAGTCTCGCATCAGCGTCCTTTGCGACACCGAGGCTTCCGCGCGCCGCTCAGGCGGCGTCGGCATGCGCATCAAGCTCGACCCCCTGACCGAGCGGGCCGTCTTGGATGTCTCGCTCGCGGCCGGCGCTGGATATTCCGCGAGCTTCTCGCTCTCGCCGGTTCGCTTCGAGTTCCTGTGCCGAGTCGCAGAAGGCGCCTTGCCCGGCAGCTTCTCCAACGAGTGCCTCGAAGACATGCTCGCGTTCAAGGCCAAGCTCCTTCGCAAGGCTGAGCTGCTGCGTGCTGCCAGGGCGGCCGAGGATGAGGAGCCTGGCGTGGACGATCTGGCGCTGACCCTCAACTTCATCGAGATGGAGCAAAACGGCCATGGATTCTCACGGCCTGTGACTGTGAGGGTCGGCGCATGAGGCAGTTCATCAAGGATGTCGACTTCGCGGTCGACGAGCACATTTGGGGCCATCGGCTCTACGACGAGCAGCTCCCCCACTTGGCGGTGTTGGAATTCTTTGGCGTGCTGGGATCGAACGCCTCCAGCCCGCTGCGCGAGACGCCGGGAAAGCCCGTCCGCTACAAGCCGCAGCGCCAGATTCGGCTACGTGGGTTGCTCTTCAACAACCCATACGTCGAAGCGGTGCGGGAGCGTTCGATCTCCGACGAGGACAAGTGGGCGATGTGGGCCGAAAAGTTCGCCGTGGACGCCGACCAGCTCGGCGACGGCGACATGTCGTATCTACGGAAGGTCTTCAACAGCTTCGACGACTTCGCAAAGGCGATCGAACTGCTTCGCTCTTCGTCCTTCGAAGCCAAGAGCAACAAGCGGTGGAGCTCGAAGTTTGTCTTCCCGTTCGGGCCCGACGCGATGTATGAAGACCTTCGCATCGATGCCGACGGCGCGGCCTCCAACGATCGCCGCTTCTTCGCCCGCAGTGGGGAACTTCTCTATCTGATGCTTTGCAGGGCTGAGCGCGGAGCTGAGCTCGGCGACCAGCTTGTCGCGCGGATGTTCAACGCTTCGGCTCCGATGAACCGCTTGGTGAGGGCCCTCCAGGGCAAGTCTCAACACGCGGGCGACTACCGCGACGTCGGCTACCTCCCGCACGCCAAGCATCCGCGCTTCGATCGCCTCTGCGACGACTGGCTCGCGATCCTTTCCCGGGACATGCCCGTTTACGACGCGTTGGAGCACTTGATCGCCAGCGCGGGCCTCAACCTGCTCCTGTATTTCCTCGAATGCGGCAAGGCCCGGGCTGGGGACGCCGAGCCCGTCGAATTGATTTGCGAGATCGTCTCGCGCGAGCGCACGAAAGTCCGCGCCCTCTCCGGCGAGTCGTATCAAGACAACCAAGCCCTGTCGCTTCGAGCGGTCAGGGCGTCCGTCGAGAGCATCCGCCTGACCCAGGAATGGGAGTCGGCGATGAAGTCGCAGGACCCCAATGGAGAGTGCGCGGCCTTGATGCATTCTTGGTTCCAATGGCCGCCCGCCGATGGCGGCGACGATGGCGACGCCGTCAATTCGACCGGGGACCAGCTCATACGCACGCTCGTCGAGAAGGCCGAATCGCGCCACGAGCAGCACTTTGGAAAGATCCATGCGGCATGGTCCCGCGCCATCGGGCTCAGCTCTCGGCGGTTGTCCAGGCGAACGCGTTACGCCCCAAACGACCGCCTGCTGAAGACGCTGGTGGTCACGATGGTCGATGACCGAATGCAGTTCGACGAATTCCTGAGCGAGGCTCGTCGCCGCTATGGCTTGGTGATCGGCGACGCGGAGGGCATCCGCTTGGTGACGGACAAGCTGGTCGATCAAGAGGCGCTCAGCGAGAACCGTGGAAACCTCGAGACAAGGCTTGTTGGCCTCGGGCTAGTCAGGCGGCTCTCCGACTCTTGTTCATTTGTTGAAAATCCGTTTGTCGTCGAAGGCGTCGCATGACCCAGGCCGATCGAATCATCGGCCGCGTGGCCGCGTCCATCCTCTCCAATCGATTGGCCGACGCCCGCCAATCCGATGGCGCGCTTCCGGACTCGGCCGCGCTGTTTCGCCTCGATAAGTTGTCGTCGAGCCAAATCGCCGCGATCGTGCGCGAGATCTTGAGCAATCCCATGCTCTCGGCGCAGGTGGAACTGCGCATTCCCGCCGGCTTGGTCGAAGGCGAGGGCCTTCCCGAGGAGGCTCTGACGACGATGAACGCGGGGGCGGTGCGCAACGCGGGGACGGCAAAGGAGGCCCTGCTCACGGCGAACGGCAACGAGCACAACCTCGCCGACACGCTGGGCCACGTCACGGCCCTCGGCGCCAAGGAGCTCCGCGCCAATGAGGACGCGTGGGTCGAAGCCACGTGCCACGTGGCCTCCATCGCCCCTACCTTCGAAGACCGCACGGTGTTCAAGTCGGCCTTGAAGGGGCTGATTTCTGTCACTGATCTCTCGCTCATCCAGCTTGGGGAGTTCTGCTCGAAGATCAGCGAAGCTTCACTGCCGTCGCGTGGATTGCCCATCCGCAACGCGATCGGATGGTCGCTGCCTTACGTCGGCTTGCCAAGGGACTCCTCGTTCTTCGCCAACGCCAAGACCTATGGCCAAGCCATAGGCCCGTGGCGCAAGGCATTCGAAAAGCTCTTGACGCAGCGCGCGCCGCTGTTGGCCAAGCAGCGCTCCAACGGCCAGCCGATCGATCCGGAGGAGATGCGCCAGCGCCTCATCGAAAACGGCCAGTCGATCGACGCCGCCGCGCAGCCCACCTTGGAAGCGTTCATCAACGCTCCCACAGGCGACGACTCGATCACGTGGGAAGTGGCTCAACTCGAATGGGAGGAGCATGGCGTCCACTTCATTTTCGAGAAGCCGCGCGAGCGGCAGCAGGGCCTCGCCGAATCCACCCTCTATTTTTTCGCGCACGACTGCGCCGACAGCGAGGTCCTTCTCGAGTCATGGCGCAAGCATCTCGAAGACTTGAAGACGCGCGAGCGCCGCTCGGACTGGAACGAGGAGGACGAGGAGTTCTTCGAGCTCCACCGCCGCTTCATCGAGCAGGACCCCAAGCTCCATGCGCGATGGGAGAAGGTCATCTTCGGCAAGCCCATCGAGTGCGTCGACTTCTTAGAAGGGATTCTCAGCGTCGCCCACCAGTTGGTTGCGGCGGCCGTGCCCTCGAGCAAGGAGCGCTTCCTGCGGCTCACCGTGAGCAAGGGACGAAAGGAATGGCGCGAGCGCTTCAACCACGACGTGGGAGCCTACTTCTCCGCGATGTATCGCGGCCTCAAGGAGCTGCTTGGCTCGAAGGCGCAGTGGCGCATCGAGAGGATGGGGCCGAACCCCGTCGACCCGGTGTTCCAGTTCCGCGAGTTCTTTGAGTGGGAGCGCGCGAATCGCAAGGACAAGCCCAAGCCGGTCGGTTCGGTCGCCAAGCAGGCCGTCCAGATCAAGTTCGAGGTGGCCCTCGTCGAGAAGGCCGGCGAGGTTGAAGAAGTCGTCGGCAAGACCCAGCTTCTTTGGACTTACAAGCCGCAGTCGATCGGGCTCTCGCTGGTCGACGACATGATCCGCCTCAAGGACAAGGGATCGGTGGGCTGCACTGAGGTGCCCCGTCGCTTGGTGAGCAAGAAGGGCGGCGTCCAAAGCGTCTCTCTCCTGGACACTGCCACTCTCGAGGCGACTTTCTCGCGCGACGCGGGTTCGCTGGTTCCGCCTCCGGCCAAGCTCAGGAGCTTGCGCGCCGACGTCAAGCGCCGCATCGAGGAGCTCGCCGAAGAGGGGCGGCTTTCGAACGAGCAGCGCGACATCCTGCGCGCCGCTTGGAAGACCTTCGAAGAAGACTACATCAAGGCGGTCGACGATTTCATCGGCGTCGGCCTCCATGGCGAAGCGGTGATGCGGCAGGCGGAGTCCTTCGGCGCGCTCCTGCGCTCGCTGTCGATCCATGCCCGCGGCGACGTGTGCCGCTCCCGCCTGGTGTCCGAGATTCTCACGGTCGGCACCGTCCGCGTGACTGGCGAGCAGCCGTGCTTGATCATCCCCCCATGGCATCCCGAGCGGATGAAGGCGCTCGCCGTGAAGACGCGGCGCGTCGCGGGCTTGGTGACGCATATCCTCGGCGGCGGGAACGTGCTGTTTGGCGATCGCGGAATCTTCTTCCGTGAGTTCGCAGAGGAGCTCGCCCATCCCTTCTACCCCGAGATCGCATTGATCAAGCGCAACGGAGCGCCGGTGCTAGTGTCCGAGAGCAGCACCGTCAACGGCTACAGCCTGATGGAGCGGCCCATTCGGGGCGAAGAGGACACACTCACCGACGTAGATCCAGCAGCGGCCGCGAAACAAGTGCAAGAGCTGCTTGGCCGCTACGTGGGCTTGCAGCCCCACGAGGCGAGCGATCTGAGCGTCCTTCTCTACAACGCGGACGCCGCCGAGCTGCCATTGGCTGTCGTGCGCGAGCTGGCGACGGTTCAAGCGGAATCCGACTTCCAATGCGGCGTCTCGGTTAGGCATCGAGACCCGACAAAGCTTCGCCGCGTGTATGCCGAGCTAGTGACCAAGGCGGGCGACGATCCGGACCTGCCAGTAGTGAGCGAGACCTCGGAGAACTTCATCTCCAAGCTCCGCATCGCTGTAGTTCCAACTTCGGCCACGCCGCCGAAGTCGAACAATGCGTTCAGGCCATACGACATCGCCTTCCTGCATGACGTGGTGTCGCGCACTGCCGGCGCCGAATGGATTCCCGTCGACTGGACCAACGATCGGCCGAGCTTGGAGCACGCTCCATCGCGATGGTCATATCGAAGCGTCTCGGGCGAGAACGAGTTGAAGTCGACGACCTTTCTCACATGCCCGCGCCAGACGGCGTCCGGCTGGGCCTATGTGGGCGCTGTAGGCTCCGTGGTTCGTCAAATCGATGTGGTCGAGGGGCAGAATTTCCTCCCCGCGCGGCGCATCTCGCTTCAAAGCGAGGCGTTGAAGGAGACGTTGGACGACGCGCACGCGCTGGCCGAGTGGGTGGCCACCTATGACGAGCTGTTGGATAAGCGGCAGCTCCAAGCCAATGGCATCACGGTCGTGCGCTACCGCCGCGCCTCCACCAACGGCCGGAACATGATCGTCAGCTCGACTTCCGAGCTGCGGCTGCTTGGCGTCTTGGTCCGGCGGCGCTTGGCCGAGCTGCATCCAGGATTCAGCCAAGAGCAGCTTGTCGAAATCGGCGACCGCATGAAGAAGGACGCCCTGTCCGTCTCTGGCGACATCGTGCTCCGCGCAGCCAAGCGCGGCGTGTCGGCCGGTGAAATGCTTGGGCTCGTCATGAGCCGCTACTTCCTGGACAACGAGTTCAAGAAGATCTCCGGGGCGGGCGCGCGGCAATCGTTCAGCGTCTATTTCCTGCTGGACGACTACGCCACCTGGCTGGCGCAGAAGGAGGCCCGCATCGCCGACATCTTGGGACTCTGCGTCGAGGAGCGCGATGGGGTGCCCCACTTGCACGTCGCGGTGATCGAATCCAAATATGTCGGCAGCGCCGTCTCCGCGGAGGCTAAGAAGGCGTCGAAGGCGCAGCTCATGGCGACGCTGTCCACCTTCCGCGAGGCCCTCTTCGGCGATCCCGGACGGCTTGACCGCGACGTGTGGCTCGCCCGCCTCGCCGACTTGCTCATCGACGCAGAAATCCCACCTGGATGCTCCGGCCTGCTGGAACGGGCGCGGGCCGCCCTTCGCGATGGCGAGGCGCTAATTTCGCTACGAGGCTACTCGCAGGTCTTCGTCCACGACGACGCGTCTGCTACCAACCCGGCCGCGCCGGAGCAGAGCCTCGTCGACGAGACGGACGGCATCCAAGCGTGGCAGGAAGTTTTCGAACGCGCCGAACTGCGCGCGCTCGTCGAGGCGTATGCCGCGAAGAAGGACCCGTCCGAAATTCGCAGCAAGCTCGGACCCGCGGAGCCGTGGACGATCTCCATTTCACGGCCTCCGGCGCCGCGCGTGGCATGGACTTCCATGATGGATCGGCTCGCGTCTGGGTTTGAGCAAGCCATCGAGGACGTGCCAACGGTGGCGAGCAGCTCGGAGGCGGAGCCCGCGCGTGATGAGGGAGCCGCTGTGACGCTGCAAGCCGCGGCGGTCGACGTATCGAAGTTGTCCGCGGCCGCCCCTGCGCCTTCGGCGTCGGCGTCGGCGTCGGCGTCGGCGTCGGCGTCGATGTCGGCTGATGCTTTGCCGCCCACCCAGACCGTGGCGGTCCACGCCGCGATGGGCGCCAATCTCGCGGCGCTTGTCGCGTCGAAGGTCGGAGGGCAAGTGGGCGCGGTCGACGAGCGCGAGGCTTGGGCCGACGAGACGACCAAGAAGCTGAAAGCCGCTTTGAACGGCTATGGGCTTCAAGCCGCCGTGCTCGGGACCCGGCTCACTCCAAACGGCTGCCTGGTTCGCCTTGCGGGCTCCGATCGCCTCCGCGTCGAGGACATCGAGGCCAAGCGGACTCAGCTGCTCACCACGCACGCGATCAACTTGGTGACGGTGCAGCCGAAGCCTGGAGAGATCGTCGTGACGATCGCCAGCGCGAAGCGGCAGTCGGTCTCTCTCTGGGATCTCTGGGCTCGGCGGGCCGTGAACAGAAACGCGGCGGGGATCAACACTTCCTTCGTCCTCGGCTTGCAGGAGATCAATGGGTCGTTGCTCTATCTCAACCTCGGCGGTGAATTCGGCGGCCTGGCTTCGCACGAGCCGCACTCCCTGGTCGCCGGGGCGACCGGCAGCGGCAAGTCCGTGCTGCTGCAGGCCATCCTCCTCGATGTCGCCGCGACGAATTCCAAAGACCTCGCACAGATCGTCCTCATCGATCCGAAGATGGGCGTCGACTACTCGGCGCTCGAGGATCTTCCCCACATGCGCGAGAAGATCATCGTCACCCGCGAGCGGGCGACGGAGGTGCTGGGCAGCCTGGTGGACGAGATGGAGCGCCGCTACACGCTGTTCGCCGCGGCGCGCGCGCGTGATCTGACCACCTTCAACGCCAAGAGCGCGGCCGAGGCTCGGCTGCCCATGCTGTTCCTTGTCCATGACGAGTTCGCCGACTGGATGCTCGACGACGGATACAAGGGCGCGGTGAGCGCCGCGGTCCAGCGGCTGGGCGTCAAAGCCCGCGCCGCCGGCATCCACCTAGTCTTCGCCGCCCAGCGGCCGGACAAGGACGTCATGCCGATGCAGCTGCGGGAGAACTTGGGCAACCGCTTGATTTTGAAGGTGGCCAGCGAAGCCACATCGAAGATTGCCCTGGATCGTCCAGGCGCCGAGCTGCTGCTCGGGAAGGGCCACTTGGCCGCGAAGTTGAATGGGGAGCAGGGCCTCGTGTTCGCGCAGGCGCCTTTCCTCAGCGACGACGACATCGTGATGGCGGTCGAAGCCATCCGCGCAGATCAAATCACTCAATAAGCAATTAAGGGAGCGACATGAGCCAATCGTTCACGCACAGCGCGGACAGTCTGCACAGCTTTTTCTCGCAGGCGGGGCGGGGGTTTTACATCCCCTACTACCAGCGGAATTATTCTTGGGACGAGGAGAACGCCGAGAAGCTTGTCACCGACATCTTCTCGGGGATGAAGCGAACTCTCACGAAGCCCAACAACAGCATCTTTCTTGGAACGGTGATCCTTCACGACGAGAAGAATGTTGTGGTGGGAACCCACGCCGATACCCCGAACTTGCTTACGAAGGTCTCCAACGTTGTGGATGGCCAGCAGCGGATCACGTCGATCGCCATGCTGGCCTGCGTCTTGAGCCAAAACATCGCGGCCATGGTCTCGAAGCTCAACACGTTCGCTGCCTCGGCTGCCGAGTTCGCGACTCTCGCTGGCGAGCTTGACAACGAACAGCCTCAGATTCGCGAGTTCTTCTCGGTCGAGATCAGGAAGATCGGCGCGAGGCCCAACCTCAAGCCGTTGATCATTCGCGCCGGAGATGTGACCGCGAATCCGATCTCCGATCAATGGACGCTTTCTGGCGTCGAGAGCAACTTCTATCGTTCCAACACGTCGAGCTTCCTGTCTTCGTTCATCGGCGGCTTGCCTTTGAACGCGATCCACACGGACCCCCGCGTGGGCAGCGTCCTTGACGTGTTTCAAGACCAGATCGACAGCGAGGTTAGGGCGGCCGACATCGCGCTTGCCACGGGCTTGATCGCCGCGAATGGCGTCACCGGTGGAAGTCTTCACAATTTCATGGCCTATCCTCCCGACCTCGCGAATATCCGTGGGTTGCCTGACGATCAGCAAGCGGCTTTTTACGGAGGGATGCTGCTGCTGGCGGCATGCGCGTTCTTGAAGACGTCGTGCCATCTCGTAGTGATCGAGTGTCTGGATGAGGGCTTGGCATTCGACATGTTCCAGTCGCTCAATGCGACTGGAACGCCGCTGACGGCCTTTGAAGTCTTCAAGCCCGCGATCGTGCTTGCATGGGGAGCGAACTATTCGACGGCGATAAAGCCCCAGGTGGATAGGATCGAGCGGGTTTTCGAGACGGAGAGCACCGCCAGCGGCAAGGAGGAGTTGACCGACAAGGTCGTCGTCTCTTCCGCGCTGGTCTACAACGGCGAAGTGATTAGCAAGAGGTTCAGCGACGAGCGCGACTGGCTCATCAACACGATGCCCAAGCCCCCGCGGCCCCTGGCGCTTGAATTCGTCGCCTGCTTGGCAGACCAGGCGCAGTATTGCGAAAAGTTTGTCTTGCCCCGACGTTCGCCTAAGAACGCCGCGTCGTTCGGCATGGTCACCATGTTGCAGGGCTTGGGGTTGAACATGCAGCAGGCCGACGTGTCGGCGCTTTGCATCTTCTACCTGCGAGACGCGGGTCATCAGCTGGCCCACAGCGTTCTCAGCGTCTTCTACGCCAAGCTGCTTCGAGCCCAAGGCAATGCCGTCGCAGTGCCGGCTGCCGCTGCCGAATTCGAGTCCGTTTGCAAGGCGACCGCAGCCTTCTTCACCTTCTGGATGGGCGCTTTGCAAGGAAGGTTCCCGGATTCGGATTACCGGCAGCTCTTTCAGTCCAGCGCGGCCAACATCTCGGTGGCCACGGGCGCTGCGAATCAGACGTCCGCGTTCGTCAAGAATGCGTTCCGGTCGGCGTTGGCTACCCATCGGATCTACGACGTCGCGAGCGCGGCGGCGGCCCGTCCCCTTTGGGTCGACCAAGCCAAGGAGACTGCTTGGTATTCCAGGAAAGCAGTGTGTCGGTTCGCGCTCTTTGTCGCTTCCCATGACGCGGCGCCCGACATCGCTACGGGCAACGAAGGCCTGTTCGTCGACGGCATGGCCCATTCGGCGAACCTGCTGACGTGCCGCGCTTGGCATGCGAGCGAGCACGAGGTGATCGAACATGTCGCGACTCGCGACAGGCCCGCCGGCATCAAGTTTCCGGCTCACTTCGACCAAGCCATCTATCCGGGCAATTTCTCGGTGGTCGACAAGATCGGCAACCTGACGCTGCTCTCGATGCCGGTCAACTCGTCGATCTACTCCGAATGGCCTGACAAGGTCTACTACTACTGGAGCCTCACGACGCCCGGCATCACCGCGGCTGGCCCGTCCGGCGCCGCCTTGATGTCGGCTCTCGGGCTCACGAGCATCCCGCCCAGCTTGGCCCTACTCACTGCCTCATCGAACTACTTGTCGCACCTGGCGCCGTTGGCCCATCGAGGCGAACAAGGCCTGCGCTGGGACGCGGCGTTCATCGATCGGCGATCCGAGCACATCTGCGGGCGAGTCTTCGACAAGCTCGATCCTTGGCTGCGTTGAGCAGCCCTTGCTACGACTTCGGCGCCGCGTCATGACAGCTGAAGCAGGTCGAACTACTTGTGGCAGACGACGCAGGCTCCGCCGCCTTCGTCCTCGCCATACATGTCGTCGATGTCCTCTGTCGTCGGGGCCGGGCGCAGCGGGTTGACCGGACGGCTGGCGAGATCGCGCTGCTTGCGACGCTCATGTTCGGCCACGATCTGGATGACGCGCGCGGGCTTCTCCAACTCGGTGAGCGGCTCGGCGTGCGACCAGGTGAAGGGCGAGCCGTGCTCCAGCGCGGTTTTCTCCATCTCCTTGGCCTGCTCAAACTTGTCGGGGTGGCGTTCTTTGAGCCGCACCCATTCGATCTTCTGTTGGAAGAAGCAGAACGTGCAGCCGCTGCGTGAGCGCCACTCGTAGTATTTCGGAATCCCGACGCCGGACGATTCGAGGATGTCCATGACGGCCCGCTTGTCGATGCCAGCCTCGCGGAAGGGCAGCCTGACCGTCAAGTTCGCGTCCTTGGATGTGTAGCCTTCCCGGTATTCCTCGTCCGAGCGGATCGCGACGTAGCTGACGACCTTGTCGCCCGCCGCGAGCATGGGGCGCACCCATTGCTCGAACGGAGCGAGCTTGAGCTTGCGCGTGCACCACCGGGTCTGCGCGGAGGGCAGATAGTGGTTGTATTCGCGCAGCCAGAAGTCGAAGTCGCGGCGCGGATTGAGCCTCAGGATCGGCTTGCCGAGGAAGCCTTCGAGCCTGCCAAGGAACTCATAGACCTCAGGCAGCTCCTTGCCGGTGTCCGTGAAGAAGTATTCGACGTCGAGCTCGGGATGCGTCTGCCGAACGTGAACGGCAAGCGCAGCGCTGTCCTTGCCGCCCGAGATTCCAAGCACGTGGCGCTCAGCCATAAGCCTTCTCCCCTTCGTTTTCTTCGGTGACGGTCAGCCGCATTCCAGCCCGTGCGAGCACGGCGAGCAGCATGTCCGTGTCCAACCCTTCCGCTTGCAGCTTCGCCGCGAGGGCTTCCGCCATCGTGTCCACGCGTTCCCTGTGGCGGTCGGAGACGGAGAACTCACGCGTCAGAGTGCGTGTTTGCGATCCGGCGCCGATGACCACGGCGAACGCCTCGCTTGTCGGCTTGCGGCCCCGCACCGAGACGAACGCCTCGGCTTGGCGGAAGCGCGCGGCGGATTGGGCGATGTCGAGCATCGCGGTGTCGATGTCGCGGTCGATCCAGTCGCGTGGCGGCTTGTTCGCTGCGAGGCTCAGGATGCCCTCGATGCTCGCCCTGCTTCCGTCGTGCCCGGCCAAGCGCGCCGCGAACGCGTCTTGGCGCAGGTGGCCCGTGACGCCCGCGACCGCTTCGGCGCGGGCGCGCAGCCTGTCGAGGCGGTCGGCCGGCGCGTCGAGGGCCTCGAGCATCGACGCTTCGATCTGTCGAAGCAGCGCGTCGTATGCGCCGGCGAGCTCCTTGATGGGCGCGCGCAGCGCATCGACGTAGGATGCGCCGCCGGAGCTCTCCAGCAGCGCCGCCAAATCGACGAAGAGCACCTTATGCGGGTCGCTCGCCTTGAGCAATGTGTCGCGCACCCCACGGGCCTCGACGCTGATGCTCGACGTGCGCTGAGTCCACATCGGCAGCCCGAACACCAGCGCGACCAGGCCGCGCGCCGCCTCCAGCGGATCGCGGGCCCCGGAAGCCGCTCCAACCTCCTCGAGGATGTCGGATATGCCGGCGAGGATGCTTGTCTTCGCTTCGTCGATCTGAATCCAGCGCATCGAGAAGCGGCTCGCGTCCTGCATGTATTCGTCTAGGTCGGCGTCGGTCAGCCTGGGGATGAAGAAGCCGTCCTTGTAGAGCGCGACGTTCGACTTGTGAGCGAGCAGGAAGGCGCAGAGGATGACCGGCTTGACTCCGTCGCGCACGCCGTAGGGCGGCAGCGACCACATCTCATGAATGTCTGCCACGCTCACACGCGAGCCTGAATCCGTGAACATGGCCCTGGTGGCCTCCCACAGCTTCCAGAACGCCTGGGCGTTCCCTTCGTCGGGCGGATGGAAGCCGAACACGCCGTCAGGCCCCGGACGATGCAGCTCTGTCTTGCGAAGCAGCGTCTCGTAGAGGCCACGCTCCGCAGGGAAGCCGTCGATGCCAAGGCTCTCCACGGCCTCATGGGTGAGCATGCGGTGCATGAGGTCGCGACGAGCCTTGACGCTGTTGCTCGAAGGATTTTCACGGTTGACCAGCTCGCTCCAAACTTCCGGCGCGCGCTTGTAGACATCGTCGGCGAAATCCGACGCGAGCGGCGTGAGGCGCGGACCGGCCTCGAACACGCGATCGCCGATGCGCCATTGGGCGTCGGTCACCGCGGAGCGAAGTTGATCCTCAAGATTCGAGCGGACGGACGAAATCCGGGCGATCACCTCGCGGCGGGCGACGGAGTCCCCTTCAAGCTCGGGGCGCGACTGCACGTGCTGAAGCGCGAGGAGCTCGGCGCCAAGCCCTTCGATCTTCGCGTGGTTCGCGGGGACGGCGACAGCCACGGGCCAAGGGTTCATCCGGCCGCTCTCCTCGCACAGCTTCGAGGCCGCCTTGGCGGAGAGGCTTCGGCTCGGAAGAGCGAGCAGGAACAGTCCGAACTCTCCCTTGCGCGGCTTGAACTTCTCCGCCAAACGCGCCGCATCCTCCAAGCGGCAAAGGGCCATGTCCATCCATCGCATGGTTCCCGTTTGGTGATAGTGACGCTTCGCGATCACCGGATACAGGTTCGCGAGGCCCGACAGCATCTCGAAGTCCACTCCGGGAAGCGTCGAGCGCGATTGCCAAACGGCCTGGTCGATGTCGAAATCGCTGCCCTCGAAGACCGACCATGCGCCGATGTGCTTCTTGAAGAGCGCGACACGCATCTGCGCCAGACGGTCGAGCGCGGATTCGATCTGCTTTTTGGGCACGCCGTAGAAGATCGCGTTGAGCGCCTCGACGTCGGCGGCCAAGCCCGATCCGTTTCGGAACAGGTCGATGACGGCGATGTTCTTGATCAGGGCGATGTCGAGGGGATCCGTCGCCTTGGCTTCGGCGCGTTCGACCGCCTCCGCCGCCTGAGCCCAGCGGTGGCCGTCCGGAGACGCGAGGATCGCCGGCTCCAAATTCGCCCTCAGATAGTCCCAATAGTTGTCCGGCCGATACCACTTGGCGTCGGACACCCGCGTCGTTTGGAGATATTCGCGAAAGCCGTGGGGCTCGATGGAGGCGAGGAAGCCGAAGACGCTTCGCTCGTTCTGCCCGAACTGCCGCTTGGAGATGGGCCCCAGTAGCGCGGCCATCGCCGGGTGGAGGGGCCAGCAGGCGTTGAGCCGAAGATGGAAATCTTCGCCGACGGCCGGGCGCCGTGACCGGATCGATTTCGACACCGCGATCGACGCCTCGAGCATCCAGGACGGGCGCTTGCGCGATTCGATGGCGCGGCCAAGCAGCTCGACGACCTCGTCGCTCGCGGCGACCAGCGGAATGTCGGCGAACCGACCTTGAACTTTGGACCAGTCCTCGCGGGTGTCGATCCCCAGACGCGCGGCGTATTGGCCGAACGACTGATGCAGGATCCCGACGACGACGAGCCTGCCTTGGGAGCGGCCAGCGGCCTCGGCGAGCTCTTGGAAGAAATAGACGTCGTCGCCCGAGCCCATCGCCGACGCTTCGAGGAACTTCCCCATTTCGTCGATCACGATCAGCACGCCGTCGGTGTCGGGGGACTCGGCTGCCTTCAACAGTTCGGCGATCAGGGACGACGAGGTCGCCTTTCGCGATTCCGGCGCGAGCCCCTGCGCGCGGCGCAGCGTGCGGGCGAGCTCGGCTACAACGCTCGCGCGCTTGCCGACGATCGGCAGAGCCATCCAGCCACGCCGCGTCGGGAAGGCCTTGTCGAACGCGGGCAGTTCACCCAAGCCCAGCAGGTCGCGTGCCTTGGCGCGCAGCGGCTTGTGGGGGGCGAGCGCGCTTGCGAAGGCAACGGCGAGGGAGGACTTGCCTCCGCCGAAAGGGCCGGTCCAAGTGAAGGCGCGTTGGTTGTTCTCCAACAGCTGTCGAGACATGCCATCGATCACGGCCCGGGCCGTGGCGTGGCAGATGTAGCCGTCGAGCGCCTCGGGCCGTCCCAAGTCCGAGTCGATCCGGATGGAGCGCTGATAGTGGCGCGCGATGTGCACCACCTCCGACAGCATCGAATCACGCTCCTCAGTCATACGCCCTCTCAATCAGCATCTCGCTCAACGCTTGGTCGTTGAAGCTCTTCCGATGGACCTGCCGAAGCCCGGCGGTGTCGGTCCATGTCAGCTTGTTCTTGGTCAAATCGCCGAGGCCCAACAGGCGCTCGGCCACGGATTCCTCATCGAGCTTGAATACGCGTCCCGGCGAACCCTCGCCATAGGCGACGGCTTCGAAGGCGAACGAACTGAGCCCGGGGGCTGTGCGGTTCCAATAGTCGAGCAGCGCATAGGCGAACATCGCGTCGCTCAATGTGGGCTTGGGGCCGCGCCGAAATGCGAATTGGCCCTTGCGCTCCTCGTGCAGCAGGCCGAGTTCGCCAAGCATCGGCTCCGCGTATTCCTCCGGCGTAGCGCCGGCCGAGCGAGGGGCATAGCCCCGAAGGCATGTCTCCAAGTCGCGCGAAAGCGTCGCCGCGGAGAGCTTGCGCTTGGGTTCTAGGCTGACGGCGTAGGCGGTCAAAGCCGGTTCAAGTTCCTCGCGGGAGAAGGTTGCGGCGGTGACATGGTTGAACAGCCAATGCCATGTGGTCGAACGGCTGCCGCGTCCCGCGAGCAGCCAATGGGCATGCCACGCCGTGGTCGGATTTTCGGCGTAGGGGTCCCATCCGCCGTCGGAGAGGGCGGACTTGGCCCATTCGGACACGGTGTAGTCCTCTGAGCCGTCCTCGATGAGGACGCCGCAGGCCACCGCCCAATGGCGGATCGATCCGACCATGTTCTTGCCGACGCCGAACTCCGCGATGGCCTCCTCGTCGGTGAACGCGGTTTTGGGCACCTTGCCGTCGACGCTTCGGTCGAAGGCCTTCTTCAACCACATTTGGCGCAGAGGGAACGTCTCATGGCCCGAAAAATGGGGCGTCTGCGCCGTAGGAGGCGTCGTATTTTTCATCGCGGCGATTCTTGGGTCTCGACAGTGGGGTTCCGGACTGGCGAGTTTCACCAGTTCGGCCATTGTGGCGCGTGTACGCCAAAATTTGTTCAATCCTCTTTTCGCGCAGGCTCAATGGGTGAGCCCCGGTGCATGCGCAGACGTCTGTACACCACATTTCAAGCGGCACGGCCGATTTGCCGAAACTCTGCAGGTCTGGTTTTGCGGGGATTCCCAGTCGATGCTGTCTATATGAACAGCCTATGATTTCGGCTCGGCTGCGCGGCGTTTCGAATGGCATGTTCCGGCAGCGCTCCTTCATTCGGTGCAGCTTGTAGAGGTCTTGCCTTCGGGGGTAGTCCTCGTCGTCGCCTCCGCTGACTTTGGCGCTGATCGCGCTAGAGTCGGCGACAGAAACTAGCGGCTCGCTTGTATTCAGCACTCCATGCCACGCCCTCTTGGGTTTGTTTGCGCCTCCTTGGGACACATGCTTTCGACGCCGCCCGACGAGGTATTGCCATGCTCTTCCCCCAGCCCGCGCCCAAGTCGAAATCTTCCAAGGTGCAGCCCGCCTTCTATCGCCTGCGGGACGTGATGCGCATCACGGCGCTCAGCCGCTCGACGATCTACCGGCGCATTTCGGAAGGCCGCTTCCCCCCGCCCGTCCACTTGGGCGGGCGGGCGTCGGCCTGGCAGAGCGCGGCGCTGCAAGCATGGATCGACGACCCCGAAGGCTATCGGGCGGCTACGTCGGAACACTGATCACCTGTGCGTCGCCGATCTCCGCGACAGAATTGGCTGCGGCCATCGGCCGGGGCCGCCCCGCGTTCGGGGGGCGCACATCGGACGCTGGCTTTATGACCTTCCCGGCAATCAGATCGTCCAGCAGGTCCGCCCATAGCTGGATCATTTGACGCCGCTGATCGAGATGAGTCGCGCGATCGTAGCTGCCGCCCAGCTCCTCATCGGACACGTGGGCCAGATGCCGCTCGATGACCTCGCGATCCCACCCCAGCAGTTCGCGGATCAGCGTACGCGCCGTCGCCCGGAAGCCGTGCCCAGTAATCTGTTCCTGGGTGTCGTAGCCCAGCGTGCGCAACGCGCTGTTGACCGTGTTGTCGCTCATGTAGCGCGTCGCTTCAGACCGCTTCGCCATGCTGCGGAAGATCGGCCCGGTGGGGCCGGTCAGCGGAAGAAGGTCGCGCAGGATTTCGATGGCCTGCGTCGGCAACGGCACAAGATGCGCTGGCGTCCGGGGGTCGCGCTTCTTCCACTCCCGCAGCTTCATCTTCTCGGGTGGGCAGCGCCACAGCTTCTGCTCGAAGTCGATGTCCTCCCAATGCGCCAGCCGCAGCTGACCAGGCCGCTGGAACAGCAGCGGCGAGAGCTGCAGAGCCGCCCGTGTGACAACGTGGCCCTTGTACCCGCGGATGTCGCGCAGCAGTTTCCCGAGCTCCTGCGGATCGGTGATCGCCGCGTAGTGACGCGCCCGCGGCGACGGCAGGCCGCCGGTGCGGCCGTTCACGAAATTCCGGGCCGGCTCCAGCGTCCCCACGTCGACGGCGTACTGGTACACGTGCTGCACCGCCTCGCGCACCCGCTGCGCCGTCTCCAGGTGGCCGCGCTCCTTGATGCGGTGAAGGCAGCGCACCAGCTCCGTCGGCGCAACGGTTTCCATGGTCAGTCCGCCTATCCACGGAAAGATGTGCAGCTCCAGATGCCGCATCACCTTCCCCGCATAGCTGGCCGACCACTGGCGATCCTTCTGCGCCTGGGCATGCCAGGCACGCGCCGTCAGCTCGAAGGTGTTGAGGCGCGCAACGCGCTCGCGCTCCTCTTCTTTGCGGCGTGCCTCCCTGGGATCGATGCCGCCCGCCCGCTTCTCCGCTTCGGCTAGCGACCTCTTGCGCGCCGCCGCCAGCGAAACCGCCGGGTAGTGCCCGAGGCTCAGCTTGGCCTCTGTGCCCGACTGCTTGTATCGATAGACCCATACCTTGCCGGTGGGCCGGACGCGAAGGTACAAGCCCTCGCCGTCCGCCAGCAGATATTCCTTGTCACGCGGCTGCGCCGCCTTGATCGCGAGGTCGTTGAGCTGTCCCATGGTGTACCCAAAACATGACTGCAGTTGAAAAGGCAGTCTGGGTACACCATTGGGTACACGCAAGAACGGGACGGTGTGGGATTCAGCGAGTCCGCTTGAGCCACCTTTTCAGGCTAAGTCCTTGATTTACATGGACTTCCGAGCTTGCTTGGGATCGCTTGGGAAAGCGGGGTGGTGGCCTGGGGCGGAATCGAACCACCGACACGCGGATTTTCAATGCCCTGATTGGTCGGCGCGAATCAAACACTTGGGCGAAATCCTTTCTACAAAGCGCATTCGCGAAGGCAGTCTGCCTCGCGGGGAACAGCGATGGCCCGAGGCAGCTTTGTAGAACGCGCGTGGCTGTATGCTGCCGAGCAGCCCGGCGTGCCGGCTCACCCAGTTTTTCGACAGGAATCATGGTGTCCGAGGAACGAACTCGCCTGCTATTTTCTGACACGTGGCCCCGCCCCTGGTACCGAGACCCATGGCAAGTCGCGCTTGCTTTTTTCGGCGCAGCAATCCCGGCAGTCGCCATAGTCGCGATGATCCCCACCGATTGGTGGGACTCAACCAAGCATTGGTACGCGGCCCAGGCTGGTGGCAACGTCTTCTCGGCGTTCAGTGCCGTCGCCACTTTCGCTGCCGCCTACGCAGCTCTTTGGATCAGCGGCCGGGATCAACGAAGGGTGTCAGCAGAGGCGCGCGCTAAAGCCGCGATAGCAGCGGGCACGATCGTCTTCGAAGTCGAGCGTGCGTACCTGTTCGCGACGGGTGCGCAGGAGGCATGCAGGGGACAGTGCCCCGGCGGCGGCATCATGGTGCTAAAGGCTCTGTTTGCTGAGATGGGTCGAGAATATCCGTCGATAGACCTTGCGACTCTCGGCATGCTGACTCCACTCCCAGGCGAAGCTGCTCTGTTGCTGGGAAAGGGTCTCGCTGCACTGGCTGCTCTGAAACGCGATCGTCCGGCAATGCAGGCGTTTATCGGGCCTAATTTCTTTGACGGTGGCCAGGATTGGCTCGACAACCGATTGAAGCTTCTGCAATTCGCGGTTGACAGCCTCAAGATGGCGCACCGATCCCTGCTGTCGATTACGCGCACAACGACCATTTCGCTGCCATAGCGCTCGCACTGGCAGACGGCTCGATCGAGGGCGAGGCCCTTTCGGCGAGCGGCTTTGTAGAGCGCCGTCGCGTGCAGCTGGCCCGGCCTACCAAGGCAATTTCGCATCGGCGTGCAGCCAGGCCGTCCGAGCCTTTCCTGTCATGTCCCGGGAAGCCATGCGACCTCCTTTCGAAGGGCCATCCCTATGGCTGAATCTGAACTGGGATTGGCACGTTCACTTCGATCATTTCTTGCAATAGCGCCATGGGCGGAGCATCCCGCATTGACGTTCTGAAGCGATGCCGCGTGCCATAGGCATCGATGCATGTAACCCTGTACTCGGCCAGTGGACCACTCTCGGATCCAGGCGGGCCTAAGAAAAAGATCCAGCCGTGTAGCGGTTTGCCAAACTCGACCGAACTCTCCTTAGTCGTGATGTACTGCTTCGCGATGTCAGGAATGGTTGTGTGTCCGCCACCTGCCATGGGAAACGCAGTGATGGGCAGCTTGTGTGCGCCATATGCGCGGTCGAGGCGAATCCACTTTCGCCCGCTCTTGAACTCTAGTTCGTAGTCGAGTAGGTGAACGCCACTCTTACGCGAATTCACAAGGTACAGGTATGCAAGGAACATCGACTTGCGTTCTGCCGATTGCCCTCCGGACTCAATCTCGACGCCCCCACGCATCATCTGCAACAGTCGGCCTCGGATCCTGGGGCGACTGGAATGCCAGTCAAACCACACTTTGCCCCAACCAGAAAGGGCGAGGAGCAGAGTGAGCACGAGTATCCAACTAGGCGTTGTGTTCATGTCTGACCTCGACTGGCAGCGCTCTTTGTAGAACGCCTATCCATTTTGTAGAAAAGCCCCGGACAGCTGAACTGTACGGGGCTTCCTATGGAATCGGGTGGTGGCCTGGGGCGGAATCGAACCACCGACACGCGGATTTTCAATCCGCTGCTCTACCAACTGAGCTACCAGGCCAATCGTCTTCTTCAGACTACGCTTCGTGGATCATCCCCGAGCGGGGCGATCAGCGAAGCCCGCTAGTATAGCAGCGCTTAACGCCGCCACACCGAATCGGGCGAAAAAAGCGCTCAGCCGCCTGCGCCGCGCTTGCCGCGCGACAGGTCCACGCCCAGCTGCTTGAGCTTGCGGTACAGGTGGGTGCGCTCCAGGCCGGTCTTCTCGGCCACGCGGGTCATCGAGCCGTTCTCGCGGGCCAGGTGGAACTCGAAGTAGCTCTTCTCGAAGGCGTCGCGGGCCTCGCGCAGCGGGCGGTCGAGGTCGAAGCTCTGTTCGGGCTGCGGGCCGAGGTTCAGCGGGGCCGCCGGCTGCAGGCCGAGGCCGCCGGTCATAGCGGCTTCGACGGTCAACGCGTCGGGGCGGTAGCCGCCGTTGCCTTGCAGCATCGCGGCCTGGAGGTCGGCCGGGGCGGCCGGGCGCGAGCTGGGGCGGGCGAGGCCCTGCTCGACGGCGCGCAGCAGCTTCTGCAGGGTGATGGGCTTTTCCAGGAAGGCGATGGCGCCGTACTTGGTGGCCTCGACGGCGGTGTCGATGGTGCCGTGGCCGCTCATCATGATGACCGGCATGTTCAGCTGCGCGGTGGCGCCCCACTCCTTGAGCAGCGTGATGCCGTCGACATCGGGCATCCAGATGTCCAGCAGCACGAGGTCGGGGCGCAGGCGCTCGCGCACGAGGCGTGCGTTCGCGGCGTTTTCCGCGACTTCCACCGTGTGACCCTCGTCGGTGAGGATCTCGGACAGCAGGGCGCGGATGCCCATTTCGTCGTCAACTACAAGAATCGTGGCCATGAATTTGGGAACGGGGCGGGGCTGCTCGGCTGAGCGCGTGCCGCAAAAGAGGCTTTATACAGGGGTTTCGCCGGCCGGCTCCGGGGAGGTCGGCTCGACGAAGCGAGAAAATGATATCGA
>FTIP01388938.1_pt1 | contig 71386 bp, 111 predicted proteins | sample 1658301 | NCBI WGS metagenome assembly FTIP01 (sample SAMEA3914813, study PRJEB12502) | metagenome | biome: forest; material: soil | place: Canada | collected 2011-07-07 | depth 0.3 m
CCGCCGTGCCGGTAGGCAGCACAGCCACGAGGAACTGGCCGAGCGCCTGGAGGGTCTGGCTCTCGGTAAGGCTGAGGGTGGGCTGAGTCACGAGACTTGCCTCACCATGAAGGCGCGCGTCCAGCCGACCATGCGATTCCAGTCCTCGTCGATCTTGACCACGAGCCACACGGACGAATCCGCCAGCGTCACTAGGTCGCCGCCGGCGTTGTCCGGCCGGCTCACACCTTCAAGGTTTCCGTTGACGTAGATCGCCAGCATCTCGCCTTGAAGGTTCAGGCCGTCGACCTGCGCGAGCTCGGCCGCGGTCAGGGCTTGGATCTGCGCCAGCATGGTCGTCGTGCTGTAGGTGGGCACGCGCGTGAAGTCCGCGTTCTGCGTCCAGCCGGTGGAGTGGCGGACGGTGACCGTCTGCATGGGGTTGACCCGCGCGATGATCCCGCTGACGCGCTGGTGGAGGTTCACGATGCGTCGCCGACTTGGTGATCAATCGTGGCGATCAGAAGGCCCGTCGCCTGCAGCGGCGAGAGGCCCTGCCCTTTGGCCTTGCGCTGGGCAAGCGTCGCAGCCGATAGCGCAGTGAAGTTGCCCTTGGCGATCGTCTTGGTGATGTCGGCCGCGGCTACAGTGCCGACAGCTTCCAGGACATCATCAGCGGTCATCTGCCCCTTAAGCACCTTCTTCATGCCGCCAGCGATCTGCGTCGACCACTCTGACTTCTTGTCCTGCACGGTCGGCCGCACGAATGGGCGCGGCGGAATGGTGATGTTGTGTGCTTCGGTGACGGGCAGCGCCACTCCGGTTGCGGCCCTGATCGAATCCGCCTCCGAGTTGGTCAGGAACTCAGCCATGCCATCGGACTTGATGTGGTATGCAGTACCGCCAGGATGATTGAAGGTGCCGCCGAATTCCTGGATGGTGGCGACGTAGGCGACGGGCGTGCCGTCCTCGTACCTCGCGCTTTCGAACCATCCGATGCGCGCCTCGCGGTTCTTGAAGCCTTCGCCGATCTTGTCGATCTTCGTCAGCACGCGGGTCAGGTCGAGGCCAGCCATCAGAAGCACCGCCCGCCGATGAAGCCGCCGCCAGCCTGGCGGAACGATGCGCGCTCAAGCGAACCTCCGACCATGATTCCGCCGGCCGACTTCACCATGAGCAGCGCCCAGAGTTGCGTGCCGTAGGGCGTGCTTGCGAGCCAGTATTTCCAGCCGCTGTCTGCCGGCGCTGGCACGAGTTGCAGACTGACGCTGCCTTCAGTCGCTCCCGCCACGGGGCCAACGACCGCGCCAGGATCGGCGAGCAGCATGGCCGCGATCTGCGTCAGGTGGCCCGTCATCAGGTTGAGCGCCAGTTGCAGCGCGTCTCCATTGAGCAGGCAGCTGTCGTACGGCGTCATGATGACCGTGGCCGTGCCGAACGTGGCCGCGAGCGCCGTCGGATCGCTTGACGCCAGCGCCGGGCATGCCGCCGAGAACGACGGCAGGTCGAAGGTGTGAGCGGCCACGGAAGTCGCTTAGGCGCCAGGGCGCAGCGTAGACTTCGGGACGTCGGTGGTGACGATGATGCCGTTCTCCGGTGGGTAGTCGGATTCCGTCATCGGGCTGGAGTTGTCGCGGCGGTTCATGTCCACGGCGACCTTTTCGACGTCGGAGTTCTTCTGCTGCACCGTGATGTATTTGTTCTTCTTGTGCAGCCGGAACACCGGATCCTTCTCGATCGTGGCGAGGTCTTCGTCGCTGACTGGGGTCACCATGCCGAGCGGCGTCCAGATGTCTGTGCCGGGCTTGGGTTTCTGCGCGACGCCGGCGCCGCCTTTGATGAAAACACTCGCGACGAGTTGTTTGGGGACGCCGTCGCCCGCATGCTCCCAATGGGTGTAGATCATGTCGGTCGGCAGCGTGCTGTAGACGTAGTTCATTCGGTTTCTCTCTGGGGTGAATGAAAAAGGCCCCGCGGGGTTGCCGCGAGGCCTTCAGGGTTGCCGGATGGCAGGCGGTCAGATGCCGCTATAGCGCACGAGAGCCCAGGGACGCTTCAGCAGCGTGCCGGCCGTGGCGCAGCTGAAGTCCTCGATGGTCGACTTCGGCAGTTGCTGCACGCCGAGCGCCATGAACTTGGCCGGGACCAGCTGATCCATCACGCGACCGTTGTCCGTCGAGTTGTCGTTGACGGTGTCCGCGTTCAGGTAGAACACGTTCGCGCCACCGTTGGCCGCAGTCAGTTGCGGCGCCGACTCGACGCGCATCAGCGGGTAGGTCTTGTTGATCCACTCCATGACGCTCATCGCGCCATAGACGGCAGGCGTCCAGAGCGACTGGTAGACCAGGTGACCAACCGACAGCGTGGTCGGAACCTTGTTGGGGTTGATCCGGTCGCCCGACTTGGCCTGCAGGGCGCCCGCGGCGGTGCGGATGTCCTGGCAGATCTCCGTGAACGTCTTGTTCGCCCACAGGGTGGACGAGGACGCACCCGTCGCCACGGTCACGTAGCTCGGCAGGTTCGGGTCGTTGAGGTAGCCGTACGTGCGGTTCGCGCCGTTGTTGTACCCGTTGAAGCCGATCAGGTTGCGCTGGATCTCGAGCGACTCGCCGGCGCTCAGGCGCTTTTCAGCCGCCGCGTCAATGCGGTTGCGGCCCATGCGCAACGCTTCCAAGCGGAAGACCTCGAAGCCCTTTTCGAAGCGCACGACGGTGCGGCGCTCGTAGTTGGCGTTGTACGAGGACAGCGGGATGTTCGTGGAGTCGCCATACAGCGACGCCACGCCCACGGGCTCGAGCACGCCCTGGACGATTTCCTCGTCTTCCCAGTTGCCGACCGTGGTCATGCCGATCAGCTCGTCGAGCTTGCGCGCGTTCGTCATGATGCGCACGAAGCCCGGCAGCCACGTCTGCAGGAACTGCACCGGCGTGCCGATGCTGGCGGTCGTGATGAGTCCCTGGTTGTCATCCATCGCGTAGGCTTGCGCCGTCTTCGCGATGACTTCCGCGGGCAGGCTGATGCCGAAGTGCTGGGCGAGCGACTGGAAGTGCTCGACCTGGTCCATCGACATCTCGAACGGACGGTCGCGGCCCTGCGCGTCGCGGAAGTTGCCTGGCGCGCGGTGGCTGTGAACCTTGCTGAGTTGGGGGGTAGCCATGTTGTCGGCCCTCCTTAGTTGGTCAGGCGGATGGCTGCGATGCCGGCCGCCGTGTTGTAGGAACGGACGACAGCGTTCGGCACCAGAGCGGAGCCGCCCGGAGCCGACGAGCCCGGAGCGACGGAGCCGAGGGCGCCAGTGGCGAGCACGTAGGTCACGAGGTCGCCGATGTTGCAGGCCGCGGGGAGGGCCACAACGATCGTGCCCATCTCCATGAACTCGCCGATCCAGTTGTCCGGCAGGGTCAGCGTCGGCGTCAGCGTGCCGGCGGTCGTGCCAATGGAGGCGTAGGCCTTGGGCATCACGAGGATGCCGCCGGCGACCGTCGAGCCGTTGGTGATCGCGCCGCCGACGGTGCAGATGTCCGTCGTGTTCGAGCGCGTGTAGAAGTAGCCGACCACGTTGGGCGTGCCCGACGAGTTCATGAGCCGCGGTGCGACACGTTGCGGCCCATCGCTGGTGAGTTCACCGATGACGCCGAAGGCGTAAGTCGGGTTGAGGCTGGATTGGAAAGCCATGGCTTAGGCTCCTTGCTTGAGGAAGTCCGCCATGAAGCCCGCGCCGCCCGCGTCCATCGCGGTCGTGTTGGTCTTCGTGGTCGTGGTGGAGGCGGTCTTGCCGGCGGCCAGCAGGTAGCCCTGCAGGACAGCGGCTTCGGCACCGGCGGGAACGGTGATACCGAGCTTCTTGACGCCGTAGGCGGCAACGCCGGACTCGTCCATGTCCGAGTGATCGAACGTTCCGATGTGTGCGGCCAGTTGCTTGGCCAGGGCGTCGCGGCGCTTGATGGAGGCGGCGTTGCTGGCCAGCGCGGCGGCGACGAGCCTGGAGACCTCGGCGGCGTCCATGCCGTGCTTGGCGTCCATCGCGGCCTTGTCCTCGGCTTCCTTCTTCTTGGCCTCTTCCTCGGCAGCGTCGGCAGCGGCCTTCTCGTCAGCCTTCTTCTTCTCTTCTTCCTCAGCGTCGGCCGCTTCCTTGGCCTTCTTGTCCTTGTCCTCATCGGGATCGCCGAACTCGTCCATCACGGCGCGCAGCGCGAGCATGTGCGCCTTGCGTTGTTCAAGCGTCGAGGTCTTCAGGGTCGCGAGTGCGGTGTCCAGCGCATTGCCGGAGCCGCCCCCGTCTTTGGTATCAGCCATGGGTGGCTCCTTGGGTTCAGTGGTGGTGGGTTGATCGATCGAGTCCAGGACTGCCACGTCCGGCCCCATGCGCCCTGAATGAACAAGCGCCAAGTGATTGCCGCGAATCGTTCGCTGGATGCAGTCGTAGGCCTGACCCTCGAAAACTCCGGGGGTGAAGTCATAGACGCAGCGATAGCCGCACGACAATTCCCGCTTCCCGGCTTCGATCAGTCCGGCCATGGATTGGGAGAAAACTTTCAGATTTCCGAACAGCGTTCCGTCTTCGAAGAACACGTCTTCGCCGACGACGCCCTGCACGCCCTTGCGTTCGGCGGGCATGAGGCCGGCCTCTTCGGGACCCAACATCACGTGGTTGTCGATCCACGGAATCAGGCGGAACGAGTCGATGCACTCGGGGTCGCTGAGTTCTTCAGCGGGCCGGTACACGCGGTATGACTTGTCGGGGTTCTCGGCGTCGCCGACCTGGCGGCCGGAGTACGTGAAGACGCCGACCTTCGACAGCGGATTGCGGGGCACAAGGGCCCAGCCGTTGGTGTCGATCTCGCGGACGGAAGACTTGTCCATCGCGAAGGCGTCGAGGCCGTCCATGCCGCTCGCGTCAACGATGGGCGCCAACTGCGCCTTGTAGGCAGCGAAGGCCATCGCGACTTGCTCGGCGACGGCTGGGTGCAGTGGCGTTGGCAGTTGGTCAACCGGCGCCCAAAGAAAGCCGTCGTGCTCTTCGTTCAGCACCGGAGCGAAGGCGTCGTCGGCGCAGAGGAACAGCGCGAAGCCGTCGGTGTCGGCCAGCAAGTTGATCGCCGTCGGCACGTGGTTGGTCTCTTCGACCGATTCGCGCACCGCAGCTTGAGCGGGCGTCTCGCCCTCTTCGATGCCGCCGGCCGGGAAGCCCCAGGTCGACGGGTTCGACTTCGACTGCGCCGACCGCATCATCAGCAGCACCCGCCCACCCGTGAGGTAGACGATGCCGGCAGCCGTGGCAGTGGAGGGTTCAGTCGTCATGGCTGCAGAATGAGAAAGGCCCTCGCGGGGAGGGCTTGAGGTCGGAGCGGCGAAGACTACGGCCGGCCGATTAGCGTCGGGTCGGCGAAGATCGCATCAAGGTCAGCCTTCGAGAGCGCGGTGCTATATGCAAAGGCGTACATCTCGAATCCTGCGGTCGCGAACACCATGTCTGCGCGCGGATACGAACCCATATAGAGCGTCGCAGCCGTGCCATTCGTGACGACCGATGTGGTGTCGGCCGTGCTGATGCCGGTATCGCTCGAGTAAGCCTGCCGACTCGTGCTGCTGGCAAAGATCGCGGCTGACAGACGCCAGGTGTCGTAGGAGAAGTTCACTCCGCTCGACACCTTGGACGTGCCGATCGTGCTAGAGGGAATGTTGCGTGCAATGGCGTTCGCGTCGCTATTGCTGTCGATCATCAAGTACAGGACCTTGTTGTCGTCGCCATCAAGACTGATGCCGATCGGCACAACGCCCGAGGCGATGCTCGCGCCACTCTTCTGACGCCAGATGACGCCAATGGTCAGCGGCAGCGTCACGCCGGGGAAGCTGGCGGCCGTCAGCGAGTTTCCGGTTTGGCTGGCCGTGCCATTGCCGATCTGCCATGCCGGTCCGGGTGCGCTCGCCTGGTACGCCACGGTGCCGTGCTGCGTGATCGTCAGGGCATTGACGCTGTCGACCGGTGTTGAGCCGGTCAGCGGTGCGCGGAAGATCAGGTTGGCGACGTGCGGGTCAGACGCTGGCGCAGGGGCTGGCGCTGGTGGGGTTGGACTCGGAGGCGGGCTCGGGGTCGGTGAAGGCGGCGGCGAAGGGCTCGGGGCCGGACTCGACGCTGCGCCAGATGTCTTGAAGAACGCCATCGGCACCGCGCCGCCAGGCATGCAGACGAAGCCTCCCAGCTCAGGCACTGCGCGAAAGCGCGAAAGCGAGCTGACGGTGGCGGCTGGCGGCGCGCCTGTCACAGACTGAACGCTGATGTCCCAGACGGTCGTTCCGTTCGGCGTGACCTTGTAGACGGTGGTGCCACCATTGCCATCGAAGCCCGACGTAGCGTTGATCGGCGGATAGACCCAGAAGCAATCGTTCGGCCGGTCATATTCAACGGCCTGGTATTGCGCCTGCAGCGCGAGCCACGCCGTGTAGGCCGAGCTCGAATTGAAGGTGATGTAGACGGGAGTCGGGTTTTGCGGATCAACAGTGAAGCAAGTCAATCCCGGCGTGCCGGTACCCTGACCGTCGCCGTAGCAAAATGTGAAGATCCGCTTGCGTTTGCTGTCCCAGGCCTGCGGGTACGACTTCAGGTCGTTGCTGCCGTGGAAGATTGTCGACCAGGTGTTGGTCGATGGCACGTACTTGAGGATGTCGAAGAAGTTGTGGCCGACGACATAGAGGTTGCCGTCGTCGTCCTGAACCTGGGGCTGGTCTGGGGCATCGGCGTACGTCCCGGCCGGCGCCCATGTGTTGATGTCGAGATCGAAGCCGTTGCTGGCCGGGTAGCTGTCGGCGCTCGGGTCGGTGAAGCGCGTGTACATCCGCAGCAGGACGTTCGTGCCCTTCTTGCGAAGCACCGAGTTGTAACAGTGCTCGGCGGCGGGCTGGCCGTCAGCCTCGTATGGGCCGCTCGCCGCGATGACGGGAGACGCCGCGTGCAGGAGCGTCCATGCCGGACTCTCAACGCCGATGTCGATGGCCGTCACGTGGTTCTTGCCGTAGTTGTCGTGGCCACCCGGGCCCGCCAGAACAACCTTCGTGCCGACGAGACCCGGGGCGCTGTAGGCCAGGCGCTTGTCGGTCGTGTCGGCGCCGTCGGGGTCGCCCGCGGTGCCGACCTGCGTGCTGTTCGGGATCGTGATCCAGCTGAAAAGCGGCGCCGTGCGGATCCACGACGGCGCCGGGTTCGTCAGAGGCCGAACGCTCCACACCGGGATGGTGTTGAACTGCGTCTGGAGCGCGCCCCAGTTGCTGGCTGACAGCATCCGGTTGTAGGCGTCTGCCGCGCCAGCGACGCTGTGGCGCACCGCGTAGGCGAGCGCCGGCTGGATGTTGCCCCACATCGAGTCTGCGCCAGGCAGGATCTCCGCCGACAGCGTGCCTGCGATCGTGCCGAATGCGGCGAGCTGCGCCGTGTCGGCCACGGCCTTGGTGGCGGCATAGATGGCATTCCAGTCCGCGAACCACGGGCCCGCGCCAGTCGCGAAGTCCGGGCTCTTCGTTGGCGACAGCGCGATGTTGTACGGCGCCGCGTTGATGTACCAGTAGTTCGTGCCCGTGGCGTCGGGGCCGAACCTGTCAACGATGCTCAGGGCCTTCCAGGCGAAGAACGTGTCCAGCTTGTCGAAATGCGTGTTGTCGATGGGCAAGTCCATCGCCAGCGCATAGCCGTAGACCCCGGTGAAGAAGTCCTGCATCCAAGGCGAAGCCATGTAGCCGGGCGCTGCCGCGGCGCCGGCCGTGCCGTACGAGAGGCTGTAGTCGACGTCCGCCTCGACCATGCCCTGCGGGTTGTTCGACGTCGTGATGTAGCGCGCGTAGAAGCGGTCGATGTTGGCTTCGACGGAGGCCAGGAACTCGCCCTGCATCGTCGTGTCGGCATCCGGCGTCACGGTGAGCGCGTGCGCTAGCGTACGGAATGCCCACGCAGCGTGGCGCACCTGAACGCCGCCCGGGATCGGCTCGAACCAGCCCGAGGCGCCGTTGCGCTGCGCATCGGTCGACCACAGGTAGTTGGCCGTCGCGGCGAACTGCACCTCGTCGATGAAGTAGTAGCGGCCCGTCAGCAGGTAGGCCATGTAGCCCACCGACGGGTGGTGCGCCAACTCCCATTGCGGCGGCACGGTGCCGGTCGCGGTCACCGCATAGTCGTTCGTCGACGAGAAGTTGTTGGAGGTCGTCGCGTGCTGCGAGAAGCGCAGCGGCCGGTTGGTCGTCTCGTCGCGGTAGTGGATCGGGTAGCGGCCCGCGCTGTAGCCGTTGCGCACCACCGCGGCGTAGATGCTCGGGGCGGTCGCCGTCAGGTACAGCACGTCGTGCTCAGGCAGCAGGCCGATGGGCGCCGCGTAGCCGCCGCTGCCCATGGCATCGCCGCTGTAGCTGAACGATCCCTGCTGCAGCGGGGTGAAGGTCGAGGGCAGGCCCACGACTTGCGTGGCGCTGTTGCTTACGACAGCGCGGTACGGCGGCACGAGTTCGGTGCTCTGCAGGTAGCTCACGTCGTGGCGGATGTTGACCGCCGGGTCGCTGCCCAGCCAGTACGACAGCGCGGTGCCGGCTACCAGCGGCGTGCGGCAGCGTGACGGCAGATCGATCGTCTGCGTCGAGCGCGCGGTGCCGCCCAGGGTGAAGACGTAGCTCGCGGCCTTGTTGACCTCGCCGGCGACCTTGATGAAGCCGTTCTCGATCCAGGGCAGCACCTCGACGGAGCCATCGGCGAACAGGCGCACTTCGAGCCAGGCAACGAGGTGCGTGTCGGAGCCGACCGGCTTGCGATAGACCCAGGACGACATCTGCGGGCCGCTGACGTGCGTGGCGAACGGCGAATCCCAGTCCGTCGTGGCCCAGGACACCGTGCCGAACGAGCCGCAGGCAATCGACGCGGTGACGCTCGTCGCCTTCAGATTCGTGGTCGTCAGGGCCGTGCCCGTCGCCGCGGTGCCGATCGACAGCGTGACCGTCTTCGAGGTGTTCGCGGTCAGCGCGACCGAGCCGGCGAGCACCGCGAATTTCAGCGAGCCGTCCGGCCAGGCGTTCTTGGCTGTGACCTGCAGGTTCGTGACGGCATCAGCCACGACGCCGGCGCCCGACGGGATGTCGCCCTGAGCAAAGGCGTACCCGAGCGTGAACGGCGTGGTGGCCGTGCTGGCGCTGGTGAGCGTGAACTGCTTCGCGCCCGAGACAGCAACAGCCGACGAGGTGCCACTGCTCGGCGGCGGGGCCGGGGTGGGCGTTGGAGTCGGGGATGGCGCGGGCGCCGGCGGCGCGACCGATGCCACCGTGGCACCCGTGGGCGTGAAGGTCAGTCCCGAGGCCGTGACGCTGACCGCGTGGCCGCCGTCGGCGGACTGCAGCACGTAGGTCGAAGACGTCGCGCCGCTGATGGCCGAGCCATCGCGCAGCCATTGGTAGCCCGTGGCGGACCAGCCCGTGGCGAGCAACGCGGTCAGCGTGTTACCGACGATCGCCGTGCCCGAGACCGTCACCGGGGCGGGGGAGCCGCCGCCGGCCACGGTGGTGAGAACCTGGGCGCCGCTGCTGTCGTGCGTCAACAGAGTGGCCGCACCCGCCGAATCCACTGCCATGCCAATGCGCGGCGTGATCGTCGAGTTCGCATCGACGAGAAACGCTTGCGCAGCCGTCATGGAAAACCTATTCGTCGGAGGCGAAATCGAGCACCGGCCTCATACGGCAACGGCAGAAAATCATGTCGCCAGGCTTGCCGTAGACAGGTTCGCCGCCCATCTCGCCGATGTATGGTGGGTCGTCAAGCCGACAGACCTTGCCATTGAGTGCGATGTGCAGTGCGCGCGGTTCGCGGGCGCCTGCCGTATGAATCCACTCGTACGTCTGGACGCCGATGGACTTCATGCGCTCGGCGTTGACGTTGTTGTAGGACTTGCGCGTCTGATCAAGCGCCACATTCCGCGCGTGCCGAATGTTCCCCTGGTACTGCTTCTCCAGGAACGGCACGAGATCCGCCAAGCCGTTGCCCGTCGTAATCGAGCGTGAGACCGCGCCCTGCACGTTCGTGAGGTACTTAGCCGGGATCAGCTTGATCAGGCTCACGGCCTCGGTGGTGCTCGCGCTGACGATGTCCAGCATCGCCGGCGACATCTTCGAGGCGTCGAGCGTGACCGCAGCGCTCATCTGGCGCAGGCTCATGCCGAGCGTGACGCCGGAGTTCTTGACGGTGCGATCCATCATCCGCTTGGTCGCCTTCTTGGCCCAGCGGTTGAACAGCGGCTCGTACTTGTCCATCAGCGCGTTGAGCGCGATACGCGCCTGCGTGCTGGTGCCGGACTCGATCTCGTCCATCGCCGCGTCGGGCTGATGCGGCTCGATCTCAGGCTTCTGGCCGGCGAAGACCGCCTGCATCGCCTTCTTGGTGTCGTCGCACATGCGGCGAACCAGGGTGAGGATGACCGCCGTGTACTCTTGCTCGATCGCTGCGTTCGGGCTCAGGACGGAGCCGCGCTGGGCGTTAGGCCCGGGGGCGCGAGTCTTGGGCGGCGTCATCGTCGTCAAGGTCGGCCTGCAGTTCCGGGTCAGGCGGCGGAGTGAGATCCAGCGCGGCATAACCGCTTGCCGGATCGCGCTTCAGGCGTTCTTGCTCGTTCTCGGGCGAGATCGCGCCGGACTGAACCAGCACCGCGCCCGTCTGGGCCTTCGTCAGGTTCATCGCGGCTTGCTCTTCGGCCGTCGGCGTGTCGAGCGGACGCCATTCGACGGTAAGCTCAATGTCCTTCAGTTCGGGAACTTCCGACCGACTGGCGAGCAACAGGTGGCGCTCGACAAGCGGCGTCAGGTCATGGGCCTGGATGCTCTCCAGAGACTCGTGGTAACTCGCCTCTTCGTACTCTCCGGTGGAGTTGAAGCCCTTCGGTACGGTGCCCAGCAGCTTCGTCGAGGGCATCTCGGCCTGAGCGGCGACGATCTGGTACTGCGTCATGATGACGTTGTCCAGGTCGGCGAGGCCGGTGTCGAACTGCTCGAACTTCTCGCCGTCCATGTCCCCCATCTTGACCGAGTAGTTGTCGCGAAGGTTGACCCACGCGGCCATGCGCTCGGCCGACTGATCCCCGCCGGCGATGAACTTCGCCATGTCCGTCATCCAGACGGTCGTGCGCTTGGTCTGCACGAGCTGCGGCGCTTCGTTGGCCGTGCGCTCGGCGCCATAAACCCGCTCCATGATCCGCTGGGGGAGCGGGACGCCGCCGTACATGTACTGCGGCTTCAGAAGGTCAGGCAAGTCGCCGTTGCGGAAGATGACCAAGTGCGAGCGGTGGTACTTCTGGCCGTTGATCAGCCACCACGTGGGCTCGTAGAAGTGTTCCGTGTCCGGGCGCGAGGCCGCGGCGATGTCCATCTGCGGCGCGCACCAGTACGGGTCAACCTGCACCATTCCCTTATAGGAGCCCTTCGTCACGCCATCGGCGTTGAAGGGCTGTTCGTAGTACAGCGGGTCGGTGCTGTCCACGCGGAACAGCATGATGCGCACGCCGAAGATCCGTCCCTTACGAAGAAACTCCAGCATGTTGGCGTTGAGCCGCATGCGGCGGTTGACCTTGTGGAGCTTCTTCAGCGCCGCCGGCTTGATGTCGTCGCCATCCACGTTGACAACATCGAAGCCCTGCCGGATCGCATCGCGCGCCGGCATCGTGCAGGCCTTGTCGATGAGCCAGTGCTGCGCCAGGATGGCCGCGAGTTGGTAGCCGATGAAGGTCTGCGAGGCGTACCACATCGCCAGAACTTCTGGGATGTTCATCGCCGTGGCTTGGAGCTTCAGGGCGATGCCGCCGATGCCGCTGTCGTCCATGGCGTGATCGGACGTGGCGAAGCGTGGCAGCTTGGCGATCAACTGCCTGCCGACCTCGGCCAGTGCGTCGGCGCCCTTCTTGCGGTCGCGCTCAGCCTTGTGCGTGCTCCAGATCGACGACTCCTCGTCCGCATCCCGAGCCGGCGTCTCGCGCCGGCCACGCACCCAGTCGAAGAATCCCATCAGCCCCACCAGCTCGACTTCTTCATGACCGAGGGGAGGAAGGCCATGATGAAGGCGTCGGCCAGGTTGGGAGAGGCGATCTCACGCTTGGCCAAGTCCTTCTTGCTCTCGACCTTCACCCGCCCTGCGGTGTCGTAGTCGCGCAGCGGGGTCGAGAGTTCGTCCATGAGCTTGTCCAGATTCGGCATGTCGCTGCTGATGAAGATCATGTCTTCGTCAGCGAACTTCTGGCCGTTGCGCACAGCGTTGTAGGTGTTCTTGAGGCGGTCAGCCACCAGCCACCAAGCCTGCGCTTTGATGTTCGAGAAGAAATCCTTGTTCAGGACCTTCGAGTCGCCGTACTTGGCGTCGGGCTTGAAGACCGCGCCGCCGGCGAAGAACTTGTCGTGGTCGACCCTCGGGCCCGGCGTCTCGTTGAGTTCGTTGAACTTCGCGCCAGCCCCGGCGCCCACGCCGATCGCGTCGTAGATCACCATCGCCTCGCGGGTGCGGGCCTCGGAGTGAGTCCGGGTACAGGATTTGAGGAGTTCGTCCTCTTTGGCTTTCCAGAGGTCAGACCATGTCGCCAGTGGGCCGTGGGCCTGCACCAGCGCGCAAGCGTCCTTGCCGGCATCGGCGACGTCGAAGCCCAAACGCTTGGCGCCGCGAACTTCGATGTTCAGGGCCTTATGGGCATCGACCGCAGCCAGCAGCCACGAGCGCTTGATGATGACGTTGTCGTCATCTTGCTGGGGCTCGCCGCCGTAGATGTGGGCGTAGCCTTCGGGGTCGGTCTTCTTGACCTCTTCGATGATCTCCCGCATCCGTGTGGACAGGTACGGGTTCTCGTCGTAGTTGATCTTGCGGACGTGCGTCTTCTTGGGCCTCGGGCCAGTGATGAACTTCTTGTAGACGAAGTCCGTCGCCAGCCGCGGATTGAAGACGATGAAGATGCGCGAGCCCTCTTCCCGCACAGTCGGCTCAAGCACCTTCCACTGTTCTTCGGAGAGGTCTTCAGCCTCCTCGATCCAAAGCACATCGATGCCGGCAATGCCCTTGATCTCTCGCAGGTTGCGGAGGATGCCTAGGAAGATGAAGGTCGAGCCCGTTCCAAGGTGCTCGATCTCGTACTCGGTGATCCTGAACTCGCCTTGCAGGCCGAGCTCGTAGATCCGGCTCTCAATGACGGTTTTGACGCTATCTGCGACGCGAGCCTGAAATTGTCTCGTGCAGAGGAACTTGACGCGGTAGTTGATCGCTAGGAAGACGCAGAACGCCGCGGTGTGGTACGTCTTGCTCGACGCGCGGCCACCGTACAGCACGTACGTGTGAGCGTCAGTCTCGAAGAACCCTTTCAGGTTCGGGTTGAGGACACTCATGCATTGCCGGCCTGCGGTGCTTCGCCGTAGAAGTCAGACAGCGTGCGTGGCACAGCCGTCTTAGATTGCTCCAGCGAGATCTGCCCCTTGTTGGCGGCCAGCAGGTTGAGCCCGATGTGCGCGGCGTCGTTCGCGATGCGGTTCATCGCGGCCACCGCCTTGAGGTCTTCCATGGAAGCGGAGGGGTCAGCGTCGTCGATGCGCTGCGTCAGCCCGTGAGCGATGCCGTGCAGCCTGTGCGCCGTCGCCATGCCGAACTCCGCAGCGCCGGCCGCGTGCATGCTGATCGAGCGGAGCTTGTCGGCCAGGTTCAGAGTAAGTAACTGTTCCGAAACGGGGAGCGAACGCAAATCCGACTGGGACTTAACAAGTTGATTCGCAACGGCTTTTACCGTTTCTGCGCGTTTCGAAACTCGGTTGCTGATCGCCGTCTTGGAGACGCCGAACGCCTTCGCTAGGTCAGCCGCCTTCTCGCCCTCGGCGAGCCTGCGCGTGATCTCTGTCCACTGCTCAGCGGACAGTTTGGACGGACGCCCCATAGGCTCTACTCACAATGCCGCGCCGCAGCACGAAGTTAGGCGGGAGGGAAAACGAGAGGCGACAACTCGACAGTTCGCATCGGAAACTTGCGCGATGCGTGACCTTTTCGACCTGCTTCTACCATGGGCGTTTCCGCTGCTGGTCGTGGCGGTCGTTGTGAGGCGATGGTTGCGCGGGCCGTCGAAGTTCGAGTTCGACCGGGAGGATGATTTCCCGGGCGGCCCGTTCTAGTACTTCACCAGCGTGATCGAGAAGATGCCCACGTTCGCACCTCGACCGGCTGGGAAGTCGACCATGATGCGATGTGCGCCCCGGGCGAGTTCGCCGAGCTGCAACAGAGTGCTGTCGCCAGGCGTCGTTCCTGCGCTCGTTGCGTTGCCGTTGTGCGCCATGGTCACGGTGCCAGCCAGCGTGCCATCGATGTATATGTCGGCGAGCGTGCCGGCCGCCGAATCGGAGCCGGTGACCTTGAGGGCGTAGCGTCGGCCGCGAGGCAGGTTGCGCAGCACCTCGAGCGACCGATGTGTCGTACTGCCCGCACACGCCACCATCCCGTTGACGTAGAAGCCCTGCCACCCAAGGCGGAGCTGCGAGATGCCTTCGACGTAGGTTCCAGGGCCACCGCTGGGGCCGAACACGAGACCCGGCTCATAGGCATCCGCGTAGGCCAATGGGCGCGTGGCGAAGCCTGTGATGGCCGCAATCTTCGGAGAAGCCGTGTCAGTGTAGGCCTGCAGGGCACTCCAGAATCCCTCGAGCGAGTTGCTGAACACGGCCGGGTTGACCGAGAAGAAAGCGAACTCCTTGCCACCCTGGTTGAACCACGCATCCAGCAGCGTCGAGACGACCGTCTGCATTGCTGGGTTCGTGTGGATCGCGACCTGCTGGTTAGGGAAGGACTGCGTGTCGGGACCGCCCTCGTAGACCAACGGGCGCTTGCCCCAGCGCATACAGCTGTAGATGTGTGAGGCCAGCGTCAGGGCGAAACTCGGCACCGCCGACAGCATCGCGTTGACCAGACCGTCCGTCTGCGCAAACGTGATCGTCGTCGAAGAGACAGCCTGCGGGATATTCAGTTGCCAGTGCGTCGCATCGATCTGGCTCGTGATGCGAGTGCCAAAGGCGAGTGTGGCCGGCGTGCCGTTGGCCATCATGCCGACCATGAGTCCGCTGCCGCCAGTCACGGTCATGATGCCGCTCGTGCCGTCGATCGACGCGGTGACGGACGCCGACGGGCCGTAGACGTAGTTGATCGTGCCGGCGTTGACGGTCGTCGAGATCGTGTCGACGATGTTCAGCGTGGTGCCGCTCGAGCCCGCTGCGACGGTCGTTGCCAGCGCGGCTCCCGCGACGCCGGCGCCCAGGACACTGATCTGGTCGCCCACGATGGCGGTCGATGCCCAGGGCACGCCGGTGACTGTCGTTCCGCCCGAGGCTGCCGTTCCCGTGTAGGGGAGCCCGGAGGGTTTGACGTAGGGCGCGACAGCCGGGCCCCAGTACCACGCATCCGAGCCGGCGCCGAGGTAGCGCGCATAGGGGAAGGCGAACTTGGAGTTCGTCATGGCCCCGGTAGCGGTCGAGCCGTACTGCTGCAGGTTGAGGATGAACTTGTCTTGCGGGCGGACGGCGCTCCAGATCTGCTGCGTTAGGAACGTGCGACGGATGTGGACCTTGTTTCCAAGGTCGAAGATGTTCAACGAGTTGCCGTCCTTGATCAGGTTCGACGCCAAGTTGAAGAAGAACGCCATCTGGTTGCCGCCGCTCGGGGCGCCCAGCGTGGCTGAAGTCGTGCCGTTGCTCGTGTACTTGAACGAGTTTGAACTCAGCACCGTGACCGGAACCGAGACGATGGTGCCGTCGACCGTGCTGTTGGGGTCTGGCGTGATGGAGCCAGCACCCCAAGTGCTGTTGGCTTGCTGATGGTTGACGACCACCTGCATGCCATTCGTGATTGCGAACGTGCTGCCGTCAGGCAGCGGAATCGCCGACAGGGGCGAGCTCGTGGTCACCGTGACCGTGCCGTCGCCGTTGCCGACGATGGAGGAAATGTTGCTCGTCTCGCCGAGGTACCACGGCAGGCACTGCGTTTCCGTCTCGGCTGCGTGCAGGTTGGCCGAGAAGAGCGCGCCGCCGCCCAGGCTCGCATTCCACGGCTCGTCGCCGAGCTCCACCGCCAGCTGCAAGGACACGCCCGCAAGGATCGTGTTCAGCAGCGTCGGGAGCTGGTAGGCGTAGTTGTTCGACTGCGTCGCGGTCGGGTCAAGGGTTCCCGGCGGGTTGATCCACGCCAGTATCGACCGAGATCCAGCGTACTGCGCCTGTGCCTTGAAGTAGCGCGCGAGGCGCTCCCACGAGTAGCTGTTGCCGGGTTGCGTCGGCCCGTACTCCGGGCGCGCGGTGTTGCGGTCAGACCATACCTTCTCGGCGATATTGGCCTGGCACAAGTCCATGTGGCGCGCGACCGAGAACTGCCCGAAGTGCGCCAGGTTGACGGGCCAGAACTCCGGGCCACCATAGGTGTACGTCACGCCGTCGCGAGGGATGTCGAGGTACTGAATCCCGCCGCTAAAGCTCAGCATCGGGTTCTGCGCGAACGGGATCACCAGCGTGAAGTACGTCGTGACGCCGTCGTTGATCCCGGTGTTCGGGTTCGTGTTGCTGATGTTGCTGACGGTGCACGACTGCAGGACTGTGACCGTCGAGGCCTGGCTCACCGAGCGGTAGGCGCACTTGTAGGTTCCGGCCTTGAGCTGCCCGTCCAGGCCACCGATCGTGGCCGAGAGCATCACCGAGAACGAGGACGTCGGCCATCCGTTGCCGTCCAGCGTTCCGCCGTAGGTCGTCGACGTGCTGTTGAAGGCGAAGAAGGGCTGGCGCACGCCCTGACCGCCGTTGTTCAGGTACTGCGTGACCGAGTAGTGGATCGGAAACGCGGTGTTGCCACCCACCAGCCCTTGGTCCCACGCACGCTGCACCACGACTGGCGTGATCGTGTTCGAACTTGCCGAGACGGTGCCGAGCGTGTTCGTCGATGCCTGAGTGACTTGCGTCGACTGCCCAACGTCTCCCGTCAGGAGGGTGTAGGTCGCTGGGTCACCTTTGCCGATGCCGGCGATGGCCAGGGAGAGCGTCGACAGTGGCGACGGAATCGGGAACCCGGCCGTGACGGTGGCGGGAGTGATGTCGAGCGTGTCGCCCGGCCATGCATCCGTTCCGATATAGGGCGTCCCCGAGATGGACGCGACCGAGTACCTCGGCAGGCGCGCGGCGAGCGCGGCGACTTGGTAGGCCTGAATTTGCATCCCTGGGCCTCAAGGCGAGCCGGTGATACGGAGGCTCAAGGACTCGATGCAGACGTAGTCACCCGCGACAGCGGTATTGCCGTTGACGATGAAGTTCTGCGCGACCGTCGTGTCGACGGTGCTCAAGCTCCGGCCGGCGTTGCCGGTGTAGTTCTTGCCGCTCGGGCTCGACTTCTGCTTCTTGGCGTTCGCCTTGTTCATGAAGTTGCCCATCAGAGCCTGCTGCGTGCCCGTGGTGAGCGTGACAGCCGCGCCCTGCCCGGAGCCTCCAAACGTGCACGTGATCGTCTTGTTGTTCGACGTGCCGTTGTTCGCGCTGGCCCAGATCTCGTAGTCAAGCGAGCCGTTGTTGCCCAGCACATTGCCTGGCACCGAGATGACGTAGAAGGGCGTCGAGGAGGTGCCGTTGGTGTACGCGCCTGGCCCGGTTGTGACAAACGCGGTCGGGCTGCCGGGGATCGCCCCAGGAAGCGTGGTACCCGGTGTGTACGTGTTGTTGTAGACCTGGCCGACCGTGGTGCTGGACATCACCGTCCACCACTTCACGCCAGCCGTCGCCTGTCCGGACGACGGAACGCCGGCGGCAATCGCGCCAGCCGGAAACTCCATCCAGCACCCGTCAGACAGCGTCGTCGGCAGCGCCGTTCCCAACGTCACGGCGCCGTTGTTGCCCATCGTTCCCGAAGGCGCTCGGTAGATCTCGACGCAGTTCTGAATCGTGATCGGGGCGCCGTAGTCGACGCCGATGGCGGCATCGGCGAGTCCGCCGGCCCCATCACCGCGCTTCATGAGCGTGTTGCTGGCGACACCAGCGATGCGGTCCCATGTGCCGGTGCCGTCGTCGCCCAGGATGTCACCGGCGCCTACGATCGAGAACGGCCCCGCGCTCGTCGAACTGCCGACGGTGACCAGCACCGAGAACACGCGCGTGCCGCTCACGACGAGGGGCGATCCTTGCGTGATCGCGGGCGTGTTCGTGGCGCCGTTGTAGTTCGTCGTCGGCAGCGCCAACTTGTTGTTCAGCGCGGTGTTCAGCGCCGTTCCATCCGTCAGGTTGGTCGATGCCAGCGCGACATTGCCAGAGCCGTCGGGGGAGACGGAGTTGACGAACTTGACCGTGCCGCTGCCACCGCCGCCGCCACTTCCGATCACGAGTGTGACGGGGTTGCCGCTGCTGTCCTGCGTGTGAAGCGTGGCCGCGCCGGCAGTGTCGACCGACATGCCCACATGGGGCGTGAGCGATTGGTTCAGGTCGACGAGGAAGGCGTTAGGGGCGGTCATGATTTACGACGCAGTCAGTGCGATGTAGCTGCCCGTGACGCCGGAGCCGGCAACGGTGCAGATCACACGAAAGAACCGCTCGGTAATGCCGGTGGCGGTCAGTCGCGTCGCGGTGGTCGTGCTAGCCAGCACCGCAGTCCCGACACCGGCCCAGTCGTTGCTGTTGGTCGAATTGAACGGGCAGACCTGCAACTGATACGTCGGCGCAGTGGTAGCGGCCGACAGGACGGGAATGGTTGCGGCGATGCTGCTGGCACCGCCGGTGTCATAGCCAGCGCCAGCCGTCGCGGTGCCGTTGATCCAGCCGGTTGTCGTGGCGCCCACCGAGACGGCGCCTGCCGAGACACCGATTAGCGTCGATGTACGGTCGTAGAACTGGCGCTGCGGCTTGGCCGGCGAGACAGACATCCGGTTGGCAGTAGCCGTGACCGTTGCAGTCGTCGCCGCGCCGCCGCGGTTGACCCAGCGCATGCGTCGCCGCGCGCCAGGAATCAGCAGCGCGGGAATCGAGGCGTGGCCAGCCGCCGTCAGCGCCTCGCATTGCCAGTGGGTGTCCCACGTCGTGCCGCCATCCTTGGACGAATCCAAGAAGATGTCGAGGCCGGTGGACGAGCCTGCGGTGAAGGTCGACAGGTTGACGTCGAACGAGCAGACGGCACCCGCCTGGTCGGAAATCGTCGCGCCGCTGCCGCTGGCCGCCGCCCACGCACCAGCGCTGTAGTCCGTCGCCGTCGTCGCCGAGGCCTGGAAGACGCCGACCGCCGCGCCGGCGCTGCCGCCAGCCTGGTTCATGGTCGAGAGCAACGCCGTGCCGACCTGCTGCAGGGCGACGGTCGTGACCATCGGCGCCGCACCGATCGATGCGTTGAGCGTCGCGGTCAGCGTGCCGGAGACGGTCGCGGTGTTCGCCGAGAGGCGGAAGCCCTTGCAGCCAGCGAGCCCGTACCACTGAAACTGGCCCGTGGTGCCGCTGGCGATGCTCGAAGAGTAGTTCGCCTGCGGGGACGTGCTGAGCGTCGCATACTGGGCGTAGCTCACCCAATTGCTGCCGTCCGTGGTGACTTGGACGGTGATCGCCGCACCCAGCGCGTTGGCGCTGATGTTGGCAGTGACGACGTTCTGACCACCGGTGAGCGTGACGCTGACCGTGGAGTTCGCGGTTGCGGCGCCGGGGCCAACCGGGACCGTGTTCTGCGCCGTGACATTCGTCGCGTTGACGAAGATGTCGGTGGGCGCAGTCGTGGACACCGAGCCGGTCACCGTGATTGCGCCCTGATCGGAAGCGATGGCGACGGGCACCGAGCCGGACATGGCCTTCTGGCCCACTGTCGGCGTGCCGCTGGCGATGGTGCCGACGTCGCGCGAGATGGCGCGCAACTTGGCGCTCTCGGTGCCAGCCGCGCCGGCGGCGACTGCAGCGTCCGTGGTCAGGCCCTGGGTCGCATCGGCGCCGTCGACCAGCGAGCCGGCTACGTAGGCCCCCGCAGCGACCGCGCCAGCAGCGACCGTGACAGCACCGCCGCCGCCCCCACCACCGCCAGAAGTCGAGATGACCTCGGCAAAGGTACCGTCGCCCATGTCCTTCAGGCGAATCGGTACGCCTGAGTTCGGATTGGGGTTGACCTCACGGCCTACGATTTTGTCTGCCATGGTCTTGCCTTGGTAATGGGTGCCCGCGCCCGCCGCCGCGCCCGATGGGCGTGCCGCCATTCACGCGGGGAGAAAGATCCCGCGAGTGCTTGAACCACGTCGCGGGCTGTCGGTGTTGGCGCGACCGCCGACTGCGCGCGCCCCAGGGCTCGTGGCCTGACGGCCGTGGATGAGCGATACGGGGCGACGGATGTTTCAGTGGGCGCGGATGCGCGCCTTTCGGGCCGGTATCTCAAGCGCCACGAGGCCCAGCAGCCGAAGCACGCAGGGCGGGAGCAGCGCGAGAAGCCGGCGGAAGATCACGATGCCGAGATGACGGCCTTCTGCGTCGCGTCCGGCACCGACAGGGTGACGGTCGTCACGGCGACGGTGAACGGATCGGAAGGCAGCGACGAGACGCCATTCTTCGATTCCACCAGCGTGACCGTGGCGCCTTCGGGCAGCGCGACCTGCATCGACGAGGTGGGCGACGTGAACGAGTTCGAGTACGCGGAACCGTCGATCAGCGTTCCGGTGACGACGAACGTCCAGTCGGTGTCGGCGGTGCCGGCCGGGAAGACGGCGGTCGTGGTGGGAGTCGAGAAGGTGACGGTCATGCTGGGCTTTCGGGGATCAGGTACGAGACGGGAAGCGGAGGCAGCCGGCGATGAAGCCGAGCAGCAGGAAGATCGTGGCGGATGCGTTCATGGCTCAGGAGGGCTTGCCGCAGACGCCTTCGTTGTTCCAGCGGACGACAACCTCTCCGGGGCCTTCGACATGCAGCGCGAGGGCGTCAACGCCTTGGCCGCCGTCGCAGTGGTGGCCGATGACGGTCACACTGCCGTGTTGGCCGACGGAGCGCTCGACGGGCTCCTCGGTCGTTGCGGGCGCCATGGCGCAGGCGGCCAGCGCTGCCGCCAGCATCAGGGTCGCGAGGACGGAACGATGCATGGCGGCTCCAGAATGCAATCGGCCGCCTCAGTGGGCGGCCGACAAGTCGAAATCGGGAATAGCTGCGCCTCGAAAGGCTGCCGGTCTGGCCGGCTTACCCGCTGGCGCGGGGGTTCAAGTTCATCGAGCGGGACGCAACCGAGCTCGGCGTGCAGAGATGCTATCGGGTTAATTCTGGCGATGCAAGCATCAAAGTTTGCGCCAGCAAATGGGCCGCTGCGACTCGATGACACCAGCCACACAAGGATGCGCCATGGCCGAGGCGGCGGCTTCGGCGAATTGCCAGACGCCACGGTACTCCACCACGATCTCAGGGCCATCCTCAAAGCGCACGGCATACAGCCCGTTAGCGGATGGAGGTTCCTGAACACTACGCCATTGGTGCGGGCGAACGATGTCTGACGTGCTCATGGCAGTTCCACCGTCTCGCCGAATCGGCGCCGTACGAATGCGCGCATCGCCGCGATGAGCGGGGTCGGGCCAAATGCATCGTCATCCATGTAGATGCCTGGGCCATCGCCGGCCTGCACGTTGAAACCTGCCCACCATTGGTCGCTTGGGTGATTTCCGGGTGGATTGAGTGCGATCCGCTCGCGTTCGATGATGGGGCCGCCACGATCCCAATTGGTCGAAGGGCAGAATAACCGAGAGTAGATTTGGGTTGGCTCATCCTCGTGAGCTGTGCGTACATGGCAAAGCAGCGCGGCATCAGGCGCGAAGCGATGTAGCCTTGGCTGAAGGCCTTCCGCCAGCGCCACCGCGAAGTCGAGATAGCCGCCCGTCAATTCGCTGGTCTTGTGTTGCATGGCCGGATTCTCCGTCATGCCACCGCCATCGCTTCCGGCGCATCGCGCAGCTTCTGGTTCATCTCGCGCGTCACGCGCCCGAGCATGATGTCGACTTCCATCATGAGGTAGCCAGCGAAGTCGTCCTCTTCCTTGGTCTTGCCGATCTTGGTGTCTCGCTTGCCTGAGCCGCCGCAGCCGCCCTTGCGCATGTCGTTGCAGATCCGCTGGGGGTTGCGGTCGTAGCCGCCATTGAAGCCGCGGCCTTCGCAGCGGTAGCAGTTCGGGTCCAGCACCAGATCGAGCACGCGGCCGGCGAGCGCCAGGACGACGGTCTGCTGGGCCTTCTTGCCCTTGCGCCACGCGGCGACGAGGGAGGATTTTTCCGGGTCGACCACCGGGAGCGGGCCCACGTCCATGAAGTGGCGCTTGTTCGCCAGCACGAGGGCCCATTCGCCGAAAGCCTGCTTGGTCGAAGCTAGGCTCTGAAGGCGCATGAGGACGAAGGCGTGAGCCATCCGGGCGTCGTGGGCGATCTGGTCGCGCATCGCCTCGCTGGCTTTGAGGACGCAGTCGCGAACCTCGCCCGGTGTCATCGATGCCGCGCCGGCTCGGGCTCGGCGGCCGGCCTCGCGGTTCACCGCTGTGGTTGCCTCGGCGCGAGCGTGCTCTCGCGTACTCCCCGCTTCGAAGTTGCGGCGTGCGATCGCGCGAGGCCCGCGGACTTCGTCGTACTCGGCCATGAGGCGCAGGAGGAGTGCGCTCATCGGGAGGACGCTGTAGCCGGTCTGAATGCTCTCGGCGCGCCGTGCATCGGGCATCCCGACAGCGCCTGCGGCCATGATGATGTCGATGTCGCCGCGGCGGTTGGCGTTGAGCTCCAAGTGGCTGCTCGACATCGCGCGGGCGTAACGCTCTCGAATCGTGGTCGGCTCGGTGCTCATGCTCATCCTTCGCAACGGTGCTCGGCTGGGCACCCACATTGCTCAGTGTCCACTCTCACGCCCAATTTTGTCTAGGCTAGCCGCTGCTTTGCCGAAATCCTTGCGGCTCCGCCTACTGGACAAGCCCCTCACTCGCCACGGTAGCGCTCCCATCTCGTCTCGCTGAAGACCACGCCCAGGTCGGTCACAGCGAAGGCCATCACCTTGTCGAGGTACTCGCTCATGCGCCGAACGGACAGGCGCGTGGTCGAGCGCAGTTCCTTGCGAACGACCTTGCGCTTTCGGCCGGCGACGGTCTCGCGGACGAACGCATAGCCCAGGTACTCGCGCTTGCAGTAGAGGTGCCAGGCCTCGGCAGTCCAGCCCTGTCCATTGATCCTGGCCTGCTCGCTGATTTCCTTCAGCACGACGCCCCACATAAAGCGGTTCTGGCGCAGGCTGCGTTCGTCCTCCGCTTCCTCGGCGCGGATTCGGACCTCTTTGCCGTCAGCGATCAGGTCGCGGGCGCGGTCATAGGCCAGCTTCGCCACCCGATGTGCGCCCTCTCGGGTGCTGACGATGACGTCGAGGGGTTCGGTCATGTGGCCTTCGCCATCTCGCGCGCTCGGCGCCGGTACATATCGCGAATTGCTCGCAGCTCGTCGCGACCCCACTTGACGACCTGGTTGTTCGCTTCCAGCGCTTCAACGGCATCGAGCCCGATGCGCGCAATGAGGCCGATGCGGTAGTCCACCGCCCTGCCCGCTCCGAAGCGATTGCAATCTGATCGTTGTGCGTGGCAATTGGCCTCATTGAAGCGGATGTGATCGGCGCTGCCGGTGCTCCGGTAATGACCGGCGTCGACCGCGCCGCCCTTCACGTCCCACTGCAGCGGCTTCCCGCAGCAGATGCAGTCCCAGCCTGCGGCACGGTCTCGCGCGCGGATGAAGGCATTGAAGGCCGCCTGCGCCTCCCGCTTCAGTTGCGGCACTGTCTTCAGCGCCTCCAACTGAGCCCGCGTGCTGGCTCGATCAGCCCTCGCCGCCTTGGCCTTCGACTTCTTGAGCCGCGCCATTGCCAGCGCGGCGCCGCAGTCCGGTGAGCACCACCGCGTCATGGATGATCGCGGCTGGAAAAGCTCGCCGCATTGCGCGCACTTGCGCCTTCTCAGCGCCGGCACCTTCGCTGTCGCTGGGCCGGCAGCGCGTAGCGGCTTAGTGCGCTTGAACTCAGTTCGCCGCATGGGTGTGCGTTGACGGAGCATCAAGCCGCTCCGCGCGCCAAGCGCTGCCGCCGCTTCGGCGGGGCCGGTGGCCGGCATAGCGCGAACTCCCAGAAGGCGACAGCCGCGAACCCGCTGCATAGCCCGGCCGCGTGCTCTGGGGTAATCGCGTTCATGAACACGTAGCGAAATAGCGCGTGCAGAATGAGTCCCCACACCAGCAACCTTATCGAGCGACTAGCTATCTTGGCGACAGATTCAGCACTACGCGACCAGTAGACGTACAGGCCGCAGCAAGCGCCGCTGAAGAAAATGCCGATGCAGTCCGCGACTGACCAAGGAACTTTGGTGAAGATGTCGCCCAGCACTTCGCCGACGCAGATCATCTTCGCGGACTGGCGGCACCACCACTCCGGCGGCTTCTGCGATTCGTCGATGAGCCATTGAAATGGGTTCATGCTTCGGCTCCGATCCGCATCGCCTCGCGCAGGCGGCGCCATGCTGTGCGGAACGGGTGTCGCGCCTCGTCGAGCTCCATGCTCATCTCGTGCACGATTCGGCCCCGCGTTTCGAGGCTAGCGCGCTGCTTCGCGTTCTCGCGCTTGAGGTCGCGCACGCTCTGCTCAAGCCCTGTGATGCGGTCACGCAGTGCATCCGCCTCTTCGCCCGCAATGCGTGCAGCAGCCTGCGCCCGGAGCATCTCGCGATGATGGTCGTCGGCCTTCTCCTGAAGGCGGCTGATCTTGCGTGCGGCACGTTCGGCTGCACCTGCTGCGCGATCGAGGGTGGGTTGATAGTCGCGGGCGCGGGTCATTTCTTCCACCTCGCCAAGACGATGTCGTCGCCGCAGAAGAGGAGCAAGTAGAGCACCAGCGAAACCGCCCCGAAGACGATGATGATTACTGGTGCGATGAGAACGTCGGCCAGTGTCAACTTGCCGGATGCGCGCACGACAAGCCCAAACCCGAGCGCTCCTGCTGCACACCAAAGGATCGCGAAGATGATCGCGCTCATGCCTCCGCTCCCAGCCCAACCCGCACCGGAGTCCGCTCGACGAGGGTGTCGCGCGCATCGAGTCCATCGCGGCCCGGGGTGCTGATCGGCCGCAGGTTCTCGTCTGGGCAGAAGCGGTGCCGCGCGCCGTCCCACGCGACGACTTCAGAGTCGAGTTCCCATGTGGGAAGTCGGCTCTGCGTGCCGTCGGCGTGGTGCCAGAGTTGGTCGGGAATGAGACGGAGACACTGCACATAGCGGCCCACGTTCGGGCCCGCGGAGGACTTCACTTCCGCGATGCAGTTCACGGTGCAATTGAGCTTCATCAGTCTTCTCCAAGTGCTTGCCGCCACATCTTTCGCAACGGCTCGGTTAGCTTCTCTCCCGCACGCTCGCGGTCGCGAAGTCGGTATGCCCAGTCCTTCGGGTGCTTGTTCTCGATGCGCTCTCGTGCGGCATCGATTCGTGCCGAGACCTCGGCGGCTCGGTGCTTGAGTTCGAGGCGGCGCTTTTCGCTGGCGTAGGTCATGCAACCTCCCGTAGCGTCGAGTCGCTGAATCGCTGCAGCCGCACTCGATTGCGTTCCCATGCCGGCGAGCGCGGAAGCCGTGCGTCCCAGTAGCCGCGCCCGGCTTCGTTTGTGACTGCTGGGCGAGTAGGCAAAGGCTGGCCGCGTTCACGCCATGCCACCTCCTCGCCGCGGGCAAAGCCGAGTTCGTAGTCGGTCATGAGTCGGCCCCGGTTTGCTTGATTGCCTTGGCGGCAGCCGAGAGCGCCTTGGCGGCTGCAATCCGATCGGGCGAGACCGTCAGGTCGCGCTTCCCCTCCGCGTCGAGCCGGGCGCGTGTCTCCGCGACTTGCGGATTGTTTGCAGCCGCAGCCTCGACGCCGACCACGTCCTGCCAGCGCCCATCATTGAGCCACGTCGCTGGGTATGGGATGTACTGGCCGCCGTCCTTGATCCAGTCGGGCGACAGCGCCTGCCCTCGAATCGCATTCAGCATCGAGTCGAGCAGCGCCCTTGTTGGCTTGCGCTTGTCGAAGGCTTTACGAGCATCGTCCTTTGCGCGCTTCTTCGGGTATGCCTTCCAGAACTCCTCAAACAGCGCGGCGCCCGCCGCTGCGCAAACAACGACTTCGTCAACGACAACGCCATCGAATACACACGCACTTGTTTTCGGCTGCGCGCAATTGTTCGCGATTGCTCGCAAGCGGGTGCTCCCGGGGTCGTCGGGCAACGGGTGTTTCGGCTTGGACCTCACATCCCACCCCGTGTCCTTCATCTGCAGCAACGGCTTTCCGTCGTGTGCGTAGAGAGCGATCAGACCGGCCTCCTCGCACGCAGCGAGCCAGCGGGTGATGTCGGCCTCACGCACGCGGTCGACGCGCAGCGGAAAGAGGGACGAGCGGAGCATGGCCGGTCGAGCGTCGTACAGCCCGTGGTCGTCAACCTTGCTCATGAGCCTTCGGTAGAAGACCTCGGCCGGCGTATCGAGTTTGTTGACTCGCTCGCTGCCGAGGATGCCTTCGCGGAGGATTCGATTAGGCACGTGATACCCGAGAAGCCAAGCGCACCGGCGCGATGTTCCGGCCAGTTACCCCACAGGCTCGCTTCGGCCCGAGCTCCAGCACGCCCAGGTGGCGCAGGTCATTGCAGCGACCCGAGATCGTGTTAATTGGCAGCCCGGTCGCCTTCACCAACTCCTGCAGGCTGAAATTGCGGCCAACCGCGATGGCATCCACGATGATCTTCTGTTGGCGAGTTAGGGTTCCCTCATCGCGCAGCGCGTGGTACGTCTCGATGGACGTCGTGACGGCGGTCATAGCGTGGCCCCGAAGGTGAAGACGCTGCTGATGAGAGTCTTGGGCGGCGCCCAGGATTTGCCCGTTTTGATACGCCACGCGTGCGCTTGGCTGATGCCGTGCCTCTTCCCGAGCGCGATGGTGGATTCGCTGCTCTGCTGAATCTCGCGGGCAATCTCTGGCGTGATCTTGGCGTTCGCGCGCGAGGCCGCGGCCACCTTCAGCTTGCGCAACTCCTCGTTGGCTGACGGGTGCTGTCGCGCGAGGACGGATCGGCTGATTGGTCCCCAGTGCTCAGGGTTGCAGCACAGGTCGGTCGAGCACCCGCGCTTCCAGATGACCTTCAGCGGGCGCTTGCCCGTTCGGAGGAAGCCGATCACCTGCCCCATCGATGTGACCTGGCCCTGGAACCACAGATGGATTCGGTCGCGGTCATCCGTGTAGCCCTGCCATATCCAGCAGTCGTCGTGAAGTTTGCACCGCAATGCGAGATCGGCATTGGTCTCGATGCTCGGGCGATGTATTTGCTTGTCCGCCATCACTTCCTCCCATCCCACGCGGCGACCTTGACTTTGTCGAACTGCGGCACGAAGCCGGGAGGCCAGTCGATGACGAAGGTTGATGCCGCCGATGCCCTCTTGCTGCGCCGCGGCTTTGTGGAGGCGATGCGCCATTGCGTGTAGCCTCCCGACGTGGTCGACCGCTCGAGCAAGCCGGCATTCACGGCCGCTTTGAGCGAACAACTGACCGCGTTCGGCCGACACCCAAGGAACTGGGCGACCTCTGTGTTCGCCAGCCACGAACCGCTGGCTTGGCACCGTAGGCGGCCTTTGATGAAGTCGATCGCCATGTCGGCGCGCGTCTCTGGCTTCGGCACGTAGCGCGGTTCGGCAATCACTGCTGCGCTCCCGCGAAGATCCCCCGGAAGTGCGCCGCGAGCTGCGAGCCGATGTCGCCGGATTGCTCCGTTGCCGCCATCGCTTCCACGATGGCCTCGGTGTGCGGGAAAGCGGGCTTCTGCTCGGGTGGTCGACGAGCGATCCATTCGGCCATGCGGCTCTGGTCCGCTCGCGGGCGGCACACGCCTTGCTCGGCGAGGCGGTCAGTGATGGCGTCAATCTCTTCCGTGTCGCGGCGATAGGCGGCATGGATGAGTGCGTCCCTGTCGAAGGGCTTCAGCAGTTGGGCAGGCTCGTGTTTTGGCATGACGTGGCCTTTCGTGTTAGGTCAGGCGGTGACGCGTGATGCCGGTGATTCCTGGCGGCAGGTTGTCAGCGCCGATGGCGGTGGAGATAAACGAGGACTCGCCGCCACCGGTGGCGCGCAAGTAGTCCACTTCGACCTTCGCCGTTTCGGTAATCGACCGACCGAGCTCGTTGACGGCGCGTGCTCGGTCGAGATCCAGCGTCCCCGCCTTCACGGCTTGCAGGGTCTCAAACAAGACCGCTCGCAGGTCTTCGATCGTCTTTTGTTCAGGCATGACTGCCCTCCTTCGTGCGCTTGTTGATCTGGCGGTTGATGGCGCCTCGGAGTTGGATCACCTTGGCGATCTCGGGGCCGAAGCGGTGATAGGTGTTGCGACGCATGAGCTCAGCGCGATCGATCGCCTCGACGGCATCGGCCGTGATCTCGTCCAACTTGGCGGTACGCCGACCCGGCTTGAAGACGACAATCAGACCCGCCGGAACGGGGCCATTGATGTCCTCCCATGCTTTGCGGTGCGCATGGATCCAGCCGTCTTTTCCCGGGAGGTCGGCGAACTTCAGCTCGAGAAGCCCGTCCTTGTCCAGGCGCTGGCTGCCGACAGGGAGCCAAGTCTGCGGCACGTTCCCAGGGCGGAAGCGCGTCTCAGCGCTACGGCCGCCGGCGTCGAAGGCGATGCCAGCATTCCAGGTCTTGTGCCCCTTGGCGAACTGCTCTGCGCGTGCAGGGTGCTCCGGCGTCATGCGGGCGCGTGATGCGTTGGCGATGAATTCGGCCGACTTGCTCAACCCCAGTTTGATCGCCTTCTGGTGCGTCGAGGACGGCGTGCGCCCAAGCGTTGCGGCAATGGTGGCCGTCAGCGTGTTGGCGTACTGCGCCCGCAGGGCTTCGATCTCGTAGCCCGTCCAGGATCGTTTGGCGGTCATGCTTCGCTCCTGAAGCGCAACATCAGACCTATCCACAGCGCGTTGGCGCAGACGATCACGACGCCGCCGGCGGTGCTCCACCACTGGCCCAGGCTGGGGTAGTAGTAGAGATTCCAGAGCCCCCAGCCGCTGAAGAAAGCGGTGCTGAGGATGCTCACGCCTGCGACGGCACGATCACGAAGGACGGCGCGACAGTGGTTCAGGACGAACAGGCCGCCCAGGCATTCGAAGGCGCCGTTGACAAGGTCGGGAATGGCAGTCATTCGATTTCCGCAAAAAGGCCGCCGCGGCTGCGATGAAGTGCAGCGCTGCAGGCAGGGTTGAGCCAGACGACCTCGGTGCGATCGAGGCCGCCGTCGGCGAAGGTCTTGCGCGTGCTGATGTCCCAGTCCGCGTAGAGGTCCGAATACAGGTCGCCCGCATAGCCAGACAAAACGACCATGCCCTCGGCTGCATGGAGAACTTCAGCGAGCCGAACGTGGTCCGCGTTTGTCATCTCGTGGCGATACCCCTTGCCGGACCGCGTGACGGCGGCAGAGCGGGTGTCGTGCACATAGGGCGGATCGCAGTAGTGCAGCGTCGTGGGCGAGTCGTGCTGCAGGATCACCTCCAGCGCTGGCCGGCTCTCCAGAACCACGCTCGATAGCCGCTCGCAGAACGATGCGAGATGCTTCGGCAGGTTGGACCAATCCTTGGCGGGGTGCGCGCCGTTGCGATTGCCGTTCGCTCGGAAGCCGGTCTGCGCTCCGCTCGCGGCATCCGACCCGAAGCCCATGAACGCGCGCACCATCGTGCGCCGACCCTGCTCCACCGGGTCATCGCTGGGCTCGTATGAGAGCTCGAACTCGGAGCGGGCGAATGGGGTGAAGCGCAATGCCCACGCCAGCAGCTCATTCAACGCCGGGTCGCGCAACGTTCGGAACAGCGAGACAATCTCGTCGTCCAGATCGCTGTAGACCTCGATCAGCGACGCGGGGTCCTTGCGCATCAACACCGACGCCGCGCCGCCGAAAGCCTCGGTGTAGACGCGATGCGGCGGGAAGTGCTCGATGATCCACGGTGCCAGCATCCACTTGCCGCCGTGGTACCTCAGCACTGGACGGGCGACGTCGGTCAAGCGCCCTCCCCGACTTCATCCATCGCCCGCACCGCCGCATCCCACACGAACCATGCGCTGGGTGTGTCGTCCTCAAAGACTTCCGGCAGCGGCGTGATGGGCATGGGCTGCCAGGGGATTGGTGGGAGGGTTGGGGAGATCACAGCAGTCCTTCTTGTTGCCACTGATCCGAGGGCGGAATGGGCCTGAGTCGAGTGCGCGGAAGGCGCTTCTTGGCCGGCGGCAGGTTCTGCACGAGGCCGCGGGCCGTGACGCTGAAGAGGAACGGCCACGGCGACTTGAGGCGACGCGTCTTCATGCTGCGGCCCTCAGTTCGCGGAACAGCCGACGCTCGACTTCGCGCTCGTGCTCCATCTCCTTGATCTTCTCGTTGGCTTCGCGCAGCTTGCGTTCGAGTTCCGTCTCTGCATGGCGCAGCGACGAAAGGTCGTAGTTGCGCTGCTGGAGCATCCACAGCAGGGGCGCATCGTTGCCGCACGCATCCATGAGCGCTTCCAGCTTCGACCAGAGGATTCCCTCCTTGTCGTCAGTCCAGCGAGAGAACTGCGCGCGGTCGGCCTTGAGCTCGTCCTGCACCTGTTTCGGCGTCATGCCGGCGGCCTTCGCGCACAGGCTGATTGCGCCCCCGAGAGAGGTCTCGCGGGCGACCTCCTGGGCCGTCACTTCAGAGGGAAAACCAAGCTGGTTCACAGCGCCCCGCCAAATTGATGAGTGGTGTTGAGCGGCTCGGCCGGCGAAAAATGAGAGCCATGGACAACACGAAAGACCTGCCCCATGAAGCAATCTGTGCCGACCCCGGCAGAAGCGGTTCGACTTGTTTTCAAGCGGGCTTGCATGTCGATCTCGCGGGAGTACAGCTTCTTGGCGCAGAGCTTCGATGCACCAACCGAACGCGAGAGAGCGTTGCGGCTGGTGAAGGTGCGGAGAGCAGCGCAGAGGCCGAAGGAATGAGCCATTCAGTCCACCAACGTCTCGAGCGGAGCTTCGTGATAGAAGACCTGCAGGCCGAGCGCCGAGGCGATCTCGTGCTCCAGCGTGGCGCCGCGGCTCGCATGCCATCCGGGCAAGAGTTGCACGGCATCGCAAGTGACGAGCACGGCGAGATCGCGCTTCATGCACGCTGCCCAGCCTTGGTGTTCCAGGCCGTCGTTGACCTCAAGTGGATTGACGACGTCATGGCCGAGGGCGCGCAGGCGCATGGCCTCGGCGCAGAAGGCCGGAGCGTTCCAGTCAGCGTGTGCAGAGATGGGTCCTGCCGTATAGACACGCATGGCTCAGCCCTCTACCCGCAGCGCCTGGAGCGTGCGCGAGTTCGCGAACACGGGGCGTGTCACGAACGGCGACGCGCGCAGGTAGCGAGGCGGGAACGGGCCGGCCTCGGCGAGCATCTCGGGCGACAAGAACAGAACCCAGCCTGCGGCGGGGTCGCATCCTTGCTCGGTCATCCAGGCCGCGAGGGGCTCGACCTTCGGCGTCAGGGCGCGAATCTGGTCGGCCATGCGCTGCAGGTCAGCGAGGGTGCACGAGGCCTGGATGGCGGTACTTTGAGTGCCGGCGTAGTTCACGGCTCAATGCCCCTGACACAGCAACGCGAAGGCCCACAGGCACAGGCTGAAGGAGATGCCCTGGGCGATGAGCGAAGGCCCCGACTGCCGATCACCATCCAGCAGCGAGAGCGCAAGACCGAGCAGGCACAGGGCGCCGTAGACCGACATGGCGATGAGAAAGGCGTGCATCGCTCAGCCCCTCCACGCGCCGAGGCGATGGTCGAACCCCTCGCGCACGCAGAGCAACCCTCGCGGCGTCTCCTTGACCGCCGGCGCGTTCTGCCCACGGAGAAGTTGCAGTGCCTGCGCGATCTCGCTCTCGGTAACTTGCTCGCCGCTGATGCTCACGACTGGGTCGGGAGTCGGCTGGACGTTCTTCGCAGCCATGGCGGCAATGCCGGGCTCGTCGGACGGCAACACTTGATCGTGCCAGTCGACAAGCGCCTGCATGAGGTGCTCGTACGGGTTGAAGTCGAAGGTAACCGTGACCTTCGGGCTCTTGCGCGCGGCGCGATCCTCGGCGCTGGCTGGCTCGGTCTTGAGTTGGAACCATGCCGGGAGCGGGATGTCGTCGGCCTCGTCCGCCCACATGGTTTCGAAGTTGCGCGACTGGCGCGCGAGCCATTCGCCGGCGAACCAGCTCTTGCCGAAGCGGCGACCACCGAACGAGAGGGTCGCGCCGGCCGGCATGGCGCCCTCGGTCGAGGAAGCGCTCTTGATCGCGGCGCCCTCGCCGGGCACCGGCACATCGATCCAGCCACCCTCGACGAGCGCATATCGGTCGACGCGCGAAGCGGGCGCATCGTTGTAGCGGAAGAGGAACCGAGCGCCTGCGGGTGGCTCGTGCGAGGCGCGAGGGATCAGCGGCGGGAATTCAGAAGCGATCTTCACGGGGTCTCCATTCGCGGCAGGGCCGCAGGGGTTGAGGGGTCGAAGGGTTCAGGCTTTGGCGGCGTTTCGCTTCGCCCACCACGCCCGGACTTCAGCCGGCCGGTACCAGAGCACCCGGCTTTTATTGCCATCACGTCTCCCATCGATGACCGGACGCGGCCCATCGGGGTCTGCGTTCATCTGCGGCACCATCACCTTCGCGTGCGTTCCAAGCTCCTCGGCGAGCTCGACGGAAGTGCGCAGCGGTGCCCGCGGACCATCGCGTTGCTTCCAACTGCTCAATGGTTCGAGGCGCCTCATGGCTCAGGCCGCCTTCTTGGCGCGCTTCTGGCGCGGGATCGGCTCGCCGGGCAGCATGTCTTCGAAGCTCACAGCGCCGCCCGTGTACTCGCGAACTTCGCGCATCCGCTTCACCGGTACCTGGTCGCGCCAGAAGGTAATTGCGGGCGGTTGGACGCCGAAGTGCAGCGCCATCGCTGTCGCGCGTCCGGTCTCGGCATCGAGCCATTCGGAGAGTTTCATGCCTCCACTTTAGAGACACCTAAAGCATGAGTCAAGTACTTTCTAAAGTCTCTGCGTTTAGCATTCGCTTAACCATGAGTGACACCGAACGCCGCAACCGATTTATCGCCTACTTCAGCGGGGCGCCGCTCAATGGCGACCGCCAGCGACTGATCTCCCGATCAGGGCTAAGCGAGGGGCGAATCAGTCAGCTCTTTGATCCGGAGGAAGCTTTCGGCGAACGAGCAGCCGGCAACCTGGCGGAGCGTCTGGGCTTACCACGGACGGCATTTCTGCACGATCCGGTTGTATCTACGCCCAGCGTCGGGACTTCCCTACGCGGTGTGGCTCATCACCTGAGCGATGCACCGCTAACATTCTTTCCTACAAAGATAGAGTGGAGGGGTGTTATGGACGACGCACTACCGGAGGTGTTCGCGCTACAGATGCTCGACGACTCCATGGACGATTATTACGAGCGGGGCGACTGGGTTTTCTTCAAGAAGCTCCAGCCAGACGAGACCCCGGAAGCGGGACGCCGAGTCCTGGTTGTGGATCGCGATGGCGGCGGCTACATCAGGACGTACACGCGCAAAGGCGGCAGGAACTGGGAGGCGGTCGCGACCAACAAGAACTATTTGCCACTTGACTCAGTCGCGGATGGCCTCCGCGCGCTAGCGGTGGCGCATGGATCATGGCGAGACTAGCGGGGGCGGCGCTCGCGGTCGGCATCCTCTGCGGCTGCTCGGCTCAGGCGGCGGATCGGCCGGCGTTCTGTTCGCTGCCGCTGCCGAACGATGCCGCGCGCCTCACGTGTGCCAGTCCTTCACTCTGGCCGCTGGTCAGGGCGGAGGGCACGGCCCGCCAACGGGTCTATTCGATCAGCGGAGACCGAGCGAACATCGATCGACTACAGGTCGGCGAGATTGAATGGCGAGATGCCAATTGCCACGACGAGGCCTGCGTTGAGGACTGGTATCACACGCAGATCGAGTTCTTCGACAAGATGGTGGCCGACACCAAGGCCGCCCAGGCTGCTCGAGCGCCCGACTACGCTGCGAAGATGGCCGAGTACGATCGGACATTTGCCGGCTTGCGGCACCAGGTAATGATGGCGTATGTAGCTCGCAGTTGCTTCCTGCGCAGCGAGGCGTGGGGCAGCTCAATCGCGCAGGCTTACAACCTTACGCGCATCCACTACGAGGGCGCGCACCACTTCGACCACGACGAACACACCAGTGCAGACGCCCACGATCGGGAGATCGACCAGGACGTCCTCCATATGCACCCAATCGGTGACCCGAGGATGTGCGAGGCGCTTCGAAACAGCGATACGATGCGCGAGTTGGACGCCCTGCAATACCGCGCCACCGGCGGCTACCACTGACGCCACGACAGCCGAATCCCTAAGCCCGCACCCTGCGGGTTTCTTTTTCGCTCAAATCTTTAGAAACTACTTGACTCCAATCTTTAGTTTGTTCTAAAGTTCTCCTCATCGGCCCTCGAACAACAGCACTCGCTGGGGCCTTGAAGGGGAAGCAAATGGCAACCAGCACCGCGACCAAGCCCGCTGCGAAGCGCGCTCCTGCCAAGAAGACGACCGCTGCCGTCGCCACCACTCCGCCGTTGATCGGCGAGTACTGGCGGGGCCAGGGTGGCATCTACATCGGCGTCGCCGCGGCTGATGGTGACCTGCCTCAAGGTCACCTGATCCTGTGCGAGGCGACCTCCTCGAAGCGCTTCGTGTGGGCGGATGCCGTCGCTTGGGCGAAGAAGCAGACCGCAGACGGCCACACCGACATGCGCCTCCCGACTCGCTTCGAAGCCGCGCTGATCTACGCGAACGGACGCAAGCACGTCGACGTCGGCCCTTGGTACTGGACGGGCACGGAATACGACGCGTCGTACGCCTGGAACTGCTTCTTCGACGGCGGCACCCAGGACTACAACCACAAGGGCCTCACCGGCGCGGCCCGCGCCGTCCGCAGAGTCACTTTCTGAGTCCTTCAGTCCTTTGACTGCCGCCTAACTGCTTCGCTGACCGGAAGGGGAATTCCATGTCTGCAACCAGACACGCACACGACGCGAACGCCGAGGCCCTTCGGCTTCATCTCGCAATTCAAGACCTCTGCGCCCGCAACATGCTCGGCCAGAACATCACGACCGAAGAACTCGGCGCCCTGCTGCGCAAGTCGGCCGGCGTCCAGTACCACACCGCCCGAACGATGCACGCGGTGTCGCTGTTCCCCGCTCCCGACCGGCGCGAGCTGGCGGCGGCTATTCCGGCGATGGCCGAAGGGGTCGCAGCATGACCGTCGCCAAGCAAACGCGCGTCCTCAAGGACGTACCCGTGTGGATCACCGAGCACGATGACCCGAGCGGTCTGCTGCCGGGGTCGAAGGATTCGAGCTTCGTGCGCTCCTGCAACTTCAGCTTCGGCGAGATGCAGAACCACGGCTGGACTCGCACCGGCGTGGCGACGATCACGGTCGAACTCATCGACGAGAAGGCGCTCATCGCCAACAAGGTCGAGAGCCTGAACGTTCAGCTTCGTCAGGTTCGTGCCGACGCCGAGGTCAGGTGCAATCGCATCCTGGAGCAGATCAGCAAGCTGCAGGCGCTGGAGTTCACGGCATGAGTGGCCGCATGTACTGCCCCGGCCACGGTGAGTGGCTGCCGTGCGCCACGTGCGCCGCCAACTTCGCGAGGCGCTACGCGCCGCCGGCAGACGAGCGTTCCGCCCTCGAACGCCGCGGGGACGAGATCGACGAAGACCGTCTGACGGAAGCCGCTGAGTGGGAAGCCCGCGACCGCTTCATCGAAGGCTACGACGCCTGACCGCCCGCATAACTCGCAAGGAGAAGCCCAGTGAATCGACCCAAGAAGCAGACCGAGGCCCCACCGGCCGCGACCGATGAAGTCGAGACCCCGGCGCCCAGCGTCGAGGTGCCGAGCATCCGCGACGAGTTCGCCATGAGGGCGATGGCTGCGATCCTGACCGGCATCGCCATGCGTGGCGGCATGGCTGCGATCGCAACCGAGTCCAGCGACGACCACGTGCTGAAGACTGCGTACAGCTTCGCCGACATGGCGATGGGCGTGAGGGCTGCATCGTGAACGCCGTGCGCAACGACGGTGGCTCGGCGTTTCCGCAAGTCGACTCGCAGCAGGTCGGCGACCGCGGCGAGTACCGAACCGAGATCAGCAGCTACGGAGGCATGACGCTGCGCATGTACCTCGCCGCGCAGGTTCTCTCCAACCTCTACATCCGAGTGGCCGGCGAAGACCTGCGGGCCATTGCGCGAGTCGCACTCGACCTCGCCGACGCCGTGATTGCGGAGGACGCCAAGTGAACGCGCCTACCCCTACCCAGCGCGCCGCCTATCACGAGGCCGCCAGCGTCCACAGCATCCCGGCCCTGGCCGCGTGGCTCGCGACCACCGTCGTTGCCGCCCTCGGCTTCGCGGTGCAACTGCTCGGAGGCGAAGCGTGATCGCCGCCGCACTCCAAGTCGTCGCCGGCTTCTGGATCGTTCAGCTCGCATGGTTCGGCGTGGCCCTCGTCCGGTCCATACGCATGGAGGCTCGCGATGCCTGCGCCGGCTGATTCGCCTTGCGTCTGCCATCTCGTCTCACGAGGCGGGTGCCAACAGGGCAAGTTCTGCCCGCTTAGTCACCACGAGGCGGGGAATGCCGTCCCGCTTCGTCCCGAGTTTCCCGCCCCGAAAGGAAAGCGCATGTACCGACTGTCCTCGTCTGCCTTCACCGGCCGCGCGCCGCGCTCGATGCGCGATGCCTTCGGGTGCCACCCGGACGACCCCGTGCACCCGATGCCCGACGCGAACCAGACCACGCTGCGCGACTTCTTCGCCGCCATCGGCCAGGTCATCGCTCGCCTGTTCGGCCGCTGATCTTCAACTCCAAGGGGAAGCCATGCAACAACAACACGCCGACGCGCCGGAAGTGCGCGATGCCATCGAACTATCGCTCGAACCGAGGGTGGACCAACCCGTCGCGGTTCGCAACGAGACCTCGGTGGCGCGCGTCGTCACGCCGGCCGACCTGATCCAAATCGCCATGCAGAGCGGCGACAAGGACATCGATCGCCTGGAGCGCCTGATGCAGATGGATCTGCAGTACCGCGCGCAGCAGGAGCAAGACCGGCAGCGCGACGCGAAGCTGCTGTTCGAGGCCGACTTCGCCGCCTTCAAGGGCGAGAACATCATCATCCCCAAGGCCAAGGAGGTGAACCGCGGGCGGGCGGGCTCCTTCATGCAGGCCGAGTTCGACAGCGTGTGCCGCATGTTGTCGCCCGCGCTTTCCAAGCACGGCTTCGGCTTCCGCCACAAGCAGACCTTCGGATCCAAAGTGGCCGCATCCGCCGATGGCACCGAGAAGGCGTTCCCGTGGGTCTGGGTGACGTGCATCCTGTCGCACCGCGGCGGGCACTCGGATACGCTGGATCTCGACGGTCCGGCTGATGACCAGTCGGCCAACACGCCGATCCAGAACGCCCAGTCGTCGGCGAGCTATCTCAAGCGCCAATCCCTGCTCGCCATCACCGGAACCGCAACCGGCGGCGAAGACGACGAGAACCGCCCCAAGCCGAAGGCTGCGAGCGGCGATACGGCGACGGACGACGCCCCCCCCGATCCGCTCGATGCTCTGCGTGACCAAGGCCGCAACGCTTCGATGAACGGTATGGCCGCCCTGACGGCTTGGTGGGCGAAGCTCTCGGCCCGCGAGCAGAAGGACTTGAGCGGCGACTTCGGCGGGATGCGCAAGGCTGCACGCCAGGCGGATGGGGGTGTGCAATGACCGACCTCGTGATCCGTTGCTCGTCGATCGGACACCTGATGGCCAAGCCCGAGAACGCCGACCTCGACCCGCTACACGTCACGCCCGAGGTGCTGACGATCATCGCCAAGACCAAGCGCAGCGACGAGGAGAAATCCCTCCTCGAGGACGTGCGCCGCAAGAGCCTGTCGGCCGGCGGCAAGACCCACGTTCGCAAGCTGGTGCGCGAAGCGATCTACGGCTACGAGCCGGGTGAGGTCGAGACCCGTCCCATCCTCAAGGGCCGCGCCGTCGAAGCGGACTGCATCGCCATGCTTGCGCGCCTGACGGGCCGTCCGTTGGTCAAGAACTCCGAGCGCCGCAACAACGGCACGATCTCGGGCGAGTGCGACATCTTCGACGAGTCGATTCGCCATGGTCGGGACATCAAGGCGCCCTACTCCATGGAGTCCATGCCCATCGTCCTGGCCGACTGCTATGACTCGGGCTACGAGTGGCAAATGCGCGGCTACATGATCCTCTGGGATGCCGAGACCTGGAGCGTGGACTACACGCTGGTCAGCACACCCGAGGAACTGGTCGGGTTCGAGCCTCCGCAGTTGCATTTCGTGGACCACATCCCGGAGGCGCATCGCTGGACGACCTGGCTGGTGGAGCGTGACCGGGCGCTCGAGTCCCTGATCGCCGACAAGGTCGCCGCCGCGCGTCGCTACTACCGGCAGGTCGTCAACGAGTTCGACCGCACCCACAACGGCCAGCAGCCAGAAACGCTGCCCTGGGAAGACCTCCCCGGCCAGCCGAGCCAGCCCATCACCGCCGCCGCGCCCCTGGCGCCCCGCCCGACCACGCCGCGCGCTGCGCCGGCCGCGGTCGCCCTCCCGGACTTCTTCTGAAAGACCGCCATGTATGACCAGCTGTACGAAGACGAAACCCTCGCGGCAGATACCGCGAACGCCATAGCGACCAAGCCGGCGAGCGACGTCGACATCGAAAAGCTCAATCTCGAAGGCCTCGCGCTCGCCAAGTTCGGCCCGGCACATGCGGCGCTGGCCGAAGCGACGGCAAAGCTGACCGACGTGGTGCATGACCTGTCCACGGCTACGAAGCTGGCCGAGGCCAAGTCTCTGCGTGAACGCCTCATCAACGCTCCGCTGGCAGATGCTCGCAAGACCGAGAAGGCCCTGAAGTCCAAGCTCACCGCGACCAGCAAGGCTGTCGGCGCCGCGCTCACCACCATCGAAGCCGGCTTCACCGCTGCGGCCAAGCACATCACCCCGCAGATCGAAGCCCGCGACGCCGAACTCGCCGCCGAGAAAGCCGAGCGCGAAGCCAAGGAAGCGGAGCGTACCGGCGTCCACCGCGCCAACATCGCCAAGCTCGCGAGCTACGTCGGCCAAGCGCAGGGCAAGACCTCGGCGCAGATCCTGACGATCATCAACGGCGTGTCCGGCATCGAGATCATCCCCGAGCAGTGGGAAGAGTTCGCCGTCGGCGCCGAGATCCAGAAGACGGAGACACTTGAAACCCTGCAGGTGCTGTTCAACGCAACGAAGACCGCCGAGGACGCTGCCGCCGCCCGCGAGGCGCAACGCATCGAGAACGAGCGGATCGCCGCCGAACTCGTCGCGCGCGAAGCGGAACTCGCCGCCAAGCAAGCCGAGATCGATCGCAAGCTGGCCGCGCTCGCGGCTGCCGAGAAGGCCGAGGCTGATCGCATCGAAGCTGCGGCACAGGCCCAGCGCGACGCCGAGGCGAAGGCTCAGGCCGATGCGGAAGCCGCTGCGCGTCAGGCTGCCGAGGAAGAAGCGAACCGGATGGCGCAGGAAGCCGCCGACGCTGAAGCGCAGGTCAGTGCAGACGCGGCTGCCGCGTTCTTCGCTCGCACGGACGTCCCGTCTGTTGAGCCGATCCTCATCACCGTCTATGCCTCGCCCGAGCAGTTGAGCGACGACGCCCTCACGGCCATGCCGTCCATCGCCGACGAAGTCCCGTCGGTGGCGTCGCCCGTCGCGCACACACGCATGGCGGTCTCGCCCGGGCTGCTGCATCCCACCCACGATCCGGCCGACATGGGCGATGTGCTGGCGCAGCCCTGGACGGACGGCGGCGTCGAGTTCGCCGGCGATGAGCCGAGCCCGAGCGCCCTGACTGCGCTGCTGGCCCACATCGACGAGGCCTTCACGGGCAAGTTCGCTGCGCATCCGAAGCCGCCCCGCGAATGGTGGGGTGCGCTCCGCCGGCTTTCCGACGAGGCGCGCGAGCACGTCGCGGCCTGATCCATCCACCATCCAGGAGAAACGAATGTCCGCTGCCCTCTCATCCGAAGCCGACCGACAACACGGCAACCACGCCGACCCGGCCTACGATGCCTTCCTCGCACGCATGACCGCGCGATTCCACGCCATGGCGTCGGAGCATGGCGCCCTGTTCACGACGAACGCCGAGGGGCTGTGGCAGTCCTACCTCGGGCACTTCGCGCCGCACGATCAGCAGTACCACAACTGCAACGCTTGCCGGCACTTCATCGAGCGCTTCGGCGGCCTCGTGTTCATCGACCAGAACGGCGTCACGACGCCGGCCATGTGGAACGGCGGTGAGGCCGATACCGACTGCGCGGCTTCGATCATCGCCCTGCAGCACGCCGTCTGCCGCGCCGAGGTAACGGGCGTGTTCCTGTCCGGCGAGCGCGTGCTGGGCCAGCCGACCACCGGCGTCTGGCGCCACCTGTCCGCGACGCTTCCGGCCGACATGGTCCACAAGCATCCGCTGCTGACCGCCGGCCAGTCGATGGCCGAGAAGCGCGAGGACCACCGCAACATGCAGCGGGCGCTCGGCGACTTCACGGCGACGCAGGTCGATCAAGCCCTGCAGCTGCTGAACTCCGATGCCCTGTATCGCTCGGAGAAGGTCATCGGGCAGGCCCAGTTCCTGCGCGACCTCATCGCCATCCGCGACGACAACCGCAACCAGGCGCTGCGCCGCAACCTTACGTGGCGCCGCATCGCCGCCGCGCCGGCCGGCTTCTGCCACCCGCGCTCGTCGATGATCGGCTCGCTGCTGGAGGACATCTCCGCCGGCCTCGACTTCAGCGACGTGTCGCGCAAGTTCGCTGCGAAGATGCACCCGCTGCAATACCAACGCCCGCAGGCCGCGCCGTCGGCCGGCGCCATCGCTGCCGCCGAGGCCGCGTTCGCGAAGCTCGGTGCGGCTGGAGCGTTGGCGCGCCGCCTTGCGCGAGTGGACGAACTGCAAGCGCTGTGGAAGCCCGCACCGCGCACTGCCGACCCGACCAAGGCTGGCGTGTTCGGCCACCTCAAGGCCAAGGGCACCGAGTCGACCCCGGCAAGCATGCGCGTGCCCGCCTCGCACATGACGTGGGACAAGTTCTCGCGCACCGTCCTGCCGAACGCCGAACGCATCGAAGTCCTCGTGCCGTCGCACTCGTCGAACTGGGTCGTCTTCGTCACCGCCGTGGATGCTTCGGCGCCGCCCATCCTGCAGTGGGATCGCGAAGACGCGCGCAACCCGGTGTCGTGGTACGTCTGGAATGGCGGCGCCACTGCATCGCAATACGGGCTCAGCGGCGGCAACTACCACGAGGTATCGGCGGTCGTTCTGAAGCCCTCCATGTGGGGCGGCGGCATGAGCCACCAAGGCCAGTCCGCGACGTTCGTCGTCCGCGATGCCCGCGAAACGCGATCGGCCGGCTCGGCGCTGTTCCCGGAAATCCTCCGCAGCGAGTTCCACGGCATGCGCTCCGTCATCGAGGCCTATTCGCGCAGCGCCGAGATGCAGGGGCTCGACCAGCCGCACGCTGCCGGCCTGCAGATCAGCGCCGGCTCGACCTCGCCGATCAGCGTGCGCGTCTTCGGCGGTGCACTCCCGATGGAATACCTCATCGATCGCTGGGACTGAGTGCGCAGTTCGCCATCGTTCCTCCACTACCGAGACCGCTATGCAACCCCTGATCCCCATCGAGAACAGTTCGAACTTGGCGGCCTACGCCTTCGACTCCGCGACTAGCGTCATGGCGATCCAGTTCAAGTCCGATGACCGGCCGCACTTGTACCGCGACGTCCCGACCACGAAGGTCGAAGGCTTCAAGGCCGCGGCCAGCAAGGGCAAGTTCTTCATCGCCGAGATCCGCGACTGCTTCGACCACGAGGCTCCGGACGACACCGTCACGCCGGCCAAGCTTCGCGCCGCCGTCAACACCTGAACCAGTTTCGGCGACGGCCCTGGGTCGGCGGTCGCAGCGTGGGCTAGTCCTCCCCTTCCGTCTCACGCAGCGTTTCCCGACCTCCAACCAGAGCCGTCGCTTCTTTCTCTTCCACCGCCAGAAAGGCACCTATGACCACCGCTACCGAGACCAAGACCCTGAAGTTCGCCATCGTCGCCGCGCTCACGATCGGCGCTCCGCTCGAGGGCGGAACCTTCGCTGGCGTCATCACGCTGCCGGGTGGCGCGCACGTCGCCGTCGCTCTGCTGCCGGACAGGCCCGACGTGCGCATGAACTGGGCCGATGCCAAGGCGTGGGCCGAGAGCATCGAGGGGCAACTGCCCACGCGGCCGGTCGCCGCCCTGCTCTACGCCAATGCCAAGGCGCAGTTCGAGCGCGACTGGTACTGGACGTCCGATGAGCTCCAGACGGACACCGGCGACGAAGGCGACGCGTCGTACGCCTGGCTCTGCAGCTTCAGCAGCGGCGGCCAGGGCTACGACCGCAAGGGCCTCACCGGCGCGGCCCGCGCCGTCCGCCTGATTCACCTCATCGACTGAATCCTTCAATCCTTCAGTCACCCATAGGAGATCCCTGATGAATGAGATGACCCTCGCGGACGCCCGCGCCAAGCATGCCGAGTTGGGCGTGATCATCGCCGCCCTGATGGCGCGCCCCGTCACGACGATCAGCCTGGACGCGGTCGAAATCGCGCTGAACGAGGGCGAGCACTACGCTGGCGCGGTGCTGAACGACGACGGCACCGTCAAACATCACCTCGTGCTGATGGCGGCGAAGCCGGAAGAACGCCTCAACTGGAAGGACGCGTTGGCCTGGGCAGACCGTGTCAACGGCTTCCTGCCGACACGTCAAGAGGCCGCGCTCATCTTCGCCAACTGCCGTCCGCACGTCGAGGAGGTCTGGCACTGGACGAGTGAGGTCTACGAGCCGGACGCGTCGTACGCCTGGTACTGCTTCTTCTACTACGGCTACCAGGGCTACAACCGCAAGGTCTTCCCCGGCGCGGCCCGCGCCGTCCGCAGATTGAACCCTTGATCCTTTGATCCTTCGACCATGGCCCTGCATACCTCGCTCCCCATCTACGCCACCGGCGGCAAGTTGCTGGCGTTGGCTATCCGCATCCAAGTCCAGATGCCTCGCGCGGTGAAGCGAGCACTCGGCGACTTGGTCATGGGGCACTGCATCGACATGCTCAATTTGATGGCACTCGCGAATGCCAGCATGACGAAGGCAGCACGCGCCGAGCACATCGAAAAGCTGCTGGAATTGCAGCGCGCGGTGCAAATCTTGCTGCGCGTGAGCTTCGACGAGCATTTCGTGTCGCACAAGCTCTGGGGCGAGGCTACGCTGCTCATGGACAGCATCGGCAAGCAGGCCGGTGGCTGGCTCAAGAAAACCTCTTTGAACAGGGCGCCCGCTGTATGACGGTCACGGCCATCATGCCTGCGCGCCATGTGAATCTGGTCGCACCCCTCGGCCACGAGTCGACGGACAAGCACATCACAGATACCGCCGCCGTCGCGCGGGCCGCGTCTGGTGCAGCTTCCGACCTGATCGGCGTTAGCCTTCGGGCCGGCGGCTTGGAAAGCGCGACAGCAACGCGTCGTACGCCTGGAACTGCAACTTCAACAACGGCAACCAGAACTACAACCACAAGGACAACACCGGCGCGGCCCGCGCCGTCCGCAGATTCCAACCTGTTCCCATTGCTCATCGAGGCGTATCTCGATTGCCGGCGCACCAAGCGCAACAGCGCCAGTTCGCTCGCATTCGAGGCCCACCTTGAGAGCAATCTGTGTGACCTGCACGAGGATCTGGTCTCAGGCGCCTACCGGCCTGGGCGATCCATTTGCTTCGTCACGCAGCGTCCCAAGCCACGCGAGATCTGGGCGGCCGGCTTCCGCGATCGTGTGGTGCATCACCTGCTCCACAACCGGATCTCGCCTCGCTTCTATCGGTCGTTCACGGCCGACACCTGCGCCTGCATTCCAGGGCGCGGCACGCTCTACGCAGCCCAGCGCCTCGAAGGGCAGGCGCGCAGCGCCACGGAGAACTGGTCGCGGTCGGCGTTTTACCTGAAGTGCGATTTGGCTAATTTCTTTGTCGCCATCGACAAGCACATCCTGGCAGCGCAACTGCTGCCACGCATCGACGGCGCTTGGTGGCGCGCTCTGGCCGAGACCATTCTGTTCCACGATCCACGCACCGACGTCGAAGTGCGCTCGTCCGCCGCGGTCATGCGTCTCGTGCCGCTGCACAAAAGCCTGTTCAACGCGCCTGACGATACCGGGCTACCGATCGGGAACCTGAGTTCACAGTTCCTGGCCAACGTCCACCTCGACGCGCTGGACCAGTTCGCAAAGCACCAGTTGCGCGCACCGCGGTACGTTCGCTACGTCGATGATTTCGTGTTCATCCACGAGTCGACCGTCGTCCTGAGCGACTGGCTGCGCCGCGTCACTGCGTTCCTGCCTGAGCGCCTCAGCGCACGGATCAACCCGCGCAAGACGGTTCTGCAGCCTGTCAGCCGCGGCATCGACTTCGTTGGTCACGTGATCCGACCTCATCACCGGACGCCGCGCGCGAACGCCCTACCGAATGCCCTGCGTCGCATCGCTGATACGCACGATGACGCTCTGTTCGAGACCGTGAATAGCTACTTCGGCTTGTTCCGCCAGGCGCAGAGCCACCACGTTCGCGCCCAACTCGCCAATGCCGCACGTCGGCGTGGCTTCACCGTCAATGGCGATCTGACCAAGGTCTATCGCCGCGGAGCTTCCGCATGAACATCAAAGGCTCTCCCGCCTACTACGCCCAGCGGCGCCAGCCCGGCCCCTACGACCACGAGGCCGAGCTGCTCAAGCGCCGCACGACCGCTCGCGCGAACGGCATGTTCGACGAGTACAGCGAGCGGCCGGCGTTCGAGGCGTACTTCCGTGGCTCGCGCAAGAGCCGCGGCGCCGCGTTCCTCGAACGGGCTTTCGAGAAGTTTTCCGACGGCTCGTACGTGGATAGCAGCGTTCAGCGCCACTACCACACGTGGCGCATGTCCGTCGGCGCTGGCGAGTTCCTGCCGCCTTTTGACCCGATCAAGATCGCCACCGATCGCGCGATGGCGAGACGCATGGAGAACGATGAATGAAGGACTCCACCAAAGGAACCCTCACGTTCTTCGTCTGCGTGGCGCTGCTGCTTCTGGCCGCGTGGGTCGCAGACGACGCGCGGCACGAGGCCCAGTCCTGGGCGCGGTATCGCGATGCGCATCACTGCCACATCGTCCGGCTAGAACCTCCGCCGGCCGGCATTGGCACGACGCCAGGAAAGACCGTGTGGCGCTGCGACACGGGCGAGTTGATCGAGCGCCAAGCCGAAGGAGCGACGCCATGAAATGGCTGAAGCGAATCTACCGATTCTTCTGGCCTACGCCGGCTTTGCTGTGGGACTTGCGTGCCCGCGGGATGCGCATCGAGGGCTATTCCGAGACCCAGATCGTCAACTACCTCGGCCCTCGTCCCACCGACGACTCGGCGCGCTGATATATCCGCCACGCCCCTTCTCCACCTAAAGGACTGAAATCATGAGCAAGCACACGCAGGGCGATTGGATCGTCGATGCCGCGGATGTTTTCCCCGGCGAAATCGACATCGAGCCAGCGACGAGTCGCCTAAACGGCGGATTCATCATCGCCCGTTTCTCGGGGTCAGATCGCGCGGCGAATGCTCGCCTTGCAGCCGCCGCGCCTGATCTGCTGGAGGCGCTGCAGCAAGCTCACCACGTCATTGACTGCTTGATGGCGAAGTGCATCGCCATGGACGAAGAGTTCATGCCTACCACCAGCGGTCATTGGCCGGCGATGCAAGCCGTGACCGCCGCCATTTCCCGCGCCACCGGAGCCTGACCATGCCCGCATCAAAGACCGAACAGAAGCAGGTCGTCATGCGCGATTCGCCCGAAGCCGCAAGCTACCGCACCGACATCAAAGGCTGGGTGTCGCGCGATGGCTTTTTCTACGGTGATGGCGACACCAACGAGGCCACGGCCCGCTATGCCGGCTGCACGCATGTCGCATGCAATCGCTGCGGCGCGCCCGTCGAGAAGCGCTGGCTGGCCTGCGATGGCTGTCGCGACCTGATGGACCTCGAATGTTTCGAGAAGATGCCGAAGGCCGATTGGGATGGCGAATCCATGCTGTATTCCAAGGCCCGCGACACCTACTACAACGGTCTGGAGGATGCACTGGACGCGCTTGAGGAAGGTCAAGCGCTGGCTGATTTGCTTCTGGTCATCTGCACGCCGAATCGGGGAAGCCTACTGACGGACGAGTACTTCGCCGATGAGTTCCCCGAATACGGCGACAGCAGCTCACTCCCAGACGAAGTTTGGGCGGCAATGGAAGCCTTCAATGCTGCTGTCCAGGCCATGCGTCCTCTGTCCTGGTCGCCGGGGAAGTTCGCGCTTGACCTCGACGGGCCTGTCGCGAAAGCCATCCTCAAAGCAGCCGGGAGCCAACCATGACCCCATCCAACGAAAAGGCCGCTGGTGGAGGAGCGGTGGAGACGGTCGCGTGGCTGTGCGAGCCGATTCCGGAAGGCTGGGGCTATCGAAGCGAGATGCCGGACTGGCAATTGGCCGCGACCGCGAAGTACGTCGCCGAAAACCCGAACAACCCGTACTGGAAGCCGACCGAATCACTCGTCCGCCGCACCGACGCCGAATCCGCCCTGAAGCTACAGGCGGACAGGATTGCGGAGCTGGAGGGGGCGTTGGATGTCGCGCGCCGCGTTCTTGTCGCGGTCACCGACGAGGAATGGGTTCCGGTGAACTCGTCCATCGCAGGTGCTACCGGTGTGGCCGTGGATGCCATCGACGCCGCTCTCTCCAAGACCGCCTGACCCCAGGCATTCAACAGCGCTCGAAAGGAACATTTCATGACGTTCGAAACCAAAGTCCGCGTCAGCGAAGACTCGATGTGGGAAAAGAAGATCACGCCGTATTGCACCCGCATCCCGACACAGGAGGCGAGTTTCGCCTTGTCGATGATCGAGCGCTTCGGCCTGGTCAGCGGCAAGGATGGTGGCGAGGATTCCGGCGGCAGGCATCACATCGCCTTGATGGAGCCGGAAGCCGTCGTGGAGCGCGCCTTCAAGATCGCGGCCCTCTCTTTCCGGCACATGGAGAGCGCGGGTCTCTTCGTCCAGCTTCCTGATCTGAATCAGGTCAACGCTGAGCGCGACGCGGAGAAGGCAGAAGAGTCTGCCAAACGCCAGGCCAAGAAGGCTTCCGAGAAGATGGCAACCGCCTGATGGGTTCGGCAAGCCTTTCAACCGAGGCTTGCCTCCCCTCACCCCAAGCAGAAAGACCAGCATGACAACCGACAAACTGCCGCCGTTGCAAGCCTATTTCGACGACTGGACGCCCAGGACGCGCCACGAGGTCGAGGACTACGCCCGCGCCGCCATCGAAGCCGACCGCCGCCTTCGCGCCGTTCCTGTTCCGGAAGCGATGGCGGTCGTCCTCAAGGCCATGAAGGACGACCCCGAATACGCCTGGGGCTGGCATTGCAACATCGCCATGGCCTACGTGGATGCCGGCGGCGATCACGCCATCGGAAACCATGGCGCAGCCCGCTTCCTGCGGCTTCTGGCCAGCGTCGAGCCTGCGCACGAACTCCCACCGCTTCGCGCCGTCCCTGGCGACATGGTGCCGAAGGGCTACAAGCTGATTCAGGACAAGGCATACGGCCAGAGGTACGTCTCGCTCGTCGGCCCCGACGACAAGATCATCGTCAACGCCTACGAACAGGGCTTTCCTCAGATGTTCGCGTTCCTGAGCGCCATCGCCGCAGCCCCTACCGCTGCTGCTCCTGCTGGTGGGGCTGATGGGGAGGCGTTGTGAGCGTCATCCGTCGAGCCTGGGCCATGCCGAATGCGAATACGTTTTCCATCAAGCCCATTGGCGACCTGGTGAAGAAATACCTCCACGGCGTCAGCGTCGATCCGTTCGCACGAAACAACAAGTGGGCGACCCACACCAATGACCTGAATCCCGAGACGGCCGCGACCCACCACATGGACGCCGCCGATTTCCTGGAGATGCTCGCCTCGCCTCACGGCATTAAGGCCGATTGCATTCTGCTCGACCCACCATACAGCCCGAGGCAGATCGTTGATTGCTACAAGGCCGCCGGCCTGACGGTGAACCAGCAGACGACGCAAAGCGCCGCACTCTACAAGCGCGTCCGCACCGCTGCACGACGACTCTGCAAGCCGGGAACCACGGTGTTGAGCTTCGGTTGGAACAGCGCCGGCATGGGCGTCGGCTTCGACACGCTAGAAATCCTCCTGGTGGCCCACGGTGGGGCGCACAACGACACGATCTGCGTTGTCGAACGTGCCACCGAACACGTCAACGCACAACTCTCATTGACCGAGGACATCACCCCATGACCGAACCCACATCCCCCTTGAATGCCGCCCGACCAGCAGCGGTGCCGTCCATGTCGAAGTGGCAGCACACGACCAACCCGCTGCACATTCGTCGGCTCGGCAAGACCGGCGAAGAGCTGGCCGAGCTGGCGGCCGTGGTATCGCGCTGCCTGATTCAGGGGCTCGACGAGATCGATCCGTCGTCCGGCAAGACGAATCGTCAGCGCCTCATCGACGAGACCGCCGACGTGCGTGCGCAACTCAATTGCAACGACCGTGCGTTCGGGCTTCCCCTCGCCGAGATCGCCGCGCGCGTCGCGAAGAAAGAGGCGTGGATGGCGGAGTGGGAGTCGCACTACGGCTCCGCCCTCGCGCAACCTTCGGTCGAAGCGCCGGCCCCAGCGCTGCGAGATTGGGAAATCACCTGCGACGACTGCACCGGAACGGGCAGGGTCGACCACTCCGAGCCGCTGCATGTCGACGGGCGGTATATGGGCGAAGACCTGTTTCGCATTCCCTGCGACACCTGCTTGAGCACTGGCGTCCTCGTCTGCGTGGCAGACATCCCGAAGGAGATTCAGCGATGAGTATCGCCATTCGTTCACGCGCGCTCGCCGACGATGTATTGCTCGCGCTCGAAGCCTACAGCAACGGCGGCGTCGACAAGGAAGAACTCGCCGAAGACTGGTCATCGGGCCTGTTGCCGCGCATCTACGACACGCTCAACCTGTTCGCCATGACCCCTGAAGCGCCGGCCGCAGTCGAAGTGTCGCCCAGCCTTGCGCTGATTGAGGAAGCTTTTCGCGAAGGCTTCTGCAGCACCGAAACCTATAACGACACGCTGCTCAATACGGCGGACGAGGCATGGGCGAAGGAGTGCGACTACTACGCGACGAAGCTCGCCACTCGGGCACCCACCCCGGCCGCAGTCGAGGTGTCGAGGCTGGCGGAGCCTGCGCGAGACTTGCCCACCGATGCGGAGTTGGAAGTCGTCATGCGGCGATATTTCCCGCGAACGCAGATCACTGCTGCCTACAAGGAAATCATGCGGGACGCCGTGATCGTTGATCGTCTGAGGTTTGCCTCACGGGCATCTACCGCGAGTGAGCCGGCCGCCCGTCTGGTGAGTGGGGAGGCGGCGCAACGCTTGCGAAATCTGCAGACGTGGCTCGTGTGCCGCGAGATCGGCAACGCGCTCGCGCCGTCCCTGGAAACCGTGCAGGGCTGGCTACTGGGCCTCGGCGACATCACGGGCGAGGCACCTCCCGAGTTCGTCATGAAGACGGCGAAGCGGGACAACCTTTCCCCAGCCGCGAACAGGCTGGTTCAACTCACAGACATTCACGAGGCCAACGACACCGGGGGTCTGCTGGATGTGAGCGGCGCCGGCCCTGCCCTCGATGAGGTAGCAGGAGCGACGGGGGAGCAGCCGTGAAAAAGTCCGCCGTCATAAGCGAATGCGGCAAGTTCCGCTACGCCCTGGGTCGTACCTGGGACTCACACAAGCCGGCATTGGGCTTCATCATGCTCAATCCAAGCACGGCCGACGCTGACCAGGATGACCCGACCATCCGCAAGTGCATCGGGTTCGCCGAACGGTTGGGCTACGGCGCAATCGTGGTGACCAACCTCTACGCATATCGCGCCACCGATCCAGTGGAGTTGAAGAGAGCAGGCTATCTGCGAGGCCCAGAAAACGACGCGTGGATCACCAAGGCGTTGCGCGAAGTGGAGTTCACGATCTGCGCCTGGGGCGCCAACGCTCGTGGCATGTCCAGACCCGTTGAAGTCATGGAGATGGTCGAGGAACGCCACGGCGTGTGCACGGCGCTGGCGCTCACCGACGACGGTATTCCCCGCCATCCGCTGATGCTGCCCTACACCTGCACCCTGACGGAGTTCGCATGAACAACGACAACCCCCTCGCTTCCCCAGCCCCAGGACGCGGAGCCGCTCGCACGCGCGATCCTGGCTCGGCTGGCTGATGGGGAGACGAACCATGGCTGAAAATTACGGGCGCGAGTTCTTCGAGGCGCGCATGGTGAAACTCAACTGCACGGCCAACCTGCGGCGATACGTCACCGAGCCACGCGAGTACCGCAGCAAGACCGTTGAGGCTGCGTGGCAAACGTGGGTCGAGGCTTGGCAGCGTGCTACCTACGGCATGCGGGACTTCGCCAACGAGGGCCGGCGCATCGCCTATACACAAGGACTCAAGGATGGCGCTGCCGCCTCCCTGTCTGATGCTGAGGGGGCGAAATGAGTGCGCAAACGCAAACTCGCAATTGATGCCCTTCAATGCTCATGGGCTCGCTGGTGGCTCGGGTATCAGTTCGGAGAGCCGGAAGACTTGTCGGCATGGATCGACGATGAGCTTCCGGTTTGCAGTCGCTGTAAAGGCGATGGCCGCGATCCCTGGAATGACTACCTGTTTGAATGCCCTGAATGCGAAGGAGAGTGCCTTTGACCGACACCCCGAACCCCGCAACCCTGCCAGTCGTGGCAATCGAATATCAATGGGCAGACCGGCCTCACACATTTTTCCCGGCGAGTCCTCAAGATGCGCAGATCATCCTTTCGGCGCCCGCTCGCGCCCTCACCGCGCACGCACCCGCCCAGGCAGCGATAGACCAGCTTCGGGCCGATGTCGAGCGGCTGAAGGCTGAGAAGCAAGAGCAGGCCCTGCAGGCGCTCTCCAACGATGGGCAATGGATCGAACACACCGGCAAGCTACAAACTGAGGTCGAGCGGCTGCGCGCGGCACTGTCCGACCTCACGGAATGGGCCGAAGGTGCTTCCATGGCCCTGGACAACGAATTCGGAGACGGTGACTACAGCGAGGAACCTTGCTTAACTGCGGCTCGTGAATCGCTCAAAGCAACGAAGTCCGACGCCGCGATGTCCAGCCTGCCAGGTGAAGGAGCCTGAGATGCCCGTCTACATTCTCGCGCCGCTGCTTGCCGTTCTGTGCATCGCGGTGCCCAACATCATCATGTGGATCATCGAGAGGAGGAAGCCATGAACGAGTTCACCCGCAAGGCCATGGAGTTGGCGGATGAGTATGCTGCCGTTAGCTACCTGAACGAAATCACAACGGTTGCCCGAGCCGCCCTCCTTGCTCACCTTGAAGGGGGAGAGCAGAAGTGGTTGCCGATTGAGACGGCGCCAAAGGATGGGCGCACGGTGCTGCTGGGCTATTTCAATTCGCACGGTAAATGGCGCACGCTGCGCGGCCAATGGTTCTCTCGCGAAATCATCGACGACGAATGGGAGAACGCTGAAGACTGCAAGGAGGGGTGGTACGAGACTTCAGTCGAGTGCGACAGCGACTACTCCGTCTGGAAGACTGAGCCCACCCACTGGCAACCCCTCCCCGCCACTCCTACCGAGGAAGCACCATGAGCGACAAGATCAGAGCTGAGTTCGAGGCGTGGTTGGAAGCCGACCCGGGCCGCTCGCTAAATAGCCTGGATGACTACTGGATAGACGGCGCCTGGGTTGCATGGCAAGCCTCTCGCCTCGCTGCTTTGGAGGAATGCGCCAAGGTTTGCGAGGCGGAAGCGAAGCTGCGAGCGATGGTGGATAACGTTGACGGCGTTGATGCGTGCTACTGCTGCGCCAACGCCATCCGTGCACTCGCCACCGACAACCGGCCTGAGGCGAAGGACTGAGATGAAGATCACCCTCGAGGAATGGGCGCAGCGCAACTACAGCACGCCAATCAGCAAATGGGTTCTGCTGAAATGGCGTCGTGAAGGCCAAATCTACCCGCCGCCTGAGCGCGTCTGGCCGCACTGGATGGTCGATCCTGACGCGAAGCGAAACGTCAATGGCGCAGGCTATGTCCCGCTGACAGAGCGCATCAAGCGCGCAGCATGAGCCCAGCCCGTCGATCCGCCAAGCGGCGCAGCTGGCCGGCGCACCTGTATGAGCCGCGGCCCGGCTATTTCGTATACAGACATCCGCAAACGAAGAAGACGTTCGCGCTCGGCTACGTTCCATTGGCGCACGCAATCAACGAAGCCATGATGGCGAACCGGCTGGTGCAGGACGAAGCGCTGCCGAGTCTGGTGGCGATGATACAGGGCGAGACGCACACGATCGCCGACCTCGTCGCGAAGATGCCGCCGCCGCCGAAGGCGAGCAGCGCGAAGACTGTGCGGGCGCAGGACAAGCGCATTCTTGCAGCCATGGGCCAGCGCGAATGCCGCGAAGTGACAGTGCTCCACTGCGCGGAGCTGGTGGATGGCATCGCGGCCGAAGGCAAGAAGACCCACGCCGCGGCCGTGCGGGCGCGAATGCGAGCCCTGTTCCGCTACGCAGCCACCATCGGCTGGATGAAGGATGACCCGGCCAGCGTCACACGCAAGCCGCGAATCGTGGTGAAGCGCGGCCGGTTGTCGCTCGAGCAGTTCTTGAAAATCCGCGAACACGCCAGCGACTTCCTGCCGCGAGCGATGAACCTTGCGTTGGTGACGGGCCAGGATCGCAGCACGATCGTTGCGATGGAGCGATCCGACGTGAAGGCTGCCCACCTGATCTGCCAGCGCTCGAAGACCGAGCTCAAGAACGCGCCGATCGCGATACCCGTCGCCCTGCGCATGGACGTGCTGGGCTTGTCGCTCGACGACATCCTGCGGGAGCGCACGAAGCTGGTTGTGCCACACCTCGTCCATCACATCATCGGCAACGGCGCGGCATCGCCCGGCGACCCGGTGCACGTCGACAAGGTATCCGAGGCATTCACCGAAGCTCGCAAGGCTGCCGGCATCCCCGATTTCGACGAGTCGGGAAAGGCCGCACCAACCTTCCACGAGATCCGTTCGCTCGCCAAACGCCTGTACACCGCTCAGGGAAACGTGAACACTAAGCAACTTCTTGGGCATTCAACTGACGAGATGGGCGAACTCTACGAGGATCCTCGCGACATGGTTCCCGTACCGGTCAATGTCAACTTGAAGTGAACAGGGATGTGAACTACCGGGCTAGCGGTGAGCTTCACGAGTTTTGCCAGCGGCAGACCCTAAAAGGCCCCTCTTTTACCTATGAAGAATGGCGTTTTTAGTGAGGCTTCCAAAGGGCTAGATCCGTTGCGCAGCGTAGCCAATGAAATCAGGTACTTAGCGAGCGATAGTGAACGGCTCATCTGGCGAGCCTGTGGCTTGCCACAATGCGCCCCATGCCCGCCATCCGCCTAGCCAACGATGAGGACCTGCGCGCGATCACTAGCCGCAACGTCGCTGAAATCCTCAAGCTGCCGCACCTCTACATCCCGACCGACGACCCCGATGTCATGCGTGCCTGGGGCGTCGCGCGATCAGATGGGGATGCCAGCGTAGCGTGGTACGCAAAGCGGCATCCTGGCGCAGTGGTAGCACCGATCTTCGCGGGTGAGGTGGCCTCGCGGGGCGACCTGCTGTATCACGGGGCGGAGGCGGCGCAGGAGTTCGTGGCGCCCTGAAGGCTCAGGCCGACGTCGGCGCGATGGCTGGCGCCCTACCGAGCCGGCGTCCGAAGGCGATGGCTGGCTGTTCGACGAGGTAGTAGCTTGCCACGGCGCACGCCAACGTGCTCAGGATCGCGCCTAGGGCAGTCTGAAGCCAGCCGAGCTCGTTGCGCGGAGCGAAGAACAGCATCTGCCAGAGATAGAGGCTGTACGACAGTCGACCGATGAAGCGCAGCCAGCCGGCCTCGAGCATGCGCCCGACGAGACCTGTCGGCGTCAACACCGTGTAGGCGACGAGCAGCGGCAATGCGAGCGCGACGACAGTTCGGCGCACCGGCATGGCGGGGAACGCGACCAGCAGCACCAGCGCCACGCCGAAGATGACCGCCGCGGTACGCAGGGTCAGCCAGCGCTCGATCCGCGCCCGCCATGCTGGCACGTTGAGGCCAATCGCCATGACCGCCCCGTACATGAGCGTGTCGAAGCGTGCCTCCGTGCGGAACTCGACCTCGACGCCCGGGGCCAATTTCCATTCGAAGACCCGCACCATGGCGCAAAAGACGGCCGCGCCAAGCGCTACCTTCATCGCTCGCTCGCGACTGCAGAACGCCAGCACCAGCGGGACGACGATGTAGAAATGTTCCTCAACGGCCAGCGACCAGAAGTGCCCGGTGTACCAAGAGCCTGAGACGTAGTTCCGGCAGAAAAGCAGCACTGCCGCGACCTCGCCCTCGGAGATCGTCAGGTAGCCCAGCAGCCCCAGAACGACGACGGCGCCCAGGTACGCTGCCATTGCCGGGATGATGCGGAAGAACCGACGGCGGTAGAACGCCCAGAGATCGATCGGCCCGCGCTGCTTCTCACGCAGCAACAGAGAGCAGATCAGGAAGCCGCTGAGGGCGAAGAAGATGTCGACACCGAAGCCAGCGTGCTCGAAGAACGATGCGGCTCGAGCTCCGATTGCGGTATGCGTTTCGCGCATCAGGCGTGAGGCATGAGCGCCGATCACGAGTAGTACCGCAATCGCGCGCCAGCCGTCTAGCGTGGCAATGTAGCCAGAGCGAGCATCCGTCATGTTCTTCTGCCGGGCGATGGTTGCCCTAGCCTCCCTAACCGGATGCTACGTCACAGAGGCTGAAGTACCAAGGCGTCCGGGCTGGACTGAGGCGGATTAACCGGATACGCTGGCGACGTTGGGTTCGCGCGCGAATGCTGGCATGACTATAGGCTTAATTCGTCATGTCGATCCTGGTCGCGCGCGGTCTCGACCTCTCAGAGGTGCGGGTTCGATTCCCGATCGCTGGCCGAGACTGTGGAGACAAGCGGGACGGTATCCAATCTCGTTCCGTTGAATGCGGCCGGTGCGCGCGCAAGCACGCACCTCTGAGGGCAATCCGCAGTGACTCTGCGGGCCGATGCGGAGGCGAGCTGGCGAACGCATGCGACAGACGATGACAGCTCGTGCCGGGATCGTCTCCGGCACTCTCTTCGAATGCCGCACGCCGGTCGGGTAGCTCCTGACGCAGACGACGGATAACCACCCGGGAAAGTCCGGGGATACGCGGTGCTCGCGTGACAGCCGGAGAGACGGCACCAACACTGCGGCAGAGCCGCTAGAGAGAAGCGCCTATGGCCACCGAGCCCACGCCACTGTCCATCTATACGATCGAGTTGGAGAACCCGATCATGCTGGCGTGCGTCGTAGCTGCCTCGCCCGAGGCTGCAGTGCGAATCCTCTTCCCGGATCCGGATACGAAACCCGAGCAATGGAAGGTGCGCAAGATTGGCATGGCGGTGGAGTGGGTTGGGCCTCACGTCGTCTCGCGCGATGACTGGGTTTGGCACAACGAGTACACCTGAAACGGCAAAAGCCCCTCCAGCCCGAAGGCCAGAGGGGATGGGTAAAAAGTCTTTACAGATTCGGCGTGCTGTGGTATTTTCCGCGCCATCGTTGCACGACCCCGGAAACGCGGCGTGGTAGCAGGCGGCGCGGCCTGCGAGGGAAGACGTCCACGCGGTGCAGCGAAGAGAGCCCTGGTGCGGCCAAGACCGGGGCTTTCGCGTTTCTGGGCTACGGTCGGCGCTTGTCCTTCAGCAGCTCGTGCAGCATGCCCTGAGCGTTGAAGATGATGGCGCAGAGGTCTGACTCCATGTCTGGTGACGCCTTGTCGTCCTGCACTACCCAACCGCGGTGGCGCGTCCAGAGGTGCTGGAAGTGCCGCCACATGCCCTTGACGTAGACCGGGAGCGGGATGCCCTTCTGCCAGTTGTCGCCCGGCCTCACGGAGCCATCGGGCTGTACCTGATTGGACTGCATGTACTCGAAGAAACGCTCCATCGCGATCGGTGACAGGAAGGCCTCGGGGTCATAGCGGCCGGCATCGCTCGAGCGCGTGGCGCCAGTGTCGAAGGAGCGGACGAGTTCGGTGTGTTCGGTCATGACGCCTCCGTCTCCTCGATCATTCCGATGTCGCAGCGGTGGCGCTCGACCTCGCCGAACTTCCGATGGAGGACGACGAGTTGCATGTCCCGACCAGCTCGGTAGCCCTGCCCCTGGTGCCATGCGTCGCGCGCAGCCAGCGTACGCACATACTCGACGATGACTCCGGGATACTCCTTCACGTCCTTGTGGTGCACGTGCCCCACGAACCAATAGCGGTGCGTGGTGCCGCCCCAGGCTTTGGGCATGTCGGCGGCCATCACGGCGCCCATGTCCTTGCCCTTGATCGTGTCACCATGCGTGGACCCGATCAGCACCTCGCCGAATTGGTAGTACCAGCAGAAGCCCGGAGAGAGGTCGACCTCGACTCGCGGATCGTTGTGGAAGAAGCACGAGAGCATGAGGGCCAGCGCATAAGACGAATGCCCATCGTGATTGCCTTTGTTGATGCGGACGACGACCTTTGAATGCTTCTGGAGCATGCGACGGATGCAGTGCACCTTCGCCCGGAGACCGACCTGTTGCACCTTCGCCCAGCGGCCGTCGACGTCGAGTTGGTGCCCTGAGTTCGTGGTGTTCTTCTGGTTGTCGGCGTGGAACATGTCGCCGAGATTCAGCAGCACGCCAACCGATCCTTCAGGGGCCGCCGCTACGAGACGATCGACCGCGGCGCAAGTCAACTTCTCGGCGATGTCGAGATCGAAGTCGGCGCCGGCGTCCTGCCACCATGCGTACATGCCGAAGTGTGGGTCTCCCCAAGGGTAGAGACTCACTAGGTCGTCGGCCTGGCGCCTCGGTGCCTTGGTGGGGCGAGCCAGGCCCTTCACGTCTTCGGACAGGGTAGCTGCCATCAGGCGCAGCATCTCAGCTTGCTGGGCCGCATCGGGAGATTGGCGCTCCCAAGTCTGCTGAACTTCTCCTGACTTGTCGCGCTGAACGGTCACCTTCCCCATTAGGAAGCCCGGCGCCACACCGCTATTGAAGTGGCCTGGGGCATTGCCCATGCGAGCCGCCTTCTTGCGGAGGGCCGCCATCGAGTCGCGGAGACTGCTAGCGCCGCAACCGAGCGCCTTTGCTGCGCCGCGCTCGCTGCCGTGTTTCTCCAGCGCCTCGATGTATTCCAACTGGCGAACGGTAGCCCATGTGCGCAGTTCCTTGAAGTCATCCTTCATGCAGGCCTCATCAGCAGTTTCTCCAACGTGTTGACGATGCGGTGCTCGGCGCTCTCAAGGACATCCGCCGCGGCGCTTGCTGCCGTCAGGTGGGTGAGTTCGTAGAGCGCTACGTGCAGGAGTTCATGCACGACGGTCGCCTCGATGTCTGCAGTGGTTGCGGTGGGCCAGCCTGGGCCGGTGCGGTAGGTGGCCAGCCGCGCGCCGTAGTTCGTCTTGACGCTGGCCATCGCGTTTAGCGCAGGGCGCGGGCCGCGCTCGAGACGCCAGTCCATCAGGTTGAGCTTGGCCTGCCAGACCTTCACGAGCCGGTCGAACTCGGCGTCCTGTTCGGGCGTCAGGGATGGCAGTTTCACCTTCATGGCTTGGCTGCGCTCAGTGCGTCGTAACTTCGCTCGCAGGCGAGGCCGGCGATACGGGCTTGATCGGCGTAGGCAGCCAAGACTTTTGCTCGGTCGTCAGCGCGTCCGAGCACGTCGGCAAGCACTCCGAGGGGATCGGCGGCTGGCGGGCTTCCGCTGGCAGCGGCGGCAGGCGGGGGGCCTCGATTGGCAGATAGGTAGGCTGCGAGGCGCACCCTGAAAGCGTCGCGCTCAGTAGCAGCGCGAGCAGCAGCAGCGCTGGCAGCGCTAGCTTGAAGTTGGGCGTCACGGATGACTCCTTGTTGGGTCGCCACGATCTGCGCCGACTTGGCGACGTTGTCCTGCGCGAGCCTCATAGAAGCCTGCGCGACCTCGGCTTTGTTCTTGGCCTCGCCGAGCGACTGCTCGTGAGCGGTGAACAACGCGAAGCCCGCGAGCAGCGCCAGCACGAGCAGCCCGATCCCGATCGCCTTGATGGCAACCGTCGACAGGCCGAACGGCATTACGCGCTCTTGGCAGGGCTGGCGGCCGGCAGGCGCGCGGCGGCTTGGCTCAGGGCCAACGCCACGGCTTGCTGTCGTTCGGTGGCGATGAGGACGGCGTCGTCGGCCGACTTCTGCGCTTCGGCAATCAGAGCGGTCGCAGCCTTGATGGCGTCGAGGGTCAACGTCGGCGACTTCTGGCGGGTGAGCCAGCCGTGCGTGGCGATGCCGCCGATGAACAGGGTGACGGCAGCGGCGATGTAGCCGAGGATTTCGAGGGTCATGGTCTTCTCCAATGGAGTGGTGCGCGGAGAAAGGGCCGCGCGTGCCCTGGTTCAGTTAGGCGTGTCGCCCTTGAGGACTGACTTGGCGCCGACGGCGATGCCGAGCGCGGAGCCGAGCGTCGCCATGTGCTGGGCATAGAGCCCGCAGTCAGCCATGGTCAGCGGCGTGTGCTGGATGCTCACGATGTAGCCGACCAGCGAGTGGTAGCCGGCGACGGCGGCCAGAGCCGTGATCCTCACCGGGCACAGCGTGACGCCGTCGGGTTCGGTGATGGTCTGGAGGAAGCGTTCTTTGAGGGTCATGCGAGGATGCCCCCGGCCATCAGATAGGCCGCCGTCAGGTCGCTGACCTTCTGCGTGTGCTGACCGTAGGAGTTGCCAGGAAGCGAGGCCCACCGGCTCGCGCACTTCGCGATGGCCGACTCCAATCGGCCGGCCTCGACGTCATCCATCGCGTGGCACTCGCGGATCAACTGGTTGCACCAGATGTCCTGCGAAGCGGGGCCGAAGTCCGGAAGGTGCAACTGCGCCTTGTAGGCGAGCCAATACCGGCCCATGAACTGGTAGCGGCCCGCGGCGTCTGAGTCCTGCGCCACCACTTCGATTCGCGGGTGCTCGTCGTAGCTCGGGAACAGGATCGGGTGCGCCGGCGTAGAGCCGACGTTCACGTTGTAGCCGTTGTCGCTCAGCGCGAGCAGTTCCGGGCCGATCTCGCTCCACGCAACCATGTCGCGGAAGGCTTTGAGGTTGTCGCTCACGGCAGGTATCCCCATGCGTCGTAGTCGCCGTCCGGGACCATCTCGGGGACGACCTTGGGGAGGTTGTCGCTGGTCGTCTTCATGCGGCCAGTCACGGGATCGGTCACGAGGCCGTAGGCGCCCTGCGGTTTGGGTGCAGGCGCCGGTGCTGGCGCGGGTTTGACCACGCGTTCGCCCAGACCGCGGAACTTCTCGGGTTCATCGATGGTGCGCACTGCTGCTCCTTCGGGTTACTCGGTCTTCGAGCTAAGCGCCCAGCGCCACCAGCGGTGCACCGTGAAGCCAATGGTCACAACGACCGCGATTACTTGCAGCGGACTCATCCCAAAGGTGAGCCACAGCAAGCCATTGGCGATCCAGGAAACCCATACGGGCCAGAGAGCGGTGTCGTGGTGGTTCATGCCGCGGCGATGAGGTAGTCGATCGAGCAGTCGATCGTGGCGTTGTTGCCAAAGGCGATCGACCCGTCATTGAAGGCTGACGATGCACCCTCGATATAGACAGTGCACACGTTCGAATTTCCTGCGACGAAAATCGTCGCGTTGTGGAAGACGCCGCCTGATGTCTTGATCCGGGCGACGCCGGTACCGTTCACATAGGCTTTGAACGGAAGTTGGAAGGTGTACGTCCCACTGCCTCCGGCTACACCGGAGTTGCCTACCGCCAAGCCGAAGGTCGCATAGCAGCGGCGCCCAGACTGGTGATAGAACGAGTACGTCGTGGAGTTGCCGAGCGTCGGGTTTGTGGTGCTGCCGAACCATCCGAACGCGAACGAGTTCAGATTCGAATGGATGTTGTTCGGGTTCGCGCCCATCGCCGCCGCACTGCCGTCGATGGGCGACTGCAGCGTCGAACTGTTGATGACAATGTCGTTCGTGGGCCCCCAATGAATGCCCGACGCCGAGCTGTCGATCGTGATGTTGTGGCCGGCGTCGAAGCCCCAGTTGTTGTCATCGATGACGTGGTTCGCGCCGTAGACCGTCAGGTTCGTCGTGTTGGTGAACCGATTGCCGGTCACGGTGATCTTCGAACTGTTTGCGTCAAACGCGATGATCGTTCCGAGCGAATCGGTCAGCGCGCCGTAGTTCATGCCCGAGAAGTCGATCAGTGAACTACCGCCCGTGATATTGGTGAACACGCGCACCGTGGGGCTGGTCGAGCTGTCGGCGCCGGTGCAACGGGCCGCATACGTCGTCGCCGGGTTGGTGGCCTTCAAGAAGCAGCTGTCGACACGCAGATAGGTGGCCGCGAGTGCGCCCGAGCTGAACGTGGATGGCTCGACGATGATCGGGCAGTCGGCGGTGTCGTTGATCCGGCACTGATGGATCAGGATGTTGTAGCCGCGTGGGCGAATGCCACCGCCGCTGTACGTCGCGCCGTTGCCGTCGATGCCGAACTTGATCAGTCGGAAGCCAGACGTGTCGCACTTGATCGCGTCGCCGTTAAACTTCTTGCTGATGCCGCTGGCGTACATGTCCCAGCCGATGAACTCGCCGCATGTAGACGGGACATTGATCTGACTGGTGACGTTGATCTTGGCCGGGAAGAAGACGGAGAATGCCTTGGCGGCGGCTGCATTCACTGCTGCGGTGCCGTCATAGGTCGACGTGCCGCCCAGGATCGCCGACCATTCCGAGGTGGGGATGAGGCTCAGGACGTTGGTCGAATAGGCGAGCGAAGCGATCTCCGCGAGTACACCCTCAACCGTTGTTGCTTGGTAAGCGCCTGAACTGTCGGCGACGCCAAGCTCTCCAGCGCCAGCGGCCGTTGCATAGTTGGCGGCCAGAGCGCCGACGGCGTCGTACCACTTGACTCCCAGCGGATGGGTGCTGTCTGCGACGAGTTGCGTGCCATCCGCGCCGACGGCGAAGCGCTGATCCGCGCCGCCACCGCGCACGATGAGGTCGCCAGTCGCAGCGGTCGGAGAGGCGTAGCCGAGTGCGGCAATCGCCGCCGTCGTCATCTTGACGTTGCCGCCGGACTGCACGCCGCGGACGAGCTCCGAGCCATTCAGGGGCGCTGCCGCGTTCTCTCCGGTCGTCGTCGTATTACCGAGAATTGGGGGCATTGGTCAGTTCCGGAGTTCGATGAAGCCGCCTTCGCGAAGCTCGAAGGAGCCGTCTTCGCGAAGCTCAAAAGTCGGCTTGAGGATTTCGGTGATGGCCAGCAAGAGCTGGCTGGTGTCCGTTGGGTCGAACACAAGTCCGGCGGCGACGATCACCGTCTGGATCTCTTGGTAGGCGCCGAGAAACCAGTTGCCGCCGACATGCGTGGGCGGCGTGAGCGTCGTCACATCGCCGGCCGTCGGATACCCGATGGAGAGTTGCGCCTGGGCAGCCCACGGCGAGGGGAACGCCTGGCGCTTGAACAGGAGGTCAGCCATGACTACGGGCCTCCTGCGGCGATGATTTCCACGGCCTTGGCGAACTGGTGCAAGTCGCTCGGGTCGGGCGTCTGGCCCGATGCAACGATCACCGCTCGAATGGATTCGGTGATGTAGAAATAGACGTACGCGCCGGGCTCGGTCGGCGTGAAGCCGCCCCACTCCACGGCGCTTTGCGGGAATCCAGTCGAGCCCGGGAATGGCGGTGCCGGCGGCGTCTGACTGACGTCGCTTTGATAGACGCGATCCACGGCCTAGCCCCCGAATCGCGCGCCGATGTTGCGGATCGCTTGGTACAGCTGCGTGTTGTCGTTCGGGTTCGGGGCCAATCCGCCGTCGATGATCACGTTGCGGATTTCCTCGCCCCAGCCATAGAACCAGTACGGGCCCGGCGTGGTCGCCTTCAGCGTTGGCGTAGCCTCTTGCGGGTAGCCGAGGACGGAAGTCGCGGGCAGCGGCGGCGGCGTGCCGGCGGCGCCGGATTGGTAGGCACGGGGCTCCATCAGTAGCCCTTCACGTCCAACAGGATCTTGGTCGTGCTCCCGACGTTGATTGCACCAAGCGCGACCGTGCAGTCTGACGTGGTGTACGAGATCACCGTCGCGCCGACGAAGTTGTTGGCGCCACCGCTCGTCGCGCTCGGGTTCGTTGCCGACACGCGCGGCGTGAAGCACGTCGTCGGGAAGGTGATCGGGAAGCTGACCGCGATGATCCTGCTGCCGCCACCGGTGACGGTGAGTTCGGCCCACTGCTCGATCAGGCCGCCCGGAAGCTTCTGGTAGCCATTGACCGCCAGGGACTGATTCGCGCCGGTGAAGGCCGAGTTCAGAACGAACGACGGCGCGCCCGTGATCTGGCTCCACGGGTAGGTCCCTGGCTGCAACACGGCCCACCCCGTCGCCGGCGCAGTCAGCGTCCCCGTGTCGGGGTTGACCGTGTTGTTCTCGGCGGTCGACACCCAGAAGGCACCGTACGAGGCGGCCTTGAGGATGGCCCCGAGCGGATAGCCGCCGATCGCAGTCTGGAACGCCGCGTCGCGCTGGAAGACGCCGCCCGCCTGAATCCAGCGCAGGCAGGCCGTCGTCTGATTCATCAGCCCGTTGAAGTACTCCCCAAGCGGCGCAATGCCTCCCAGCGAAGGATCCTCGAACGTCTCCGGCGGCGAACCGACATCGAGGCCGAATGAGCCCGGGATCGCGCTGTTGTAGGTCGTCGGAACTTGTTGGATGTACGCCGGCCCGGCCGCGCTTGCGAACGCGATCGGGAACTTGACGGGGACTTCGGAGCTTTGCATGTGGCGCTCGTTCAGGGGGTGACGACCGACATCAGCACGCCCGATGGGCTCGCGAACGCGCCCGACTGCTGCAAGATGGCGAGGTCGAGTTGCGACGGATGGAAGTCGAAGACGTAGGCCGCCGTCATGCTTCCGAGGTCGGAGACGTAGACGTTTCCTTGCCCCGCGAACATCTGCATCAGCGCGGAGTTCATGCTCGGAATCGAGCGGTCGGAGATGTTGGAAAACGCCTTGACGAGGATCAGGCGGCGGTAGTCGTCGTCCTGCAGCGTGTAGTTAGGCGTGAGGTGGTTCAGCGTGTTCCACGGGGCTTGCCGCCAGCCGTAGAACTTGCCCGGGCCCGGGTCGCCCCAGCCCAGCAACTTGCCCGACGCTCCGCCTGGCACGAACAGGGTCCGCTTGACTCCGACGATGCGACCCCACACGTCCAGGCCGTAGCCCGTGGCCGTGTCGATGTCGAGGATCGAGGAGACGAAGAGGTCGCTCAGACCATCGGCGTTGAGCGCGTCCGAGAACGATTGAATCAGCGCCAGGATGCGCGGGCTGTTCGCGTACTGGCTGAGAATCGTCTGCGGCCAGATCGGCGCGACGCGCGGGTAAATCTCAGCGTCGACAGGCATCTCGACCGTCGAGCCGACGGTCGGATCGAGAAAGCCTTGAACTGCCATGGCTTAGGAGAACGTGACCGCGATGTCGGACAGGGCCAGCGTCGGGATCTGGTCCATGCGCATCAGCACTGCGTTCTGGTTCGCGGCGTCGATGCCAAGCTGGATCGAGTAGATGAGCGCCCATGAGCCGAGCGACGCGATGCCGGCGTAGAAGCGGCTGGCGAAGATCGGGCTGGCGATGCGCGCCTTCAGGCCGCCGTCGGTACCCTGGAAGGCGGAGAGCACGGCGGCCTTGATCAGCGCCGGCGCCGTGGATGGCACACCGCCATTGCTCTGCATCGAGATCGAGAACTTGATCGGCGTCGGCGTCGGCGTCTCGAACGTGACCGAGTACGTCGGCGGCACGGTGTACGCCGGGTTCGTGTCCTGCACACTGACGGTGGTGTTGCCGTTGTAGTTGCAGCCTGGGTTCTTCTTGCGCAGGATGGCTGCGGCAACGTCGGTTGAGGCGCCCCCGTAGGCAGCGACATAGATCGAGTTCGCGACCAGTCGCACGCCGCCGATGGCAGACGTCATCGCCTCGCTGCTGACGCTCTGCGAGATCGACAACTGATAGGTGCCCGCGGCTCCGGGAGTTCCACTCAGTTGCTCGGTGATCGACGTCCCGCTGACGATGCTGGCGCCATTGAGCATCTGGCCCTGGGCGATCGTGCCCGTGACACTTGAAGCGGTGAGGACACCGCTCGCGATGACGCCCGTGAACGAGGCCCCGCTGAGGGTGCCGAGTGGGTTCTCGAGCGCGTAGGCGTCGAGCACGCCCGGCACGGCGAGCACGGCGGCCAGCACTGAGCCGGTCTGGCCCGTGGCGTTGAGGGCGACCGATTGCTGCCGACGAAGTTCGAAGGCCGCGGTCGTCTCGACGTCATTGCCGACCACACCGTCGGTCGGGTTCGTGATCGTGTCCCAGCCGGGGATGGCCCGATAGATCGTCGTCAGGCTGCCAGCCAGGCAAATGGTCGGGCCCGGCGTAGCGCAGGCGAACGTCAGCGTGACCGAGCCGCCCGCGATCGTGCCGGCTTCTGTGGCAAGGTACAGATTGCCGGCGCTATCGGAGGCCTGCGCGTTGACCGGGATGAACACCCCATCCAGGCCAGCACAGACGCAGGTTACGACGGTGGAAGCCGCCGGGATACGTTCGAGGAAGTAGATGCGGCCCACCGCATCCTGGAACCGCCCCGAGTTCAGCGCCGGATCGAACCCGTTGGCGATCTCGAGGAAGGCGTCGTTCGCTTCGCCGATGATCGCCGCGTCCGACGTGGCGATCTGGCCTTGGGGTGTCGCCAGCGACGGGTTCAGGTTTCCGCCGAACGCGGCCTGAAGATCCGCCAAACGACCGGCCAGGATCGCCGACTCGTTCGGGATCACGATGCCATTCGGGCCGATCGTGATGGATGGGACATTGGTCGTCATGGCGGTCCTGGAATGCAAAAGGCCACCCGAAGGTGGCCTCTATGCTGGCGTGATATGGGTCTAGAAGCTCGCGGCGCTGACCGTGCCGGTGCTGTCCGTTATTTGGATCTGGCCGCCGAGCTTGCGGTCGCTCGAGGAGGTCAGGTACGCACGGGCGGAGACGACGTCGGGGACGAGCAGAGCCGCGGCGACGAGCTGCGCCTTCGTGTACTCGATGGGCGTGGACTTGCCGAGGATCTGCGACAGGTAGGGGATGCCGCGGGTCGTGTCGTACAGGCATTCGCCCTGGAACGCGCGGCACTCCGATGCGGCGTCCTGGCAGAGCGCATAGGGCTCGGTCGCCATGGCGATGTTCCCGGTGCCGTCGACGGCCAAGTCCCACGAATCGCGGTCGAGGTAGAGCGTTGCGGCCATGTCAGATCACTGTTCCCGTGTGGCCCGTCGAGGTCATCGTGCCGTGGTCGTGCTCGTGGTTCGGGCCAATGTCCTTGGTCTGGGCAATCAACTGCGTCGTGGCGTTGAGCGTTGGCGCCAGCACCGTTCCGGTCGACGTCACGTCGCCGTTGTTGACCTGATTTCCGTTTACCGTGAAGGTCGGCGTCGTGATCTCGGCCGAACTGGTCGCGGCGATTTCCAGCGTGGCGCAGCTGATCTGCACGTCGGGCGCATCTAGCTTGACCAGCGTCGGCGAGTGGATCGCGATGCCCGCCGTCGAGAACTGGACGTACTGCGTCGGGGCCGCGTTCAGGAAGCCTCCGAGGTAGAGGCCATCCGCCATGTCGAAGCGTCGCGAGCTGCCCGGGTTTGATGGCGCCTTGTTGGCGGTCGCGCTGGAGATGTCCCGATCGGCGAAGACCGCCACGCCGATGTCACCAACCTGCGGGTCGAGGATGATCGCGTTGGCGCCGCCCTGCATACGCTGGTACGGGCACTTGTAGATGGTGCCGTGCGGTACCGCTACGCCGGCGCCATCGACTTGGTTCACCATTGGCTGGATGTCGACGTAGCCGACGGGAGCGACTGCTCCGCTGTTGGTTACGCCCTTGACTGTCACGAGCGTACTGGTCGCGGTTCCATTCAAGAGCGCCTGCACGATGAAGGCGATGGAGGTGAATTCTGACGCCGCTGCGGTGGGCGTCTGGAACCCGGTGATCGGGGCAGCCATCAGTGCGCCGCGTCGAAGCGGGTCAGCCACTGGCCGCCCGGGTCTTCGCTCTCGAGCTCATGCTCGAGGTTGAAGACGCTCCAGGTTCCGTTGGCGACCTCCAGGTTGCTTTGGATCTGCACTTGGCCCTGGATGCGCAACAGCGGATTGAACAGCGTCGTCACCGACAGGCCGTTCACGCCCGAGGAATAGGACGGGTACCCGATCATGCCAGTTTGCGGCGAGATCAGCGGGATCTGGCCGCCGCGCTTGCCGCCCTTGGGGGTGATGACGAGCACGTTCTTCGTGGCGTCGATTGCGTAGTCGATGTTTGCCGCGGCGGCGCAGCGCTTGATCTGCGCCCAGGTGTCGCCCGGAAAGTACGGGGTCGCAAGCATCACGGAGACCCCGTTGTTCTCGAAGCCCAGTTTGGCTTGGAACGCGAGGTTCTGAAGGATGACAGCGGCGTCTGCGGTGCCGGGGTAGCTGGAGGGAGCCACGCGCTGCACCGGCGCGAGGCCGCCCGCCGTCGCCATGATCGTAAGCGTCGTATCTGGCGCGGTGTTCAGCATGATCTGGCTCACCTGAATCTGCCCCTGGAAGACGGTCGCCATTCCATTCACGTCATCCCCGGCGTCGAGGATGATGGTGTTCTGGCGCGTCGACATGGTCGCCTGATTGAGCGATGACAACTGCTTCAGCAGTGATGGCGTCAGGCCATAGATGCGGACACTTGCCTGCCCCAGGCCCGGGCCGTTGACCTGCTGCAGCGCAGCCTGCACACGCAGGCCGGAGCACGTCACCGTGTTGGTGCCGCTCTCGCCGAACGTCCCACCTAGCCCCAACTGAAACGTGACGTTGATCCGGCGCTTGAGGAAGGTCATGCCGCGGAGAGGTCTGGCGCCTCGATGTAGAACAGCAGGAAGCGAGTCCCCAAGCCAGGCGTCGCGGGATCGTCAGTGCCATGGGTGTCCGAGAACATCAGGTCGCCCACGAAACCAAGGTAGCCATCGATAACGATGCGCCCCAGGTTGCGGCAAATGACACCCCCGACGACCAACACGTTGTTGACGTACAGGTCGCAGTAGAGCCCGGTCGAACGAGTCTTGATGTCGATCTGGCAGGCTTGCTGGCCCAGCGTGATCTGAATCGACTGCGACGGCACGTCGAGAAGCGGAACGATTTGCATCATGGAACAATCGTTTCAGCGTTATCGAAGATGTCGGCGATCGTCTTGACCACGGGTGCGGCCTGCGCCGCCGTCGGCACTACCGGCTGCTGATTACCGGCATTGACGGGGTCTGCGCCGGTAGGCTTCTTGGGCACCACCACAGGAGACTTGGCAGCCGATCCGCCGCCCGTTGTGTTGGTGAACGTTGGCGCCGACGCCTGCCGCACCTCTTCGAAGATCGCCTCTACCGTCAGAAGCGTCACGCCGTTGCGCGCCGTTCGAGTGAAACCGTAGCCCGTGAGGTTCGCATTCACGAACTGCGTCTCAGGCATGACGATGCTGTACAGCGAGAGCGACTGCTTTGCCGAATCGAGCGCCTCAAGGAAAGACGCACGCGTGCTCTCGTCGCCGCCCTTGGTCATCGTGACGCGCGCCTGATACGGCGCCTGCACCTTGTTGTAGGCCTGGAACGCTCCCTCTTCCTGCGGCGCATTCGAGATGCGTGCCGAGGCCTTGTACTCGACCTTGAGGATCGAATCGGCCTCTATCGCCAGTTGCCCGTTTAGGTAGACGCCCCACGCCGGGATGCGCGACGTCGGCTGGATGGCCGGCGAGTCTGCCGTCATCAATGACTGCGGCGTCGGAGCCGCGGCGGGATCCAACAGCGGCGGGACGCCTGCTGCCATCACTGCACCCCGCTCTGGGCTTGGTTCGCCAGCGAGAACTTGTTCAGCCCTTCGCCGAACTCGCGCTTGATGCCGGCCGGGTCAGTCGACTTGGTGTTGATCGTCACAGGACCGGTCGTGACCGTCGTCGTTGAGTGACCGACTGCGCCCCCTGTCATTCGGCCCATGATGTCGCTGACGTACTTCTGCGTCTCGGCGAACATGTTTCCCTTGGCGACGTTGCCCTCGCCTTCGTTGTACGCGGCTAGCGTCTTGCTGACGTCGCCATTGTACAGGCGGTACAGATAGCCGAGGTACTTCGATGCGCCGAGCGCCGCCTGTTGCGGATCGTCTGGATTCGTGACCCCGTACTGCGCTGCGGTCGGGCCCATGAATTGGAACGGGCCGCGCGCCCCCTTGGGACTTACCGAGCCGATGCCCGAGCCCTTGCCCGTCTCCTCGCGCTTGAGAGCAGCCATGATGCCGACCGGGAGTCCTTGGGCTTGCTCCAAGGCCTCGTATGGGTTCGGGCCGTTGACGATGCCTGCGCCGGTACCGCCTGAGTGAAATGGATCCACCGCACCGTTGAGCGCGCCGCTGTTCAGGCGAGCCTGCGCCTCAGGCGTCAGTGTCACGCCGGTACGAGTCTTAATTGCCAGGAGTTGTGCCGCTGCATCCAGCGCGTGGACGGTCTCGTAGACCGCAGCGGCGGCTGCGACGAACATGCCCAGTCGAACCAGCAGCGCGCTGGCCGCCGTTCCGGCGATTCCCATGGCGCCAGCAAATGCGATCGTGCCACCAGTCAGCCCCGCCACGACGTTGACTGCGGTCGGGCCGTCCGCCTTGAGGTAGCCCAGGAAGTCGGCGGTCTTTTCGTTCACGCCGGACAGCGCTGGCGACACCGTATTCGCGGCCGTGCGCCCGAAACTCTCGATCACCTCCTCGAGGCTTCCCCACGCGTGCTGCCGGTCGAACGCGAGATCGATGTCGCGCTGACTCAGCGAGTTCAACTTCTCCTGCTCAGCGAACAGCGCGGCCAGGGCCTTGCGGTTCTGCATGATGACGTTGATCGTCGCTTCGCTGTAGCCTGCGGCCTGCAGCCGCGCTTGAGCATCCTGCGGCGTCAACTTGCGGACCGTGTCCTGCAGCAGTTGCATGCGCTCGAGTTCCGAGCGCGCGTCGCGGAAGGCGGCAACGTTGAGCCCAGCCATCCCCAGCGGGTTCAGCGCGTCTGAGCCACCTTTGAGTTTGATCTCCTCGAGGATCCGATTGGTGTTGCGGAGGTAGCCCTCGGCATCCGCTGTGGTCGAGCCCATCACACGGAAGACACCCTCAAGCGTCGAGACCTGCTTGACCGTCGACCCGATGTTGGTGCTCAGGTTACCGACGGCGGTGTCGGTCTTGGTGATGTATTGCAGGAACTCCTTGCCCCCGATGGCGGCGGCGAGCACAGCCGTGACCTCGAGGATACCGTCGCGGAGTTTCTTGTAACTCTCCGTCGTCTTCTTGGACGACTCGTCGAGTTCCTTTTGCGTCTTGACCGCGGCGTCTCCGGTCTTCTTCAGCGACTCTTGAGCCTGCTTCTGCCCCTTGACGACACCTGTGGTGTCCAAGCCTAGGGTTATGACAAGCTGGTCAATAATGTTCATGACGGAATCCGGTGCTTGGCCGCCAGGCGCTGATTGAAGGCGTCGACCCTCATGACTTCCAGGAAGTCGTACAAGTCCTCGATGCCGTAGGCGGTCTGCAACTCATGCAGCGTTGCCAGGCGCAGCGGGTGCGTGATGACGGCAGCGATGTTGGGCGCTAGGTTTGCGCACTGTGCGAATTCGATCCCTGAGTCGTCGCCACCAACGAACAGATCCAGCTCGAGTTGGCGACGCGTTCGAAAAAACCTGTGTGCAGCTCGACCACCTGCTTACGGAGTTGGAACAGCGTCTCGGGCTCTTCGATCTCGCCCGCCATGGGGCTATGCGTCTTGCCGGAACTCGCGACGACTTGGACGCAGCTCATCATCTCGTTGAGCAGGGGCCGCATGTGCTCGTAGGGCATGCGAAAGATCGTCTGGATAGCCAGCAGCGACAGGCCCGGAAGGGTCTTCGGCACCGACGACGGCAGGCTGACGCCGCCGGCCGCAAGGCCGATGAACGCCCGGATCGCCCAATCCTCGGCGCGGTCAGCGTCGAGTTCGGTGATCCTGAACTTCTTCCCGACGTCTCGGCTTGCCGAGTCCGTGATCTCGATTTCGACGGTCTTGCGAGCCATTACAGCGGCGCCCCGACAACGGCGTTCCAGGTGATCGTGAACTGCCGCCCTTGCAGGATCTTCTTGGCGTCGGCGATCTGCGAGAAGTTCGTCAGCACGCCGTTGCTCATCGTCCAGACCTTGCCGAGCGCCGGCAGAGTGATCTGGCCGTCAGCACGAAACACGTCGATCGCCTGCTCTTCGGCGTTGATCCAGTCATCCAGCAACTGGCACGACGGACTGTTGGCCTGCAGCTTGAACGTCTGCGGTCGCGAGGTGTAGGTGAAGCCGGCGGACTGCACGCCATCAGCGCCCATCACGACCTCCGCGTGCGTCGCGGTCGGCATGTCGAAGATGTCTTCGGCCATGAACTGCTGGAGTTGCACGGGGGTATCGTAGAGGCCCGCGACGGTCAGCGTGATGATCGCGTTGGCGGAGGTGAGAGTCGTCATGTGGGCTCCGAAATGCAAACGGCCACCCGGAGGTGGCCGCTAAGGCGTTGGGGTGTTGGGGCTAGATCGGGGTCACTGCACGTCGACCGACGCGATGACGATCTGGTTGACGGAGCCGCCGTCGCAGTACCACAAGGTGATCTGCGGCGACTTGCGCAGACCACGGTTCTGCGGCGTGGCGTCGAGGATCTGCAGGTACCAGCCCTGCGCCGACAGCGTCGTGTCGATCTTCACGCCGGCGGCGTTGTTGACCTCGGCGATCTGGAGCGCCGACAACGTCACGCCCGGCTGGATGGCGCCGAAGTTGACGGCCTGGTTGATCGGGTCCATGCAGGCTGCGCGGATGAGCGCGCGGCCGGGCCCGTTGTAGGGGATGCTCTTGAGGGCGACGAGCAGCTCCATGTTGGCTAGCTGCAGGGCGTTGTTCAGCCAGATCTGGTTGATGTAGGAATCGAACCAGGTGAACGGGCCGGTGACGCTGCCCGGCGCCATGAAGGTGAAGCCCTGGTTGCGCGTCGCGACTGCGCAGTAGGCGTTGTAGTGGTTCGCCTCGAGGTTCGTCAGCGTCGTCGGGTCGGTGACG
>FTIP01387664.1_pt1 | contig 49041 bp, 52 predicted proteins | sample 1658301 | NCBI WGS metagenome assembly FTIP01 (sample SAMEA3914813, study PRJEB12502) | metagenome | biome: forest; material: soil | place: Canada | collected 2011-07-07 | depth 0.3 m
CGTCGAGCTGCTGCTGGCGGCGGCCGAGATCGAGGTTCGCGAGCAGCGTCCCGCCAAGGCGTTGCGGCACCTGTCGCTGGCGATCGCCGCGGCCGCTCCAGGCAGGCTGATGCATCCGTTCCAATGCCGGGAGTTCTGGCTCGGCCCGCTGCTCGCGACGACCGCCATCAGGGATTTCGGGTTGGTTCAGCCGGCCGAACTGGCCTTGCTGGAGCGCTTGCAGCACGAATTCGGTGAGACGGAGGTCGCCGCCGCCGGTCTCGATGCGCCGTCCACGCGCGAGCTGCAGTTGCTCGAGCTCCTGGATCAAGGCCTGAGCAACCAGCAGGTGGCGGACCGGCTGTCGCTGTCGCTGACCACGGTCAAGTGGCATCTGCGCAACGTGTACGCCAAGCTCGATGTGGGGAGCCGCTCGGCGGCGCTGGCGAAGGCACGCGCACTGCACCTGCTGTCCCGCCGCTGACCGCGTCGGCCTTCAGGCCGTGGCTTCGTCGTCGACGTCGCGGTCGAAGTCCGCCTTCGCCAATTGCACCAGGCGCGGGTAGTGCTTCAGGAACGCGGCACGGATCTGTGGGAGCGGCACGTCGTCGAATTCGCCGCGCTGCAGGACGTACTCGAGATGGCGCCGGCCTTGCGCATCGAACTCCTGGTACAGCGAGTCGCCGGAGCCGTCGAACTCGAGCGGCTCCACGCCCAGCTTGGCGCAGAGCGACCGATTTAAGGCCGGGGTCGCCTTGCGCCAGTGGCCGTCCAGACGGATGCTGGTGTAACCGTGCCACACGTAGTCGTTCGTGCCGATGATCGCGCGCAGCCGCTCGGTCGACAGGTGGTTGCGGACGTCGGCATAGCCGACGCGGGCGGGAATGCCGCGCGCACGGCAGGCAGCGGCCAGCAGGGTGCTCTTGGTGACGCACCATCCGAAGCCGTCGGCCAGCGCGCGGCTGGCCGTCATGCCTGCGTCGGAGAGGTCGATCCGGTAGGGGTCGTACCGTATCTCGTCGCGGACGGCCAGATAGAGCGCTCGTGCCATCTCGACAGGGCTCGTCAGGCCTGCGCAGACGCGCGCCGAAAACGCGATCACTTGCGGGTGATCGCAATCGATGGCGGGCGTCGCCTGCAGTGTGGATACAGTGCCGGACATCGGTTCGAGTCAATCGCCTACGCTGCGATGACCTGCCGCCTCGCCACCGGGTCCGCGTTCGCTTCGCCGATCCGGCGGCGGACCTCCTTGATCATGAAGGTGCTCGCGATCGTGAACCAGCCGAGCCAGCAGAGGTAGGGGAAGTAGTAGCTGAGGACGCCGTCCCAGGCGAACGGCCCGGTCTTGAGAACGCCTGTCAGGCTCGCCGGGATGAAGCTGAGGCCGCACCAGATCGTGAGGAAGCATACCCATCGTGGGAACAGCGGAATCTTGCTCTTGTCACCCAGGCCCACCAGCGCTGCAGCCACCATTTGCAGCGTGGTGCAGGCGTACTGCAGGTCGATGCAAAGCCACCCCAGATCGGTGAGCAATTGGATCAGCGCGGGATCGCGGTCGGGACGGAACGCGGCGGTCACCCAGAAGAAGGCGCTGAACGACACGACCATGACGGTCAGCCCTCCGCCAAGCAGCTGGAGCCAGGCCATCATGGGAAACTTGCCCTCGATGCGCGCCATCTGGGTTGCCAGAAGGGCGCTCCATGGCATGTAGAGAACGATGACGATCAGCGACATGATGAAGCCGAAGCGGATGTCGTTCAGATGAACGCTGTATCGGGCCGCCAGGTCGGTCGCGCTCAAGGCCGGCGACGGATTTGGCAGGTTCTGGCCGATCACGCCCCAGAAGAGCACGAACGTGACGAGGAACGCCGGCCCGCACCATGCGCTGATCAATTGGTATCTGAGACTGAGTCGTTCATCCATGTCGGCTGCTTCGCTGATCTCTTGATATCGATGTCCATGACGCTTGAGACATCCTGCGCGAGCCGGTCGTGACCGGCTCGTCTCGCAGGTTCTCCTGTTCAGCCCATTTGATAGATGGACTTCAGGCGTTGGTAGGCAGCGATCGATTCCGGCCCCATCTCGCGACCCAGTCCGCTGGCCTTGATGCCGCCGAACGGCGCATTCATGTCCGGCAAATAGCCGTTGATGCCGATGCTGCCGGTGTCGATCCGGCCCGCCAGCTTCGTTGCGTGTTCGCGGTCGACCGACCAGATCGACCCGCCGAGCCCGTAAACGGAATCGTTGGCGATCCTCACGGCCTCGTCCTCGTCGCGATAGCGGATCAGCGAGAGCACCGGCCCGAAGATCTCCTCCTGCGCGATGACGGCCGAGTTGTCGACGTCGGCGAACACCGTCGGCTCCACGAACCAGCCGCGCTTGCGATCCTTCGGTCGACCGCCGCCGGCCACGAGCTTGCCCTCGGTCTTGCCGATGGCGATGTAGCGCTCCACGCGATCGCGGTGGATCGACGAGCCCATGGGCCCGATCTGCGTGGCGCGATCGAGCGCGTCGCCGACCACGTAGGAGGACACGGTCGTTGCGATCGCGTCCACCATTTCGCCGTAGCGGCTGGCAGGTACCAGGATCCGTGTGCACGAGAAGCACGCCTGACCGTTGCTGGTCAGGGATGCCGATGGCAGGCCTTGTAGCACGGCGTTGATGTCTGCGTCCTCCAGGATGATGGCGGCCGACTTGCCACCGAGCTCCAGGCTCACAGGGCGCAGCATCTGGCCGCAGACCTGTGCGATCGAGCGTCCGGCCGCGGTCGAGCCGGTGAACGCCACCTTGTCGATGCCCGGGTGCGAGACCAGGTAGGCACCGAGTTCGCGGCCGCCCGGCACCCAGTTGATGACGCCCGGCGGCAGCGCGGCTTCCTCGGCGGCTTCGGCCACGATGAAGCAGTCGAGTACCGTTTCCGGTGACGGCTTGAGCACCAGCGTGCAACCGGCTGCCAGTGCCGGACCGATCTTCATCATCGACAGGATCACCGGGAAGTTCCACGGTACGATTGCGCCGACGACGCCTACGGGCTCGCGCCGCACGACCGTGTTGAAGCCCAGCGGCGAAGGCCGGTTCTCGTCGACCTGCAGCGCGCTGGCCAGCGCTGCGTAGTAGCGCATCAGCCCGATCGTGTAACCGCTTTCGAGCTGGTCGGCCGTGTTGATCGGCATGCCGTTCTGCATGCTGACCGTGCTTGCGAGGGCGCCAGCGCGCTTCTCCAGCGCATCGGCGAAGCGGGTGAGGGCGGCTCCGCGCTCGGCCGGCGTAAAACGCGCCCAGGCCGACTCCTTCAGCGCGCGCCGCGCGGCGGCCACCGCGCGATCGATGTCCGCCTCGCTGCCTTCGGGGGCACTGCCGATCACCTCCTCCGTGCTGGCATTGATCGCCTCGATGCGGCGCGAAGTCGCCGGCACGACCCAGGCGCCGTCGATGAAGAGGGTTTGACGATGGTTGGACAAGACAGGTCTCCTTCAGCGGCCGATGGTGCTGGCTCTGTACGCAGTGAACAAACTTTGGGTACCGGAGCTCCGCGTGCTTGATGGCAAGCGAAACAATGCATTCATGCATTATGGTACCTATGCATACGATACACTAAAGAACCAAGATTTCCAACTCCAGTCGACGCAAACTCAGGCACAGCCGGGGGCCTCCCATCGACGCATTTCGTTCGAATCATCCACGCCGTCAATCTCGTAGTCTCGCCGGCTATCAATCCGCTGGCGTCGCCTTTGAAATCTCGACAGGAAAAGCATCATGTTCCGCACCTTGCTCAAGTCCAAGATCCACCGTGCCCGTGTCACACATGGCGAGCTTCACTATGAGGGATCCTGCGCGATTGACGAGGAGTTGCTGGATGCTGCCAACCTCCGTGAGAACGAGCAGGTTCACATCTGGAACGTGGACAACGGCGAGCGTTTGATTACCTACGCATTGCGAGCACCGCGCGGCAGCGGGATCGTCTCGCTCAACGGCTCGGCGGCGAGAAGGGCGGCCCCAGGCGACCTGGTCATCATCGCGGCGTTTGCACTGGTGGCGGAAGGGGTGATCTGAGTTTTTACGCGTTCCAGTAAATCTTCAGAACAATCATAAACTTAGCGCTGTTTTCTCGCGGCTGACTTCAATACTGCGTATTCGTCGAGACGGGCGCCGCCCTCGAGCGCCAAGGCGAGCCACCGCGGGCGCCGGCCCTTGCCGTGCCACTCCTCCCCGCTCGGGCTTCGGTAAATAATCCCCGGCTGCGCGACGTGTGCGATTTCCTGCGGTCGGCCCTTGGGGACTTGAACTTTCAAGCTGCGGATCAGGAAATCATCCAACTCTGCGCCGCTGGCCAGTGCCTCGAGAAGCCAACCCGGTCGACGTCCCTTGCCCGTCCACGTCCTGCCTGGGCCATCGGCATATTTCGTGGCTGCCGGAATGTCGCCTTGACCAACTGCCGGTGATGACTCTTCGAAGGCCGGCCAGCCTTCGGGAAAGATGTCCTTCGGAGCCAACTCCAAAGCTAGCACTTCGCCGCGTATGCGATCGATAGTCACCTTGTGCAACTCAGCTTGCTTTCGGATCGCATCGGCACGACGTTTGATTTGGGCCAGGGTATGTGGCATGTTGGATCCAGCGGCGTATTGCTACGCAGTCATCGGAAGTAGATCGATGGGGTCGACTCCGAAGTCATATTGCGCAGCTCAATGTTGCCGCGAATGAAGCGAACACACCGCAGATCGGCCGCGACGCGCTGGCGAGGAACCTAGAAGACCGTCGCCTGCAGAGGCATCGCGTGCTTCAGCGTTTAGTCGCCAGTGCCAGCCATTAGGTCGTCGAGTTCAGCCGTCACCCGCGCCAGCAATGCAGCCGCCTCACGCGTTGACGGCGTCTTGCAGTAGCTGAGAGTCAGAACAGTCAACGGGTGCAATTTCATGACGGCTGCGAGCTGGTCGATCTTCACGACGGTCGGATTCTTCGCCCCTCGCTCAACGTCGCTGATGTAAGTCCGCCCGGTGACCAACGCGAACTCTTCCTGCGGCATACCGCGCGCAGTACGTGCGGCTCGGAGGCCCTTCCCAACGGTCGATTGAATGATCTTCATGGCGGCAACGGAATTTCCGCATGTCGTCGCCAATAGAGCTACCGCCTATAGAAGACAATTTCAGAGAGGCGCCCAGACTGATTCACTCATCATGAGCGCCGGAAATCCAACGCGCTCCATTCACCTGAGCAGTCTGCCGCCACTCGTCGTGCAGAATTGAACGCGAGAGGAATCGCATCGAATGATTAACGCAAAAGAACGACTTGCTACGGCCCAATGGATCCTGGAAAGGAACCTGGCGTGGATCGGTGCCGCTGATGTCAAGGTGGGTGTCCTGGCCACGCTCGACGTCGCGGTGTTCGGTGGACTTGCTGCCGCATATGCACTGCCGACCAAAGCCCAACACCCCGTTTGGGCGTGGGCTGCGATTGCCATGGCATGCGCCGGCCTCCTGTTCTCGCTGTGCGCCGCCTTCCTGGTACTGATGCCCAACATCAAGGGAGCGACGAAGCGTCGAGGCAAGTCGGCTTTGCTGTTGCCGGTGGCAGCCAGGTCGCTCGTGTTTTTTGGAGAGATCAACGAACAATCCTGCGAGCAATATTCCGATGCGTTGACGACCAAATCCGATGACGACTTGCTCAAGGACTGGGCCAGGCAGATCCACCGCAACGCCCAACTGGCCGCTGCGAAGCATCAAATGCTCAAGCTCGCGATGGGTAGCACTGCGTTCGCGCTAATTCCATGGCTCGTTGCGATCGTGAAGTTGGTTGCCGACTCAGGATCCTGACCGCCGATTTCGGGCGAGAATCAAGTCAGCAAATCCTTTGAGCGGCGGTCAGTTCCGAACCACTGCGCCCGACAGCAGATCGCCCCGACCCGCCCAAGTTTCCGGAATCAAGCCGCTAACACGTGCTCGTAGTACGGCCGCTCCCTGTCGTCGAGAATCGCGTACTGCCGGGGGGTTGCCGGGTCCGGTCGGAGCCAGGCCTCGACGTTTTCGGGCTTGGCCAGACCTCCAGGTTTTCGGGCTTGAGCGGAATGATGCAGCGGTCGTGGCCGGCGGCCGAGACTTCCGGCGGCGGCTCGTCGGTCACCGCGGCAAATCCCAATAGGGCTGGCTGACGCACAACGCATTTCGTGCGCCAGGCGCTCCCAGCTTGGAAGAACTGCGACAGCAGCAACCGAAGGTCGAATATCTCAAGGGAATCTACTCGCGCATGCATCGTGGCATCGTCGCGCACCAGGTACAGGTCGACGCTGGCAACGTCGACCAACTGGCCGGGATGGCTTTCGTGTTTCTCTCGATGGACAGCCGAGTGCGTCGCTTGGGCGCGCGGACCGGGGTGATCGAGCGGCAGTACCAAGGGATCTGACATGTCGCAATTCTGCGGCCCGGCCGCAGGCCAACAGATGACCAAAAGCTAATAGCTGGGCTCGATAACGAATGGCTAGACAGTCTTCGCTCGAAAAGGTTGTTGGCATTCTGCTTGGCTCATCGCACCTAACGCAGCAGCTTGCGGACTCTCGCCAAGCCTGGCTGGTCAGTAAGCTGCTGCTGCCTCAAGCTCATCCCGCTCGCTCTGACGCCACCGTCCCGGTGGCTGGCCGTGATGCCGACGGAACGCGGTCGCGAAGGCGTATAGCGACGTGTAGCCGACGCGCTCAGCCACCTCAAGCAGCGGGATATCTTCGGTGCGCAGCAGGTCGCGCGCAACGGTCATTCGCCAGTCGGTGAGATAGCGAATCGGCGACTCGCCGAGCACGTCCTGGAATACGCGAGCAAATGTCGCTCGAGACATGTTGCTGATCCGCGAAAGCTCATCCACCGACCATCCCTTGCTGATGTCCCCGTGCATTGCCCGCAGTGCGCGTGATACCCGTGGATCGGATGCGCCACGAAACCAGGCAGGCGGATTGGCGCTGGAGGCCAAGCCTGTACGCAGCCCCAAGACGACCAGGACGTCCAGTAAGCGGTCGAGAACCGTTTGGCGACCCGGCTCGACGCGTGAGAGCTCGCGTGACAGGAGCGCGACGACTCCGTGAATCGCGTTGTCCATGCTCGACGGTATCGAGAGTATGGGAGGGAGCACGTTTATGAGCCCGGCGCCGATGTCACCCGCGAAGCGATACGCACCGCACAGGAACACGGCAGCCCGCGGGTCGCGTTCCGCCTCTTCCGAAGAGTTCCTGGTCAAGAACTCCTCATGCAGGACGCAGTGGGCGCCTCGTTCGTGCGCGATGAAATGATCAGCCCCGCCCCGAACGAGCGCCAGATCCCCCGGCCGCAGTTCGATCGTGTCCTCGCTGCCGTCGATCCAAAGCTGTGCCTGCCCGCGCGTGACGGCGTGGACGGTGAGCTGAATAACACCTGGGAGCCGAAGCCCCCAAGGCGCGATTGCAACAGACCGTGCAAACACACCGCCGGAAGCCCGGGCGCGCAACAGGTGCTCTTGTAGGACATCCATGATGTGATCGTATTAAACAAAAACTTGAGTGATTCTATTCTTGAAGCTCTCACTTATGAAGCCTAGAGTTGCGTCACTGAACAACTTCTCTAGGAAGCGAGAAATGGCCGATCTGATGAGCAATCGCACGCTGGTCCTTGGCGCCACGGGAAAGACCGGTGCCCGGGTCACCCAGAAGCTGGTCGAGCGTGGCTTGCCTGTCCGAACGGCCGCCCGCAAGAGCGCCGATGTCCACTTCGACTGGAATGACCCGAAGACGTTCGCCGGTGCCGTTGCGGGGATCTCCCGCGTCTACATCGTCTCCCCGGTGATGCGCGTGGACTTCGCCCCAGACGTGAGCCACTTCCTGGACGTGGCGGAGGACGCTGGCGTGCAACACGTGACCTACCTCAGTGCCTACGGGATGCAGTACGCACCTCCCCAAGTCGCCCTACGAGCCGTCGAGCTGGATCTCGAGTCGCGCAAGGGCCTCACGCACTCCATCTTGCGTCCGGCCTGGTTCATGCAGAACTTCAGCGAGACCTTCCTGCAGCCGATGAACGGCGAGATCGTCGTGCCCTGCGGTACAGGCGCCGAGGCCTTCGTGAGCGCCGAGGACATCGCATCGGTGGCAGCCGCAACGCTCAGCGACCCGACGCGTCACGCCGGCCAGGCCTACGCGCCCACAGGGCCGGAAGCGCTGACCTTCGAGGAAGCGGCCGGACACATCTCGAATGCAAGCGGACGCAAGATCATCTATCGCGACATCGACCGCGAGGCCTGGATCGCCGCGATGCTCCAGGCCGGGATGCCTGCCGAATACGGCGCCGTCCTTCGCATGCTGACCGACACGGTTGCGAGCGGTCATGGCTCACGACCCAATGGCGACGTCCAGGCGGCAACCGGTGTGGCTCCCATCCGCTTCGCGGACTTCGCGGCGCGCAGCGCCAACGCCTGGCGCTAGCAATGCGCAGCGGGCCTCGCCTGCGGATGCGCTGCAGAAAGCCCAGCCTTCGAGCCTCGGACGCGGTCGACTTCGAAGCGTCCAATCTGGAGAGAACACGAATGTCGATCCGACAGTACACGGTCTTCAACCATGCCAGGGCCTATTTTGACCTCGTGCGGGGCGCATTAGGTGACGCCGTTGACGGAGAGCACTTCTTCGACTGCTCCGCGGACGAAATCGTCTACGAGGTTCTCTACAACTTCCCGGGGTGGCCCCGAGTCATTGAAGGCAAGGCCAACCTGATGTCGGCCTTCGAGGGCTATTGCGAAGCCATGGAGCTCCGCGCGGCGGATCACCTGACGAAGTACACGTCCGATGACGGCCAGTTCGTCATCATCGAGTACGAGGTCCATGGGACGGTACTGCCCACCGGCGTGCACTACAACAATCGCTTCTGTTCAATCATCAAGATCGTCGATCGCAAGATCTCCCACTGGAGGGACTACATGGACTCCCTCGCGGCCTGGAACACGCTGACCTCGAAGGGTCGTTGATCCGCGTGGCAAAGTGAGATTTCACTCTTCCAAACGGTGTCGCCGCAATCCAAGCGGCGCGGCCCACGTCATGTTCGTAGGACTGACTCAAACGGCAACTGCAATGACTGCCGCTTTCTACGCGGCGCCGGTGCCTGGAACGGCTTGATCGCCAAGACAGGCGCGGGCTACCTCAACGAACTGGCTGACCACTGGCGACTCGTTGCCTGACCGCCAGCAGAGCTCTAGTGGGATTCGGAGGTCGAGATCGTCGAGCGAGACGAACGTGACAGACGCAGGGGCGTGAAGTTTCGCCATCTCAGGCAGAACCGAGCATCCCATCCCCGCGACGACAAGCGACAGTACCGCCATGTTGTCGTCGCCCTCCATCGCGATGCTGGGAGAAAAGCCCCCGCGCCGGAAGCACGCAATCAGTTGGTCGTAGTAGAGCGGAGTCGAGCGCCGTGGGAACCAGATGAAGTCCCGTCCCTTCAGGTCGGACAGGCGTTGCGGCGGGTTGTCGGTCCATGGGGCGGTGTTCGGCATCGCGACGACGAGCTTCTCGCTGTAAACGGGGAAGCCGCACAGCGTGGGGTCGTCGAGGGGACGGAAGAAGAGGAAGCCGACGTCGAGCTCGCCGGCTCGAATCTGTTCGGCCTGCGGGCCCGACAGTACCGGTCGCAGGGACACCGTGACATCGGGTGCGGTGGCCTTGAAGGCGCGCAGGATTTCGCCCACGACGGGCAGGAGGCTATGTTGCACCGTGATGCCCACCGAGATCGAACCCAGGCGGCCCATCTCAGCCCGCTTGGCGCGTTGCTTGGCCGCCTCAAGGTCCTCGATCAGCCTGGCCGCGTCGTCAAAGAACTGACGTCCCGCGGGCGTCAGCTCGACCCCGCGGGGCAGACGCGTCAGCAGCTGCACGCCCAATTCTTCCTCAAGCGAGTGAAGCTGCTTCGTGAGCGCCGGCTGGGCAATGTAGAGAGCGCGAGACGCTTCGCTGATCGAGCGGTTCTCGGCGACGGCGAGGAAGTACCGCAGCTGGCGAATGTCCATGGATATCTCGCTGGTGGGAAGTCTGGCGCGGACGCTAGGCGGTACCGCGACTGTGGGCAGCTGAAGGTGGCCGCCCGGTGGCTCGCGGTGCAGACCGCGTGCGTCGCGTGCACTGCGTCAGTGCCAGTCAGACGACTGCGCATCGCGCGGCCGCTGACCTCTTGTCGCGCGAACGCAAGCCATGCCGAAAAGCGATCTCGGCGATCAGAAGACAGTATGCCTAGGTTTCGCGAAATCGACGCAAACTCACTCGCATATGAACGCGGTTCAAATCATCTGGAAGCACTATGGTTAGCGAAATCGTGAGCGAGATTGAATCGCGAATGGACAACCTGGTGAAGGTCCGGCGCAGCATCCATGCACATCCGGAACTGGGATTCCAGGAGCACAAGACGGCCAGCCTCATCGTTGAGCAACTCGCTCAGTTGGACATCGAGACGCACACCGGCATCGGCGGAACGGGCGTCGTTGGGGTCATCTGCGGCAAGTGCGGCAAAGGTGCACGATCGGTTGGTCTGCGCGCCGACATGGATGCGCTGCCGCTACTCGAGCTCACAGAGCTGCCCTACAAGTCGTCGGCGCCTGGTCGGATGCATGCATGCGGGCACGACGGGCATGTCGTCATGCTGCTCGCGGCCGCCGGCTACCTGCAGGCGAATCGCGACTTCGAAGGAACCGTCTATCTGATCTTCCAACCTGCAGAAGAAGGCGTAGGTGGCGGAAAGGCAATGGTCGAAGACGGTCTCTTCGACCGATTCCCCGTGGACGCCATTTACGCACTTCACAACTGGCCCAGCTTGCCTCTCGGTACCGTCTCAGTGGTCAAAGGGCCGGTGATGGCGGCAGCTGATCGCATCCACGTGACCATTCGAGGTGTCGGTGGCCACGGCGGTATGGCTCCCCATCGCACCGTCGACCCAATTCTCGTCGCAGGACATGTGATTACCGCGGTGAACCACATTGTCAGCAGGAATGTGGATCCACTCGAGCACGCGGTCCTCAGCCTGTGCGGGATCCACGCAGGAAGCATGGAGGGCTTTGCCGTCGTGCCGGACTCCGTGGAGATCGTGGGGACGACGAGATCACTCAATTCCTCAGTGCAAGCTCTCCTCGAGCGTCGTCTGAACGATGTCGTCACCGCCGTCGCCTCCGCTTGGGGTGCACGCGCCGAAGTCCGGTACGAGCGACTCTTCCCGATGACGATCAACACGAGTGACGAGACGGAACTGGCGGTCGAGGTTGCCAGCGAGTTGCTGGGGTCGGCCCAAGTTCGAACGAACTCGAAGCCGAGTATGGCCGGCGAAGACTTCGCCTACATGCTGCAGGAGCGACCGGGCGCATATATCCACCTGGGCACCGGTACCGGCAACGGGGATGTCGAGCTTCACAACCCGCATTTCGATTTCAACGACCGAGCGATTCCGATCGGGGGTGCACTTCTGGCAGGCCTTGCACAGAGGTCCTTGCTTGCCGGTCGCGCTTAAGCATGGTGATTCAAAAGGAGAATGACATGGTGAAACAAGGTGTTCAGCAGCGGCCTGCGCTGCAGCAGATCGCAGCGGCGATCATCGGAAACGCGCTCGAGTGGTACGACTTCATTGTCTTCGGGTTTTTCACGCCAGTCGTTGCTGGCATCTTCTTCCCTAGCTCGAGCGAGTACAGCTCGCTCTTACTGACGACCGCCAGCTTCGGTGTGGGCTTCCTGGTGCGACCATTGGGTGGAATCTTCATTGGCGTCGTCGCGGACAGATACGGCAGGCGCCTGGCGCTGCAGTTGATCATCCTACTGATGACGATCGCCACAGCAATGATCGCCTTTGCTCCGACCTACGCCTCGATCGGCGTCGGCGCGTCGCTGTGGATCGTCATCGCTCGAATGCTGCAGGGGCTTGCGACCGGTGGCGAGTTCGCCAGCGCGACGGCGTTCCTCATCGAAGTGGCTCCCGAAGGAAAGCGTGGTGCTTACGGCGCCTGGCAGATGGTCGGCCAGGGCCTGGCACTGCTGCTGGGCGCGGCAGCCGGCGCGGCGCTGACGCACAACCTCAGCCACGACCAGTTGTACAGCTGGGGCTGGCGGCTCCCGTTCGCCTTTGGTCTGTTGATTGCGCCGGTGGGCTTCTGGATTCGTCGCCATCTGCAAGAGCCGGAGCCGCGTGAGGACCGCCACTCGAAGGATCCCACGGGCACGTCGCTCAAGCAGCATCGCCGGGCGTTGATTTCGAGCTTCCTGATGACGGCCTTTGCGACGAGCTCGTTCTATGTGTTGGTCATCTACATGCCGACCTTCGTGCACACGAGCCTCGCGATCCCGCTGGACAGCGCCTTCACCGGGCAATGCGTCGGTGTCATCGCGATGATCATCACGACCGCGCTGTCCGGAGCAATCTCGGATCGCTTCGGTCGTCGGCCGGTGATGCAGCTCGCCATTTTCCTGCTCATCCTCGCGCTGTATCCGCTCTACAGCTGGCTCATCGCCCTACCGAGTTCCGACCGGTTCGCGCTTGTGCAGGCCATCTTGTGCGGGCTCTTCGGCGCAGGCATCGGCCCGTACTCGGCAGCAGTCGCCGAGCAGTTCAGCGCGAAAGTTCGGTCCACCGGCATGGCTATCAGCTACAACATGGCCGTGATGCTCTTCGGCGGGTTCGGGCAGTTCATCGTGACCTGGTTGCTCCATGCGACCGGCTCGCTCATGACGCCTGCGCTGTATGTGCTCACCGGCGCGCTTCTCGGCCTGTGCGGCACGACGCTAATGCGAAGGTCCGCTGAAGGTGGGCGCGCGCGATCGGCCGGCCCCTCGCAGGATGTTGGCATTCGGCAGATCGGAACACCGTGACGCTAACAGTGACTCGTCGGGGCCCAGCGACCTTAGCAACGAGAAGCACAACGCACAGCACGCGGATCAACCATCGAGGATGACTTGCCGGTGCGTGTTCGATGTCTGGATGCGCACGAAGGACGCCTCGCGCGCGGCGTTGCCTGTCAACCGTGTTGATCAGGTCGCGTGTTCCTGAACACAGTACGACTTTGCAACGGGCAATTTGCCGGCGCAGCCCTGGCCCTTGCAGGTGCCAAGTGTGATTCGGCATCTGAATCTCCGATGAAACAGTGTGCCGGCAAGCGTCCGGCATCCCACCTTCGACCTGGAGCACTGATGATGATTTTGACCATGCGCGCTCGCATACTGACGATCACGACCTGCGCGGTCGTCGGATCGCTTGCGTTGACTGCAGGCGCCACCTACGCACTCGTGCGGGCAAATACGACTCACGGCATCGAGGAGGACATGCAGGCCGTCCTCAGTGGCAACGCACTTGCCGTCGAGCGATGGGTGGACGCGAAAGCGCAGGCCGTCGCGGCTGCAGCGCAGGACATCACTCCAGGCGACCCGCACGAAATCGTCAAACACATGAAGTCGGCTGCTGGCTTCCAGATCACCCAGGCGGGCTGGCCGGACAGGGCCTTCGTCTCGACGATCACGAATCTGCCCGCGAACTACGATCCGACATCGCGGCCCTGGTACAAGGCGGGCATCTCGGCAGGACACCCGACGTTGACGCAGCCCTACGGCGATGTCGTCACCGGCATACCTTACGTCTCCTTCGTCGCGCCGATCATGCGCGACGGATCGCCCGCCGGGGTGGTTGCGGGCGCAGTCATTCTTGACGGCATCCGCGACATCGTGAGGTCCGTACATCCGACGCCCTCGAGTCTCGGCTTTGTCGTGAACGCTCAGGGCAAGGTGATCGCGCACCCCGATCTGAAGCTGACCCTGAAGGCCGTGGCGGAGATCTCGCCAGCACTGACGGCAGATGCACTCGCAGCGCTTCCCAAGAACACGGGCTCGATTGAGATCGACGTAGGCGGCGCGACCAAGCTGATACGAGCCATCCCCGTCAAGGGTACCGACTGGATGCTGGTGGTGGCGCTGGACAAGGCCGAGGCAACTGCGGGACTCACCGACATGCTGAAGGTCTCGGCGGTCGCGATCGTTGTGCTCGCAGTGGTCACCATATCAATCGCTGCAGCGCTAACCTCGCGCTCGTTCCTGCGACTGACTGGCATCCGTGACGCGATGGCACGCATTGGTGCTGGCGGCGGTGACCTGACCCATCGCTTGCCCGAGGCTGGCACGGACGAAGTGGCTCAGATCTCACGCTCATTCAACACGTTCGTCGACAAGATCAACAATGTTCTGCACGGGATCCGCGCCGGAGCCGAATCGATAAAGACGGCCACGCAGGAGATCCAGGTCGGCAATCGCGACATGTCGCACCGCACCGAAGCATCTGCCGCCAATCTGCAGCAGACTTCGGCATCGCTGAGCACCCTGACCGGCAGCATCAAGCAATCTGCCGACTCGCTTGCCGTCGCAACCAGCGCGGCCAATTCATCGCGCGACGCCGCGGCGCTCGGCGTCCAAGTCGTCTCAAGCGCGATCGGGACGATGGAGGAGATCTCGCGGTCGTCCATACGCATCACGGAGATCATCGGCGTGATCGATGGTATCGCGTTCCAGACGAACATCCTCGCACTTAACGCGGCGGTCGAGGCGGCGCGGGCGGGTGAAGGCGGTCGAGGGTTCGCCGTCGTGGCTGGCGAAGTACGTACGCTTGCGCAGCGTAGTGCGGTCGCCGCTCGCGAGATCAAGGAACTGATTGAGGCCTCCGAGCAAAGTGTGAAGGCCGGTTCGACAAGTGTCCAAGCCGCCGGCCAAAACATGTCAGAGGTGATGAGCCGCATCGAGCAGGTGAGCTGCGTCATTGGCGAGATCAACCAGTCGCTCGCCGTGCAGAGCGCCGGCATTGACGAGATCGATCGCAGTATTGCGGAACTCGACAACGCGACGCAGCAGAACTCCGCATTGGTGGAACAGACGTCGGCAGCGTCGGCGTCACTCGCTGAACAGGCAGTCACGTTGTCGAGAGCAGTCGCGGCTTTCAAGCTCGAAGATCGTGTGGCGGCGTAGCTAGCGGGACACGGGGCGCTGACTCGGCGCTTCTGCGCCGCCCGGCAACCGACCCACGCCCGTCCTCAGTGGCAGGCGGGGCCGCGTTGCGGCATTGCCGGTGGAGGTGCGGACGGGGTGCGCCGAATTCTTTAGCCCCGAATCAAAGGAGCCGATCATGGATATCGTTCGGAAGATGGAGAGGGTCTTGCGGCCGACGGTGGTTGCGCTTGCTGTCGCAGCGCCGTTCGTTGCCTGGAGCAGCGCTGCCTCTGCACAGGACATCGTTCTCGGCCAGACGACCTCGACGACGAGCCCGATCGTGGGTGCGCTGAGCCGCGACTACAACGACGGCATCGCTCTAGCCATGACGCGTGCCAACGCAGCGGGCGGCGTGCACGGGCACCGCGTGCGACTGGTCTCGCTCGACGACGGCTATGACGCAAACAAGACCGTCCCGCTGGTGGAACAACTCGTAGAGAGAGAGAACGCCGTCGCCCTGATCGGCGTGATGGGGTCACCACCGGCGCTGAGGATCGTTGGCGATCACGTTCTCGAGCGCTATCACCTTGCCCTGTTCGGGCCAATGACAGGCCTGCAGTCGGCTCTGTCCGCCCCCAATGTGTTTCCGATCCGCAGCAGCTTCGAAGATGAGGTGCGCGCGATGATGGCGCATTGCGCGAGCCTCAGTCGTCGGAGAGTGCTGTTCCTCTACTACGACGCGGGCGCCGGGCCACAACTCGCGCGGCTGGCTCCGACGATGGCGCGTGATGCGAACGTGACGCTCTCGGCCACCGTGGCCTTTCCGGTGCTCTCCGACCCCGCCCAGCAACGTGAAGCCGTGCGGCATGCGCTCGCGGGCATGGGCGGCCGTCCTGATGCAATCATCCTGTTGGCGATCGGCCGACCGCACAGCGAGGCCGTCAAAGTACTGCGCGAACGATTCGGCAATGGCATGCAGGGCATGCCGATCTACTCGCTCGGTCAGGTTGACCCATTGGCGCTGAGCCGCGACGTGGGTGAAGATCATGCTTGGGGCGTGATGCTATCGCAGGTCATGCCGATGCCCGGGACAGTCGGGCTCGAGATCGTGCGCGAGTTCGAAACCGATCGACGCCGCTTCTCACCCTCGGTAACCGCGAGCTACGCCGTGCTCGAAGGCTACATCTGCGGTCGGGTAACGATGGAGATCTTGCGGCGCGCGAACGCGCTGACTCGCGAGGGCGTGCTGGCGGCTGCGGAGCAGACCGGCCAGATGGACCTCGGGGGCTTCCGCGTGCTCTATAGCCAGCGACAGCGCCGCTCCACGCATCCGATCGAGCTGACGATGATTGATCGCAGCGGGAGCTTGGTGCACTAGAAGCAACTACGCCGCGCGGCCGGCGATATGTCTACTTGCCAGCCCGCGACAGCAGGCTCGAAAGGATCCACAAGGCATATCACGTATTCGATGACGACGCAGGAGAGTCTCCGTGCGGCCGCACGCCGCCGGGGCGCCGAAGGAGCATCCCCCAGCAATCTCTCAGGTACCGAGGGCTGTGGCGTCAAAAACATTCTGGAGAGAGGCGTTGCGAGACGCCCGCCGAAGGGGATGGCGCTATTGCGGCGCCGAAGCTCTCAGGCAAGAGGACAGATGGGGACGAGCCGCCCTTTGTCGGCGTATGACCTTCTTGAAGAGAGAGCCCTCATGACTCACGTCACTATCATCGGCGCCGGTATCACCGGCGTCACGTCCGCTTACGCGTTGCGTAGACTTGGCTTCGAAGTCACTGTCGTCGATCGCCACCTCTATCCGGCGATGGAGACCTCCTTCGCAAACGGCGGCCAACTCTCAGCGAGCAATGCCGAAGTCTGGAACAGCGCCTCCACGGTGTTCAAGGGCCTTAAGTGGCTGCTCCGCAAGGACGCTCCGCTGCTGCTCAACCCGTCGCCGTCGTGGCACAAGTACTCCTGGCTCGCCGAGTTCGTTGGCGCCATCAAGCACTACAACGCCAATACGATCGAGACGACGCGGCTGGCTCTCGAGGCCAGGCGGCATCTTTTTGCGATCGCTGCGCGCGAGGGCATCGCATTCGATCATGAGCGGCGTGGCATCTTGCACATCTACCACGACCGGGCCTCTTTCGCGACCGCAGGCGAGGTCAACGCGCTGCTTAACGCTGGCGGCCTGGAGCGCTTCGCCGTTTCGCCCGCGCAGATCCGCGAGATCGAGCCCACGCTACAAGGCTGCCATCACGGTGGGTACTACACCCCCTCGGATTCGACGGGCGACATCCACAAGTTCACCCGCGGCCTAGCGGAGGCGTGTGCCCGCCGGGACGTACGCTTCGTTCATGGCGTGGACGTGACTCGCGTCGACCGACATGGGGACGGCGTCACGGTCGCCTACACATCGAACGACGGCCAACTGAAGCAGGAAACGCTGCGCAGCAACGCTCTCGTGGTTTGCGCGGGTGTCGGCAGTCGGGCGATTGCGGCGATGGTGGGCGATCGAATCAATGTCTATCCCGTCAAGGGCTATTCGATCACGGTGCATCTCGATGACGAGGAGAGCGTTGCCGGTGCCCCCTGGGTCAGTCTGCTGGACGAGAGCGCCAAGATCGTCACAAGCCGGCTCGGGCACGACCGCTTCCGCGTCGCCGGCACCGCGGAATTCAATGGGCTCAACCGCGACATTCGTGCCGATCGCATCGAACCACTCGTTCGCTGGACGCGTCGCAACTTCCGCGTGGGCACGGCACGCGTGACCCCGTGGGCTGGCCTTCGACCAATGATGCCGGACATGATGCCGCGCGTCTGTCCCGGACGACACCCGCGCGTCTTCTACAACACGGGCCATGGGCACCTGGGCTGGACGCTCTCTGCAGCGACTGCCGAGATTCTCGCGGTACAAGTGGCGACGGTGCTGGCACCCGTTTCTGAGTCTGTTTGAATCGTCGCGGTCACGCCCATCCAGCACCCTTGGCTATCGAATCGATCGCCCCATCATGGGCATACCCGTCGTTTGACGGCGCGGCGATCCTGTTCGACGACGTTGTTGAGATACTTGGACTGGCGAAGCTCAATGTCCACAGCCCGCTGTCAGCGACCAGGCGTCCACGGCGGCCGTGTTGGCACCGCTCTTGTCGATGGTGTAGATGCTCGTCAAGTCGTTGCCCTCGCCGGAGCTCGATGGCGGCGAAGGTGGCATGGAAATGGCATTCAGTTTGAAGACGCCAGATGCGACCGTTCAACGCTTTCGCGTCGCGTTGGCTGCCATCAATTGCGTGGCGTCCACACGCAGTTGTTGAGCAATTGGCGCTGACGCTTTTTTCGAAGTCGCGCACAAGGACGCTCAGCGCTGTGCATTCAACGCATGCTCGACTTCGCCTGCCGCCCAAGCGGCCTAGTGTCGGACGATAGGTTTGACAAAGAGAGAGAACAAGATGCCGGATTGGAAGCTGCATCCCATGGGTTGGACGATGCTTGTCTGAAGAGCGAGCCTCAAGGCGTGACGGCCCGATCCAGGTCGATTGTCCGAACACCAAGCGTGCAGGAGTAGACCGCAGCACGCGCAAATATTGGCTACAGAACTGGTGCTCCACGTCCATTGGATGCCCCACCCACGGGGCTACGGGCTAAAGGAGCGCGCGAACGCGCTCGTCGCGAAGCCAGAGACTGCCCCAAGCGAGCGTAGCGATGACGAGGCTGGCGAGGACGGGAGCTTGCAGGGGCGAGCCAATCCGGACATGCGCCGCGATCGCGCCGCCGAGGAAGCCGGTCACCAGAATGGCGCCCAATACGGCAGTGCGCGGGTAGGCGAACAGGAGCGTCGATACGAGTAGCGTGCCTCCGATGAATCGCCAGGTGATTGGCGTGGTCGGAAAGCCAATTTCGGCTGCAGCATCAATTACGGGCCGAATCGCGAGGAGCTGAGACGCTGCGTCTGCCAGGAGGAGGAGCACTGCGATGGTGCCGAGTGCGAGACCGATACGGCGCTGGGTCGAGGTTGAAGCTGTCATGGAAGGCCTTGGTTTTAGGATGGTTTTGCCGGTTAGTGGAATAGCCGCGATCGCGGCAGGCATTGGACGGACAACCGACTTACGGTGTCCTATGCAGAACGGATCACGACACACACAAATCGTTTCACTCGTATGGGCACGGGTTCGTCCGACGCCGCCACCACATACGCTGAACCGATCGCCAGCCTGCCGGAGGTCGCACGATTCGAAAACACGGTACGGGGCTTGGCCGGGCCAGCTTCGCGATCCCGTCTGGAGTGACTATCGCCAGAGAGACATCGCTGTCCGAGTCCGTACTCTGTGTGGGGCACACCTTATTTTCCCTTCGGAAGAACTTCGATACGGATCTCGCGGCCGTCGATGTAGTACGGAACGTGATAAGCACGCGACGCTCGCCGAGCGCTTGCTGCGTCAGGCCTAGCTCGTGCCGAAGCGAAACCAGAAGAGCTTTCGCTAAAACGGTCGCCGCAACACCTCGAAGACAGATCGAGTCTTGACGGTGAGTCCCGTAGCGCTCGCCTACGAGATCGCCGCTTGCAACTGAGGATGTTGATTCAACGGGTCGAGGCTCCACAGCGGATGGATGAGGATCTCGACTTCGGTCGCAGACTGGCCGGCGTTCAAGCCTTGGATGGTCATCGGAGTCATGTTGAGGGCAGCGAAATACGGAGCCGCCGCTGCTGCACTGATTCCTTGCCAGTACGCGGGCGTGAAATCGATGGGGGCGGCCGGATCAAGCGCCAGTCTCGCCATGTCAAGCCCGAGACGCCAGTCGAGGATGTTGTGGTACGCAAGGTTGCTGTAGTCGCGAAGGCAGTCCGGACAGGAAGTGCGACATAGCCTGGCGTGGGCGTCGTGGCCATGCGCGTCCTGCTGCAAGACGAGCGCATCGTTGAACGTGCTCGGCTGGGGCAGGCCGCAGATCGATTCGAGAAGCGATTGCATCTCCGCAGGCGTCCCAATGTGAGAGCTGTAGCCGGCGCCTCTCTCGAGGCTATCCGACATGAACACCTGCCCCACGACACGCCCAGCGAGCTGGAGCACTCTGAGGCCCACCTTTAGCTCGCGTTCGTGGATGTCCAGTCGAACTGCGGCCACTCTCCTCAGCATGAACCCAAACGAATAGAGCGCGGAGCGTGCGGCAATATTGGCCTCGCCACCGACCAGCATCTCAGCCGAGACGCCGACAGGCCACTGTTGAATACCCAGTAGCATGACGTCGGTCGGTTTTACCGAGGCCAACGCGGATCGAAGGGCGGATCGCCTTCGCAGAGAAGCGCAAGCCGGTCTTCAAGTCGCGTTGAACGGCGACAAGCATCTTACCTATACGCGCCCTTCTTGAACGAGGCGCTTGCGGATCGTCATGATGTTCTCTTCGCCGTCGCGCAAGGCGGCGGGCGTCGTGTGCACGGAGTAGTAGCCCAGGACGAGATCGTGCTCGTGCGGGGCCGCCGAACCGAGCACGAATTCGGTGTCGGACAACGCGACGAATTCGACCGCCTTGTTCGAGGGTTCGAACGCCACGAGGTCGCCGGCCTGCAGCGGGTCCGGAACCGACACGGCGCCGATCGCAACGGCTGCCCAGAGCACGGTATGCCCCGCCGACGGCTCGTAGCGCCAGCGCTCGCCGGCCTTCAGGCGCACGGCCAGGTAGTTGATCGACGAGGGTGCTGCGATGGCGCTCGACGCCTGGCCGTGTCGACCCAGCAAAACACGCGCGGGCCCGTCGCTCTGGACATCCTCGGGTGGCTGGTAGAGGCTCACGGTCGGCCCCAGTTCGAGAGTCGGTGGCAAGGCGACCCAGAGCTGGAAGCCGCGTGTGCGGCCCGGATGGGCCATTCCGCCGCCATGCCACATCCCGCGTCCGGCCTGCATCCACTCGACGCCGCCGGCGGGCAGGATGCCCCTGACATTGTCCGGATCGATGTAGCTGACCTCGCCCTCGGCCATGTAGGTCAGCGTCGCGATCCCCGAGTGGGGATGCAATTCGCCGGTGAAGGCGGGGCCGTCGTGGTCGATCAGGTCGAGGAACACGAACGGCTTGAGGATCTGACCGAAGTCAGACGGGCTCATCAGGCGGGTGACGGGGCCTTGCGAGTGGCCCCGTGTGCGGCGTGCGATCCCGCGTGCCAATCGCGACGTCGGTGAACTGGTCGGTGTCTGGAGCATTTGAATTCCTTTCGCGTTCGAGCGCTTGGCGACGTCGAGGCGGCCGCTTACGAGGCGCTGCCGCGCGCGGCCTTCAAGGCGGCGGTCCACCACAACAGGTCGTCGATCAGAGCCACGGCCGAGGCGTCGACCTGGGCGAGACCGGCCTCGACGTCGCCACCCTGGAAATGCGCCCACAGGGTGGAGGCCGGAATGTGGACCGACGAGCGAACCGGCGCGAGCTGCATCTCGACCGCGATCTCGTGCAGGTGCTGGACACTGCGCACGCCGCCCGTTCCGCCGTAGCCCACGAAGGCAGCTGCCTTGCGATTCCACTCGGGATAGACCCAATCGATCGCGTTCTTCAGCACGGCCGAGATGCTGTGGTTGTATTCCGGCGTGACGAAGACGAAGCCGTCCGATTCGGCGATGGCCGCGGTCCACCGCTTCACGACGTCGTTGTCGTAGGGCGGACGGCCCGGCATGGCGGGCGGTACGGGCTGGTCGAAGAACGGCATCGGGAAGTCTCGCAGGTCGAGCAGTCGCGCGTCGATGCTGCGCTTCTCGAGGTGGCTGAGAATCCATCGTGCAGGCTTCTCGGAGAAGCGACCCTCGCGGGTGCTCCCGACGATGATGGAAATCACGGTCATTGCGTGCTCCTGGGTGATGGTCGACGAAAAAGGGTCACTGAGCCGCAACGGCTTCGATCTGGATGACGAGGCGCATGCTGTCCGGAATGCCGTACTGGATCGCGTAGTCGATTCCCCACTGGCTGCGCTGGATCGTCGCCGCGAAATCGCCGCCGCAGACCTCGCGTTTGAACAGCGGGCTGGCGTAGCAGTTGAAGCGGTCGGCCTTCAGCACCACCGGGTTGCTCTTGCCGGCGATCGTCAGCGTTCCGGAGATCTCGGTGACCTTGTCGCCGTTGAAGCTGAACTTGTCGCTGACGAACTTCGCGGTGGGGAACTGGGCCGCCTTGAGGATTTCGACGCTCTGCAGATGCTTGTCGAACTGCGGCGTGCCGCTGTCGACCGACGTGACGTCGACGACGATCTCCGCCTTGCCCGTCCGGGCCGCGCGATCGAGCGTGACGCTGCCTTCCTTCTTGTCGAAGCGGGCTCGATTGGTCGTGGTTCCCAGGTGATCGATCTCGAACGTCACGAAGGTGTGGGCCGGGTCGATCGTGTAGGTCGTAGCGTGCGCGGCGGACGACAGCGCGAGTGCTGCGGCGACGAGCGGGATGAAGGCGAGTTTCATGGAGAGGCTTCTTGGCTGATGATGAATGAATACTAGGGAGCACCTCATTCGAGAACAAGATGGCAGAATGGGTTTCACTCGTTCAATAATCTACGCAATTCATGGTCGATCTCAACGACGTCGCGCTCTTCGTCAACGTCGTGCGCGCTGGCAGCTTTGCGGCGGCCGGGCGGCGTCTGGGCATCCCGCCGAGCACGGCCAGCCGGCGCCTCCAGCAGCTCGAGCAGAGGCTGGGCGTGCGACTGATGCAGCGATCGACGCGCCGGCTCGCGTTGACGGATACCGGGCGTTCGTTCTTCGCCGAGTGCGCGCAACAGATCGACGCCCTGACGCAGTCGGCAGAGCAATTGGCCGACGACAGCGAGTCGCCTAGCGGCAAGGTACGGGTCGCCGCGCCGGCCGATTTCTTCAACTGGTTTCCGATCGACCTGACGGCCAGATTCCTGGCGGAGCACCCGGGCGTGCGCCTGGAATTCGAATTGAGCGACGCCCGCGCCGACCTGCTGGGCGAAGGCATCGATGTGGCGGTCCGAGCGGGCAGTGTGATCGAGCCGACCCTGATCGCGCGCCAGTTTGGCCGGGGTCGCGCCGCCCTGGTGGCGAGCCCGGCGTATGTGGCGGCGCGCGGCATGCCAGGCTCCGTCCGGGAGCTTTCCGGACATGACTGCATCACGCAGCCGGCCCGCACCGGGGCGCCAGTCGTCTGGCGTCTCGATGGCCCCGACGGGCAGACCGAGCACGCCGTCACGGGCCGGTTCCATGCCAATACGGCGCAGGCGCAGCTCGGCGCCGCGATCGCCGGATTGGGGATCGCACTGTTGCCGGCGTTGATGGTGGCATCCCATCTGAAGGCAGGCGCGTTGCAGGAGGTGCTCCCTGGCCATGGGCTCGACGGCATCGGCGTCTACCTCGTCCACCTGAGCCGGCGCCAGTTGCCGCGCGCGGTGAGAGCCTTCACCGAATTCGTCGTGAAGACGATGCTGGAGCAGGGATTGGTCAACCCGCTGCCGCCGCCGCCGAAGTGAGCCGGCGAGCCGAGCTGCCCGAGTCAGCCGCGGCGCGCCGCCGGATAGTGCCCGAAACGTGTCGGGCAGCTCAACGGGCTTGCAGGTGCAGATCCCAGGATTCCCTGAAATGCGCCAGCAACGCGTCCACCACCACGCGCAACCGGGACACGCGCTGCTCTAAAATCGCCCCGGATATTCAGTCCGCCTTCCTCACGCGGGAGCCCAGCTTCAATAGTCACTCATACAGCTTGCCTTGGGCTGTACGCACCTCGGCAATGTCGATAGTCGCTACGCCGAGTGAACACGTGACGCGGGCGGATGCTTGTCGAACAGACGCGTGAAGAAGTCGATGGCCAGCTGTTCGGACGTTGGCCCGACCTTCCAACCACGGCCGATGCGCTCGACGTCGGAAAATTCAGCCGCGCCGAACCGATACACCTCGTAGCCCTGCAGCCGCAGCTTGCGATCCTCCGCGGCCATGCGCGCGTACAACCCGGGTGAAGCGTCGTTGCCTTCGGCGTAGTGGTGCTTACCGTCGACCTCGATCACGATTCGGGTGCCATGATCGAGCAGGAGCAGCAAGTCCATTCGCTGCCGCACAAGCACCGGATCCGGCCCACGCTGACGCGCCGTCTTCGGGTCGAAATGCAGGTAGACCTGGGGCACCAGCGCGGGAAGATCGGCACCGAGCTTCGGAACGAAGTGGCGGAAGTAAGTTGAGAACAGCGCGTACTCGCCGGGTGATTCAGCGGCCAACACCGATTCGCGAAGGCGACGGTAGAGGGCGTGCCTGGCCGCGGTCTCGTCGGCGATCTTTTCGTTTTCGGACCACCACCGCACAAGGTCGGACCATGGCAAGCCGCCGTCGGACAGGCTGCGGTCGTAGATCATCGCGTCGGACTTGTTGACGATAGCCACGTCGTTGTTGATCGCGTCGGCGAACACGAGATCGGGCTTGGAACTGATTGAGGCGAAGATCAAGTTCTTCGCTGCGCCGCTCACGCCGCCGGCAATGCGGCGGACGGAGTAAATGGGGCGCCGCGACATGTGGCTCGTCGCCGCGAGTTGGAAGCCATCGGCCGACAGCGGCACGTTCAGGGCTCGAGCCAGCGTCTCCTGCTCGGCGCCGTCGCGCGATAGCGGGCTCACCAGTTGTTCGAGCAGCTTGAAGAAGCGTCCCTGGGAACAAGTCAGCGCGCCACACAACTCGAGCACCTGGCCGTTGCTGAAGTCGTCGTTGGTGATGTAGTGGCGCTGGACATCGCTGCGGAGCGTTGCCGTGAACGCGTTGTGGATCGTGCTCGAGGCGTCCCAGTTGGGTGCGAGGATGTCCAGGCCTTGCCAGAGGTCGCTGTCCCCGAAGAGCGCTCCGCAAGAGTCGAGCGCCTTTAGCACGGTGCGACGGGTGAGCTCGCTGACTCGATGCTCCGCGTGCGTTGTCATTTCGCCGACGAGGTCGGCCAAGTCTGGAATGGCGAAGTCCTGGAGGACGGCGCGCGCGAGGTCAAGGAGTTCGGCGCCCGTCTTGGCGGCGATCCGGACGCGGACGTACTTTCGCTTGCTGCTGTGGGCCTCCTCCCTTGTCCCGTCGGGCAGACCCAGCCGCAAACACACGCCCGGGAGGTCCGGGGAGCTGACCTGTGCCCACAGGCCTTCGGCGATCGCGTCGCGAAGGGTCTCCAGCGGCACGGGGCGTCCGTGACTTTGCATCTTGGTGTCCAGTTAGGTCTTTCGCGACTTGGTCGAGCGCGCCGGCGCGGGCGCGCCGGGCGGGGACAGGCGATCCAGAACGCCGCGCAGCGTATCGGCCTCGGTCTTGGCGCGGGCGAGTTCGTCCTCCGCGGTTCGGAGCTGGGCACGGACCGCGCTTTCAGCTCCTACCGCCTGTTCGACTCGAGACTGCATTTCGCGGTTCGTCGCTTCGAGGGCATCAGCGCGGGCGGCCAAACGCGCGCTGGCCTCGGTCGCGGTCTGTGCGTCCGATCGAAGTCTTTCTTCGGCCTGGCTCGCCTGCGTTCTGACGTTCTCGAGCGTCTTCTCGGCCCGGGCGCGCACCTGTCTCTCCTGATCGATCTCCAGCATCGCACGGCGTTCCGCCGACTCTGCGCGGCCAGCAGCAGCCTCGGCCGCTTCCCGAGCCTTGGCCAAATCGGCGCTGAAACCTTCTTGGAGGCGATGTTGCTGAGCCCGGAGGTCGTCGCAGGTGCGCTGGAGTTCAAGCAACCGAGCGGAGGTGGCGGCATGGCCGCGCCGCTCGAGTTCGACCTCTGTCTGGGCCTGCTCGAGGGAAGCCACCGCCGCACTTAGCCTGGCTTGCAGCGCCTCCTGGGCCGCCTGGTGCTCGTCCACACGACGATGGGCCGACGCAAGTTCGTCCTTGGCCGCGACCAACTGCTCGGAGACCTCGTCACGCAGCACTTGCAGCTCGTCGCGCGCGGCGGCGCTGGCCAGTCGCCATATCGCAGCGATGGCGGTGGCTGCCGACTCCTTGACCTCGCTCGGGAGGTCCGGGTGGTCAATCTCGACCCGGGCCTTGCTGCGCAGATCGTCCCAGAACTTCGCCAGCGCATCCGCCGGCGCGCTCATCGAGCCACGACGAACGTATTGGTAGAGCTTATTTGTGGTCGGGGTGATGCCGTGCCGGAAGAACAGCAGCGCGCAAACTTCGCGGTAGAGCTGTTTTGTGTCGCTGAAACGGACTTTCAAAGACTCGACTTCGGTCTGGATCTCGGTTTCGGTGCACATTGATACGTTATATAACGTAATACGTTGAAATACAAACTAAACAAGAAATCTACCCGACATTATTACCATAATGTCGGGTAGTTGCCTTCGTCGAACCGCTCAGGCATCCTTGAGCCCTGGAACCACAAGAAATCAGTGAGGGAGACGCATGGCGCATGTGCCGATCGCAATACCGACAACGCCGGCATTCCAACTCGAGGGCGTCACCTTGCCCAGCGGCTGGATGGTCACCGAGCAGTTGAAGCGCGCGCCGGGTACCTCCGGATCGAATTTTGGCGTCGGCTACAAGGCCGAACGCTCGGTGGGCAATAAGACCGAGCGAGCCTTCATCAAGGCGATGGATTTCATGCGCGCAGCCGGCGCAGCCGATCCGTTCGCAGAACTTTTTCGCCTGACGTCGGAAGCGAACTTCGAGCGCGAGGCCATGGAGATCTGCGAAGGCCGACGCCTTTCGCGCCTGATCAAGCTGCTCTCGTGGGAGTACGTCAACCAGCACCCGACCAAAGACGCGATGCACCAAGTCCTTTGCTTGGTGATGGAGGTGGGCGAAGGCGACATCCGCCGACAGATCACGCGGGTCGGCGCACTTCCAACCAGTGTCGTCCTCCACGTCTTGGAGGACACCGCGCTCGGAATGGCCCAGTTGCATCGACACGGCATCGCTCACCAAGACGTCAAGCCATCCAACGTCATTTCAATGACCGACCTGTCGGTCGTAGCGCAGAACCTCTTCAAGGTCGCCGACCTTGGCCGCATCGTCCGTAAGGACAAAGCTGGCCCCTACGATCGCTTGGCATGGCCCGGGGACAGCCAGTACGCTCCCCCCGAACGCTGGTATGGCTTCATGCCGCCACAATGGACGGATGCTCGGGAAGCCTCCGACGCCTACACGCTTGGAAGCTTGGCCTGTTTCCTATTCTGCGGCGTCACCATGCAATCGTTCTTAATGCGCGATGTGCCCGCCGCGATGCGACCAGGGGCATGGGCCGGCGGGTACAACGACTCACTGATCCAGGTTCTGCGCTCCCTCCAGTTCAACATCATTGCCAACGAGTTCGCACCGGCAGTCCATCCCTCCGTCCGAGACGGCGTTGTCAACATCGTCAAGGACCTGGTCGATCCGGACCCGCTCAAGCGGGGTGACAAGCGCGCCCGTGCCCAAATGGACAGCCCCGGGCTCGATCGCTTTCAGAACAGGCTAAAACAGCTGCGCGTTCATGCCGCCATCGCAGAAAAGGTCAACCGGCCATGAAATCCTCACTGCCGCCGCGACGCCTGATTCCTCGATGGAGGCCCGTCTCGAAGACGTTGGAGACCAGCGAGGTCGAATCGATCATTGACCAGCCCTCCCAGAAGCTCGTCTTCGATCGCGATGTGTTCGACGACTCCGTAGACGCCTGGCGCGACAATCCGACCGCAGGGCATCTCGGTGACGTCATCGCGTTCTCAGCAGATGACGAACTTCGGCCGCGGATCGCCGCGATCGTGGACGACGCCGTTCGCCTTGGACATGCCGTATCCGACACGCAGAAGTCGATCTTCTCTGAGCTTCGAGAAGAGGTGAACGACGACCCAGACGACACTCATCTCGGTGGCAGGCTCGCAGTTCAGGCCCGCGTGGCCCAGCTTCGTAAGGAGCTCCTGGTCGCGCCAGACAACGTGCTGGCATTGCTGGATTTGGCACAACTGCAGCTTGCCGCGGGCAAGCAGGACGCCGCGGAGAGGCTCCTATTTACCGCACTCAACCTTGCGCCGAATGGCCGCATCGTCCTTCGCACGGCCGCTCGCTTCTTCGTGCACCTTGGAAAACTCGATCGCGCACATTCGTTGATAAATCGCCACCCTGCGACGAAGGAAGATCCTTGGTTGATGGCCAGTGAGATCGCACTCGCAGACGCCGCGGGACGCAGCTCCACCCTGCTGAACGCTGGGCGCCGAATGATTCGCGCTTCGAAGAAGTCGTCGCGGCAATTGGCGGAACTTGCGGGCGCAGTCGCGCATCGAGAGCTGATGGAGGGCAGCGCAAGAGAAGCCCGCGGCTATCTTCGGCTAGCGCTTGAGCAACCTACGGACAATGTGGTCGCGCAGGCGATGATTGATGCGCGCCAGATGGGGCTGCGACTCGACGAGCCAGCCATCATGCAGGCGGTCTCGCGGTCGTCAGAAGCCCAGCTTCTACAGGCATGGATGACGGCGGATGAGCCAGCGTCGGAATTGCAAGCGCTGAGATGGCACGCGGAAGAACCGTTTTCCAGTCGTCCGGTGCAATTCCTCACAGCGCTCTACGCGCTCCAGGGAGACTATTCGAAGGCGCTGGAGTGGGTCCAACGGGGCCTGATTGCTGACCCGTCGGACGATGGCCTCATCTCGAACCTGGCTTTCGCCCAAGCTGCGGCTGGCAACGATTCAGCTGCCCAACTGAGCATCAAGCGCGCGCGGTTCGAAGGCCACGACCGGATCGAACCGTACTTCAAGGCCACCGAGGGGCTCATCGCACTGCGTCGTGGCGATTTCGACCTCGCGCGCACGCTCTATCGCGATGCGGAACAGGCCTTCATCAAGGCGAACAATGAGTCGACTGCCGCGCTGTGTGTTGCTCACTACGCGAAGTTTGCTGCGCAATTTAGCGCTCCCAACGCAGTTGCTCTTGCGATAGAAGCGGCCGAGAGGGTCAAGAAGGCGCCGACGATTGACGGCCTGATCCTGCTCGGAAAGCTTGCCCATGAACCCGTGGAGATATCCCTAGAGGAAGATGCGCAGCGACGGCTAAGTCAGTGGGTCTTTGATCCCGAGAGCAACACGCTGACCCAAAAACTCGGTGTCACGGCCAAGGGCGCACCCGCGATCGTGGTTCAGACGTCCAAGCCCCCGACGAACCGAAAGTAGAAGCATGAGCGACCTGGTGCCCATCGAGAACCTCGTCGTTGTGCCTGCGCTTTCGGGTGAACATGGCAGCAATCGGGGTCGCGGGCAGCGGCAGATCACCGCCAACGACGACCGTTCGGCCGTCTTGGCGTGGCTCGCCCTCTACATCGACTCCCCGTCGACGCTTGCTTCCTACCGAAAGGAATCGGAGAGGCTGCTTCTGTGGTGTTTGCTCCAGCGAGGCTGCGCGCTGTCCGATTTGACACACGAGGACTTGCTGGTCTTCGAGCGCTTTCTGGCCGATCCGCAGCCCGCTGCGATGTGGATCATGGCCCCGGGCATGAAGCCAGCACGTTCGTCACCAGCTTGGCGGCCGTTCGCAGGCCCGCTGCGACCCGCCAGTCAACGCCAAGCGATGACGATCATCAACGGCCTGTTCAGCTGGCTCGTCGAGGCGGGTTATCTGGCCGGAAACCCGTTGTCGCTGAGACGGCGCCGGCGCGCCACGGGCAACAGCCGAACCACGAGCCGCTTCCTTCCTGACGCCCACTGGACTGCCGTGCGCGAGGCGATCGAGGCTATGTCGCGCACGACGCGTCGCGAAATCGACATCGCCAACCGAGCTCGATGGGTCTTTTCGCTGTTCTACATCGGCGGCCTGCGAATCACCGAGCTGTGCACCTCCATGATGGGTTCCTTCGAGGTCGTCACTGGCAGCGACGGCAAGGCCCGCTGGTGGCTCACCGTGCATGGCAAGGGTGACAAGATTCGCACCGTGGCCGCCACCGATCAGCTCGTGGACGAGCTCAAGCGCTATCGGGTCAGCCTGGGGCTGCCTCCGCTGCCGCATCCCGGCGACCGCATGCCGGCCGTACTGCCGCTGGTCGGGCCGCCGGAGTTCCTATCTCGGTACGCTGTCTACGACCTCGTTAAGGAAGTGCTGGCCGAGGCTGCCGCGCGAGTGCGCGCACTCGGTCCGCAGCACGAGACAGCCGCTGCTCACCTGGAGCGCGCCTCACCGCATTGGCTGCGCCACACTGCAGGGTCGGATCTGGCCAAGAAAGTCGGCATCGTTGCCACCCGCGACACGCTCGGCCACGCCAACATCTCGACGACCAACATCTACGTCCACGTTGAAGATGAGAAGCGCCACGACGCCATCAACGAGCAGCACGCGATTGCGTGGTCAGCGTAGGGTGTGACGTCCGATGCGGAAATCAAGTTCCAGCCCGACGCGCTGAGAATGGCCATCGCCCGACGAACTGAGCCACCGCCTCGATGAAATTCCTGATCCTGAGCGACCTGCACCTTGAGTTCGGGGTGCCGTACGAGCCACCTGTCGACGCCGAATACGACGCCGTCATCCTGGCCGGTGACATCACCTCCAAAGGCAACATGGTCAGCTGGGCGGCCTCCGTGTTCAATCCGGACGTGCCGATCGTCATCGTGCCTGGCAACCACGAGTACTACGACGGAACCCTGCAGCCGCTCCGTGAGACGTTCCAAGGGGACGCGAGCCGCCACGCCAACGTTCATGTGCTCGATCCTGGGGAGATCGTGTTGGCCGATGGAAGCATCCGCGTCTTGGGATGCACGTTGTGGACGGACTTCATGATCCGTGTAGTCACCCGCGATGGGCCGCAAGTCCATCGTGACTACGCCATCGAGCAAGCGTGGAGGTTCATGAACGACTACAAATGCATCTGGTTCGAACCGCCCGGACTGCCGAGCCGAACGTTTGAGCCCCATGATGCACTCGCTTTGCACCGAGCAGAACGGCAATGGCTGCTGACCAAGCTGCAGGAGCCATTCGCCGGCGCCACCGTCGTTATCACGCACCATGGACCATCAGCACGCTCAGTCGCTGAGCAATGGGCCGACAACTGGCTGACGCCGGCGTTCTCAAGCAACTTGCCCGACAAGTTCTTCGAGGTTCCTGCGCTCTGGATCCATGGCCACACGCACTCGAGCCGCGATTACCTGCGCGGCAACGCGCGCGTGGTCTGCAATCCGCGCGGCTACCCCTCGCGCAGGCGCGGCTTCGAGAACGCGGACTTCGATCCAGGACTGGTCGTCGACGTCCCGTCGGCATGACCTGACGCAAGCCACCACCGAGAGAACGCCAGCAGGTCGGCGTGCTGCGATCCGACGGACGCCAGTTCGGCGCCAACGTTCGGGGAGCCGGTGGGCTGCCGCAGCACCAGCGCGGTATGGATACTGGCCTTCAGGCCTCGCAGGTACGGCAAGAAGTCGTCGACGAAGGCCTCCGGATCCAGTTCGACTAGCGCGGCGGCCTTGGGGCTTCGGGCTGACGCCACCGAGCCGGTGGCCACCACGCGCTCGATCGGAAAGCCGTGGGCGCGCAGGTTCTTCAAGCGTGCGGCCTCGTGGTGGAGTTCCAGCGCCGACACGCAGATGAGCGTGAATCCGGCGTCATGCAGCGCGTGGCAGCCCTCGATCGCGCCGTCGATCGCAGAGACCGTCGACCAAAACTCGGTGTCGAAACAGGCGCGAAACCGCTCCAGTGGCTCGCCGGCCAGACGCTCGACGCCCCAGCGATCCATGGGCCAGTACGCCGAAGGGTCGCGTTCTACCGGATGCCACGCGAACGCGCGCTCCCAGGCCTTGGCGTAGGCGGTGCTGTAGTCCAACAAGACACCGTCGGCGTCTAGCGCGATGACCGGTTTTCTCATGAGGCGAATGGAGCCGTTGAATATCCCGCGTGCATTTTCTCCCGACCTATCGAGATGCACGCTTGGACGCTGCGGCCTTGGCTACGCGGAACTCGGGGAACGCGCGGTCGTTGAGCTTGCGATCGAGCTGGCGCAGGAACGGGACGAACCCCACCTTGAGCGCCCGCAGCCACGCGCGCAGCTCGATCACGTCCAGCCGCCGCTCGCCATTTTCGACGCGACTGACCGTCGCCTGCGTCTCTCCCAGCCGTTGCGCCAAGTCGGCCTGACGCAGGCCAAGGGCTTCGCGGCGATCGCGCAGCGCCGCAAGGAAGATTTTGTTCTGCTGGGTGCGTAGAGACTTGAGCATGCGTACCTTCATCGAACCCTCAACGTTAATCTGCGTCAGCCCATATTCATAAACTGTATCTGACGATATTCGGTCTCGTGGCTGCGGCGAGTATGCGGACTTTGAATAGCATTCTCGTAGCGGAAGAATGGCGAGCTTCAAAACTGCCACGGCGTAGCCTCCCGGCTGGCCGCACCCGACCCGATGTTCGTTTCGATGCCCGAATTCCAGTTCCATGTGCCGGCGCCACTGGGGGCACCAGGCGCCTTCTATGCACGCGCAATGGCGCTGTCGACCCACGCCGCCTGGTTCATCTTGACGATACGAATCCTGGAGCCAGAGCCGTCGTCCGAGACGTTCCTACTGGCATGGGACACCGACGTGTGCAGCGTGCTCAAGACCTCGCAGGGCACGCTCGAGTCGCTGCTGTTTGTCGCACCGCAACGCGTCGGGCGAAAGTACCGGTGGGTCTCTTTGCATGCGCCATGGTTTGTGCTCACCGTAGAGGCGTCGGACGGTGAGGTGTGTTTCAAGCGAACGGCATGCATCGCCTGGGACACCGATCTTGTCGATGCACTTGCATCGCTTGGCGAAACCAGGGCCGTCGCGCTCCTATGTATGACACCGGGCTGGTGTTCACCTACGGGGCAGTGGTCGGCGCGCGAGGTCCGAGAGGTCTGGGCAGCCAGAACGCTCAAGGACCAGCGTGTAGTGATCTTTCGCGACGACCGTGGGGAAGAGTTCGGCGATCGACGCGGGACGAAGCTGCACGAGGGCCTTGTCGATCGGCAACTGATTTACAGGTTTGAGCCATCCGAACCTCGTCGCGGACGCCGATTGGCCCCGCGCCCGAAGAAGTCCACCCACTAAAACAACCTTTGAATGGACGAGAACAATGAATCCTGTGTTTGTGTTCTTCAACGAGAGAGATGCACCGCGCGTCGAGGAGCAGCCCGCTGTCCAGGTGAGGTCCTGGCGCCTCGTCGAGGCTCTCAACGGTGACCAGCACCTGCTCGTGGTGCTTGACCACGGCCCATTGAGAATTACGTCGCCTCTTGCCGGCATCAACAAAGCGACTGCCGAATTGATCACTCAGTCTGGGCGCAGGTACGAACTCAGTGCTCCACCTGAGACTCGGCAGTTGCAGCTAAGCCTGCTGACTGCGAACGCAGCGCGTGCGGGTCTGGGTGACTCCGTCGATATCAGCGACGAACTGTGGCGGTCGATCATCAAGGCTTGACCTCCAGCAGCCGGTCGTCGTTCGCCACGACCGTGCGGCCCGGAACGCCTCTTGGAGGAGATGGAAAGTCGCAACTGACCCCTCAGTTGCGACTTGACCCCCACCACAATGCACAAATTGGGCCCAGTGCCTATCTGTTCGAGGACGTGACCGCGTGACAACGCCTCAGGAACGCATGCGCTCGATCGGCTGGGGCGCTGAGCTACTCGAAAGCTTCCAGCGCGACCGTACGATCCCAGAAGATCTGCGAGTCGAGGCCCGGCGCGTGGCCGAGACCTATCCCAGCACGGGCGCGTTGATCGAACTGTTGGCCGGATCGGCGCGCGAATTTCCTGCCTCCGCCGGCCGGAGCATTGGGGATGCGCGGGCGTTGTTCGAAAGAGTGCGATCGGTGGGCGGCGGATCTGCTGACACCCGCCGGAACATCCTGTACACCATGAGGCATTTTCCGTTGGCTGGGTGGGCGCAAGATGCCGAATTCGCTGCTCGACTTGGTCGACTGGACGACTGGCTCGCGCCCCAGCGCCCTTAAGATCCCGGCGCTACGGAAGTCCCGCTCGGCATCTCGCCGGGCTGGTCGGGATAATGGAGCCATGTCGAAGAATTCTGGAGCCGCAAACGAGCCAGGTGCCATTCCTCGGAAAGCGGCTGCTGGGGCCGACCTCACGCTCCCCGCGGACGCGCGGAAGGCCGGCACGTTCAACTGGACTGTCACAACCCGCAATCCGCTGCATAAGATTTGCCGCGCCCTGACCGAAATGTCCTCGGTCGAGTATTCGCAAGCCGTCGCTCAGGGGGTGCCTGCCGCGCTCCTGATCCCCCTGGCCGAAAGCACCGGTAGTAGCCTGCGAGGATTGGTGACAATGCTGGGCATGTCTCGGACGACGGTCTACCGGCAGATCGACAAGGGCGAGAACACCCCGTTGGCGCACTTCGAAGGGGACGCCGCCGCGGACTTCGCGCGGTTGCTAGGTGAAGCGCAAGTGCTCGCTGGGCAAGGCAAACAGGCGCTCGCCGCCGCCGGCCAGACCCTCGGACACTGGCTGCTATCGCCCAACGACGGCCTGGGCGGCCAGCCACCGGCGACGGTCATGAGCGTCGGCATGGGCCGAGCGCACGTGTACCTACTGCGAAAACGCCTATCCGCGCAGGCTCCGGACTGACGCGAGTTTTGCAGCGATTCGATCGCAGCGAAGTCCGCGCTTGCCGGCCCAAAATGTAGGTTTAGCACGTCTCACATTTCGTCGCGCATTTCGAGGCCTCTCTAAGTCATTGATTCTTCGTCGAAGAATGTAGGTTTAGCACGCCTCGAACGGAAATGCGAAATTCGAGCCTAGTGGCCCCATTTGGTACCACGCGTGGCCCCAAATGGGACACTCCGTCAGATTTCAGGGTGTATTTAAGCACTGCGGATTGCGTTCCGGGAACCCTCGCGAAGACGCCATCCGGCGCGATGACGTCACACACCCAGCCCTCGGCTGCCCGGCTTCCGGCACAGAGCTCAAGAGCCGACGCCCAGGCGAGCTGGAATACGCCGCACCGGCGCCGTTCGTCATGCGTGAGGTGATCTCAGCGACGTTTGTCTGCAACCCTGTGCGCGCCCCGAAGCCCAAAGATCGCGATCTCGGGTGCTGTGCGGTTGGCCGCGAAGACGGCCTCAGCGGCCTGTACGCCCTTGCCGACGTCGACCGGCACGCCTGCGGGAGGAATGCGCAGGAACGACATGGTGCTTCCTTTCTGATGGAGGGCAGAGCTCCGCTTGTGACTCACTGTTCATATGAACAGTTTCCACCGATTTCGGCATGCCGGGGAATGGGTCTGAATTCGCCCGGCTGAGCCATTGCGGCGCCGGTCGAGGGCTCACAGAGGGCACAAGGCCTCAGGCTATAGCGTGTGGTGCTATTGGCTGCGACATGAGGAAATTCCGCCTCGTCGCCCCATGAAAATCATTCGTTCGTCCATAGCAAAAGGCATTCGCACGGCGCGACTGTCACGGAACTTGTCGCAAGAAGATTTCGTGGCAGTGAGCGGCCGAACGTACGTGAGCGAGATCGAACGGGGCACGAAGACGCCAACCATCACGAAGATCGACCAGCTCGCGTCCGTGATGCGGTTGCACCCGCTGACGGTGTTGACGCTGGGCTATTGCAAGACACCGACCCAGAAGGAAGCTGCTGCTGTGATGGCGAAGGTCTCGTCGGAGATCCATGAGGTACTGGCAGCGCTTGCAGAGCGTGAGCGCCAGTTGCTTGAGGCCGCTGAAGCGAGCAAGCTGTGATCCAAACTTCGCGTTTGCGCGTCGCAGTGAATGTGGTCAACCTGCGTCATGCCCGAGATCTCACGCAAGCCAAGCTTGCATCCATATCTGGGTTGGATCGGTCATATGTCGGCTCCATCGAGCAGGCTCGGCGCAACGTGTCGATCGACAACATCGACCGCTTGGCCCAAGCGCTGGGCGTCGACGTCAGGGAACTGTTCGCGACGATTCCAGAACGCGTCAATGCGACGCCAGATGGGGACGCACAAGAACCTTCACCGTCAACTAGATGGTCTTGCGATGCCGAAAACAGTTGAGCACTTGAAGCGCCAGGCGGTTGCTGCACGCAAGCTTGCACTCGAAAAGGAAGCGGCGCTGGTCAAGGTCCGTGCCATCTGTGAGAAGTACCAGTTCGTTGCGGAAGACGTCTATCGGACAGGTCAGTGGCCGGGCGATGAACCCGTCGATGAATCCGTTGATGAAGTGATCGAGGAACTGCCGCAGAATGTTGTGCGGTTCACTGCAGGGGAGACCTACCGCAACGCAAACGGTGACGTCTGGACGGGACGCGGGAGGCGCCCCAAGTGGCTGGTGGAAGCCCTTGAACAGGGTGCTTCTGTTGAAGACTTCAAGGTTCGCTAAGACATTGATTTTCAATAGGAATTCGGCCTAACGTGTAGGTTCGGCACGAAAACCGAGATCACCCCCATAAGGCGGATGTATTGTCAGAGCGGCTCAAGCGCGTCGCGCCGGCAATCGACGTCAAGGTGCACCTGTTCATGATCGGTGACCAGGAGTCCGGGACACGGAGCGATTCGATCGTCCGGGAACTCGCTCAGGCCGACCTCATCATTGATGCGTCAGGCAGCCATGAGGCCTTCAATTGCGCCGCTGGCACTGCCAAACTCAACGAGAAGGCGATGTTCTGGGCGCAGGTGTTTGCCGGCGGCTTCGGAGGATTGATTGCCCGCAGCCGCCCGAAATTGGATCCGAACCCGTTCGACGCCCGAGAGATGATCGCCCAGTGGTGCGCAAATCCGGAATTCCCGGACCCACCGAAGGCGGCCAAGGACTACGCGGCCCAAACCGCCGACGGCGTGCCAATGGTGGCGGACGACGCCGATGTCTCCGTCATAGCGAGCAATCTGACGCGAATGATCATCGATACAGCCATTGGTGCAGATCCGTCGGAATTCGCTTACTCCGCCTACATGATCGGCCTGCGCAAAGAGTGGATCTTCAAAGAGCCCTTCGACACCTGGCCCATCAACCTCGGCCCCGAGCTGACTGCGGCCGCGGCCTCCGCGAACCCAGGAGAGATGGCTACGGCGATGACCATGCTCATCGACGTGTTGAAGGAACCGGCTGCCGATGATTGAAATCCACCTCGCCCCAGAGTGTGCGTCGCGTCTGGTGCGGGAGTTGCGTCGCGCCGGACCGGACGAGATCGGTGGCGTCTTGGCAACCGAGCGCGTTGGCGAGAAGGTTTTCCGGATTGTCGACCTCTCGGTGCAGCGCAAGGGCGGTAGCTACGCCGCCTTCTCGCGCGATGCCCGGCTCCACAAGCGGTTCATGCGCCGCTTCCTGGATTTGACGGGCCACCAGTACGAGCGCTTCAACTATCTCGGCGAGTGGCATTCCCATCCGAGTTTTCCTGCGCAGCCAAGCCCCAGGGACGTGCGGATGATGTACGAACTGCTGGCCGCCCCGGACCAGCCCGCCACCTTCCTCGTGTTGTTGGTCGTCAAGCGCACTTCCAGCGGCAAGCTCGAAGGGTCTGCACACGCGTTCATTCGTGGCATGCAACCGTTGCGTCTCCAACTGGTGATCGACGGACAGGACGGATTGATTTCTGAGGTGGCGTTGTCGCCACGGCTATCTCTACGCAAGACGCTGTCGATGCGCGCCGAGGGCGAGCGACCGCGTCCGTCGCGCCGCTAGTTCGGTGCCGCAACTTTGGAAGGAAAAGACGATGCTTGAACGATTTGAGGGGGACAACGGTCGCCGACTGCGTGTGGAGGCGCTTATCAGCCAGAAGTTGGTCGGCGGCAATCGCGAGCTGGCGGAACGTTTGGCCGAGACGGCACCGGTATTTGCCGTGTCCAAAGGCCAGGTGCTGATCGAGCAAGGAGCTTCCGACAACGACGTGTACCTGATCTTCGCCGGCGCCTTCGACGTGACCGTCAACGGTCGGCTCGTCGGTCGGCGCGGACCGACCGATCACGTCGGGGAGATGGCCGCCATCGAGATGTCTCAGCGGCGTGCAGCCTCGATCGTGGCGACCGAACCAGCCGTCGTCGCGCGCTTGCCAGAGGCGGAGCTCTCCGCGATTGGTAGGTTGTACCCCGAGGTCTATCTCTGCATCGCGAGAGAACTGTCCCGTCGTCTTCATCAGCGCAACGCGCATGTCGGCGCTCCACGGGATCGGATCCGGCTGTTTGTGATCTCGTCGGCCGAGTCGCTCGGCGTGGCACGCGCGTTGGAGAACGCCTTCGCCTACGACAACTTCGTCACCACCGTTTGGACGAGCGGCGTCTTCCGCGTGGCGAGCTACCCGCTGCAGAGCCTGCTCGATGCCGTTGACGCGTCGGACTTCGCAGTGGCGATCGCGCATGCTGACGACACCGCGTCGATCCGCGGGCAGGATTGGCCCGTGCCGCGCGACAACGTCGTGTTCGAGCTCGGGCTGTTTATGGGCCGGCTTGGTAAGGATCGAGCAGTGCTGATGGAGTCACGTGACCACGGCGTTAAGCTCCCCAGCGATCTCACTGGCATCACGACCATCCCGTACCGCTACCAACCTGGCGGTGACGTTGCAGCCCTGATGGCGCCGGCATGCAACCAGCTGAGAGATCACATCCTTCGCTTCGGCCCCAATCTCTAGGAGCGACGAGTGCCGCTTTCCAACGACCTGCAGCAGTGGGTCCAAGACACGTTTCGAGGCGACTGGGAAGTCCAGCAGACGACAGGCATTCCTGAAGCCACCGGTCTTCGCCTGAATTCAAACCATGTGAAGGATCTTCAAGACGCGACCGTGCTGTACGCCGATTTGAACGGTTCCACCGAAATGGTTTTGGGCCACCTGTGGCAGTTCAGCGCCCATATTTACAAGTGCTTCCTCAGGTGCGCGGCAGATATTATTCGTGATTGCGGCGGGACAATCACTGCTTATGACGGTGACCGAGTTATGGCTGTTTTCACTGGCCCTAACAAGGACGTAGACGCCGCGCTGTGTGGGTTAAAAATAAATTGGGCTGTGGCAAATATCATTCGGCCGGCCATTCCGCTGAAATGGAAAACGGACTTCGTACTGAACCACGTCGTTGGGATCGACACAAGCCAGCTCCGTGCTGCCCGCGTCGGGGTGCATGGCCTCAACGACCTGGTCTGGATCGGCCGCGCTGCCAATTACGCGGCCAAGCTCACGAGTTGGAGGGGCAAGCCCACAAGAATCACGGTAGACGTCTTCAACAAGCTCCCGGCCAACGCACGCTCCTACAATGGGCAGGACATGTGGGTTCCTGAGCATTGGGCCGAGCGAAACATTTGGACGTATTCGTCGGTCTGGGCTTGGGTGCTCTGATTGAAATCGCCCGCCAGCCTAAATCCCATGCCCAAAGAGCCCGCAGCCAACTCAGGAGATTTCAAAAATAAATCGCCGCTAGAAACGTCGCGGAGTGATTTCAATTGGGTAATTGCTTCGAGAAATCAGGTACACCATATTATCAGCCGACTCCTGGACCTCGACGTGCAGGGGTTGGCGAAGTCGATCTCCACGGGCATGCCCATCGAATTCGCCGTGGCACTGTTCGACGAACTCTCGATGTCTCGACGCGAAGCCAACGACATGCTCGGGCTGAAGGACAGCAGCTTCAGCCGCAAAGCGTCGGCTTCCACGCCGCTGAATCCCGAGGAAGCTGAGCGCGTGCTTGATCTGGCCCGATTACTGGCCATCACCCAAGCGCACGCTCCCAGTACGGCAGACGGTCGCCAGCGAGCCAGCCGCCACCTCAAACTCTGGCTCTACGGCGCCCACCCGAAACTCAACATGGGAGCACCTCGGGCGCAGATGGTGTTTGGCTTCGGACGCGCTCAGGCGGTAGCTCTCCTACAGCACGACTTTGCGCAGGGCCGCGCCAAAGTGATCTAGCCCTGCGCGCGCTTTTCTGGGGCTTGCTCACCCGAAACGCGCACTTTTCGTTTTGCCCGGGTTTCCTGAGCAGCGCTAAGTCGTTGATTTGATTAGAACGGCTCATCCCAAAAGAACGAAAACGCGAAATACCGAAACTCCGGCGTTTCCGTTCCAAATGGAACGCTTTCTGTTCCATTTGGAACAGGCAGGCTAGTTGGTTGCGGACTCTGCATCGCGTTTCGACCGCCGGATGAGGTGGTCCGCATAGGACTTGGTGCGGAAGGTCAGCGTACCGCGGAAGTTCACGTTTCCATAGTTGCCAGGCCCGATGTGCCGAAGCGTCTCCTCTTCGATGACCTGGCCGTGCGCGCGCAGGTCGTTGACGCCGTCGTCCAAACGCATCGTGTTGAACGCCAAGATGATGTTGGTCAGGAGCGTATGAGCAGACGCGATCGCATCGAGGCCTTCCTTCGTACGCCCACGTGAGTGATGGATGCGTCCCGGCGTGATGGCGCGTTGCAGCGTGTGCACCGATTCGCCTCGGTTGAGCATGGTATGGATCTCTCGCCGGAAGGCTGGATTCGTGAAGTAGTCGCACAGGAATAGAGACCTCAGCAGTTTGCCGAGGTAGTCCAGCGCCCGGTGGACGGGATCGCCGGCAGCAGCCGATCCCATGCGCGAAATGATCCAGTCCGAGGTCACGCGGCCGCTGCAGATCGACGCCATCAGCCGAAGGATGTCGTCCCACGACTTCAGGATCGACTGTTCACTGACCTCGTATTCGACGACAGCCTCCACCGCGTCAGGGATATCCAGACTGTCTTCCATGCTGGTTGGCACGAACAGCTTGCGGTGCGGCAAGTGCGCGAGTTGAGGGCACAGCTCAATCTGGAGAAGCTTGGCAACCGACATCCCCACATGGGTGAAGCCGTGCGTGTCTACCGCCAGCTTCATCACCTTGGGCCAATCGCTTCGCAGGGACATGTTGTAGCTGTTTGCCCCGTGGACTGCTGCGCCGGCCTGCCAGGTGTTCTGGAGGATGTGTTGATGCCAGATGACCGGATAGGAGTTCAGCACCGTGGTGTAGATGCCGGTGCCCATGACCTTCCGACGCGGATTCACGCGGGCCAGATACAGGTGCAGAGTCGCGTCGAGGGCCATCATGTCAGCTGACGCTCCCGTCCCGTCGCCCCAACTTTTGACGATGCCGAAGCTCTGCTGAAGTTCGATGACGCGGCCATTGGCCGTGTGCAGGCGACTCGTATGCTCAAACAGCTTGAGCGCCACCTTGATATCGTCCACGCTGACGTCCGGCAACATCGCAGCGACTTCGGTGACGTCCAACAGCATGCCGTGCACCATCAGGGCGCCGTAAAGGCGGACAAGCTCGTTTTCGTCTTTAGCACGGCGACCCAGAATGATCCGGCTGTAGCCGGTCAGCTTGTCGATCGTCAGGAGGATGTCCGAGATCTCTACGCGCCCTCGCAGTGCATTCATCATGCGATCGGTTTCGCGTTGCTTGGGGTGGATGTCCTGGGGGCTGATCTCGGGCAACCTGATGCCTCCGCCCGCGTCAATCTCCAGCAGACCGTCCTCGAGGCCCTTGGCCACGGATTTCATGCCGTCCTTGAGCTGCGTGACCAAGCCAGCAAGGAACGTCTTGCCGTCGCGAGGAAGTGAGTAGGTATCGCAGAGCTTGTCCTTGGACTCGGCCCATTCGGTATCGGACAGCAGCATGTCCTTGCGATTGCGGTAGTCGTCGCTGTGATTGATCCAGATTTTTGAGCCCTGCAGAGCCTTGTGAATGGTCTCCATGACGCAGGCCTCGAACGCCTTGCGGGCTCGCTGGCGATCCGGGTCGTTGACGAGATCCAGCCAAGAAGTCGGCACCGCCGAGGTATCAAACGCTTCCGGCAGCGCTTTATCGCCCGAATCCCTCAGCGCCCTCCAGGCATCCAGCAGCTTCTTCTCCTTCGATCCCGTCTTGCCGTCGAGGTCAAGGCATGACATCGCCTCCAAGACGCCGCGCACGCGCACGTTGTCGTCGGTCAGCGCCTCACGAATCTTGGCTGATTCGTTTTCGTCTTCATCCTCTTCGACGGTTGCCCGCAAGAAATCCAGGAGGCTCTCGTGCCGTTGCGCGAGGGGCTTCGACTTGTCCTCCCCAATCGCCACCGCAGCACGGATCTGTGCTCTCAAGAAGGGCGCGTCCTGACCGGCCTGCGTCGCGACCTTGTCCGCCGCCTCTCGCTTGAGCTTGCCGCGTTGCTTGTTGGAGCGCAGCACGGTCTCGTTCGAGAGCGCCCTGAGCGTGTGCACCAGGAAGCACACCAACTGAATTTTTTGCGAATCCTCGATTCGCTTCTTCGTCTGTGACGGCGCGCGGTGCTGGATGACCTGGGCATTTGCCTTGACTCGCGCGTGAGAAATCTCGGGCAGATGCCATGCGTGGACGCCCAATGACTTGAGGTAGACGACGCGCGAAGACGCCTCTGTCATGTTTGCCGGGCCTGGCTTTCCCGGGCGGATGCGAAGCCAATTCAGGATGTTGAGGTTGGTTTGAAGGCTTGGCTTGTACATGTCGGCCAAGATGTCAGTCATGACCGGTTTGGGAATCACATGAAGCCAAGGCCGCCCTTCGTCGGGCATACGATGGAGTCTGTCTTGGAATCGGCTGCCGCCACGCGGGCTTCTTGACGCCAAGTCACGAGCGAGGATGGCGCGCCTGCCTGCGATCAATCAACGGCAAAATCGCGTTCAGAGCGTACTTGGCGTTGATCCTTGAAGCAGCGCGACCGCCTGCGCGCGGGCCCAAGGACCGAATTCACCGGAGGGCATCGGGCGGCTGATCGTGTAGCCCTGTGCCATGTCGCAGCCCCAGTCGGCCAGGGTGTCGAAGGTCTGCTGGTCTTCGACGCCTTCTGCGATGACCTTGAGGTTCAGGTTGTGCGCGAGCTCAATGGTCGAGCGCACGATGATGGCGGCGTCCTTGCTGGCGCTCATGCCGGTCACGAAGGACTGGTCTATCTTGATCGTGTCCACGGGCAGGCGGCGTAGATACGACAGCGATGAATACCCTGTGCCGTAGTCGTCGATGGTCAATGAAACGTCCAGGCGCTTGAGGCTCTTGAGGGTCTCGAGGGCGGCGGCCGGATCTTCCATCAGCGCGCTTTCGGTGAGCTCGAACTCAACCGAGCCCGGTGCCGCCCCCCAGGTGGCCAGTTCGTCGCCGATGCGGTCGATCAGCCGCGGGTCGCGCAGGTCGTGTGCCGACAGGTTGACGGACAGCGGATGGGCGATTCCCTGCTCGCGCCACGCGTATCCCTGGCGCAGGGCGGCATCCAGTACCCAATGCGTGAGTGGGGTGATCAGACCTGAACTCTCCGCAAGTCCGATGAACTCACCGGGATTGAGCATTCCCAGGGCAGGATGGCTCCAGCGCACCAGTGCTTCGGCGCCGCACAATCCGCGTGACCTCATGCGCATCTTGGGTTGGCAGAACAGGCGCAATTCGCCGCCGTCGATGGCGCGTCGCAGATCGGCCATGAGCTCGATGTGGCGGCCACGCTCGCGGTCCAGGCCGTCGCGGAAGAAGGCCAGCGGCGCACCGCTGCGCCGTGCGTGGCCGAGAGCGATGCCGGCTCGTCGCATCAGCAGGTCGGGCTCGGAGCCATGCCCCGGGAAGAGGCTGGCGCCGATAGTGGAGCGTGCGTCCAGCAGCAGGCCCGAGATCTCGGCCGGCACGACCAGGGCCTCGACGATGCGCTGCGAGAGCTGGCGCGCATGGTCGGCGCCGGCGCCCGGCAGGGCCAGCGCGAACTCCGCCTCCGAAATATGCGCCAGCAGGCCCTTCGGCCCCGCCAGCTCGCGCAGACGGGTCGCGACGGCGAGCACGAGCTTGTCCGCGTCTTCGTCGCCCAGTGCCTCCTCGATCTCGCGATAGCGGTCCACCTCGATGCGCAGCAGCGCCAGCGGCAACTGGCGCTCGCGCGCGTCGGCGATCGCTTCGGCCAGCAGGGTGCGCAGGTGGACGCGATTGGGCAGGTCCGTCACCGGATCGAACCAGGTCATCCGCCGAACCTTGGCCTCGGCTTCGTCATGGCGTGCCCGGGCGCGCAGGATGCCCAGGCCGAACGACAGGTCCTCGGCCGCCTCCATCAGCGGGGCGCGCTCGCGTTCGCAGAAGGCGTGCGGCTCGGGTGCGAGGATGGTCAGGGCGCCGAACACGCGGCCTTCGACGTTCAAGGGCAGGGCCATGATGGCGCCGAACCCGCGACGGCGGTGGTACTTGCGCCAGTAGTCGGACATCTCGCTTTGGTCGAAGTCGTTCACGATGCAGGGTTGGCCGCTGCGGATGGCGGTGGCGGTCGCGCTGCGACCGTGCTCCGTGTCGGCCCAGGTCAGGCCGAACAGATCCGCTGAGGCCAGCGCAAGCCCGAGCTCAGCCAGGATGGTGAGCGTGTGCGCCGGGTCGTCCTCTGCGTGGACCACGAGGGCGGCCGGGTAGCCGGCCTCCTCGACCACCACGCGGACAATTTCCTGCAGCAGAGCTTGCTCGCCGTGCTCGACCCTCAGCAATGCCCGGTTGCTTCCACCGAGGGTGCGCAGCGCCCGGCTCAGGCGCTCCAGCTCTTCTTGCTTGGAACGGCGTTCGGTCATGACGGATTCCCGACCGGGAGAAGCGGCCGCCCCCAGTATAAGCAGAGGCGTTGGCCTGTCCATCGTGCAGCGTGTTGAGCATCGTCACATGATGGGCGCGTTCGGGTTGAGGTAAGTCCGCGTCAGGGTGCATCGTTCGTCATTACCGCCGGAACGATGCACCTCGCATTCCGGAACCGCGCAGCCAAAAGTCCCTTAGTGCCGCAAAAGTCCTGCGATCTCCTGCGGAGGGCGTCGGCCTTCAGAAGTGCGGCGAACCATCGACGGACGTCGCGGGCCCAGCGCAGAAAACTGCGCATAATGTTCGTTATGTAAACTAAACGATCTACTTCGACCCATCGGCATGTTTTCAGGTACGACTGTCGCATCCCATCATTGATGTCCGGAAACCGCCATCAGCGTCCTGCCCTGGCTGCAGCGCGTCGGCGCTTTTGCCCGACTGCACCTGCACATCTTGCTTGGTGCCGCACCAACTCGAAATCGACACGCACATCGTGTGCGAATTCGTGCTGCGCGTCAAACGCATCCGCCATTGATGTCCAAACGACGCACGCATCGGGCCTACAGAGAGTGCGCTGAAGAACTGCCGCTCGACCGCAAGCAACGCCCTCGGCCCTCGAGCCTCGAGTCGGCGTGCCGTCGCACGACTAGCGCAAGCGACACCCAACAGCGCACTGCCGCGGCCATCACTCGGCCTCGCAAGATTCCGTTCACCGTGCTCTCGATCGACGAGTTCCACCTGATCGCGCCCAACAACGAAGACACGATCACGACTCAGGTTCTGCGCGAGATCGCACGTATCGGCCGTCACTATCGCCTCGGCTTGATTCTCACGACGCAGAGTCCCTCCGACGTCAATCGGTCTGTGCTCAAGCGCTTGCTCACGCGCTTCCTGCACGCGATCGAACCTGATCAGCTCGATGCGCTTCGCGGCGTCTTCTCCGATGCCTCGGACACGCTCGTGAAATCCCTGCCCAAGCTGCCGCAAGGTGTGTGCATTGTCACCGGCGCCGCCGAGACAATCCGCCACGCGACTGTGGTCAAAGTTCGCAAACGTCACACCACACACGGCGGCAAGACGCCGGACGTCTTCGCCGATCTCGCTGAAAGGGGCTGGAAGGGCAAGCGCGCCGACTATGAAGCCGGAGACCTCTCGTGACTGAGCCGGCCACCCTCCCCACGTCTCCGACCGGGGTCACCGCCGACAAACGTGAACTCGCCATCGTGAAGATGCTGCGCGAGACGGCCAGCACGGACGGTCTATCCGTACGCGAGATCTACGCTGGCGTGACTGAAGCGCTGTCTGACACGGTCGCGTCACGCGCAACGTGAACATGATCGTCGAGGCGCTCGACGTGGTTCAGTTCTCGCTTGATCGCGAGCACAACTTCTTGTCGAAGAAGATCCTGACCAAGCTGATCCCGTCCCTTATCTACGAGGCCCACGAACTGTGCAAGGCGATTGGCAAGAAGCTCGAGATGGAGCTTCGCTCGATGGTCGTGGCACGTCTCCAGGACCTCCGCAAGTCAAAGCTCAAGGTGTCGGACGTCGAGTTCGCGCCGGTCGACACCATGAGCTATGTCCGAAAGCACGCCTCGCAGTGGCAGCGTGTGCAGACCATGGCCGCCCCAGATTCGACGCCAGGGATCGACACGGAGTTGAACCCACCCTTCAGCCCTAGGCCGCCCGACCTTCAACAATAGTCAGAAACTTCAGGGAGCAAGAATATGACAGGCTTTTATCCGCGTCTGCGTGACGCCCGCAAGGACGATGACGATCTGCAGATCTGCATCGAGAACGTGGTCAACAAGCTCGAGGACACCCAGACCTCTGAAGACAGGCCCGGGATGCTGCTGGGCAAGATCCAGTCGGGCAAGACACGCGGCTTCCTGGGCGTGATCGCGAAGGCCTTCGACCGCGATTTCAACATCGCGTTGGTGTTCACCAAGGGGACCAAGACCCTTGCAACGCAGACCGTTCGTCGCATCAGCCGCGATTTCGATGAATTCATCGAGAACGAAGAGGTGCAAGTCTTCGACATCATGCACATGCCCGAGCGCCTTATCGCTGTCTTCGACCGTCTGGGTCGCATCAACGATCTCGAATCCGCGCTGCGTGAGGCCTTCGAGGAGGGTGGCCACGAGGCTGGCGTCGTCTTCCTGCAAAACGACGCCGCCCGCGGAATTATCCCGTGCGCCCCCAACAAGGTGGCCATGAGCAACGTCGTGACTGTGCGGCCCGCGGGCTTCTACCTTCCCACCGACTTCGACACGGTGGGCACCAAGGCCACCGCAAAGGCGCTACTGACCCTTGACGAGGCGTTGCTTGGCAAGAGCAAGCTGGCGGACCGATTGATCTCGATCTCGCTCGACCAGGCGATCGAATATCTCAGGCTGACGAAGAGCGCCATCAAACTCCCGAAGGACGACAGCTTCTATTGGGACGCGATGGAGGGCCTGCTGCGCTATTACTCCCAGATGTCAGATTCCAAGGAAGTGCAACTGCTGGTCGAAACGGGCCGCAAGCTGGGAAAGCTGCAGTCCGGTGGGAAGTCCGGCCAGTCGATCATCGGCGGCACGACGATTCGGGGCCTGCTGAACGCGTCAGGTCGCAGCGAGCCGGCCCTGGTGATGCTGCGCCAAGACGGCGAACAGCGCAGGCTCGGCTGGGCGGGCAAGCAAGATTTCTGGTGGCCCGTGCTGACGGCACCGACGACCGGCGCGCCGTGCGTGTTTTCCAATCCTTGACCGACCGGACGTCGGCGCCGCTCGGCAACGCGTTGCGTATGCAACTCGCATCAGATGGTCGGCTGCTCGCCGACGCCATTGCCGGATGCGAGCGACGTGCCCACGTACTGATTTCCGGACGACCCAGCGACTGGGAGGCCCAACGCGATCTCGCGCTGTTCTGCGAGACCTTGCCCGTCCCAGATGACGTGCTCGACCCGCGAGCGACTGAGCCGAGTCGGATTGTCGTCAATGTGCTTCGGGGCACATGGCCGAAGCAGGTCGCGCCGCGCGAAGCGCCGCTCGTCGTGACAATGCTGCCACTCGACGACGGCCGCATCGCTCGGTTCGCGCGCGCCAATGGAATCGCTTCTGTCGAGACGTTCCTGGAAGCCTTGGAGCGCAACGGCCTGATGCGGTTCGCGCGGCGGCCCTTGGATTTGCAGTGGCTGGTTGATCACTGGCAAGCCAATCAGGCCTTCGGGTCGCTGCGAGAAATGCTCAAGCTGAGCGTCAACAAGCGACTGACTGAGACGAACACACAACTGGCGCGCATCGACGCGCTCACGTTGGATGCTTGCAATGAAGCCGCTGATCGCATCGGCGCCGCCATCGTGCTGCAGGAGGTCGATGCAATCGTCGTCCCGGACTCGGGTCTGGATCGTTTGGAAGTCGTCGAGGCAATTGACCTGGCGCAGTTGCTGCCAGACTGGACTTCCGCCGATCGAGTCAAGCTGATCAGTCGTGCCGCGTTTCCGCCCTCCCGCGCTGGATTTGTTCGGCTTCACAACGACAACGAGGGGATCGTTCGGAGCTATCTAGCAGCTCGTTGGTTCCTGCGCCTTCTTAGCGCCAATTGCCCACGCGCCCGAATTCACGAGTTGCTGTTCGCCGAAAGCTACGGGGTTGCCGTTGTGATCCCGTCCATGGTGAAAACGGTCGCCTGGCTGGCCATCTCAGAAAGCTGGGTGGCGGAAGAGGCTCTGCGACGTGATCCCATCTCTTTGCTGGAGTTTGGAGATCCGGCGTCGCTCCCCCTCGACGTCCGGGTGCGCGCACTTCGTGCGGCTATCGACGCGCCCGAGGATCAGCGATTTGCGCGGATCACGAACTTTTCGTCGCTGCGTCGGCTGACGTGGGCGCCGCTCAGATGGCTGTTGTCCTGGTGGATGTGTCGTCGAAGTATGTGAAGCCCGCGTAAGGCGGAAGGGTGCGAACTCACTGCACTGCCTAGCCCTGCCTGCAGTCGTTCTGGCCGTTCCAGGATCTGGCGTGTGCCCGATCATCTTGCTGACCCGAAGACACGCGTGCGTCCTCGGCCGCGCCGTGCGGCGGACGGGTGGCGGTAGCGGTATGGCATGACACCCCGCGCACGAGGCGCACAGTACCATTCGGACGCTCAGGACTCGCCCGCAGCAATCGCCTGTTCGCGGTCCCGCTGCGCCTGCATTTGCGCGAACAGCCCATGCATCGTGCTCAAGTGCAACAGCAGTCTCGGCATGACGTCGATGAATTTTTTCGTCCCGGCATAGAAATCGACGACCACGCTTGTAACCTCGAGGCCTTCGAGCGCGGTGATGTCGCGATATTGCCGAAGTGCATCGGGATCTCGATGAGCGATGGTTGAGTTCCGCAGATTTGCGAATTGCTTCTGCGCTTGAGCTTGCGCCTTTCGAATCGACCTCATTGCATCGGTCACTTCGTTGCGCAGTTCCTCGGGCACTCGGCCATCATCTAGAGCCTGACGCAGCTTGTTGCCGGCGACCTTGTCGAGGTCCAACTCGTGCACCGTCAACAGCATCAAACGTGAGGCAAGTCCCCGTGACCCGCCCGGTTTCTCCGAGACACTGATTTCCAGGAAGATGGCTCCCAACCCGAGAGGAGCCCATGAGAAAGAGTCGTTTCAACGAGGAGCAGATGGTCGCGATCCTGCGAGAAGCGGATCGGACATCGGTGGCCGAAGCCGCCAAGAAGCACAAGGTCAGCGAGCCCACGATCTACGCCTGGCGTAAGCAGTTCGGCCAGCTTGAGGTGCAGGACGTCAAGCGCCTGAAGGC
>FTIP01000241.1_pt2 | contig 47987 bp, 44 predicted proteins | sample 1658301 | NCBI WGS metagenome assembly FTIP01 (sample SAMEA3914813, study PRJEB12502) | metagenome | biome: forest; material: soil | place: Canada | collected 2011-07-07 | depth 0.3 m
TCGCGCAGAAGGGTGGCGCCGTGATCTCGGACATCAAGATCACGGACGTCTCGTATGAAGGCGCCAACAAGATCTCCGACGGCCGCGCCGACCTCTATCTCGGCTTCGACATCCTGACGGCGACCGACCCTAAAAATCTCGACAAATGCCACCCGTCGCGCACGATCGCGATCATCTCAACGACCCAATCGCCGACCGGCCAGATGATCGCCAATCGCCAGGTCAAGTTTCCGGCGCTGCCAGGCCTGGTTGCTGGCATCGAGCGCGTCACGCGCCGTGCCGACAACGTGTTCCTCGACGGTCAGGCACTGGCGGATGGCCTGTTCGGCGACAGCATGGCCACCAACACCTTCATGGTAGGCGTGGCGTATCAGGCGGGGACCATTCCCTTGAAGGCGGACTCGATCGAGGCCGCCATCCGGGAGGCAGGCGTCGCGATCGACATGAGTGTCGCCGCCTTCCGATGGGGTCGGATGGCCGTGATCGACCCGAGCTTCGTCGCCGCCGAGTCAGCGAAGGGATCCGGTGCGACGGTCGCCGCGCTGTCGGCACCTCGACCGACTGCGCCGGAAGCCCGCGCGCTCATCGACGCAGTCGGCGCCCATGGCGAGGTGAAGCGGTTGCTCGAGATCCGTGTCCCGGAACTCATCGCCTACCAGGACTTGGCTTATGCCAAGCGATACCTCGCGACGGTGAAGCGCGCCATCGACGCCGAAAAGCGCGAAAACACTGCCAGCACCGCGCTGAGCGAAGCTGTGGTGCGCTACCTGTTCAAGCTGATGGCCTACAAGGACGAATACGAAGTCGCCCGCCTGCAGACCGATCCTGCCTTCCTCGCGAAACTGAAGCTGCAGTTCCCGCAAGGTCACGGCGTTCGCTACCATCTCGCCCCACCGTTGTTCGCCAAGCGCGACCCGGTCACCGGCGAGTTGCAAAAGCGCGAGTTCGGCCCTTGGGTGTTCGTCGCGTTCAAGTTCCTTGCCCGGCTGAAGGGGCTGCGCGGCGGTGCGTTCGATGTGTTCGGAAAGACGGAGGAACGGCGGCAGGAGCGCCAACTAGTCGAGGACTACGTCGAGCAGGTCGAAGAGATCGTCGCCACGCTCAATCCGTGGAACCATGCGGCGGCCGTCGAATTGGCGAGCGTCCCGGACGAGATCCGGGGCTATGGTCACGTCAAGGAACAGAGCATCGTCGCGGCCAAGACACTGCAGGCTCAAAGACTGGCCGCATTCAGGGCCCAACGGCCGGTTCGGGTGGCGGCCTGACCCTTCGATGTCCGGCGGCCCAAGAGCCGCCGGCATCGCAAAGCATGACCGCTTCAACCCGCCGTTTGCGCCCCGTCGATCGAGAGCACTGTGCCGCTGATGAACCGCGCCTCATCGCTTGCCAGGTAGAGCACGGCGGAGGCAATATCGTCCGGCTCGCAGAAATCGATCGATCCGAGCTTGGACGCATTGCGCATCAGGAGGTCAACGTTCATGCCCTCCGGGATGCCCGCAGTGCCCGAGTGCATCGGCGTCTTCACACCGCCTGGAGCAATTGCATTGACGCGTACGCTCGCGCTCGCGAACTCGATGGCCATCGACTTGGTCAGCGCGATCACACCGGCCTTCGCGGCGCAGTAGGAGGCGGTGTAGGCGATGCCGACGATCCCCGCGGCGGACGACATGTTGACGATGTTCCCACGCGTCTTGACCAGGTGCGGCATCGCCTGTTGGCTGAGATGGAAGACGCTGGAGAGGTTGATCCGCAGCATGCGATCCCAGCGTTCATCGGTGATTGTCGCAAGCGGGCCCCAATCCATGATGCCCGCGATGTTGGCCAGGACATCGAGTTGGCCCAGCGCGGCCACGGCCGCGTCGATGACGTCGCGGCACGATGCGGCACTCGACGCATCGAAACCCAGGCCGGTGGCACGCACCGCGTAGCTGGCCGTAAGGTCGGACGCGAGGGACTTGCAGCCGTCGGCGTTGATGTCGGCAAGCACAAGGGCGGCGCCTTCGCGCGCCATGCGCGTGGCCGTCGCCTTGCCGATGCCGGATGCGGCGCCGGTCACCAACACGCTCTTGCCGGCCATGCGGCCGGCGGGGATTGCACTCATTCAGGACTCCTTGGTCGAAGATTGGAACGGAGGATGTCGCCTCAGTCGGGGAATCGGACGCTCACCTCGGGGCTGAGTGCGCGCGCCTGGCAGGCCAGCGTCCAGCCCTGCGCCAGGTCATTCTTGTCCAGCGCCTCGTTGTGCAGCAGCTCGACCCTGCCCGTGACGACCGTGCACATGCACGATGCACACGCACCGGCCTTGCAGGAATGCGGCGCCTTGACGCCGGCCCGCAGCATGGCATCGAGCAGGCTTTCGTTCGCAGAACAGCCGACGTGGTGCGTCGCGCCGTCGAGCTGCACTTCGAGGTTGATGTCGGCGCTGGCCGCCGCAGCTGCGGCCGCGTCGGGATCGGGTGCATCACCTTCTTCGGGCAGCGAGATGAACCGCTCCACGTGCACTTGCGACGGCGGGAACTGCAGCCCGTACAGGGCCTCGACCGCCGAATCCATGAACGGCCCTGGGCCGCAGATGAAGCACTGCGCGTCGCGCCACGAGCGCGCGAGTTCGCCGAGTTGGGCCACCTGCGGCACGCCTTGCACCGAGTCCAGCCAGTGGATCACGGTCAGGCGCGTCGGATGCATCGCCGCGAGCGCCTTGAGTTCCTCGCGGAAGATCACCGACTTCTCGTCGCGATTCGCATAGACGAGGCACACGCGACCCTTGCCCGCGATGAGTACCGAATTCAGGATCGAAAACACCGGGGTAATCCCGCTCCCGCCGCCGAACAGCAAAAAGTCGCCGTCGAGCGATTTTGGCGTGAACACACCTGCCGGCGCCATCACCTCAACATCGTCGCCAGCCTTCAGCTGGTCGCAAATCCAATTGGACGCACGCCCGTCCATGACCCGCTTGACGGTGACCCGGAGCGACTCTTGCCGATAGGGCGAGCTCGCGAGCGAATAGCAGCGCGGCAGCGCATGCTTGTCATGCGGAATCCGCAGCGTCAGGAACTGCCCCGGCTTGTAGGTGAACGTGTCCCTCAACGCGGCCGGAACATCGAAGATGAGCGACTTGGCATCGGCCGTCTCGTCGACGACCGTGCGCAGGCGCAAGAGGTGATAGCTACTCATGTTGATTCGGGGTGCGCCGTCGGCGAAGCCGGGCGATGACTCGGACGCGGATCACGCAATGGCCGTCAGGAGCGCGTTGTCGACGCGCAGCTCGCACCCGTTGACGAAGCGAGACTCGTGCGAAAGCAGGTAGATCGCCGCGTTCGCCACATCGACCGGCTCGCAAAATCCGGCCTTCGGACTCGTCTCGATGTCGGTCATGGCGGGCGGCAGCGACTTCCAGAGGTGTTCGGTCATTTCCGTCTTGATGCCGCCGGGCACGATCGCATTGCAGCGGATGAACATGCCGTTCTCGCGGCAGTGGGTGGCGACGTTGCGCGTGAGCGCAGCCACGGCCCCCTTGGACGCGCTGTAGGCGCACATGCCCTCATGGCCGGCAAGGGCAGCGGTCGAGACGATATTGACGATGGCACCGCCCTTTTCCTTCATCGCGCGAACGGCCGCTCGGCAGGCCAGGAATGCGCCATCCGCGTTGACATGCATGATGCGGCGCCAGAGTTCCAGGGAGGTCTCTTCAAGCGACGGTTCCGCGAACATGGCCGCACAGTTCACCAGCCCGTCGAGGCGGCCGAAACGCTTGAGCGTCGCCGTCATCGATACGTCCCAGTCGCTCTCGCTGGAGACGTCGTGGCGAATGAAAAGTGCCCGTTCGCTTCCCAGCGCTTCGACGAGTCGCTCGCCCTTGGCCGCGTCGAGGTCGGCGATCACCACCCGACCGCCCTCGCGCACGACGAGTTCCGCGCACGCCCGCCCGACGCCGCTTGCGCCACCCGCGATGAACACCACCTTTTCGTCGAGCCGGGCCATGGTTCTTGTCTCCTGTTTGGATGCATTCTCGAACAAGCATCGCAGGACTCATCGTCCAAGGAGACTAGCGGCCACCCTACTCGACCACCGCGGCGGAGAAAGTCGTCGGGGCGCCCAGGAACTGGCGGTGCGACGGCGGCTGAGCGCCGTTGGTATCCTTGACGCCGTAGTCGAGCGCAAGCTCGGCCGCATAGTAGACCTGTCCCGAGCGTTCCAGCAGTTTGTCGTCCAGGTACAGGCCGGCCACGACGCGGCCGACGAACTCCGGGGTCTCGCCGATATCCAGCCAGGATCCGTATTTCTCCGGTTCGCTCGCGCAGACTGCGAGCGTTCGCTCGGTCTTGACCAGGCCGGGCCACAGCGAGACGACGCTCACGCCGGTTGGCTTGAAATCGTGCGCCATGTCATGCGACATCTTGTCCGTCGCTGCCTTGGCGCCGCCGTACGCGGGCCCGTGCATGTAGCAGCGACCGCCGGCCGACGAGATGTTGACGACCAGTCCCTTGGCCTCGATCAATAGCGGCGCGGCGTGGAAGCACGCGACGTAGACGGAGCGCATGCCCACGCCGAACAGCTCGGTCATGGCCAGCGGCTTCTTCCAGAACGGCGCGATCTCGGTCAACGCCTCAGGGATCGCGATCGCGCAGTTGACGAGAATGTCGAGCTTGCCGTGCTCCTTGCCGACGCGCTCGAAGAGTGCCTGCACCTCGCCGTCATTCGCGTGGTCACAGACGACAGCGATGCCTCGACCGCCCGCAGCGGTGACGTCGTCAGCCGTCCTGAACACGGTGCCGGGCAGCGGCGCGTCACCCTCATGCTGGCTTCGACCGGTGATGTAGACGGTCGCGCCCGCCGCGCCCAGCGCCAGCGCGACGCCTCGACCCACGCCGCGGCTGGCGCCGGTGACCAGGGCGATCTTGCCGGCGAGAGGTTGTTGCTCAGACATCGGAGACTCCTGCAATGTGATTGGCTGCGACATATCCGAAGGTCATCGCCGGCCCCAGCGTTGCGCCGGCACCCGGATAGGACGGGCCTGCAATCGACGCGGAGGTGTTGCCGGTCGCGTAGAGGCCTTCGATCGGACACTGGTCGGCGTTCAGGACACGCGCGAATTCATCGGTCACGAGGCCGCCCTTGGTGCCGATCTCCCCCGCGTCGAGCTTGAGCGCATAGAACGGGCCCTGGACGATGGGCGCGATGCAGGGGTTCGGCTGGATGGTCGGGTCGCCGTAGATCCGGTCGTAGGCATTGTTCCCCTTGCCGAATTGCTCATCGATGCCGGTGACGGCGCAGGCGTTGAGCGCGTCCACGCTCTGCGCCAGGCCGGCGGGGTCGATGCCGATCTGGCCTGCGAGCTCCTTGAGCGTGTCCGCTTTCCAGTAGGCCTTGCCCAGCCATTCCGCGGGCAGCTTGCGATCGGGCACGACGGAGCCCGCCACGAGCGGGCCGGCGTTGTACTTCTGGCGGAACCGCGCATCGAACACCATGAAGGCCGGCAGGTTGGCCTGCGTGTTCTTGTGGTCCTCGTACATCGCGTCGACGAAGTCCAGGTAGTCCATCGCCTCGTTGGCGAACCGACGCCCGAGGCGATTGACCACGACGCAACCGGGCAATGCACGTTCGGAGAAGAGCCCGCGCGACTTTTCTTCGCCCGGCACCTGAACGGTCGGTGTCCACCAAGCCTTGTCCATCAGCGCGACTGCCGCACCGAGCGCCTGCCCCGCCTGGATCGCATCGCCGGTGTTGCATGGCGGCGCCGCCGTCCACGCGACATCGGTGGGACGCGGCAGGTACTTGTCGCGCATCTCCTGGTTGCTTTCGAATCCGCCGGCGGCCAGGATCACGCCACGACGAGCGTGCACCCGCAGGTCCACGCCCTGGCGCGCCACGAGCACGCCCGTCACGCGTCCGGCATCGCTCAGCAGGGACTTCATCGGCGACTCGAGCCAGAGGTCGATCTGACGATCCATCGTCGCGCGCAGGAGGGCGCCGACGAGTGCGCTGCCCATCGACAGGCGCCGGTCGCGGCGACTGCGCAGGCGCCAACGAACGTCCAGCCAGTAGCGGGCGAAGATGCGGGCCGCCAACTTGCGCCAACCGGGCAGCTTCGCCAGCAGGGTGACCGCCTCGAAAGTGGTCATCCCCATCCGCCCGAAGATGAGCATCGTCGGCGACGTCTCGCGCATCTTCAGAACCTCGTCGCCGATCGCGCGGCTGTCGAAGGCCTCGGGGTCGAGCGTGCGATAGCCGGTCTTGGCACCGGGCAGCGTCTGGTAGTAGTCAGCGTAGAACGGCACGGCGCGCATGCGCACCGGGGTGGCCTTCTCGACGTAGCGCAGCATGGTCGGTGCGGCGCGTACGTAGGCGCGCAGCCGAACCTCGGACACTTCCCCGCGCGTCGCAGCGCGGAGATAGGCCAGCGCGTCTTCTTCGCTGTCCTGGCCGCCGTCGCGGGCGATGTGGTCGTTGTTCGGGATCCAGAGGCCGCCGCCGGATACGGCCGAGGTGCCGCCGAACAGTGCGGTCTTCTCGACGATCAAGACCTTGAGGCCGAGGTCGTGCGCGCGCACCGCGGCGGTCAGCGCCCCGGCGCCTGAGCCGACGACAACGACGTCGACTTCAAATGACTGCATGGCTTCCCCTGTTCTTCTTCTCGAATGCCAACTCGCGATGCGTCATCGCGGATGTGCGCGTCAGGCTCAGACCGTCGTGTCCGTGTTGTCGAGCCCGCACAGGTAGCCGCCGAAGTTGCGCCCGACGGGGTCGGCGTAGTTCGCAACGTGCGCACGCCCTGCATGGATGTCGAGGAAGAAACGCGTCAGCGGATGGCTGCGATAGATGCCGGATCCGCCACAGGCCTTGAGCAGACGATTGACGTGGAACGCGCAGGTCTCGGCTACCTGGGAGGACTGGAAGCGATACAGCAGCCGGTTGTCGATCGTGGCGGCACCACCCTGCTCCGCGCTGCCGTACATGTCGTTGAAGTTGCGGTCGAGCGTCAGCTTGAGCATGTCGACGGCCGACACAGCCTCGGCGATGGTCATCTGCGCCGTCGGATCCTTCGCGGTCGCACCGAGGAAGTTTCGGCTGACCTGCTTGGCCGCCGACTCGCGGAACAGGCTCACGGCGCCCTGCAGGCCGCCGATGCACGCGCTCGAGACGGCACGCACAAAGACCTGCGCGAAGGGCAGCGTATACAACGGCGATGTATTCACGGACTGGCCGGGTCTCGCCGCCGGGGAGTCGTCGCGCGTGCGATGCGTGCGTCGCTCGGGCACGAAGACGTCATCGACGACGATGTCGTGGCTGCCCGTCGCACGAAGGCCGATCGTGTCCCAGTTCTTGACGATCTCGTAGTCGGCCTTGGGCAGCAGGAAGGTACGGTAGTGCGGATCCTTCTCGCCTTCGGCCGGCGGCACCATGCCGCCCAGGAATATCCAGTCGCAGTGCTCGCTGCCGCTCGAGAAACTCCAGCGACCGGACAGCTGGAAGCCGCCTTCCACGCGAGTGACCTTGCCGACCGGCATGTACGTCGATGCCACGAGCACCGAGTCGTCTTTGCCCCAGACCTCGTCCTGCGTCGCGGCTTCGAAGAGGGCGAGCTGCCAAGGATGGACGCCGAGCACGCCATAGACCCAGGCGGTCGACATGCAGCCTTCCGCGAGGATCATCTGGACGTTGTAGAAGACCCGCGGGTTCAACTCGTAGCCGCCGGCGCGCTTGGGCTGGAGCACGCGGAAGAACCCCGCCTCCTTCATTTCCGCGATCGTCTGGTCAGGCACCTTGGACTGGGCGTCGGCCTCGCCCCAGCGACCTCGCAGCGTGGGCACCATCGCGCGCGCACGTTCGTAGAGTTGCTGCTCAGTCGGAACGACGGCGCTGGATCCAACCTTCATCAACATGCTTGCTCCTGCCACGAGAACCTCTCCCGCACCGAGAGACTGGTGGGAACGCCCCCTCAGCCAAGTGCTGAGGCATCGTCCCACCGCGAGCCAGGAGAGCCATCGTCCAAAGGGACTAACGGCAGGAACGTCGATTCAATCCGTCGTTTTGCGGCGGATGCGCACCAGTGCGGCACCGAGCAAGCACAGCGCACCGATGATCACGAAGGCCGCATGGATGCCCAGCGTCAAGCGCAACGGCGCCACCGCGATCGGGTTGAGGAAGTCGCCCACGAACGTGGCCGAGAACAGCAGGCCAGCCGCCCGACCGCGCACCGCGGGGAGCGCTCGATCGAGCAGGAGGTTGCCCAGGTAGGGCCCCACCGCGCCCGCTCCGGCGGCCGAGATGGACGCGCCGATCACCTTCCAGACCACCCCGTCGATCCCACCCAGGATGACGTTCCCGGCGCCCATGCAGAACAGGGAGAGCGCGAACATTCCCCGCGCCCCGAGGCGGGGCCGGAGCCATCCGTAGCTGAGCGCTCCGGATGCGTTGGCGACCGCACCGGACGCGAGGATCCAGGATTGGACAGCCGGACTCACGATCCCGTCCGCGGCAAGCAGGAAGGACACCTGCACCGCCCCCATGAAGACCACGATGAACACGACAATGATCAACAGGTACAGCGGCCAAAGCGGTTTGAGCGCCCGGAAACCGCCGTCGGAGCTACGCGGCCGTCCAGGCATTTTTCCGACCACCACGGGCTTCGCGGCGGACAGCGACCACATCGCTGCGGCCATGACCATCCACGCCAGCAGATACAGGAAGAAGGGCGCGCGCCAGCCCCAGGCCTGAGCCGCGGCACCTGCCGCCAACAGGGAGATGAACCCGAGCGCGGAACCCGCGGCCGTCTGGTACGACAGCACGCGCGCCCGGCCCTCGGAATCGAAGTACTCGGCCACGAGCGCGAGCGCGGCCGTCGCGACGCCGGACGCCGTGAAACCCAGGACGAAGCGGGTGATCAGGAACAGCGGCAGGCTGTCCAGGAAGTAGCCGCTCGCCCCGGCCAGTCCGTAGCACGCCAGGGACCATCGCAGCACGGTCGCACCGCCGAACCGCTCGACGAGCCAGCCATTGGGAGCTCCGGCCAGCACGAGCCCGATCGACGGCATCGTCATCACCACCTGTGCGACGAACGCGCCGTCGCCCCAACTCGCGAACTGTGTCATCAGGCTGGGCAGCACCGGTCCCAGCGCCGTGAACATCAGTGCCATGCAGGGCGAACCGCTCAGCAGCACCATCATCAGCAGGAAGCCATTGCGACGCTCGCCGTGGCGAGGAGAGGGCATGGCAGCGGTGTCGTTGATCATGGTGGTGCGGCGGGTTGATCAGGATTCAGGCGCGCGCCACTGTGCGTATCGCGCCGTGCTTCGGTCGGAAGACCGCAAGAAGAATCGCGAGCGCAATCAGGCCGCCACCCACGGCGACAAAGGCCCCGTGGATGCCGAGGGCCTGTCGCAGCGGATCGACGACCCAGGGATTCAGAAACTGCCCCAGGAAGATGGCCGAGAGCAGCAGGCCGAGCGCACGCGACTGCATGTCGACGGGAACCCGGCTGAGGATCAAGGTGGCGGAGGTCGCCTCGACCAGGCCGGCCGACACACCCATGACCGCGCTGCCGAGCGTGACGGCCCAGAATCCGTGGCCAAAGGCCATCAAGAGGCAACCCACGCCGAAGACGAACGCGATGGCGATGAGCAGTTGGGGCGGCCGCATCCATCGCACGATCCACCCGAAGCTCGCCGAAGAGATCGCAGCGATCACGGAGCAGGACGCGGCGATGATTCCCAACGTGGCCGCGCTACTGACGCCCTCGGACTGCATCAGAAAGGCGCCCTGGATGCTCGGCATGAACATCGCGACGGACAGCGTCACGACCGTGCCGAACAAGGGCCAGAGGCGCACCATGGGCTTGAACAGCCCGCTCAGCGCCGCCGTGGGCATCCTCGCATCGCGAACGGACAACCAGGCCAGCGCGGCGGCGGGAAACCCGAGCAGGTACAGCGCGAACGGGGCGCGCCAGCCCAGGTGATCCACCAGGCTGCCACCACCGACCAGAACGAGCGCAGCCACGACCGAGGCTCCAGCGACGGCGAATCCGAGCAGGCGCTCGCGCGGACCCCCTTCGTCGAAGTCGCCAGCCAGGGAGAGGCAGATCGTGAGAATCATCCCGCCCGCGCAACCGAGGATCAGGCGCGTGGCCAGCAGCGACCACACGTCGGGTAGCACGAGCGCCGATGCGCCCGCGATCGCGAACAGGAGGAAGGCCACGATCAGGGAGATGCGTCGGCCGTGTCGTTCGACGAACAAACCGGTCACCGGGGCGCTGCAGATCATCATCACGGCCGGCAAGGTCATGACCAGCTGCGCGAAGAACGAGGCGTCCTTGCCACCGATTCCGCCGAAATGAGCGGCCATGGCCGGCAGCGCCGGTGCGGCCGCCATCGGAATGAGCGTGACCAGCGTCGGGCCGCTGAGCAACGTAAACGCCTTGACGCGGTCCTGCCGCGGAATGGCGGCGGACGAATGGGCGTGCGTGGGAAGGCTCATGAGTGATGGATCCGTTGCATCGTCGTGAAGATCGTTGAAATGGTCAGGATAACCGCGTCAAGGCTCGCTACGGGCCGTCGTCAGGCTCTTGAGGAAGCCGGCCGCCGTGACGCCGGCCAACACCAGGAAGAAGAGGCCCACCGTCGTGAACGAGCCATGGTCGCCGAGCGAGGTGCGCAACGGATTGACGACGATCGGATTCAGGAACTGCCCCAGGAATACCGCGCTCAGCAGGATGCCGACCGCCCGGGTGTGAGCGACCGCGGGAGTCCGGTGAAGGGCGAGTGTCACCGTCAGGGGCTCGACGAGCCCGACTCCGGCGCCGATCACGATGCAAGACAGGGTGAACCCCAGTGCACCTTGATGCAGCCAAGCCATCAGCAGGCAGCCGATTCCCATGCCCAGGCAGGCCAGGACGATCTGGGTCTGCATCGACAGTCGTCGGCCGATCACGCCGTAGAAGACGGCCACCAGGGCCGCTGCCACGGAGTAGCTGGCGAGGACAGCGCCGATCGTCGCCGGCGCCGTCACGCCATCGCCAACGAGAAGGAACGGGCCCTGGATGCCGGGCATGAACAGCCCGATCGTCAGGATCATCGTCAGCACCATGATCGGCCAAAGGCGTCGATACAGGCGCGGCTTGGGGGCCGCGGAGCGGGTCGGCGCGACAACGACGTCGGTCGCTCCGACGATGGCGACCAGCAGCACCGGCACCGCCAGGGCGTAGAGCCAGAACGATCCGCGCCAGCCGAGCGCCGCGACGAGCTGTCCGCCCACGAGCTGGGCCACGACGGCCAGCGCCGCCGCACTTGCGCTGGCAAATCCGAGGACGCGCTCACGCTCGCCGCCTTCCGGAAAGTCCGCCACCATCGACATGCTGCAGGTCATCACCAGCCCCGCCGAGAATCCGAGTGCGAGGCGCAGCACGATCAGCGTCGTCGCGTCCGGTGCGGCCATCAGGCCGAGCCCGGACAGCGCGTAGGCGAGCAGCGAGGCGAGCATCACGTGCCGACGTCCGGCGCGTTCGACCAGCCAGCCCGATACCAGGGTCGCCAGGATGATGAAGATGGCCGGCGCCGTCATGACCATTTGCGCGAACATCGCGCCGTCGCTGCCGTTGGCGAAGTGCGTCGCCATCTGCGGCAACGCCGGGATGACCGCCATGGGCACGAGTGCGATCAGCGCTGGCCCGGCCACGGAAACGAAAATCTTCGCCAGCTGCCGCTCGGTGCGGGGGATCTCGACGATCGCATTCATGAACTTGTCTCCTGGGCCGTCTGCGGCTGTTGTGGTCGTCCACGTGCATTGCATTGCGGACACCTGCCGCAGGCATCGTCCGTTTGGAGTAACGCCCTCGTAAAAGCCCAGTCAGGCAGACGCTCAACGTCCCGTCGCTGGCGTCACTCGAACGATGCCGCTCGCATGGCGGCCTCTGGCGTTGGTGCCACTGAATTCGACCTCGAGCCAGTTGCCCGCCTGGTCGACTTCGACGTTCGCGATGTGGCCCTGAATGAGCAACGCCTCGCCGGCGTAGTGCGGAACGCCCAGCTTCAGCCTGAGCTTGACGATGCGCGCCCGCGGTCCGGCCCAGCTCCGCACGAACCGCTCCACGAGGCCGGTGGTCGTCATGATGTTGATGAACAGGGCCGGATGCCCGGCCGCCCGCGCCACTTCCAGATCGTGGTGCACCGGATGAAAGTCGCGGGTTGCGAGGGACATCGCAACGATGTCGGAGTGGCCGGGCGTCACGGTGAGCGAGGGAACTGGCGTTCCCACCGCGTGGGCATCGAGCGAAGCGAGCGGTGGCATCGGCAGACTCAGGCGGGTTGCGGTCGATAGACCAGGTTCGTGAAACGGATGACTCCGACGACTTGCTCCGCGGCGTCACGCACCGTGTATCGGAAACCGAGGAAACGGCCGACTCCGAGGCCGGTCTTCTTGTCCTCACCGATTGATTCCAGCGCCGAGGTGTACGCGAGCGTGTCTCCCGGCACCAGCGGTCGAACAAAGTCCATGTCGGCGCTGACCGTGACGACACCGGAGTAGCCGCCTTCGGCAAACAGTTCCAGCACGGCAGTGGCATCGCTGTCCGCCGAGCCGGGGGGACGCGCCCGCGTGGGCCCGGGAAAGATCCAGGGCTGCAGCATCGCGGCAGGCGCCTCGTCCGGCGCCTGCCAGTCCATAGGGAAGCCCAGCGCCTCCTTCCAGTGACGGATCATCGGCGCATTGACCGGGTCACACGCCTTGACGGAGGGGTGCTCGACCTCCAGCAGACCGGTGGCACGTTGCAGCCAGTCGGGCGCTTCATCCGTCGTCATGGGCGACACGAGTCAGAGGACTTCGAACAGGCCGGCCGCGCCCATGCCGCCGCCGATGCACATGGCGACGACGACGTACTTCACCCCGCGGCGCCGGCCTTCGATGAGCGCATGCCCCACCATGCGCGTGCCGCTCATGCCGAACGGATGGCCGATCGAGATCGCACCGCCATCGACGTTCAGGCGGTCGCCGGGGATCTCGAGCTGGTCGCGGCAGTACAGCACCTGGCACGCGAACGCCTCGTTGATCTCCCACAACCCGATGTCGGAGACCGACAGGCCATGTCGCTTCAGCAGCTTCGGAATCGCGAAGACGGGGCCGATGCCCATCTCGTCCACGCGGCAGCCCGCGACGGACATGCCGCGGTACACGCCCAGCGGCTTCAGCCCGCGCTCGGCCGCCTGCGCGTGACTCATGATCACTACGGCCGCGGCACCATCGGACAATTGCGACGAGTTGCCCGCAGTGATGAAGCGCCCGCCGGACGTCCACTGGCCGCCCTTCCAGACCGGCTTGAGCGCCATCAGGCCCTCGAGCTGGGTGTCCGGTCGGTTGCCTTCGTCCTGGGCCAGCGTGACCGTCTGCTTCTCGCTGGGCTTGCCTTCCTTGTCGAACAGCTGCTTCGTCACGGTGATCGGCACGATCTCTTCGCTGAAGCGCCCGGCCTGCTGCGCAGCTGCGGTGCGCTGTTGGCTCTGGAACGCATATTCGTCCTGGCGAGCGCGGGCAATGCCGTAGCGCTCGCTGACGAGTTCGGCAGTCTCGATCATCGGGATGTAGGCCGCCGGCATCGCCTCGATCACTGCAGGCGACTGTGCGCGAAACGAGTTCTTGTGCTCGTTCTGCGTGAGCGAGATGGATTCGAGTCCACCGGCAACCCCGATGTCGATCTCGCCGCACATGACGCCCTTGGCGACGGTCGCGATGCTCATCAGGCCGGAACTGCACATGCGATCCATCGCCATGCCGGCGACGGTCTCCGGCAGCCCCCCCGTATAGACGCAGAGCCGCCCGAGGTTGTATCCCTGGGTACCCTGCTGCGCGGCGATGCCCAACTGCAGGTCGTCGACCTCCGACGGCGCGATGCCGGCGCGCTGCACCGCGGCGCGCACGACGTGTCCGCCCAGGACAGGTGCCTCGGTATCGTTGAAGGCGCCGCGGTAGGCCCGACCGATGGCTGTGCGGGCAACGGAGACGATGACGGCCTCGTTCATGTGGATTCCTTGCTTTGAGAAATGAAGTTCGGTCGACGATGCTCAGGTCTTGTTGGCGTTCGCGGCGTCGAGGAACGACGGCCGTTCGCCACCGCCGTGGACGACGAGGTCGACGCCGCTGATGTAGTCGGCGCCCCGGCCCGCGAGGTAGACGCAGGCGCGTCCAATGTCTGCTGGCTGCGCCATGCGCTGAAGCGGTACGGTGGCCGCCACGGCCGCAATGCCCGCGTCGTCGCCATAGTGCTGATGCGCCTGCTCGGTCAGCACCAGCCCCGGGCTGACGCAGACCACGCGAACCCTCGGCGCCCACTCGACGGCCAGCGATCGGGTCAAGCTGAGAATGCCGGCCTTGGCCGCTGCGTAGGTCGCACTTCCCGGTCGCGCGTCGTAGGCACCGACCGTTCCGATGTTGACGATGACGCCGCCCTGCTCTTGCGTCTGCATGGCCGCGTTGGCGCGGATCGCCAGGAGCAGCGGCGCCAGCAGGTTCAACTTGATGATCGACTCGTGATACCGGGCGGACCCGTCGGCAGCGAGAACATGGGGCGTTCCGCCCGCGTTGTTGACAAGAACGTCCAGCCGCCCGTGGAGCCTCAGTGTCTCCTCGACAAGCCGTTCCACGGCGGCCTGATCGACCACGTTGGCCTCGATGAAAAGCGCGCTGCGGCCGCCGGCTTGCGGCACTGTCGCGGGCGCCGTACGGCCGCAGATGACGACTTCCGCTCCCGACGCGAGGAAGCATTCGCTGATGCCTCGCCCTACGCCCTTGCCGCCGCCGGTGATCAGCACGACCTTGCCGGAAAGGTCGCGACTCGCTTCATTCATGAGATGCCTCGTGGTATCGAATCACGACCGACTGTAGGCACCTCCGCGGCCGCTCACATGGTCTGAAAGGACGATGTCCGAGGCAGTGCCGCGATTAGTCTGATCAGACGATGCCTCTGGCCGGCCACGGGACAAACATGCCGTGGCACTGCGGTACCCAATGCACCGCGCGCCTCAGCATCATGGCCATCCCTGTCCACAAGTACTGTCAACTCACCAACGGTTTGAAGCTCCACTACCAGGAAGCGGGAACGGGCAAGCAAACTGTTGTCTTCATCCACGGCAGCGGCCCCGGGGCGAGCGGCTACAGCAACTTCAAGCACAACTACCCGTGGCTTGCGAGCAAGGGGTACCGCTGCATCGTGCCCGATCTGCCCGGCTACGGTCTGTCCGACAAGCCGGTCGATCGCGAGTACGTGCTTGACTTTTTCGTCGAGTCGCTCCACGGCTTTCTCGGCGTCCTGGATGTCGGCCCGGTCGTGCTGATCGGCAATTCGCTCGGCGGCGCCATCGCGATGAAGTACACGCTCGACCACCCCGACAGCGTCACGCAGTTGGTGTTGATGGCCACCGGCGGGATCGAGGAGCGCGAAACCTACTTCCGCATGGAAGGCATCCAGCGCATGGTCAAGGACTTCGCCGGCGGCGTTCTCGATCGGGAGGGCATGCGCGGCCTCATGTCGCTGCTGGTCCACGACACGAAGCACATCACCGAAGAACTGCTGGACGAGCGGGTTCCGGTCGTCCAGACGCAGCCCAAGGAAGTGCTCTCGACCATGCGCGTTCCCAATCTCGAGGGACGACTGCCGGAGATCAAGGTGCCAATCCTCGGCTACTGGGGCACCGACGATCGCTTCTGCCCTGCCAGTGGCGCGAACAAGATCCTGGCGGGTTGTCCGAATGTCGAATTCGTCCTGGTCAATCGCTGCGGTCATTGGGTGATGGTCGAGCACGCGGCAATGTTCAACAACACGACCCTCGACTTCCTGCAGAGGAACGCTGCATGAACGACAACCTCATCGCCGAGTTGGCCGCCGAGCTCTACGCCGCCTTGCGCGGTGGCCACACCCTGCCCCCTCTATCAAAGCGACATCCGGACATCACGATCGGACAGGCCTACCTGATCTCGAGCCAGTTGCTGGAGCGTCGACTCAAGGACGGCGAAAAGGTGGTCGGCAAGAAGATCGGGGTCACCTCGCACGCCGTGCAGGAAATGCTGGACGTGCATCAACCGGACTTCGGATTCCTGACGGATCGCATGCAGTATCCCGACCAGGCGGTCGTCAGCCTGTCCAAGAGCGGGCTCATCCAGCCCCGTGCCGAAGGCGAGATTGCATTCGTCCTCAAGGAGGATCTCAGCGGGCCCGGTGTGACAGCAGAAGACGTCCTGGCCGCGACGGACTACGTAGTCGCCTGTTTCGAGATCGTCGATTCGCGCATCGCGGACTGGCGGATCCGCATTCAGGACACCGTCGCCGACAACGCGTCGTGCGGCGTATTCGTCCTTGGATCGCAACGCGTTTCGCCCGGCGCGCTCGACCTTGCCAACGTCAGGCTGGACATGACTCGCAACGGGGAGCATTGCGGATCAGGCCTTGGTTCGGCCGTGCAAGGCCATCCCGCGGCGGCAGTTGCCTGGCTTGCCAACACTTTGGGCCGCTTTGGCATCCCGTTCAAGCGCGGCGAAGTGATCCTGTCAGGGTCGCTTGCACCGTTGATCCCCGCCAAGGCAGGCGATCGATTCGAGATGACGCTGACCGGCATCGGCAACGCCAGCGTGTCGTTCGTCGTTTGAGCCGCGAATCTGTCAACAACCGGAACTCGATCATGACCTCCGACTCCCAAAGCGTCACCGATCGTCTGGTCAACGGCCAGGCTTGGGACGATTTCTGCGATCACTTGAAGCGCGCCGGTCAGCAGATCCTGCGCCCGGAAACACCGGCCAACGCATTCGATCGCGCGGAAGGCTGGCGATACCTGACGCGCCTCACCCGCATCGGCCTGGAGATGTTCGTCGAGGCCGGAACGGCGGAATTCCCGACCTTCATGGTGCCCTCGCACGAGACCGCGAAGATCGGCGCGGACAACCCCGACATGAGCTACATGGCGGCGCGCATCAACGGCCGGTATCGCTACCGCGTCTGGGGCAATCGCGGCACCGTGTCGTCGATCAACTTCAGTACCAAGCGCGGCGGGTACGACCAGGGCGGCAAGCTTCTGCCGAGCGGCTTCATCGACACCAACACGTTGCAGGTCGAGCCCGATGGAAGCTTCGAGCTGACGCTGTCGTCCGACCCGGCGCCGGGCAACTGGCTCAAGCTCGATGCGGACGCCGTCCAGTTGCTGGTGCGCCAGGTCTATCTGGACCGCCGCACGGAGAAGGCGGCCCAGATTCGCATCGAATGCCTCGAATCGGCCGGAAGCTCGCCGCCGCCCCTGGATCCGGCGCAGTTTCACGACAACCTCCAGCGCGTCGGCAGTTTCGTCGAGAACACCTCGCGCCTGTTTGCCAACTGGGCACAGAGCTATCAGCCGCACACCAACGAACTGCCACCTGCCGACCAGGCGGTGTGCCAGTCCGCCGGGGGTGATCCCAACATCTTCTACTACCACTCGTACTGGCAACTCGAGGACGACGAGGCCCTGCTGTTCGAGCTCGACGAGATTCCGAGCTGCGAGTACTGGAACCTGCAGATCAACAACCACTGGATGGAATCGCTGGACTACCGGTACTTCCAGGTCTGTCTCAACAGCCACAGCGCGCACCTGCGACCGGACGGCGGCGTGACGCTGGTGCTCGCCAGCCGCGATCCAGGAATTCCCAACTGGCTGCAAACCGCGGGGCACGCGCGCGGAACGATGTGTTGGCGCTGGATCGGCGCCCCACAACCGCAGCATCCAAGGACACGCGTCGTCAAGGTGGCTGACCTCGCCGAACTGCGCGAAGCCCACGGCACTTGAACCACTCAACGGACAAAGGACGCCTCATGGCCACCCCCTCACTCTCGCTCGACGCCGAGGTCTTGCTGGCAGCGGCCCAGGAACGCACTGGCGGACTGGATCAATTTGGAGATCCGAGCTTCAGACCCGCCTTCGACAGGCTGCTCCAGGCCGTTCGAGAGGAGAGCGGCATGTCCAAGCAGGGCGAGGCGCTGTTCGCGCACCGCATGCTGGAAAGCCTCAGCAACCGGCTGACGCTGGAAGACTACTGCGCTCGCCACCCGGAGATCCTGCAGGAGAAGGTCGAGCGCCCCGTCTTCATCGTCGGTCTCCCGCGCACCGGCACGACGATGCTGCATCGCATCCTGGCGTGCGACAAGCGCTTCTACACGATGGCCTGGTGGGAAGCCCGCTTCCCATCGCCGTTGTCCGAGGCGGACGTCGTCGATCCGTCGCAGCGCATCGCCGCAGCCCGCGCCGAGGTCGCCGCGATGGTCAAGGCGGTGCCCGAACTGCTCGCGATGCACCCGCTCGACGCCGAACTGGCCGATGAAGAAGTGATTCTGATGGAGCACGCGTTCATGAGCGCGTTCGACTCCTACGGAAACGTACAGGGCTACATGGACTGGCTCTTCCAGCAGGACCAGACGTCGGCTTACACCTACCTGAAGAAGCAGCTGCAATTCCTGCAGTGGCAGAAGCGCCAGCGCGGTGTCACGGCCCAGCGGTGGATGCTCAAGGCCCCGCACCACACGCACCTGATGCCGACGCTCTTCAAGGTGTTCCCGGACGCCCAGGTCATCCAGACCCATCGGGATCCGCTCCAGACGATTCCGTCCATGGGGAGCTTCGCTTACACGCTGTGGCACCTTTTCAGCGACTCGGCCGACCGCGTGACGGCCGGGCGCCAGTGGGCCGCGAAGTTCGCACGCGGCACGCGAAACGCGTTGCGCTTCCGGGACACGCTGCCGGCGGATCGCTTCATGGACGTCTGGTACCTGGACGCCGTCGCGAAATCGATGGACGTCGTCGAGAAGGTCTATCCGTTCGTCGGAATGACGCTGGATGGACCGACGCGAGCCCGCATGACCGACTGGCTGGCCAAGAGCAGTCGGGAAGGCCGCCCCGCCCACGAATACGACATGGAGAGCATGGGCCTGAGCCAGCGACAACTCGAAGACGATTTCGCAGAGTACCGCGAGCGCTTCGTCCTGCCCCGCACCGCAAAGTCACACTGAATTCAAAGAGAGAGACAGCATGCTGCTGGCCAACAAGATCATCATCGTCTCCGGCATCGGTCCGGGCCTGGGAACGAAACTCGCCATCGAGGCGGCACGCGCCGGCGCGGCGGGCATCGTCCTCGCAGCTCGCAGCCGCGAGAAGCTCGAGCTTGCAGCGCAGCAAGTCAAGGCAGTCAACCCGCAGTGTCGAACCTTGCAGGTTCCAACCGACATCACCGACGCCGCCCAATGCGCCGCCCTGGCGGCGCAGTCGGTCGAGACCTTCGGCCGAATCGATGCACTGATCAACAGCGCCTACAACCCCGGCGACGTCATGAAATCGGTGGAGGAGACGAACCTCGACGACTGGCGCCCGGTGATGGAGACGAACCTCATGGGCACCATGACGCTCACGAAGGCCGTCGTTCCCCAGATGAAGGCGCAGCGCTCGGGTGCGATCGTGATGGTCAACTCGCTGGTGACGCGCAAGCCCCTCCTGGGCCAGGCCGGCTACGCGATCTCCAAGGGCGCCCTGGGCGTCGCCGCCAAGTACCTCGCGGCGGAACTGGGGCAGTACGGGATCCGCGTCAACACCATCGCCATCGGCTGGATGTGGGGCGCCCCGGTCGAGGGCTACATGAACTACATCCGCGACACGCAGAACGTGTCGGTCGACGAGCAAAAGGCCGCCGTGGCCGCGAACATCCCGCTCGGCCATATTCCCACCGACGACGACTGCGCCAAGGCGGCGTTGTTCCTGGCCTCCGACTACGCGGCCGCCGTGACCGGCGCCTGGCTCGACGCCAACGGCGGCGAGCTCACGGCGCCTTGACCTTCCAACCAACGAGAACCTCCTCCATGTCCAAAGCAGAGAATATCGTCACCTCCAAGAAGGTCGACATCGCAGCCCCGGCGTCCGTCGTGTGGGAAGTCTTGACGGACCTGCCGCGATATCGCGAATGGAATCCCTTCACGGTGCGAGCCGAATCCACCCTCAGGCTCGGCGACCGGGTCGACCTCTACATTCCCATTCCCGGCCAGGAAGGCCAGGAGATGTGCGTGCCGGAATGGCTGATCGCCTTCGAGCCGGACCTTCTGTTGAGCTGGGAGCAACGGCCCGTTGGCGACAGCAAGGATGCGGCACGGCGAGACCAGTACATCGAAGCCACGGGCCCGGATTCCTGCAGGTACTTCACGACGGATATCTTCCTCGGCGTGAACGCGGACCAGATCACGGCCAACTACGGCGGCTGGGTGAAGGCCGGGTTTGACGGCGTCGCCGACGGTGTCAAGAAGCAAGCCGAAGCGCTGTACGCCGCGCGCAGGTAAAACCCGACGGCGCTCAATCCAGCGGCGTCATGCTGCTGAGCAGTAGGCTCACCAGCGACGTTTGCCGGGTAACGTTCGTCTTCGAGAAGATCGAACGCAAGTGCGCCCGCGCGGTGTTCTTTCGGATGTTCAGCTGCTCCGCCGCCTCGTCGAGCGTCAGCCCCTCGGCGAGTTGAATCGACAGCAGCGCCTCGGCGGGCGTTAGTCCGTAGATCTTGCGAAGGAACTCGACCGAGCCTTGCGACTTGCGGTCGGGATCGCGCAGGAAGACCGACACCGCCGGCCAACGCTGCCCTTCACTCCATTCGCTCATCGGATTCGTGCGGATCGCGACGCCAAGGCGGCTCTTGCCCGAGGGGCGCGTGATCGACATCGCCTGACCGACTGCCTGGGCGGTGCTGGAAATACCCGCGAGCGCCTGTCGGATCAACTTCTGCAGCTCTCGATCCTCTTCAGAGTACGTCGCGACCAGGCCGCCACGGCCAAGCTTGAGCCCATCCACCTCCGCCAGGATCTCGTCAGCGACGCGATTCGTCTTGAACAGCTCGCCTTGCGCATCGAGCGTGATCGTTCCGACGAGCATGCGGTCGACGGTCGCGGCGAAAAGCCTGCGTTCGGATTCGATGGAATCGATTCTGGCGTGTATCTCGACAGCACGTCGCAGGTGCGGCAGCAACGCATCGCAGGCGGCGCGGTCCGAATCGGAGAAGGGTCGGTTCGACGCCGGCCGGCAGATGCGCAGACGGCAGTCGACGTTGGCTTCGCTGCGGATATCCGCGCCCATCAGGTAGCGGATGTCGTAAGGCTCGACGAACAGCTTGTAGAACTCGCAGGTCAGCCAGTTCGTGTCGCCGATCATCTCCTCGACGGTCACCATCCTGGCCGACGGCAGATTGACCATCGGATCGATGGCAAAGATGTTGAAGGTCGTCCACTGGCCTTCGGCGATGGTGACCCCGTTCGGGCCGGCGTTGATGATGCGCGCTTGCGCTGCCGCCGACGGCGGCCGAAGGATCAGCGTCACCCAATTCGCATCCAGCAGGCTGCGGAGCTTCCAGATGAGCCCCGACCAGGGCACCGCTTCCAGTGTCCCCTGGTAGACGAGACCGATCAGTTCGCTCAACTGGGCCTGGCTCAGTACGGGCCTTTGATAGTCATCGTCCAAAGGCTCTGCTGGCCTTTCGGCCACTGTTGCCGCCGCCATGCTTGTCTCCATGTACTCTTCTTGAACACCGACCCTTGCGTAAGACCTCAAATTCTACGCTTCGCAGGGTCTTCTCACCGGCATGGATGCGAGTAGTCCCAGCAGACGATGCGCCACCACGGAGCCCCGCGCAAGCTTGATTGTCAAACACCTGTTTCACTCTCACTTGACCAGAGGTCCAGATGCCCGAAGCAACCCCCTTCGACGCCCGCGAATTCCGCAATACGCTCAGCACTTTCACGACGGGCGTGACGATCATCACCACCGTGGGTGCTGATGAGCAGCCGGTGGGTATCACGGTCAACAGCTTCAACTCCGTCTCGCTTAACCCGCCCATGGTGCTTTGGAGCCTGGCGCGAACCTCCCGCAGTGCAGCAATTTTCGATAACGCCGATCACTGGGGCGTCCACATACTGTCCGCAGACCAGGAAGCGCTGTCGAATCGATTTGCAAAGAGTGGTGAGGACAAATTCACCGGCGTCGACATGGAAAAAGGTGTTGGCGGCATCCCGCTGCTGCCGGGCTGCGTATCGCGCTTGCAATGCCGAACGCGATTCAAGTACGACGGCGGAGACCACCTGATTTTCGTCGGCGAGGTCCTGCACTTCGATCGCTCCGAATGCATTCCCCTGGTCTTCCAGGCCGGAAAGTACGCCATCGCGGCACGCAAGGGCGACGACAAGTATGGCAGCAGCAGCGCCGTCTCGGACATTCCGACCAGCTTCGGCGAGGACTTCCTCGCGTATCTGGTCACGCGCTCCCACTTCCAGGTCTATGCGCGGATTCGCGAGCGTCTCCAGCAGGTCGACCTGGACGACGCCAGCTGGTTCGTCATCAGCAGCCTGACCGCCAAAGGCGACCGTACCCTGGCTGAGCTCAACGGAATGTACGAGATCACCGGGAGCCGCCTCGAGCCTCGCATGCTGGCTGGCCTCGAGTCCCGCGGCCTGCTGGTCAAGGGGGGTGCCGAGGTCGGTGCCGCGCTGTCGCTCACGGAAGCGGGGAGCGCCCTTGCTTGGCAGGTTCTTGCCGAGGAGAAGGCCCTCGAGGCCGACCTGGAGTCCAAGCTGGGACGTGCCGAGGCCGCCACATTGAAAAATCTGCTGCGCCAACTCATTCGACTGACCGATCCCGGATTACCCGACATGTGGGGGCGCAGCCTCTAAGCAGCAGCAGGGGCGCACCTGGCTCGAGCGCGATCCCACTGCGACGGCAACGTTCTGAAATAGGCCCCTTCGTCGTTGCAAAGCGTCAGCGGGCAGGCAAAGCGCCGCACCATTGTTCCTACTGAACCCTGACGAACCACCTCCGCGGCTCGCACGCCTGGCCGGCGTCATCTCGCAAAGAGTCCCCAGAATCCTGAAGCGCAAAAGCCATCGGGGCGGCAGCCTGCGCTGCCGCCCCGATGGCGAAGGAGTTCTTCCTCAGAAATCCAGGCTGAAGTCCGCGCCGATCGTGCGCGGACGATCGAACGTGCTGGCGATCGCGGTGCCGCCGAGGCTGAAGTTGTAAGCGATATGCCGCTCATTGAGGAGGTTGCGGCCCCACAGCGACACCTTGCCTTGGTACTGCCCCAGCATGATGTTGGCGAACGTCAGGTTCGCACTCAATTGCGTGCCGGCCGGAATCAGCAATGCCTCCTGCAACTGGGGAAGTGCCGCCACCTGACCTGCTGTCAGCGTGGGATCGAGGTGGCAGGTGTCCTTGCCCGGATCCTCGGCGTAACCGGCATTGCATTTGAGCGTCGTGTACTTGGTGTGGTAACTGGCGTCGATCCGGAAACTGGGCACCACCTCCCCGATGTTCGGGAACGTATAGGCCGCGCCAAGATACAGCGTGTCCTTCGGCTGCGTGACATTGAGGTTGCCCGAACTCTTGGCATCCACATACCCGTACGCCAGATTGAGCGAGAGCGACTTCGTCGCGGCCAGGCTTGACTCGATCTCGACCCCCTTCGACACCTCCGAGCCTTGGCCCATCAGATAGCCGCCGTTGGTCGAATCGAAATATTCGATCTGCGCGTTCGTGCGATGCTGGTCGAAGACGGAGACCCCAAGCCGGAGGCGTTGGTCCCACGCTTGCGTCTTGTACCCCAACTCCACCGCTTTCATGCCTTCTGGCCCGAACCTTGTTCCGAGCAGCGTGCCGCCAGAAACGTAGCCCGTAGCGTACTTGGCGTAGACATTCGCATCCTTCCCGAGCTTGTAGGTTGCGGACACGTCGTAGTCGGTATGGTCTCCGTGATAGCCGAAGGCCTGGTTGGCCGCAGGCGCACCCGCTGCTCCACTGCCGATTGCGCCGCCTGCGACGATCAATTCCGAGCGGTTGTCATGCGTGCGGCGCAGGCCCCCGCTGAGATCGAAATCGCTCACGTGCCAAGTCGAGTGGAGATAGGCTGCCATCGACTTGTTGTCGACTGCCGAGTCCTGGCCGAGGAAGTAGTTGAAGTTCGCTGGTTCGATGTCATTGGTCGGCCCGATCGGAACGCCCCCGTAGAGCGTGCCGAACAGGATCGGGTCGTTGACCCACCCCTTTTCCTCGAAAGCGAACAACCCGGCGATCACATCGACGCTGCCCTGGCTTCGGATCAGCTGCAATTCATGCGAGTGTTGATGTTGCGACTCTTCACGCATCGCAAACAACGCCGTGCCAAAGCTGCCGCCACCCAGATCCGTGGTGCCGGCATCGCCGACAACCTGGTTGCCCGGCGTATCCTCTTTGTAGCCCCGCAACCCGAAGATGTACTTCAACGTCCAGGCCTTGCTCAGCGCGTATTCGGCCACCAGCGATTGTCCATGAACCTTGTCGGAGGCGGTTCCTTCGAGCGGGACATACAGGCCGCCCGAGGGATACGTGAAGCCAACTGGCTGGTTGTTCGCATCCAGGTTGCCGGATTCACGGTAGTCGAGCGTCCCTTTCCAGTCGCTGAGATCGGCCTTGTAGTCGATCTTCAGATCGGGAATGCCCTTGTAATGGACTGCCAGCATCGCAGCCTTGGTGTCGGAATCGCCACTGCGCTCATTGGTCGTGAACGAGGGGTACGGGCCCAGGCTTCCGGTAAACGCAAACGACTGCCGCGGCGCGGTGTTGGCGATATCGCCGTCGATCTTCGTGTAGCCCACCGTCAAGCGAGCGGACAGGCCATTCCATTCCGACGTATCCAGGCGAAGCTTGGCTCTGCGCTGTCCGAAGTTTCCGACGCCCGCCTCGATGTCACCGCCGAAGAAGCCGCTCGGGCTGGCCGTGATCATGTTGATCGCGCCACCCGTCGCGTTCCGTCCGAACAGGGTGCCCTGAGGCCCCCGGAGCACTTCAACCTGCTCGAGGTCTGCGAGCTCGAAGGCGGAAGCGCCCGGCCTGCCGATGTACACGCCGTCGACGTAGAGCCCGATGCCCGAATCGACCTGCATGTTCAGCGACCCGTTCGCGACCCCGCGGATCTGCATCTGAGGCGCACTGGGCGCGCCTGCCTGCTTCGAAATGTAGACGTTCGGAACCGTTTGCCCCACGTCCTGGAAGCTGCTGATCTTGAGATCCTCGAGGTCCTTGGACGTAATGGCGGTAACCGATGTGGGCACATCGATGAGCCGCTCCTTGGTACGTCGAGCGGTGACCGTGACTTGCTGGAGTCCCTCTTGCGTCGGCGGCGTTGCTTGCGCAGGCGCTTGCGTGGCGGGCGCCGCAGCCGACTGCTCAGGGGCTGACGCGCTCGGCGCAGGTATGGCGGCGTCCTGGGCCATTGCCGGCAGCGCGAACATCAGTGGTGAGGAAAGCGCGATCAGGACACTCTGCGCCAGCGCGCTACGCTTGGGTTTTCTCATTCATGTCTCCGTTGGATTTTGGCGGCGCAACGACCGACTCTCAGGGATGCCGATCGCCGCTGCGGGCGCCGCCCCTCCAAGGGATCCGACGCTGGAATCCAGTATCGACATCGATCGCCAGACAACATCGTCCGCTTAGACTAAGGGACAACTCTCCGAAGTTTCATGGCGACCGCGACAGGACATGCAGTGGAGCACGTCCGCCGCAACGCTCAGCTGCCGGTTCGCTCGCCGATGCTCTTGGCGAAGTCGTCCAGGAGTGCCTCCTTGATCACCAGCGGATTGACGTACTCGATCCAGTGCACGAGCTTCCCATCCCTGAACCGCAACACGCTGATGTAGCGATTCGAGTACGGTACTCCGCGGCGGTGATAGAAGCTGTGGGAGCTGTATTCGGCGATCAGGACGGTCGGGTCAAGTTGATCGTGAAGGGCCTGGATCTTGTACTGGTAAGGATCGAAATCGGACATCCCCGCCTCGATCGCGCTGCGAACCGCATGCGCCCCCTCCATCCGTGCCGGCATGCTCGGCAGGGGTAGGTAAGGCCATTCCTGCACGAAGTCGTCGGCCAGGCAGCGCTCGAACGCGTCGAACTCCTTGTGGCCCAGGTGCCCCAGCAGCGCGAGAAAGGCCGCGCGATTCGTCGCGCGAATTTCGTTGTCGGACATAGGTGTCGTCATGTTGGTGTCAACCGCTCGTCAGCTTGCGGCAACGTGCAGGCGGGTCAGCCGGCAAGTCTTGATCTTCCATTCGCCGGCGATCCGTTCGTAGGATTCATGATAATGGCCGTAGCCGCGCAGCTGCTCGAATGGCATGTCGACGCCCTCCGGTACCAGGAGGACATCCTCCATGGCCCAGACACCGCGTGCGAAGGACTCGGTCTCGATGTGAATCTCCGGCATGTGCCCGTGATGCACGGTGACCAGGCGGTCGACAGCTTTGCGCACGTAGGCGGTGATGCAGGACGCGCCCTGCACAAAGCCTGCCGGATCGATGTCCGCTCCGCGCGCTTGACGCATGTCGAAGATCGCGGCCGGTGTGAACAACGCTTCGAAGGCCAGCCAGTCCTTCGTGTCCATGCATCGGAAGTAACGCGCCTTGAGGCTCCGAATGGCTTCGATTGCCATCAGCTGGTCAATGGCGTTCATGGCGTTCGGCTCTCTGCCCCCGGGCGTCAAACCGTTCTCCCGATCCGATGGCCCGTGTTCATCGCGCCATCGATGTAGCCGAGCTCGAGCGCATCACCGATGCATTCGACATCCGGGCAGGCCCGGCGGATCTCTTCAGCCAACTCCTGGCCGCTGGGTTGCGCGCCGAGTGCCAGGATGACGGAATCCGCCTTGATCGACTGCACCTGCCCGTACTCGGTCAGATAGGTCACCCGATCGGACCCGATCGACTGCAGGGTCGTCTGCTTGAGCAGCCTCACGCCCTCCTTGCGAAGGGTGTCCATGATGCGCCAGCGGCGCACCATCATCAGCTCCCGGCCGAACGAGTCACCGGGCTCGATCAAGGTGACCTTGCGATGGCGTTCGGCCAGGAACTCCGCCAGCTCGACCCCAACCAGGCCACCGCCGTAGATCACCACGTTTCGCCCCAGCGGCAGCCACAGGTGGCTCATGCGCCGGATCCTCGACGCCTTGTTCAACATTCCGGTCCCGCGGCCAGCGGCGATCATCGTTCGAGCGGGCAGCGGAAGCTTCGCCTTGAGCCGGGCGCCCATCTGTCCGGTCACCATCTCTCGCATCTCGTCGCCACTGAAGACGTGGGGGAGATCCGCCCCCGGAACATCGATCGCGCTGCGCCGCGCGCCCGTCGCCACGATCACCGCGTCCGGCTTGAATTTGGCAACCACTTCGGGCGTCACCTTCGTACCCAGGTGCACGGGAATCTTGAGCTCGGCCATCTGGGCTGCCAGGTAGTCGATGAGACGACCGTTCTCCGGATACACGATCGAAGAAAAGAAGACAGTGCCCCCGAGCCGATCGTTGGTGTCGAAGACGTGGGCATCGTGCCCTCTCAAGGTCGCGACGCGCGCGGCCTCCATTCCACCCGGGCCGCCCCCGATGATCATGACGCGCCGACGCCGCGGAGAAATGACGATCGGCCGCTCGATCTCGAAGCCCGTCTGCGCATTCACTGCGCACCTGACGCCGCGCCGCACGAAGATCTGGCTGATGCAGGTGTAGCAGTAGATGCAGGGACGGATCAAGTCTTCGCGACCTGCCTTGAGCTTGTTGGGCAACTCGGGGTCCGCCAAGAGCTTGCGCGCCATCGCGACGAAGTCGATCTTGCCTTCGGCGATCAGGCGATCACCGGCTTCTGGCTCTATGCGGCCTGGGCAGATGATCGGCACGTTCACCGCCGCCTTGATCGCAGCGGCATTGGGAACGTAGCGCTCGGGGATCCACGTCGTGTGGGACTCCGTGAAGCCGATCCCTTTGGTGGCGTCCGCATAGGTGGTCACGTGGATGGCATCCGCGCCCGCGGCCACGCCCATCTTGGCCACTTCGATCGCGTCTTCCAGCGTGATCCCGTCATCCTTGAGGTATTCCTCGGAGTCCAGACGAAACCATACCGGATAGTCGGTGCCCGCTGCTGCCTTGATCCGCTTGATCACCTCGACGAGCAACCTGGCGCGGTTGGCGACCGAGCCGCCCCACCGGTCTGACCGGCGATTCGCCGAGGGCGACAGGAAGGACGAGATGATATAGCCATGCCCCGCGTGAATTTCCACGGCGTCGATGCCGGCCTTGCGCGCGCGCACCGCTGCCGAGGCGAACTTTTCGATGAGCCACTCGATATCCTCCTCGGTTGCCTCGTGGTAGACGATCTTCGCCTCGGGCGAATACATCGGCTCGAACATCTCCTGCGTCTCTTCCGGCGTCAAGTCTGCCGGCCAGTCGTATGGCTTGTCCTTCGGGGTGGAAACGACGAGCATCGGCACGCCGGTGAGCGGCTCGTTGACGGCAATCGCGCCGGCGTGCTGCAGTTGCAGCGCGATCTTCGTCCCGTGCTGATGCACTGCCTCTGCCACCTTGGCCAGGCCCGGGATGTACTTGTCGTCGGAGACAGCGACTTGTCGCGCGTTTCCGGATCCCCGCGGGTAGGCCACACCGACCGAGCCCATGATGACCATCGCTGCACCGCCTTCGGCGCGCGCCTCGTAGTATTTCGCGATGCGCTCACCGCAGAAGCCGTCATCCTCCGCGAGATTGGACCCCATGGGCGACATGACGATGCGGTTTCGCAGGGTCATGTTGCCGATGCGACCGGAGGAGAGCAGATGACCAAAATGGGATGTCATGGGATGCAGTGTGTCGCCAGCGTCAGGCGGTGATCGAAGTGTCGCGCATGGCGACAAGCGGGTGCTCGAAGGCGGAAATCGCCATCGGAAAGGCGAGCGATGGCATCACGACGGCCTGGCCACTCCTCGAAATTGAACATGACGATGCTCGCCTGGTTGTCTCCATGGCCTCGAACGTCGGCGGCGCCCATTTTGACGAGCATTTCACCTCTATTCCGAAACGCTTGGTGCGGGTCGAGGGCGCGCAAGTCGCGTCATCGCACAAGGTATGCGAGCCGCTGGTCACGTTCATCGTCTAAAAGGACTACGGGCACGCCCGAGCGAGATGGCGGTCGGTATCGCGCTAGTGAGCGGGAAGGGCCTGCGCGCGTCGCGACGCGCGCCAGAGTGCGGTCACGCAGCCCAGCGCGAGAAGCACTCCAGAGAGGAGCAGTGCACCATGGCGCCCGATGGCCGACGCCAACGGCGCCATCAGCAAAGGGTTGCAGAAGCTGCCCAGGTACAGCAAGGAGTACATCACACCCAATGCGCGCCCGCGGGCAGCGCCCCGTACCTGCTCGAGCACGGCGTTGGGTACATGGGGCACCGTCAGGCCTGCACCGCAACCGGTGATCGCGCAACCCAGGCAAGTGATCGACGTCGCGTGCGACAAACCCAGAACGGCGTTGCCCGAGGCCATCAAGCCCAACGCCAGCGAGAACGTCCCGGACGATCCCAAGACGCCGCGCACGCGTCCGTACAGCGCCGCGCCAGCCGCGTTCCAGAACGGCGCCACGGCAAGTACCAGCGATTGCACGAGCGGATCCCGCACGCCGTCATCCCAGAGCAGAAACGGAACCTGTGTGGAGGTCATGAACACCGCGGCGTATAGCGGCAGGCACAAGAAGTACAGGGGTTTCAGCGCTGCCCAAGGCACTCCTGCGGCTGGTCGCGCGCCTGCAGCGCGCTCCGGGGATGGACTGGCGGCCCTTGCCGCGGGGACCCATCGGATCGCCCATAGCATCAGCACGAAGCCAACCAGGTACAGGGCAAATGGCGTCCGCCAACCGCAGGCACTGGCGAGCGCGCCGGCCACCAACGTAGACAGCAGGCCGAAGCCCGCGCCGATCGAGCTCTGGAATCCGATGAGGCGTTCTCGGCGGGCGCCAGCGAAATGCTCGGCCATGAGCGTCGTGCCCGCGGTGGCCGTCGCGACCGCGCCGAAGCCCAACAGAAGGCGAGACGCCAGCAGCGGCCAGAGATGGGACGCATACAAGCCACAGGATCCGCTCGCACCATAGACCGCCAGCGCAACGAACAGGAGTCGACGGGCGCCGACGTGGAGAATCAGCCAGGCGCTCAGCAATCCACCAAGCATCATGCCGATACTCGGCATCGTCATGAAGACCTGTGCGATGAAGGCGCCCCCGTCACGCGCACCGACGTGTTCCGCGAACGTGGGGAGGATGGCGGAGACGGCCGTGTAGTTCAACGCCGCCAGCGCGCCGCTCGCGAGCAACGGGACGAGGAGCGCGACATCCGGCCAGGCCAGCGGTGCCTGTTCGCTGGCCGCGTTTCCGGTGACTGGCCGGCTCACGAACGCTGCCGTCCGGCCAAGATGTGCCGCCGCCGAACGGTCACTATGGCGCGCGCTTCACGTAGATCAGCCATAGCCGAGCCAGCTCTGCTGCGCCATCGCCGCCACCGACGCCCTGGAGCGCACGGACTGCATTCGCCGTCTGGTGTGCCATCGCATAGGCTATTCCGAGCCTCAGGCGAGCGTCGTCCGGGAAACGGAGGTCACCCTTGCCAACACCTCGCTCCATCAAGCCCAGGCCAGCATCGAATCGCCCGTTGAGCACAAGGTCGAAGCCGTTGTTCAGCAGCGCCGACCCTTGCTTCGCATCGGCAGGCGGTGCGTCGATCGACTTCGCATCGGCCGCAGCCGCCTTGGTCGCCTGAGCCAGGAGTTGCTGCTGCTTGACGCCTCCGGGGACCGTGCCGAGAGTGCCGCTCTTGAAGCCCTCCTGGAGAACTTGCGCGGCCTCCGTGGGAAAGCCTGCCTCCAGGGATTGCTTGGCAAACTCCATGATGTCGGCCGGCTCGGTCAGCGCGCCAACGGCACGCTGGAGCCGATATACGTCGATCAGCAGGCGTTCGGAGAATGACTTCTGGCCCGCGACTCGGGACAGGAGGTCGGCCCAGTAATCCTGGGTGGGATAGCGTTCGACGAGTTTTTCCACTGTCGCGACGTAGCCCGCTTCGTCGTTCAACTTCAGCTGCGCGCTGGCCAGCAGCTTGTATTGATCCTCGGTAGGCACCGCGCCCGCTGCCTCGGTGGCCCGCAGTTGCATGGTCAGCTCTCGGGACGTGCCTGCGAAATCATTCGAGAGGTACAACGAATTGATCACGAGGGAGTGAATCTGAGGATTCGTCCCGCCGTCACCCAGGTACTGCTGCCCCCAGGAAGACGCCTTGGCGTAGTTCTTTTGCCGAAAGAACAAGATCGCCAGATTGCCTTCGACCGCTTGGCGATCCGCAGTCGACAAGCGCCCGGTCGCGATCACCAACTGGTACGAGGCCTCGGCTTGCGCAGCGTCTTCGAGGCCCACGGACGCCGCGGCCCGCATCTGCTCGATGATGAGCGTCTCATACGGCGACTTGTCGTGAACACTGTCGGTCTCGCCAAGCGCGGCCAGCGATTCCTTGAACCTCTTTTCCTTCAAGAACTCCTGCGCCTTCGTCACCGGCGATGAAAGCTCACGCCGGATCACGTCAGACCCCGTCTGCGCGATCGCAGTCGACGTCACGCCGGAGACCAGATAGCAAGGCAATGCGAGCGCCACGGCCAGCAGCGCGTCGCGCCACCAGGGGCAGCGCGGGGCCTTCGATGACGCCTTCATCTGCCGCTCAGGCCGGCTGACCGAACACGTGATGGATCGCAGGCTGTTCCTTCACGTTGTTCACCGTCACGACGACCTTGCGATCCTTGACCGACGCCGGGACGTCCGCGGCGTCCAGGTAGAACTGGCTGTACCACTCGCGGAGCTGGTAGATCGGTCCGTCGTTCTCGCACAGCATCGGGTTGTCGATGCGCACCTTGTTGTCCCAGATCTTCTGGTCACCCGCGAACGCATCGAAGACCGCCTTCGAGTACGCAGCGGCGAGCTGGTCGTTCTGTTCGTCCGTCCAGTGCGGCAGCTTCTTGACGATGACGCCGAACCTTTGGTGAAAGCTGTTCAGGTCCCGCGGTACATGGATGAGCAGCAGGATGGACTCCAGCGGGTGCCCTTCATGGTCGGCGATCATGTGCGTGAAGTGCACGGCCGGCCCGAAGTAGCTGTTGTACGTGCGCAGGCCCGCGTCAGTCAGCGTCTCGCTGGTCCCCACGGTGATCTGCGTGGCGACATGCCCCTCGAAGACGTTGGCGAAATAGTTATTCGGCGCCTTGTGAACGGCCCCGAAATGCGCTTCGTCCACCAGGTTGTCGACCAGCTCGCGACAGTTCGTATTGAAGAGCCAGTACCCGATGTTCCACTTCGTCCAGTCATCGGAGAAGCAAGCGTCGATGTGCGGAATCGCCAGTTCTGGCGGAGGGGGATTGCCCTCAGGATCGTTGTAGACGAAGAGCAACTGATTCTCTTCGCATACCGGCCACGTCCGGATCTTGGCCTTCGGCGGAATGCGCTTGCAGTACGGGATATCGACGCACTTGCCCTCCGCGCTCCACTTCCAGTGGTGGAAGGGGCACTGCACCGAGTTGCCCACGATCTCGCCCGTGCTCAGGTCGGCACCCATGTGCGGGCAGAACGCGTCCAGGATGCCAAGCTTGCCGTCCTCGCCCTGGAACGCCACCAGCCGCGTTCCGAAGACGTCCAGCCGATGTGGCTTCCCATCCTTGAACTCTTCGGCAAGACCGAGGCAGTGCCAACCGCGGGCGTAGCGATTCGGAATGGGCTTGGCTTCGATGCTTTGGATGGGGATCATGTTCGTTCCTGTGGCTGCGGCTGGAGCGTAGGATTCCTCCGAGCGGCAGTTCGAGCATCGGCCATTTGGACGATGTCGCGCAGCTCGTCGAAAAGCACTGCGGAACGTACCCGCGCAGGAATCAGAACTGAAGCCGGCCTGCAAGCAACTGGTCAACCCGACGCTGCGCCGAGTCGCGTACCTCGGAATGCGGAAAGATGCAGAACTCTCCGGTGTCGACACGGTCGAGCACGATCTCTACGAGTTCGTCGGGCGACATTCCGTTCGCAATCACCGTCTTGAGAAAGTCCATCGTCTCGTTTGCCAGGCCACCCTGCCCATCGTCCTGGTGCGCAATATTCGTGTTCACCGCACCCGGACAGACGACCGAAACCCCGATCGGCAACCCCAAGCTCGCGAACTCGCGCGCCAGGCATTCGCTCAGTGCCAGCACGCCGTGCTTGGAAACGGAATACGGGCCAACCATCGCTCCTGACGTGACGGCTGCCATGGACGCCACGTTGAGGATGTATCCGCTGCCCTGCGCTATCAGCCGGGGCACAAAACTCCTTACAGCCTCGACGACACTGAACAGGTTGACATCGATCACACGGCGCCACTCTGCTGACGCGATCTCCCAACTCAGCCCGGCCGTCAGTACCCCGGCGCAGTTCACGAGAAGGTCCACGCGACCAAATCGTTCGAAGCTGCGGGCGCTGAGGCGCTGGATCTCCCCGGCGTTTGCGACATCCGTGATCATCGTCTCGAGGCGCAACCGGTCGACGCACTCCTGGGCGAGGTTTGCCAAGCCGACAACATCGCGATCGGCTGCCACGCACGAGAAGCCACGGCGCACCAACCCATGCACGAAGGCGCGCCCTATGCCCGACGCGGCACCTGTTACGACGGCGACGGGAGAGGCGGGCCATGTCATGGTCGAATCAGGATGATGCGCATCTGCGTCGTCCGCATCGTCCAAACGCAGGATGTCCAACCGCAGCATCGCCTCCAAGCTGGCGCTGCCGATGCGGCCAAGCGGAGCAAGTCCGCGGCATGGCAAGAACATCGACGCGGCCTGAGACAGCCGCGCCCAATGACGAATCCCGACTGCCGGGGAACTGGGTCACGCACCATGAAACTCGACTTCAACGGGTTGCAGGCACTGGTCACCGGATCGACGCGTGGCATCGGTCACGCCATCGCATCCAGCTTGCTTGAGAGCGGCGCTAGCGTCGCAGTCCACGGACGCAACCCCGAAACCGTTCGACGCGTCGCCGGAGAGTTCAGTGCAGCGCACTTCGGCTGCAAGATCGGTGCAACCCACGGCGATCTCGCCACGCCCGAAGGCTGCGACGCGGTGCTCGCGGCATGTCCGGCCGTTGATGTGCTCGTCCACAACGCAGGCATGTATGAATGGTCGCCGTTCTTCGAGACCGACGACGACCGATGGATGCGGATGCTGCAGACCAACCTGCTGTCGGGCGCCCGCCTGGCTCGCCACTACCTTGCAGGCATGCTGGAACGAGGCTGGGGACGTATCGTCTTCATCGCCTCCGACTCGGGGCTCAACATCCCCACCGACATGATCCACTATGGCGTCAGCAAGAGCGCTGAACTGGCGCTCATGCGCGGCCTGGCCGAGCTGACCGCGGGCACCGGCGTCACGGTCAACGCGGTGTTGCCCGGGCCGACACGCACCGGCGCGGAAGGCGCCTTCTTCGACGACTACGCAAGAGAGCACGGCGTACCGCGTGCCGACGCCGAACGCCACTTTCTGGCCGAGCGACGCCCGACATCGCTCCTTCAACGCATGGCGTCAGCCGAAGAAGTCGCCGCGATGGTCACCTATGCGTGCTCGCGTCAGGCATCGGCGACCAATGGCGCTGCGCTGCGGGCTGAGGGTGGCATCCTTCGCCACATCGGATAACCGGTGCGCGGTCGGCGCACCATCGATTCCACGGGCGGACTCTCACGTGAATGAGCCCACAAGCATCGCCCTGCCCCCCGGCACGTTCCGCAGAAGCGTGTTCGCGGAAACCCACGACACCACCGTGCGAGCGCAGGTCGAGGACAACTACCATCATTTCGAGATATTGATGGAGACCGAAAAAGGAAGAGTGTCTGCGCTCAAGCCCCGCGCGATCCGCACCCCCTGGAGCCTGTGCCCGCAGGCAGCCTCGCAACTGGACGAGCTGATCGGCATGAAGATCGGCACGAATGTCTATCGTCGCTCTGGCATGCCCGATCCCCGCCAGCACTGCACCCATCTCTACGAACTCGCACTCTTCGCGATGGCCCAGGCCGCGCGCGGCGGCCACCGCCGTTACGACATCGCTGTTCCCGATCGCGAGGGCAGAGTCAACCTGCCGTTCATGTCAGCTGACGGCAGGATATTGACAAGGGGCCCGGTGGTCGACGGACACACCTTCGCGGAATTGCGCCTGAACGGCAAGAAGATGCTCGAGTGGGAAATCGTGGACGAATCGGTCGTCGCGCCCGCTCGATTCGCGGGACAGAATCTACGCTCGCTGCCCGCATGGGCAGCTGCCGTGTTCGACGACGATACCCTGGAGGCGATCAAGCAGCTTCGCCGCGGCGTGCACATCTCGGGCGGGCGGATCGTCCCGCTGGATATCATCACGCGCGCAGAACAGCACCCCCCACAGATGGGAGGCTGCTACGTGTTCCAGACGCATCGGGTACAGGCAGCCCGAAGGAACGTCGGTTCTACGTTTGAGGTCAATGAGAATTCCGAGCTGCTGAAGCCTGGGGCTACCTGACAACGCCAGCCTCAGAGCAAAGGCGACCGCAGTCATCGTCAGGTCGAACTGTTGGCCGACCTTCTTGATGCCATGCGCCATGACCTGCCGCATCGGGCCGAAACGCCAACCATTGACCGTCGGGAAGACGAGATTCGGCGGGCAGCTCACTTCAATGCAAACCCCGGCTCAACTCGCTCCCAAAAGGGCCGACAACACCTTACGTCATTGCGACCCACGGGTATTCTCCCAACGGGCGGTCGGTGCCGAACCCCAGACGGGCCGCCTGTGACCACTCGTTCCGCCATTGCGACGGCCAGCAGCGCTGTGCCTCGCCTGCCTGCACGCCTCCTTGCGTCTTCACCAACCAGCTCCACGGTGGTGATCGTTCTCAACGTTGGCCGGCGCGTCGTTGGCATGGTGGTCGACGCCGTCTCGGACGTCATCACCCTCACGCCGACGCAGTTGCGCCCGGTGCCCGGGTTCAACTCGATGATGCAAAGCGACCACCTGCCGCGCAAACGGCGGCCGATGACCGCATGCTCATCCTGGTCGACATCGAAAAACTCATGTCCGGAGCCGATCTGGGCCTGGTCGAGCAGTCCTTGCAGTAAGCCGCAGCGTTTCAGCATCCAAAGGCACACACCACGAACAACCTCAAAGTTTCCACGCGGCTGATGATGCTGATCGGCGTCCTCTCGGTGCTGCTCGTGGCCATCGGCAGCCTCGGCTTGTTCGGCATCGGCCAGTCCAACGACGCACTGAAGTCGGTCTTCGAAGACCGGACGATACCCGCTGGGCAATTGGGCCGAATCAACGCGTTGGTGCTTCACAGCCGCCTGGCGGTCAACATCGCGCTGCTGTCTCCGACCCCTGAGGTCGTCAAGGAGTGCATCGCGGAGATCGAGTCCAACATGACCCTGATCGGCAAGGAGTGGGACGCCTATATGGCTACCTACCTGACACCGGACGAGGCCCAGGTTGCGAAGACCTTTGCAAGCGACCGCAGGAAGCGTTGCTGCCGACGGTCGCTGCACTGCGCGCCAACGACCTGAAAGAGGCCATGCGCTTGTTGACGGAGAAGATTCGTCCGCTGTCCCCGCCTTTGGAAGGAGGCATCGTAGCGTTGGTCAAGATCCAGATCGACGAGGCGCAGAACCTCTACAACGCTGCGGCCACGCGCTATGGGGAGATACGTGCGGTATCGATCGCGGCCATCGCAGGCGGCTTGCTGTTTGCCGGGATTTTCGGCTTCGTCTTGGTGCGTTCCCTCGGACGTCAACTCGGCGGCGAGCCGGGTGAAGCTGCGGATGTGGCGCGAAGCGTCGCCGCCGGCGACCTCAGCGTGAAGATCGACCTCAAGCAAGGCGACACCACGAGCATGATGGCGCAGCTCAAGGGGACGCAGGCCAGCCTGTCCAAGGTGGTATCTAGCGTGCGGCAGAACTCGGAGTCCGTTGCCACCGCCTCGGCGCAGATCGCGCAGGGCAACCTGGACTTGAGCCAGCGCACCGAAGAGCAGGCCTCGGCGCTCGAAGAGACCGCGGCCTCGATGGAACAACTCAGTTCGACGGTCAAGCAAAACGCCGAAAACGCCAGGCAAGCCAATCAACTCGCACTGAAGGCCAGCACGGTGGCCGTCCAAGGGGGTGAAGTTGTCGAGCAGGTCGTGAGCACCATGAAAGCCATCAACGACAGCTCGAAGAAGATCGCCGACATCATCGGGGTCATTGACGGCATCGCGTTCCAGACCAATATCCTGGCCCTGAATGCGGCCGTGGAAGCGGCACGCGCAGGCGAACAGGGGCGCGGCTTCGCAGTAGTAGCGACCGAGGTGCGCAACCTTGCGGGCCGTTCAGCTGAAGCGGCCAAGGAAATCAAGAGCTTGATCGGCGCCAGCGTGGAGCGTGTCGAACAGGGCACGGCCTTGGTCGATCAGGCCGGTGTCACGATGACGGAAGTCGTCGGCTCGATCAGGCGCGTGACCGACATCATGGGTGAGATCAGCGCGGCCAGCGCCGAGCAGAGCGCCGGGGTCTCTCAAGTTGGAAATGCCGTCAGCCAGATGGATCAGGTCACGCAGCAGAATGCGGCACTGGTCGAAGAGAGCGCAGCCGCGGCGGAGAGCCTGAAGGTGCAGGCGCTGCAGTTGGTACAGACCGTGGCGGTCTTCAAGCTGGCGCACGGCGACGTGGCGAATCGCGCAAGTCAAGGCGAGGCGTCTTCCCAGGTGTTCACGGCCTCCCCTGCGCGCGGCAACAGCGAACGCCGCAGCCCGGAGTGCGCGAAGAACCTGACGCGGCACGCCTTTGGCAAGGTCAATCCGACATTCACCAAGGCCGCGCCGCGAATGCCTGTCGAACTGGCGGGCAGACCCGTAGCCGCAAGCACCGACACCGACGCCTGGACGAGCTTCTGAGTTCCGGCAGACCCCGGTTGGTACCTTGGATCTGTGGAGCAGCGCAACAGAGCGCTGCTGGCATGCGGCACACCAGCGGCAGCGCACCAGCATCGCCATCAGGCCTGCACCGTCGCCGACTATCGAGAATCCGTGCGTGTGCGCCGTGGCTCGCGCAGGAACGCAGCATGCTCACGCGATGCGTCGGCATGCGCGATCTCTCGAAGGGCGTCAGCGCGTTCTTCGAGAGGCGCGGAGCGGTGCTTTCGGGTGCGTTAGCTGTTGCTTGCCGCTCGGTGTCAACAGGTCGCCCAGGCTGTCGAGGAGCTTCTCGAAGCCCAAAGCCAGCAGGCGTTCGCGGTCGGCCGGCGACCACGCATGGCGCATGCGGCGCAGGCTTGCCTGCTCCGCGGCGCTCAGTTGCTCCGCCGCGACCATCGATCGTGGCTGGCGGTAGGCCGGCGCGATCGCCTCGGCGAGCATCAGTCCGATGGCGCTGGACATGAACCAGTTCGCCGCCATCAGCAGGGCCTTGCCATCGAGGCCCTGCGCGTGCAACTCGTCGATCACCGGCACGGAGACACGCAGCCAGGCCGCGGGAACCTTGCCGTTCCAACCGAGGGCCTTTGACACCGCAGGCTGGCGATCGAAGTGGCGCTTCACGGCCCAGAGCCAGTCGCGCAGGAACACGCGCCACGGGCCGCCGCGGGCGGGCAACTCCAGTTGCGAGAAGGCCTTGTCGGTCATCGCCTCTAGCAAGGCGTCGCGCTGCGGGAAGTACGAGTAGAGCGACATCGTCGAGACCCCGAGCGCACGGGCGACGCTCGGGAACGTGATGTCATCCAGCGCATGGCCTACCAACCGTTCCAGCGCGGCGTCGACGATCGCGTCGGCCGACAGGCGGGCCGGGCGGCCGCGCTTCGGCGGCGTCGCGTTGTCGGGTCGTAGTGATTCGGCCATGCGTGGCTGTCCCTTCTGGTGGTGCGGATGATCGTTCATTCGTCATTGCGCTCCCTTTATTTTATGACATAAAATAAAGCCAGAACGGAAACGCACCACGCTTCGCCACGAAGCGATATTCCCGGCGCTTCTTATCCACTGTCGATTGAATGGAGCACCCATCATGGCGCGCATTTCCCTGGGCGAACGCATTGCCGATCTTCTGGTCGCTGAAGGCGTCGACAAATTCTTCTCGCTGCCGGAGGTGACGTTCGGCAAGATCCATGACGCGCTCGACAAGCGCGGGGTACCGCTGATCGCGCCCCATCACGAGACAGCGGCCGGCTACATGGCCGAGGCCTATGCGCAACTGACCGGCCAGATCGGGGTGGCGGGCGGCTCGGTCGGGCCGGGCACGATGAACCTCTACACCGCCATCGCGAATTCATGGGAGGAGCACGTTCCCGTGCTCTACCTCGGCTCGGAGCGAACGAGCCTCGCGCGGAACTCGCCGCGCTCGGGCCGATTCCAGGCGCCGCCGAACATCGACGTCGTTCGCGCGATCACGAAGTACGCGGTTGTGCTGGAGGATGCCGGCCAGGTCGACGAGATATTCCATGAGGCGTTCAGGCAGTTGCGCTGCGGCACGCCGGGGCCTGTGTATATCGGGCTGCCCTTCGACATGTTGCTGGAGGAACTGGAGTTTGGCGCAATCCTGTCGCCGAGAAAGTACCGGCCGGCGTCGTTCGCGGATACGGTCTCGGAGAGCGATCTGGCCCGTGCCGCGCAGATGCTTCGCGACGCGAAGCGTCCTGTGATCATCGGTGGTTCCGGTATTCGCGTGGCCCGTGCTCAGAAAACGTTCAAGGCGCTGGTGGAAGCGGCAGGCTGCCCGGTGATCCTCACGGTAGGCGGCCGCGGCGTCCTTCACCACGATCATCCTCAGGTATTCGAGTTCGAGTGCGGCCCGGGCCAGGAGATCACGCGAGAGGCGGACGTCGTGTTCGTGATCGGCGCGTCGATCAGCGAGAAGCTCCTGTTCGGTGGCAATGCCTATTCAACACAGCAGCAGGGATACCCTCAACCCTTCGGTCCGGTAGACAGCACGTGCTGGATCCACCTCGAGCGCGATGCAATGACGATCGGGCGCAACCATCCGGTGGACCTGCCGCTGGTGGGCGACATGACACCTGTGCTGCCGCGGTTGACCGGTCTGTTGCGCAGCGAGCCGCTGCCTGCGTCAGCCGACCTGAAGCGGCTGCGGGTGGAGCGCGCGGCCTACTACGCCGGACTGCACGCGAAGGTTACGGACGGCTCGCCGGTGCACTCCGGCCGGCTGCTGATCGAAGTGCAGAAGACGCTGCCCGACGACGTGATCATGGTGCGCGACGGCGGCGCGATCAACGTGTGGCAGATGCACTATCTCAACCACGCCGCGAGCGAGAACCTGATGGCCCTGAAGCAAGGCATGCTCGGCACGGGCCTGCCCTATGCCAACGCGGCGGCGCTGGTGGCGCGCGAGGACGGCCGGCGGGTCTGTCTCATCTCCGGCGACGGCGCCTTCGGCTTCTACACGATGGAGCTCGAGACGGCAGTGCGCTATCAGTTGCCCATCGTGATCGTCGTGGCCTACGACGCTGGATGGTCGTTGGAGGTGCCGTACTACATGCACGTCGTGGGCCGCACGTTCGAGGTCGACCACACGTTCGTTCGGCTCGACGACTTGGCGCGCACGCTCGGCGCGCACGGCGAATTCTGCGACAGCCCTGAACAGATCGTCCCCGCCATGGAACGCGCGTTCGCGTCGGGCAAGCCTGCGGTCGTGCAGATCGTGATCGATCGGCAGAGCAACGCCTACGAGATGCCCAATCCCCAAGTCTGGACGACGTGGCACGGCGACAAGAAGGTCTACGAGAGCTGAACAGAGGGAATCGACATGGAAGACGTTCTTCAGACCCTTCGCGATCGCGCGGCGATCGAGACCGGGTATTGCCGCTACTGCGAAGTAGTAGACGCGAAGAACTTCGGCCGTCTCGACGAGGTGTTCACGGCGGACACCGTCGGCGACTACACACACGCGTACGGCCTGGGCGCTGTGCGCCACGGACTCGCGACACTGGTCGAGCTGATGACGCTCAATCTTGGGCCCCTGTCCGCGTGCGGCGCCACTCACCACAATGTTGGGAACTTCCGGATCGACGTGGCGGGCGACCGGGCACACGCCCGCGCGAACTTCTACGCAGTGCATGGCCAACGTGCACGGCCCGCCGCGCCGCTCTACTCGATGTGGGGCGAGTACGACGACGACTGGATTCGAAGTGCGGACGGCTGGCGCATCACGCATCGCCGTTACCGCTTGTTCCTCGAGGACGGGCCGAAGGAGATACTCGGCCCGTCGACAGCTGCCACTTGAGTCGATTCGAATTTCGGCGACATCGGACACTTCTGGCGGAGCCATCGGTCTGGTGACCATCCTGATCTCTTTTCAGGAGATCCAGTTCGGTCGCCCAGCTATAGCGATGAGGCAGAGGGTCTTTTGCGCGGCGGACGCGGTGAACTGCCGCTGATCGACGAGACAACTCCGCCGCCGCGTCCGGTGCGCAAAAGACCGTTTGGACTGAACCGCCGCCACGAAGGTGGCCAGCTATGGGGATTCGATCTGCGTGAGCGCGGGTCGATGGTGCGAAGTCGCAGAGACTTGCCTCGCTTTTACGCCGATGGCGGTGCGATCAGAGCCATGGCACTGCCGACGCGGCGATCGCAAAGCTCTCGGAGGTGAGGTTGGCTTGCCGCGGGCCGACACGCGCCCAACGCTGTCCCTCGTGCAGCACGACACGATGACGAAACCAGCTATGCGGGTCGGTAGTCTGCGGCGGTTCACGGCGGACCTCGCAGCAGAGACTGGGGCAGAAATGTCTCGATGCAGACCATGTGTCCGTGCGCGCAGGCCGGGCAGGCGCGCAGCGAGACGTCGGTCAGGCGCTGGTACCGATCTCGATAGTCTTCTGCTGCTTCGTCGGCACGTACGTCGATCATCGGTGTCGGCGCGCCGAGCAACTCCCGGCAGTGTTGCAGCTTGACCTGGCGCGTGCGGTTCGCCAAGAGCCCGTAGTGTCGGATCCGTTGCAGGCCGCGTGGCAGCACGTGCAGCAGGAAGCGGCGCATGAACTCGTGGGCATCGAGTTGCATGACCTTGTTCTTGGACTCGTGCCGGTAGTCCTTCCAGCCAAACGTCACGTGCTCGCCGGTGAAGCCGATCAATCGGTTGTTGCCGATCGCCACTCGGTGCGCGTAGCGTCCCAGGTACTCCAGCACTTGCCGAGCGCCGCCGAACGGCCGCTTGGCGTAGACCACCCACTCGGCTCGCGCAATCGGCGCAAGATATCGCGCGAATGCAGCGGCATCCTTCAGCTCCGTCAAAGTACTGAAGAACGCGAGCTTGCCCTCAGCATAGGCCAGCCTCAACTGCTCCAGGAACAGGCGTCGGAACAGCCGCGAGAGCACCCGCACCGGCAAGAAGAACCCTGGTCGACAGGCGACCCAATGCCCGCCGTCAGGCGATGCGCCGCCGCCAGGGACAACGCAATGCAAATGCGGGTGATGCAACAGGTTCTGGCCCCAGGTGTGCAGGATCGCGACGAAGCCGATCTCGGCGCCCAGGTGCTTGGGATCTGCGGCGATCATGCGCAGCGTCTCGGCCGTGGCACGAAACAGGATGTCGTAGACAACGGCCTTGTTCTGGTACGCGACGGCGGCGACCTCCTGCGGCACCGTGAACACCACATGAAAGTACTCGACGGGCAACAGTTCGGCCTGCCGTTGCTCGAGCCACTGGGCGCGCGTGAGCGACTGGCACTTCGGGCAGTGGCGATTGCGGCAGCTGTTGAACGCGATGCGCGGATGGCCACATGCGTCGCACTGCTCGACATGGCCGCCCAGGACGGCGGTTCGACAACGCTCGATGGCACTCATGACACGGCGCTGCGTGCGGCTCAGATGCTGCGCGTTGGCAATACGGCAGGCAGGGCTGATCTGACGGAAAATATCCGCCACCTCGAGCCCGTGGGCTCGCATGACTGCTGCTCAGTGTGCGGGAGACGGCGCTCGCGCATCGCGCTGACGGGCATCCGGCAATGGCGCGTGGGGCAGTCGGTCCAGTGGGCTCACCGTAGCGCAGATCGTACTGGTGGATATCTTCAGGTAGCGCGAGGTCGTGGCCAGGCTCCGATGCCCCAGCAGCAGCCGGATCGTGCGCACGTCGGTGCCGGCCTCCAACAAGTGGGTTGCAAAGGCGTGGCGCAGCGAGTGCGGTGTCACAGGCTTGGTGATGCCCCCTGAGCGTTGGGCGCGGCGACATACTTCCTGAATGGCCGAGGACGTGATCGGCGAGTCGGGCGGATCCCCGGGGAACCAGCCAGGGTGCTGGTCTCGCGCTCCTCCAATACGCGCGCAGCGTCTCCAGAAGCCTCGGTGAGAGCATCACGTACCGGTCCTTCAAGCCCTTGCCTTGCTCGACGCGCAGCACCATGCGCTGGCTGCCGATATCGTGCACCCGCAAGTGCGTCGCCTCCGAAATTCGACGGCCGGCCGCATAGACGGTCGTCAGCAAAGTGCGGTGCTTCAGATTGGCGATGCTGTCCAGGAACCGCATGACCTCCTCGGGACAGAGGATCACAGGCAGTTTGGCCGGCTTCTTGGGAACAGGCAGATCGTCGAAGGTCCAGTCTCGGCGCAAGGTGACCCTGTACAAGAACCGCAGCGCTGCACCGACAACGCAGATGGTGGGAGCGCTCAATGCGCGTGCGTCGCTCAGGTGCAGCAAGAACTCGCGGACCTGTTCGGGTTCGAGCTGATCTGGCGACCGGCCGAAGTGCCTGGCGAAGGCGGAAACGTATTGGAGGTAGACGCGCTGGGTGTTCGGCGCGAGATTGCGGATGCGCATGTCTTCGAGCATCCGACGGCGCAGGGCTGTCATGGCTGAGTCTCCTGTGGAGTCGATGAAGTGCTTGGCCCAGCTCTATCGAGGACATGCAAGGCGACCCGGCGACGTTGCTCAGCACAGACCTCGTCCGTTGGATCGCATCCGCATCAGCAAGCCAAGAAGAACGTGCGCCTCAACCTCCGTGATGCCGGCCAGATGCGCATTCATCACGTCGCGAAGCACCCGCGGAATCCGGCTTGCAACGGCGCATCCTTCAGGCGTCAAGACCACATCGACAACTCGCCGATCTCGCGCCGATCTTTGTCTCTTGATCATTCCCTTGGATTCGATCCGTTCAAGCGTTCGCGCCATCGCCCCCGGGTTGCCGTGACCAAGCCGGGCGATTTCGCAGGCAGTTTTGCACCGACCCGATGCAAGCTGCAGTAGCGGTACCCACTGCGCATCGGTGATGTTGAGGGTTGCCAGACGCCTGTCAACCTCTTGGGAGATGCTGCGCAGGACCGCCTTCATTTCTACGGCGATGTTGTCGTCGTGCGCGACGGTACTTGCTTGGTAGAACTCCGAGCAACCAGATTGACCGGTGGATCCCGGCGACAGATTGTCGTCACCCGGATTGCGAGTCGGCTCCGAAGCAACGCCGCCGCGTTGCTCATCATGGAGGCCTGGCGCGGCTTCACGGCCCGCGGTGGGACCCTCTGCGGACTGCGCGTGGACCTTTGCTTCGTGCTCGACGATTGGCATGGCTCGATTGGCGCGGGGCGACTACAGGTCACGACCTCTTGGCGTATGCAGCACACCAGGCCTTCGCCGGCACGACCTGATTTGAAAAGATGGGACATGGCCCTGCGGAGGCGTCCTTCGCACCTTGATACAGCGCGCACGTCCCACAGGCCTGCTCAGGCGAGAACTTCGGATATTTTGACGTGTCGACGTTTGCAGAATCAGTGACGAACCCGAAGGCTGCAGCTTGTGGACTCTTGGGATCCACCATCGGAGGGGCGGCACGAGAAACCGAAATCACGCTCATCAGTGGAAACGCGGAAATGAAGTGGCGACGCGTTGTCATGCTGTTTCCTTTCGAGATCGAGTCGATTTGGCTTGAGGTCAATGCGCGTGCAGCCGCAGCCGAGGCAGCGCGAGGGAGATGATTCCCCCGAGAAAGACCCACCCCAACATCACGGGCAGGCTGGCAATCCAGGCGCGCGATTCAGCGAGCGAGCCGGCATCCAGATGGGCAAAGAAGGCCCAGCCAAATACAGCGACGGCAATCGCGCCGGACAGTTGCTGCACGGTACTGCACAGGCCCGATGCAATTCCAGCGGCCTCGACAGGCACGTCCTGCAACATCACCGAGGTCGTCGCCGGCCCGACCAGCCCCAATCCAACGCCCATGAGCGCCTGCGCGGCGAGGAGGAAAGACATCGGGATCGGCGACGCGGACATTGCTTGCGCGAAGGCGAGCAGCGACAGCGCCTGCATGACTGCTCCGACAACCACGGTCCGGGCGCCCCATCGACGGATCGCATGCTGTCCAAGCCAAGTGATGCTGAGCATTGCGCCGAACGCGATCGGCAGGCAAAGCAGCGACATCTGCAGCGCGCTGTAGCCCAAGCCTGTCTGGAGCACCAGCGTCAACGTGAAAAGGTAGGCCGGTACGATCCCGTTGAGGACCAGCCCGCACAGGAGCGCCGAACGAAAGCCATTGACACGCCAGAGCGTCGACGGCACCAGGGGAGCGCTGCCTCTTCGCTCGCGTCGCCCGAAGTGGAGCCACGAGCAGGCAAGCAGAATCGGCACGGCGATCAACAGGGCCATGCACCACCCCGGCCAACCCAGTTCCGGCCCCTCGATCAAGGGCACCAACAGCGCGACAAGTCCCAGTGTTACTAGCGCGGCACCCATGACGTCCAGACGCGAGGCCGAAAGGCTGCGTCCTTGTGGCAGCCAGCGCAACGCAGCGAGCACGCTGAAGAGTCCCACCGGGAGATTGATGAGGAAGCAGAGGCGCCAGCCCAGGCCGTCGGCGTCGATGCCGATGAGGAGCCCGCCGACGATTGGGCCGAGCGCCGCCGCGGTGCCGCCCAACAAGCCGAACAACGTGAACACCTTGACCCGTTCCTCCGGCGCATACAGGAGCTGCATCAGCGCCATGACCTGCGGCACCATCAACGCGGCAAGCGCACCTTGCGCCGCACGGGCCGCGACCAGTACCCCGGCCGAAGGTGCCAGACCGCACGCCAGCGACGCGAGTGTGAAGCCGCCAACGCCGAGCACGAAGCAACGGCGGTAGCCGATCCGGTCGCCGAGTCGCCCGCCTGTCATCAACAGCGCCGCAAAAGCCAACGTGTAGCCTGCGATCGTCCACTGCACCTGCGCTGGCGTCGCGCCCAGCCCGCTCCGGATCGCGGGAATGGCGACGTTGACGATGGTCACGTCGAGTAGATCCATCACGAACGCGAGCGCGACGATGGCTAGCGCCATTCGCTTGCGTGAGGTCGTGTAGCCGCGCGTCGCAGCGTGGGCAGAGACCGCGATCGACCCGCCGGCGCCGGGTGTCAAGAAGCCGCGCCCTTCGCGAGGATGCGCCGCACCTGCGTTTGGTGCTTGCGCACCATCTCGAACGCATCGGCACGCGAGTACAGGTGGCCTTCCCATTCACTGGACATGAAGCCCGTATAGCCACCCTGCTGGAACACGGGAATCAGCTCGTCGTACGGAATGGCCGACTCGTTGCCGTCGGCGTCGAAGTCGTAGAACTTGCCGTGCACGTGGATCACCTGCGGCATGATCTCGCGCCACATCCCGGCCTTGCCGGGGCTGACGATGTTGAACATCACCGACAGTGCGCTGACCACGGCCGGATCGGCATTGAATGGCGTGACAAGGCGCGCGAACTCGGTGCGTTTCCAGCCAGCGTCGCGTGGCAGGTGCCAGGTCTCGATGGCCAGTTGCAGCAGGTTCTCGGGCAGGCCTTGCTCGCGCAGGTTGTCGAGATAGGTTGGCGGCAACGCCTTCGCGCAGCACCCGAAATCGGGAATGAATCCGAGCAGCGGCGAATTGGCCTTGGCGTACGCCTCGCGATAGGCCATCACCGGCGGCGATTCCGGATTGAGCGGCGCGTGGATCTCGGGGCCCATCTTGATGCCGTGCTTCTCGGCCAGCGGCAGCAGCCGGATCAGCACTTCGGCCGGCGCGGCGAACTGGCAACGCACGACGGGAAAGCCAAGCTTGGCGGCGGCCTCGACCTGCGGCGCGTGGTAGGCCACGGCCTCCTCCACGGTCATCGTGCTGCCGCGTCGCAGCGCGGTGTCGGCATTGATCGCGAGCGATGACGGCGTCAGGCCGTAACGCACCATCACGTCCTTGAACTCCGCCGCGAAATCATCGGTGACGTGCGGGAAGCCACGGATGCACTGGAAGCCCACCATCTCGAATCCGGGGCCGAGGCCCAGCGCGGCGATCTTCGCCACGAGTTGTTCGAGGGTGTACTGGCGCGCATGCCACTCGTTGGCGAAGGCAAACGAGGTCGAGCCGAGCTTCATGCCCGGGATGGCTGTGGATTGCATTGTCAACTCCATGTCACTGCGGAGGCAGCGAGGCCGTACCACGCGTCGTCCAGGTCAGCATGGGGATGTAGGGTGGGTAGAGCTTGCACAGCAGCGCGGCCTCATGGCGCTGCGTTGCCTGCAGGCCGGCGGGCGGCACGTGGAGATAGCCGGAGTCGAGGACGAACCACCACTCGTCGGTCAGGTTGCTCAACTCGGCCAGCTTGAAGCGCTTGCCATTGACTTCGAGCTCCGCGCCATCGAGCGGCACTTCACGGTCGTCGATGCGCAGGCTGGCGAACTCGACCACCGAGAGCGGCAGCGAGCGATACCAGGGCAGGCGCACGTCGAACGTGAGGCCGTCTGCGTCCAGGCGTGTCCCGGGATTGGCGATCAAGCCGTCGCTGTAGTTGTTCTTCATGTCATGTTTTCCTTCAGGAAGGAAGCCGGGTCCAGCCACCGTTGTTCCTTGAAGAGGCCTGCACGGCCTCGATGAATTTCACGCCGCGCAGTCCGTCCGCGATCGTCGGGAAATGCGCCGCCGGATCGGGTCGGCCCTCGCTCGCGCGCGCGGCCTCCAGGTGATCGGCAACCTCGCGGTACACGGTGGCGAACGCCTCCAGGTAGCCTTCGGGATGCCCGCCGGGGACGCGCGTCACGCGCGCAGCCGATGCGTTGGCCGCGGCGCTGCCGCGCGTGACGATGCGCGTCGATTGGCCGAGCGCCGCCCAGTGCAGTTCATCGGGCCGCTCCTGGCGCCATTCGATGCCGCCCTGGCTGCCGTAGACCCGCAGGCGCAGGTCGTTC
>FTIP01152648.1_pt1 | contig 36328 bp, 32 predicted proteins | sample 1658301 | NCBI WGS metagenome assembly FTIP01 (sample SAMEA3914813, study PRJEB12502) | metagenome | biome: forest; material: soil | place: Canada | collected 2011-07-07 | depth 0.3 m
AGGCCGGCCACATGAAGGACATGCCGGCGCTGCTGGCCGCGACCTTGGCCGTGCGCGACGTCGCGCTGCTGGGCCAGGTGTTCTGCCGCGTGATCGACAACGGCAAGATGCTGCGCAACTTCGTGCAGATCGTGCGCAGCGGTGCCGTGGGTCGCAAGTCCCTCGGCTCGCGTCCCAAGAAGCTGGTGCAGCAATGGCTGCTGACCGCGAGCGAGAAGCAACTGCTGAACGCCTCGGTGGGCAACGCGCCGTCACTGGCCGACGTGGTCAAGATGGTTCACCCGAAGCCCAACGAGGCTTGGCGCGCCGCGTGGTTCGCCTGGCTGATCGGCAAGCCCGTCGATGAGGCGGCGCTCCCGCCCATCACCCAGGCCTTCGAACGCTTCAAGCGCGAGAGCGCCCAGGGCGCGGCGGCCGAGGTGCCCGACGTGCCGTTCCAGATGCTGACCGCACTCGAACTGACGGCGACCCAGTGGGCACAGATCGCTCGCTCGGGCTCGTGGCAGATGGTGCGCCAGAACCTGAACACGTTCGCGCGCCATGGCGTCTTCGAGCTGCCGGGCATGACCGAGGCGATCGCGGCGAAGCTGCGTGACCCGCTGTCTGTGGCGAAGGCTCGGGTGATGCCGTATCAGCTGATGTCGGCCTTCAAGGCGACGGGCGACGCCGTACCGGTTGCCGTTCGCGATGCCCTGCAGGACGCCATGGAACTGGCGATCGGCAACGTGCCGCGCTTCGAGGGTCGCGTCGTGGTGTGCCCCGATGTGTCGGGCTCGATGAGCTCGGCCGTGACAGGCCATCGCGGCTCGGCGACGTCGAGCGTGCGTTGCATCGATGTGGCTGCCCTGGTCGCCGCCTCGATCCTGCGCAAGAACCCGGCGGCGCGCGTGTTGCCGTTCGAGCAGGCCGTGGTGCAGTTGTCGCTCAACGCTCGGGACTCCGTGATGACCAACGCGCAGGCGCTGGCCAAGATCGGAGGCGGTGGCACGAACTGCAGCGCACCGCTGGCGTTGCTGAACAAGGAACGGGCGTCCGTGGATCTGGTCATCCTCGTTTCGGACAACGAGTCGTGGGTCGATGCGAACCGGCGCGGTGCGACGCAGACGGTGCGTGAGTGGGAGCTGCTGAAGGCACGCAACCCGCAGGCACGGCTGGTCTGCATCGACATTCAGCCGGGCGCGACGACGCAGGCGGCGGAGCGTGCGGACATCCTGAATGTCGGTGGCTTCTCCGACGCGGTGTTCACGATGGTGTCCAGCTTTGCCGACGGCAAGGCCGGCGCCGATCACTGGGTGGGCGAGATCGACAAGATCTCGCTGGCCCCGCAGTAGAAGGAGAGATGAAGGCGCCGCATGCGAATGCGCGCAGGAGTACAGCACACCTGGCCGTGCGGGCCCGCAAGCCCGCAGCCGCGCAAGCGGCAGGCCGCTCTTGCGAATCTGGTCGTGTGCGGCGCCCCTTTGAATGAAAGCTGTCGCGTGGCGAATGCTGGTGGGATTACATCAACCTGTATCCATCTCACCGATCGTTTGTCGCCACGCGGGGGCTAGTGAGGAGCCGAAGATTTCAGCGCGAATGCTGGCAGGACTACATCGGATGCCTGGGGTTCGAATCCCCGGCCGGGAAACCGGCAACGGCTACGTCTTGCCGTCCCTTGTCGCGCCCATTGTTTGATGTCTTGTTGCGAATGCTGGCGGAACTACAGACTCTTAATCTCGTGGTCGCAGGTTCGAACCCTGCCGGCTCCGTCCTTCGGGAGGAACCGTAGCTCAGTGGTAGAGCACGATGTTTCGCCAAAACCTTGTCGCAACGAGGCATCTCCTTTTTGGCGGTGAATGCAGGTGGAGTTACTGGTAGCGCGCACGGCTTCGGCCGTGAGGCCCGGGTTCGAATCCCGGCCCGGAAACGGGTGGCGCAGAAAAACACTTCACCGACCCTGGTCACCGCATCTTTGTTGAAGAGAATGAGTCATGGAACAGAACTACAACATTGAAGACGTCGCCGGCGGCGTGTCGATCAAGATGTGGACGCGCGGCGTCCCCGTCGAGGACGAAGCACGCAAGCAGCTCGCGAACGCCGCGCGCCTGCCCATTGTGTTCAAGCACATCGCCGCGATGCCCGACGTCCACCTGGGCATCGGTGCGACCGTGGGCTCGGTGATCCCGACGCTGAAGGCGATCATTCCGGCCGCAGTCGGTGTCGACATCGGCTGCGGGATGATGGCCGCCAAGACGACGCTGCGCGCGGAGGACCTGCCGGACAACCTGGGGCCGCTCCGTTCGGCGATCGAGCGCGCGGTGCCGCACGGCTCGAACCCGCGCAGCCGCGGCCGCGACCAAGGCAGCTGGGAGAACCCGCCGGAGACCGTGGACCAGATCTGGGCCACGCTCGCCGACGAGTTCGACGCGCTGTGCGAACTGCATCCGCGTCTGAAGAACACGAACAACCGCAAGCACCTGGGAACGCTGGGAACTGGAAACCACTTCATCGAGGTCTGCCTCGACGAGGAAGGGGCCGTGTGGTTCATGCTGCACTCGGGTTCGCGTGGGGTCGGCAACGCCATCGGGACGCATTTCATCGAGCTCGCGAAGAAGGACGCCGAACGTCACGAGCGCAACCTGCCCGACCAGGACCTTGCGTACTTCGAAGAAGGTGCGCAGTACTTCGGCGACTACGTGCGCGCGGTCGGCTGGGCGCAGAAGTTCGCGCAACGCAACCGCGAAGTGATGATGACCAACCTGATCGCGACCGTTCGCAAGGTGATCACCAAGCCGTTCGAGTCGCACGTCGAGGCCGTGAACTGCCATCACAACTACGTGCAGCAGGAGCGTCACTTCGGCGAGGACGTGTTCGTCACCCGCAAGGGCGCGGTGAGCGCGAAGAAGGGGCAGCTGGGCATCATCCCGGGCAGCATGGGCGCGCGCAGCTTCATCGTGCGCGGCCTGGGCAACCCGGAGAGCTTCGACAGCTGCAGCCACGGAGCGGGTCGCGTGATGAGCCGCACCAAGGCGAGGAAGCTGTTCACGGTGGATGACCAGATCAGGGCGACGGAAGGCGTCGAGTGCCGCAAGGACAAGGACGTGATCGACGAGATCCCGATGGCTTACAAGGACATCGACGCCGTGATGGCAGCGCAGCGTGACCTGGTCGAAGTGGTCCACACGCTGAAGCAGGTGGTTTGCGTCAAGGGGTGAGGGCCGTTGCCCTCTTCCCTCCAGAATGAAGACCAGGAGAGAGGGCATGAACGACAACAAGACTGTGCGCAGCGCACACCCCGTCTCGGACGAGATGCGCGCGACCGTGCTCGAGAGCCTGGCCGAGCTGGAGCGGCGCCACGAGGTGAGCGTGCTGTTCGCCTGCGAGTCGGGCAGCCGCGGCTGGGGCTTCGCCTCGCCGGACAGCGACTACGACGTACGCTTCGTCTACGTCCACAACCTGCCGTGGTACCTGACGGTGGAGCCCGGCCGCGACGTGATCGAGCAGCCGATCAGCGGCGAGCTCGACGTGAGCGGCTGGGATCTGCGCAAGGCGCTGCAACTGCTGCGCGACTCGAATCCGACGCTGCTCGAATGGCTGCGCTCGCCCATCGTCTATCGCCAGGAAGCGCCGTGGACGGCGCGGCTGCGTGAGCTCGCCGAGCAAGGGTTCTCGGAGGTGCGGGGCTACCACCACTACGTCTCGATGGCGAAGAAGAACCTGCGCGAGCATCTGTACGGCGAGGTCGTGCGCTACAAGAAGTACCTCTACGTGCTGCGGCCGCTGCTGGCCGCGCGCTGGATCCGCGAGGGCCGCGGTGTGCCGCCGATGCGCTTCGCCGACCTGGTGGGGGCGACCGCACTGGACGCCACGCTGGTCGACGAGATCGACGCGCTGCTCGAGGTCAAGATGCGCGCCGGCGAATCCGCGACCAGTCCGCGCTGGATGGGGATCCACGACTTCATCGAGCGCGAGCTGGCCGTCGCGCAGGCGCATTCGTTCGCGAAGCAAGCCGAGGCGGACACGGCGTCGCTCGACGCCTGCCTGCATGACGCCGTGCTGCACTTCGATGCACGGCAGGACAACTAGAACAACGAGGAATTCCATGATCGAGATCGACGGTTCCGTCGGCGAGGGCGGCGGCCAGATCCTGCGCACGTCGCTGGCGCTGTCCATGTGCACGGGCCAGGCGTTCACGCTCGCGCGCATCCGTGCGCGGCGCGCGAAGCCGGGCCTGATGCGGCAACACCTGACCTGTGTCCAGGCCGCGGCTGCAATCTGCGGCGCGGCGGTGGAAGGCGCCGAGCTGGGCTCGGGCACGCTCGTGTTCGAGCCGGGCCCGGTGAAGGCGGGCGACTACGCGTTCAGCGTCGGCACGGCGGGCAGCTGCACGCTGGTGCTGCAGACGATCTGGCCCGCGCTGATGCTGGCGGACGCGCCGTCGCGCCTGCGGCTCTCGGGCGGAACTCACAACCCAATGGCGCCGCCGTTCCACTTCCTGGAACGCTGCTACGCGCCGCTGCTGCATCGGCTGGGTGCGTCATCCGAGTTGTCGCTGCGCCGGTTGGGCTTCTACCCGGCCGGGGGTGGCGAGATCCACGTGACGCTGCACCCCGCTGGCGACTCGCTGCAAGCCTTCGACCTGCTCGAACGCGGTGAGCCGCTCGAGACTTACGCGGAGTGCCTGGCGCCCGCGCTTCCCAGCGCGGTGGCACGGCGCGAACTCGATGCGCTGGCGCGCGCGCTCGCCTGGTCGCCGGAGCAGTTGCGCATCCCCGTCGTTCGCCAGAACGAAGGTCCCGGCAACGCGCTGATGGCCACGCTGGCGCATGCGCAGGTGTGCGAGTTGTTCACGCGGTTCGGCGAAAAGGGCGTCAGTTCCGAACAGGTCGCGCAATCGCTTGCCGCCGACGTGCGGGCCTACGCGGCGTCCAACGCCGCCCTGGGTCCTTACCTGGCTGACCAGTGGGCGCTGCCGCTCGCGCTGGCCGTGTGGCGGCGCGGCGGCTCGGCGGCGTACACCTGCACGGAGCTGACCGACCATGCAACGACGAACTTCGATGTGATCGGGCGTTTTCTGCCGGTGTCGTTCGAGACACAGGCAATCGACAAGGGCTGGAGAGTGTCGGTGGACGCGCGCTGAGTAGCGCGTGTCCACGGTCACGGAACATGACCAACGCAAACAATGGCGGCGCCGAGCGTGTGACCTCGGAGGACGTGGCGGGCCGACGCGAGGCCCAGGTGCTGGCTCGAACCGATGTCCGACGCGCGCTGGCAGTCGCCCGTGCCATCCGACACCCGTGGTATCGCTGCCAGGCGCTCGCGAGCGTGGCCGATGCGATGTCCACGCCCACTGCTCGCGACGCTGCGCTGACCGAAGCGGTCGAGGCTGCATTCCAGCAACTTGAGCCGAACCGGATCGCGTGCGTCGCGAGCTGGCCGTTGCGCGTGATGGTTCGACATGGACACGCGGGTGTCCGTCGCCTGGTCGGGAGGTTGCTGAACGTCCTCGAAAAAGAGGAGCATGGGCTTCGGCGGTTGGACGGCCTGGCGGCGGTTATCGGACCTCTACTCGCCATTCGCGAGCTCCGCACGCTGGCCTGGCCGTCCTTCCTGGCGGCCGCGGACGCCAGCACCGGATGGCGCACCGAGCGGATCGTGTCGTGGATGGCAGTCGCCTTGGCTGAGTACGACAAATCCGCTGCGCTGCGGCTGCTGGCCGGACGAAGTCAAAACCGATTCACCAGCAAGGCGATTGCTGCGATCGCCGCGACGACCTTGCCGCCACGCGAGTGATGCCCTGGGCCGCAGACGCGACGTAACGATACGAAGCGACAGCTACCGCCGCGCGGCGACCAAACAGCAGGCGGGCTTCGAAAGTGCTAGTCGCGAGTTCACTACACTTCATGGAATTCGAAAATGGGCCTGACTTTGAACAGAGAGCGCGCTGAAGTCGAGGCGGAGGTGCGGACGGCGGTCCATGACTTCGCGAGCTCGGTCGTCTCTTCCAATCGGGTCGTCGCAGACATGTCGGCGCTCGTCCGTGTCACGTCGGCCCTGCCGCTCTCGAACCTGGCTTATTGGGAGCAGTTGATCCGCAACGAATTCTCGATCGCACAACGGCTCCTCTCGCAGCCGAAGGCCAGCAGTTGGCTGGCCCGGTTCCCCTTCGCCGCGCCGAGAGAGAAGAACCTTGGAGAGTCTGGCAGGTTTCTGACGTGGATCGACCTGGTCAGCTTCGACGGCTACGTCCGGGAGAAGACACTGCGCACCCTATCCGGCCCTGCGCCGAACGGCTTCTTCCTCGCGATGGCTGCCCGGCGATTGAACGATTGGGTGCCGCAGGTGCGATCGGCTGCGAGGGCGATCATTCCGACTCTTGCGCGGGCTTCGGATCCTGAGCATGTCGTCGATGTCCTGTGCGCCATGCTTCCGACGTGGACCGTCTGGGGCCGTGCGGAGTCACCAGACAGACAAACCTTGATGGAGCTCCTGTACGTCGACAGCGTCGCGGATGCGCTGCGGCGGAGACTGATCTCGGAATCGGCCGGCCCGATGTCGCTGATCTTGTCCCAGGTACTGCGCACGAGCGGTTTGGATGAGCACTTGGTCGAGATAGCGAAGGACGCCGTGCAACCGGCCGTCCGCGCCAGAGCCCAAACGGCGCTGCTCACCGGAAAGGCGGTCTGGGTCGAAGGTCGCCGCTGGCACTGGGTCGACGTTCGATACTGCAAGGGTCGGATGGAGAACATCATCGGCGAGCGTTCGCTGTCGCTCAAGGCTCCGCTCATCGAATGCTTGCACTCGGCTTCAACTGATCGCTCCCCAATCGTTCGCCGTGTCGCCGCCAATGTCCTCGTCAGTGAAATGAGCGGGCTGGGAAGTTTGGCCTTGCCGTTCGCCCGCCGCCTCGCCGTTGACGAGTCCCCGAAGGTCGCCGAACGCGCGGTCTTCGTGCTGAAGCAGCTCGGGGCAGACAAAATATGAAACCAAGTAGCGTGTCGAAACTGAGGTAGGCGAAGGGCAGCCACTTGCCAGTCTCGTTAGTCAGTGCGGGATCGCCTTCTCGGGCGACGTTGCCGGCTGCTGAGAAGCACGGCTGACGGTGCCCTTGCCCGCACGTTTGCTCGCATACGACGCATCGTCCGCCGACTTGAAGGCAGCCTCTATATCCGCAGGTGCCGCAAACTCCGCGACTCCGATGCTGACTGAGACGTGGAACAGCGCCGGCTCGCCCTGTCTATCAACCCAACGCACAGGTGAACTCTCAAGCGCTGCACAGATGCGACGCATAGCGCCCGCAGCCTCCTCTTCGGTGTAGTTGGCGCAGAGTACGCCGAACTCGTCACCGCTTATACGGTACACACGATCGCGCTCCCGCACCGTCTTCCTGATGATGGCCGCAATGTGACGCAGCGCCTGATCGCCAGCGGGGTGACCGTGGTTGTCATTCACCAGCTTAAAGTTGTCGACATCGAGTCGGACGCACGCGCTCGGAAAGGGCAGCACGAACTCGCCCTTCTCGACGAGCGCTATGTCTTCCTTGTAGGCGCCCTGATTGAGCATGGATGTGAGGTTGTCGAAACGGTGTCCATGCCCAGGGATCGGACGCGACATTAGCTGACGCACCGGACCCGGGCGGCACAGGCACGGCACCATCTGACAATCCGGGCAGTGGCCCGGGTATGCCGTCCAGAGACAGTCCTCGGCGAGCAGAGTTTGGCCGGCGACTCCGGTCGGCAACGACGACACCAGTGCAAACCACCAAGCAACGAGATCGGACAGCTCGTTGTCGAAGTTCTCTGGATAGAGGTGATGGAAACGGATGGCCTCGCCAACTTCCGCAACTTCTTCGATCATTCTTATAAATAGTCTTCGGCAGATCTCTTCCCATTGCGTTTGGGGGTCTAAGTCACCTCGCCAGGAGTTTCCGTAGATCTCGCGAAACATCAGCTGGAAGTCGTTGACGCTGCGATGCTTCGCCATTCCGGGGGCACACTGATAGAACGCGTCGCGCAGGTCGTTGTCGCTGAGCGTCGGCTTTTCGGCCATCCAACAGACGCACGGCTTCTTCAGGCAGTAGGGGCACGCCATGGGAAACTTCCTCAAGATAAGCTTCTCGAGGCTGTCCTGTTCAGGCCGCACCTTACGAAGCAAGGCTGTCATCCACGCGAAGATCTTCGGCACAAAGGTCGCTGCCTGCTCCAAGTCGCGACGTTTGAAGAGGTGCTTCGCGAAGACTCCGCAGACCTCGGTCAAGTGAGAGTGAATCTCGTAGGGCGTCTTGGCGTAGTTCTGGGAGCCGCCGTAGATCGCATCCAGCATAACGACCCAGTTGTCTAGGCTCTGACTTTTCTCGAATGGCATTTGTGTCTCCCTTGGTTCAGAGGACTCTACCGCAAGGCGTAACAATCCGTAGCTGAACGACCGCGACGCGGTGCTTCCTCGGTGGGCGTGCGCCGGCGGGGATAGTGCAGCGATGCCTCGATGGCGCACATCCACGGATGTGAAGCTGCTGTCATACACGGCCGCCAACCCCTACAAATAGGCTTTTCGTACGCTGTTGAAGGGCGCGTGAACGCCAACTGTTTGCTGCGAGTGGCTCAGGCGACCGCGGTGCGGCTGCCCGATCGTCCATGCAGACAGCTGGCGTTTAACGCCATCTAGCATCACGGCAATCCATGCGGCTCGCCTAAGGACATTCGCTTGGCAAGCATCGATAGAACGGCCTGCTCGAGCTCGAGTTCGCTCGGCAGGTCCAGCGCTATGAGAGGCCTGCCAAGTTTTTCTGCAACCGAACGTCCATGCAGAAGCTCAGCCTCAGCGAAGTCAGACAGCTCGCCGGCAGTCCAACTGCGGTCACCGCGAGCGATGAGCCGCTCGGCAAGAACGCTTATGGGCGCTGTTAGGACAACGAAGCCAATGCAGCAAAGTCGTTCGAACACCTCAACCGAGATCTGTTCGTGTTGACCCACCGCTCGCCGCAGGACGAAGTGCCCATCCAGCAGGAGGCCCCTGCTCTCGGCCAGCGTACGAGAGACAGCGTTGACGAGCGCCCGCTGATTCTCATCGACCTCACTCGCCTCTTTGCGATCAGACCAGGAGCAATGGCCTCGTTCCTGGCGTATGAGCTGACTGGCGGTCGCGTGGACAAGGTTTAAGCGCAGACTGGCAGGCTTGCACAGGAACGTCTTGCCAACGCCGTGGATGCCGCCAACAAAGATGGTCACACGACGTCCTCCTTGAGGAATACCTTCTTGCCCAAGCGTCGAACTTCGGCCGCCGTGAGGTAACGAAATGACTGCGGTGCGCGAAAGTTAGGAACCATCGAGTTCGGTTCAAGCGGCTTTGACGGCAACCACCTCCGTCCAAGCAGAACGGCGACGCCCTGACTCTTGCCGTCGAAGTATTCCTGAAGCTCTTTGAGAGTGAGTCCTCCACCTCGAACTTTGCTGATCTTCCAGAGCGCGGTTGGTGAGGCTCGAACGATCGACTCCACCTCAACCACTGCTACGATATTCTGTATCGGTGAGCTAGCGTAGACGGCGACGCAACCTACCTCCTCTAATGCCCAAGTGCGTCGAAATTCCACACGTTTTGTGCCCGCGACGATGAGCTCAGAAAAGCGTGGTTTGACGGAGAGAAGGACTCCCCTACTTTCCTGCGGCAGCGAGAACTCTTGAGAACGAGACATCGGGAATTTTTATGATGGATTGGATCGGTCCGGTGACTACACCGTCGCGCAGTAGACGTACGTATGGGACGGAGGACTCGAAGTGCGAGAGCAGCCGAAATAGCATGACTTTCGTTGGGGCCTGCGCCATCTCGGTGATCTCGTCAATGCTGTAAACAGTGCGTCGGCTGACTAGGCTGGCGATCTCGGCAGCATCCTCCAAGATCTCAAACCGCTCGACCACACCTACGGATGTCACCGCCATTTCATCTTCAGTACGATAGAACAACAGGAGGTCACCCGCCGAGACCGACTTCGTCGGCGTTCGACAGATATAGGCAAGCTTGATCGCGTTGCCAACGCTTCCCGTATGTGGAAAGAGCGCCTGCTGCGCTGAGACGTAGTCAGGAAAAAGCGTCGAATGATAGTGCGGCTTGATGGGCACCAGGAACTTCCTGACGTGCCCGTCATCGCGGTAGTGGGGGAAGAACCTTCGAGCGTACTCGAACGCCGTCAACGTGGACGGCTCCGGCGCAGCTCTCGGATGAGTCTTCACCAGCACTCGGTCGCCGGCGTAAGCGCCGTGCTGCTGAAATCCAAAATCGACCAGCATCCGGATCAGGTAGTCGTGCTTTTCTGCGTTCGCATGGATGAAAACGTGCTCGCAAGCGTTTTCTGTCGCATATCGGAACGCCGCCTTGAGGAAGAGTTCTCCAATCTTCCCACCTCGTGCGGTGTCTGAAACCTTGAAGGTACAGAGCTTGAGCGATGGGCCGTTCAAAACGTCACCCTGCTCGTTCACCCTTTCATCCACCTGCGTCGCGTAGACACAGAGAGCGCTCAGCTCGCCATTGGCGTCGCGACACATCCAGGCCATACGGTTATCCCTGGCTTTGCTGCGGAACCAGTCATCGAAACCAGGGTAACCCTCTCGCAGCGAATCAAAGAATTCGGTGTGGAGAATGGACGTCAGGTTGTAGAGCGGCACGTCCTGGATATTGGGCAGCACCACCAGCTTGGGCTCGTGCAAGCGCCGAAGCCAGTCTTCCGCCATCTGGATGGTGTAGACCCGATGCCGCAGACCGCGTTGCGTTGCCTTGGCATGAAGGCGCTTGTCCTCTGTGACGAGCGCGTGAACAGCATCGCACTTCAGCGCGTACAGGATCTCGTTGTCGCAAGCATCGTTTGCACTCGTTCCGCTCGAATTCCACGGACAACGCTCCTGCCGTTCGAGCGACGGATACTGGCGAATGCGCTGCAGGTTGCGAACACGACGATCGACGTTGGTGTCACGCTCGAAGTCTGCAATCGTTGCAGGATGGTAGAGGAGCTGGTGACCGCCAACCTGCGCAAGTCTGACGAAGTTCATCAGGTTGGGCTCGAGTACCTGGAGCGAATCCTGCAGAGGAATCAAGACATTGGTGTCCAGGAGGAAGCGAAGCCGTTGGTTCAAGCTTGCTCCCCGGAAATTAGAACGAATTTCGCGGCTGCCTGCGCAGTGCCAGTGCATGCTCCCGGTACCGCGGTGCATCCCGGCGGCCGCCCCCCTAACGCCATCGCCCTAGACCGACGGGATTGCATGGTTGGAGTATCTGAGACCGCGTAGTTTCACTGAGAGTACCGAGCGCTGTTTCACTTTCCCCTCATTCTCCCGCGAGAATCTTGCACCGCCTGCTTCCCTGGAGGAATACCTACCATTCGACCATCGGATCCTTGAACGGCCCGATGCCCTGGCCTAATAGGCACCATTCGACCATCCGAACCCTGTAAGCCGCGGGCGCCACTTGGAACCTCGACCATCCGCCCGTCACTGCCCTGCAGTCCTTGGGCGCCAGATCGAACGGCTGCCATTCTTCCGTCACTGCCTTGCAGACCTCGCCCTCCAGACGGAATTGCAACCATCCGCCCATCGCTGCCTTGCAATCCTCTGCCTCCTGGTGGAATGGGAACCATGCGACCGTCACTTCCTTGAAGGCCTCGCCACCCGTCAGGGATGTTGATCGCCATTCCATCACTGCCTGTCAGCTTTCTTGCCATGAAGCACCTCGTTGTGGGATCGATTTGGTCGCCCGGCTCGTTGTCCGCACGAGCCCCTTCCTACTAAAACGGAAAAGCGATCCGAGACCCGACATTCGTACCAATTGCTCCGATCTGCTGCCTGCTGGGTGCATCGCCAAAAAAGCATCCGCTCAAGCGATTGGAGAGGCAAAAAACAACGCTCAAACGCCTTCCATGCCGATGCCGGAGACTCGCAGGCACGGGCGGACAACGAATGCCGAGCGATTCGTCGCTCTCAACGTCGAAATGGTCAACCACGGCACACCGCGGGGCTTGCTACTTCTTCTTCGGCGGCGGCTTGTGTACCGGCAACGAAGGGTGCTTCGGTGCGTTCGGCGGGTCGACGTGGTGTCTGCGGTCGTCGGTGCCGTCCTCCTTCTTCGGTTTCGGGCCGGGCTTGATGTGCGACATGTTCAGCTCCCTCGCAGCCATAGCGACCGCATTTCTAATGTACCTGCGCTTCTCAGGTGACGAAACATGCACGAAACCACGGCGAAAACACACGCGAGGGTCAGCCTCGCCGATTTTTGCCCGCGCTCCTTCACGCGGCTCAGGGATGTTGTGCAGTTCGCTCGTCAAATGCCAACACAGCCAGCGCGATGTAACCCAGAGCCCCGGCCAAGTTCCATCCCGAGAATCGGCCAATCATGAGAACACCAAGCGCGTATGCAATGTGAGTAGCACCTGACGAGAATTCGTCCCACCACTGCTCAGTCAAGTTGTGCGCGCGTTGAGCGTCCTCTTGCGTCATCGTGAGGTTCTTCCCGATGAGCGAAATCAGCCCAACGAGGGATATGGTTGCCACGAACAAGACCATGATCAATCGATCGTCAGCAAAAGAAGACAGATTGAGCGGTGTCGAGATAGCACCGTTGCCTGAGAACGCTGCGGCGATTGCAGGAAGTACCAGTGCAACCAAATATATGCTCACCCACAGCAAAGCTACGGGCGCCAATCGACGGACCAAGTACGGCTTGAACTTCGAAGTGATTCTCATGGATCGGTAGGAAGCAAAGTTCAGACTATCGACGAAACGCGGATACCGCGAGCTGCCGCAATGCCAAATCCATCACGTAGATAGTCGAACATCACTCTGCGTCCTCATATTTGCCCTAAGCATCCCAGGACAAGCTCCCACAACTACCGCAGGTGACCCCGCTCGGCTTCAACGGACGCGAACTTGAATTGCGCCGTCAACGATCTCCACCTCGAGGGTCGAAGTGTCGGGCACCTCTCCGAAGAGCGCCCGCGCAATCGCCGCGACAACGTGTTGCTCGACCGCCCGTTGCAGCGGGCGTGCGCCGTACCTCGGGCTGAAGCCAGCGCGCGCAACGAAGTCGACCACCTCGGGCGAGATGCGCAGCGACAGACCACGGCGCAGAAGGCCTTCGCGACCCTCGAGCGACTGCAGTTCTTTATGGGCGATCGCCGCGATCGCGTCCCGACCCAGCGGTGCGAAGTGAACGAGACGGTCGATTCGATTGAAGAACTCGGGGCGGAAGAACTGCCGGATCTCGTGCGTCGCGTCGTCGCCCGAGTCCGCGCTCGCGAAGCCGGCCGAGGCACCCTGACGCACGCCGAGATTGGTTGTCATCACGATGATCGAGCCGCGGAAGTCGGTGACGCGGCCATGGCTGTCGCGCAGTCGGCCTTCGTCGAGAACCCCCAGCAGCATGTCGAACACCGACGCGTCGGCCTTCTCGATCTCGTCGAGCAGCACCACCGAGAACGGCCGCTGGCGGATGTGCTCCACCAGCTTGCCGGGGCGCTTCCCAGTGCCGATGAGGCGCGCGATCTGGAAGGCATGCTGGAACTCGCTCATGTCGACGCGAAACAGTGGATCGACGCCACTGCCGGCGCCGTAGAAGTAGCTCGCGAGCGCCTTGGCAGCTGCCGTCTTGCCGACGCCCGTTGGTCCCGCGAACAGCAACGTGCCGATCGGCTTAGCCGGGTCGTTGAGGCCGGACTTGAACAGGTACACCACGTCCTTGAGCTGGCGGATCGCGGCATCCTGGCCGAACAGCTGGTCCGCGAAGAACGCCTGCACTTCGGCGTCGTCCAGCGGCTGGTCGTCGCGCAGGAAGCGCTCAGGCAGCCCGGTGAAGCGCGCGAACTGCCTGATCGCTCGGGTCTCGGTCACCACGGCCTGGCTGTCAGCGAGCGCCTCGCGCACGCATTCGCCAAAGAAGCGCATCGCCTTGCCGGGGAAGCGTTCGTAGCGCACGTAGCGATGCAACAGCCGGTAGCCCGCATCGAGTGCCGCACGCTCGATCTCCACCTGCTGCGCGCCCTTCACTTGCGCCGCGAACAGATCCAGCACGCGCCGCGCGCGCTGACCGTCCATCTCGGGGAGGGTCATCGGCTCGAAGCAGTCGACGAATGCCGGCAGTTGGCGGCGCGCGGCCTCGAGCTCGCCAGGGCTGGCCTCGCCGACCAGGCGCAGGGTGCCGCGCCGCAGGGCCGGCAGCAGGTAGGCGGCCATCGACTCCTCGGGGCCGTCGCCGCCGACCTGCAGCAGGTTCAGGAAATCGGTGACCCAGAGGACGCCACGAGAGACGTCCAGCCACTGGATCGCCTGGTCGCATAGCGCCTGCCATTCGCCGAGGTACTTCGCGCGGCCGACAAGGCGCTCGGAGTTGCTTCGCCAGAACGTGGGCGGCGCGTCGCTGCCTAGGGTGGCGCGGTGCGCCTTGCGGATCGCGTCGGCGATGACCACGCTCTTGCCCACGCCGTGCTCGCCCACCAGCAACAGGTTGCCTCCACGTGCAAGCCGAGCGGCGATCTCGTCGACCAGCGCACCCTGCTCCCAGGCCGTCTCCGCGAAGCCGTGCGCCGGGCGGCGGCCGCCGGCGTCGGGCAAGCGGTCGGCCACGATGGCCAGTTGCGCATGCGCCTCGCGCACGTGGCGGGGCAGGTGCTGGCGTTCGGTGACGCGGTCGTCGCTGCGCGACTCGACCAGTTCCAGCCACGCCGTACCGCGGGGGACATAGCGCTGCGCCTCCTCAGGCGACTTGCCGTCCAGCCGGTCGCGCGTGTAATGCTGGATCAGCATCGCCAGTTGCGACTCGTCGTAGTAGTGGAAGCTCTCGTCCAGCCACGGCAACCAGCACTTCAGCCAACCCTCGCTGGCCTTGGCGCCGTACACCGCGGCGACGGCGATCTCGGTCGGCGTGGGCACCGGAAAGCTGCCCTTGTCGGTCTGGTGTGCGAGATTGACTTGCACCTTGACGATGCGCAGCCGGGGATCGTCGATGTCGGGATCGGGCACGTAGCCATCGCGTTCGCGCTCGCGCTGCACGGCTTCCGCCAGCACAGTTTTGAGCCGCTTCGCGTTACGCTCGACGCCCTCGAACTCCGTGCCCAGCAGGATGCCGAAGACCGAGTCGTCGTCAAGCTGCCAGCAGAGCAGTGGATAGGACAGAACGGCCATCTCAGTGCTCCTTGCCCGGTTGCGCGGTCGACGCCGCATCCCAGAGCAGCAGGCGCCAGTCGTCCTCGCCCAGCGGCTCGGCGAACTTGCGCACGCGTCCCGACCGAAGGTCGGTCATGCGGCGCTGCTCGCCGTCGCGCGCCGGCTCGTAGCGGATGCGCACGATCTCGGTGGGCGCCAGCGTCCCTTCGTCGTCGGAGAGCGACCGCACGCACACCGCCAGCGGCACCGGTCGGTCGTCGCCTCGATACCAGAGGTGCACACCGCATTCGCCGGCGAACACCTCGGCGAGCCCTGCGCCCTCGAAGCAGCGCACGCCCGCGGCGGGCGACGCCAGTTCGTGCGCGTCGAGCTGCGACAGCAGTGCCGCGTAGTCCGACCACGCTGCCTGCACGAGCGCCGCGCCGTCGCCGGCCTGAAGCGGCGCAATGTCAACGCGAACGCGGTCGATGCCGCGGCGCGCAAGGCTGTCGGCGCGCCGCTTGAGCAGGTCCAGCTCGAGCTGCCAGCGGACCAGTTCTGCATCGACGCCGCGTGTGGAAGCGGACTCGGCTTGCAGCCGCTCGAAGAACTCGTGGATGTCCTGCCGCGCTTCCAGCATGTCGGCCATCGGCCTGCCGAACCAGCGCCACTCGCGGCGCAGCGGCGCGATCGAAGACCGTCCCGTCGTCGGCGCCCGCCGCTCGGCGAGATCCCAGCAGCGCCGCTCGAGCACCTCGCGCAATGGATCAAGCCGCACCTGCAACCCACGCAGCGCGAAGGCGACGTCATCGCCTGGCCCGGTGTCCAGCGCTGCGACCAGGGAGTCGCGCAGCGTCAACGCCTCATCGCGTACGCGCACGTAGCCCGATGCGCCCTCGTCCGCCGGCAACGGCACCGGACGCGCGTGCGCATAGCGCAGCAGCGTCGCATGCGTGGCGAGCTCGCCCCGTGCGAACGCCACGTCCAGCAGCATCGGATCACCCGGCTGCGAGGACGCGATTCTTTGCGCAATCGGGCCGGTCAGCGCGCGCTCGATGCCGCGCTTGAGCGCCCGCGCACCCAGGGATTCATCGCGTCCGAGCTCGGCCAGGTGGTCCAGCGCCTCGGGTGCCACGTTGAGGAAGGTCAGGCGGCGCACGAAACCGTCGCGCGCGAGCACGCGCTCGAGCTGCAGCCGTGCGATGCCCGTGATGTCCTCGCGCGCCAGCGGGGTGAAGCTGACGATCTGGTCGATGCGGTTCAGGAATTCGGGCCGGAAGAATCGTTCGACGGCTTCCCGGTAGGTGTGCGCAGCGTCGCTGGCTTGCTGCGTGAAGCCGGTGCGACGCTCGGCGGCGGCGGCACCGAGGTTGGACGTCAGGATCACCACGCACTGCGAGAAGTCGGTCGTGCGACCCAGCGCATCGGTGAGTCGCCCTTCGCCGAGCAGTTGCAGCAGCAGGTCGTGCACGGCCGGATGGGCCTTCTCGATCTCGTCGAGCAGCAGCACGCACGCGCGCCGCTGGCGCACCGCGGATGTGAGCTGGCCGTCGGGGCGCTGCGCGTCGCCGATCAGGCGATCGAGCGCATCGGCATCCACGTACTCGTTCATGTCGAAGCGCACGAGGCCGCCCTCGTCAGCGAACAGATAGTCGGCCAGCAGCTTGGCAGCCTCGCTCTTGCCCACGCCGGTGGGGCCGATGAACAGCAGCGACGACAGCGGCTTGCCCGGTGCCGCCAGCCCCGACTTGACCAGCGCGACGACGTCGACCAGGCGCGCCCGAGCCTGCGGCTGGCCGACCAGCCGCGCCGCGAAGTGGCTCGCGGCTTCGGACGGTGCGAGGCCAACGTGGCGCGAGAACAGACGCTCGCGGAAATGGAAGTCCGACAGGTAGGCCGCCATCACCTCGGCGCGTCCGACGGTCTGTTTCGCATGCCGTACCGCGAGGCGGTCGAGCACGCGAAGCGCAGATCCGGGCAGCACCTCGTCGCTCGCGAAGCGGCGCTCCAGCTTCAGCAGCTCGCCCATCGCCGCCGATTCGATGCGGCAGCCGTGGCGTTGCTCCAGCTCGGCACGGCGCCAGCCGACGACGCGGATTGCGTCCGCGCGCACCGGTGCATCGACGCGGATCACGCGGAACAAGTCGGCGAATCGGCGGTCGCGTTGCTGCACCTTCTGCCAGGCCTCGGGGGTCGCCTCGCCGACCAGCGTGAACGCACGGCGCTCCAGCTGCGGGCGCAGCACGTCGGCCAGCGTCAGCGAGCTCTGCGAGCTCTTGCCCATGGACAACAGCGCGACCAGGTTGTCGCAGTAGAGGTGGTCGGCCTTGTCGATCGCATGGGTCTCGCGCAGTCGCGACTGGACGTGGCCCATCACCACCGCCATGCGGCGCTGCCATTGGCCGATGATGCTCATGCCAGAGATCACACGCATCGGATCGATTTGCCAAACCTTCTGCAGTTTGGTTCGCTGCCGTCCCGGCTGACCGTCGATGTGGCGGCGCACCGCACCGTGCACCAGTGCGGTCTTGCCCGCTCCGCGCGGGCCCACCAGCACGAAGGCGCTCGAGTCGGCGCGGTAGATCGCCTGCTCCACCTCGGCAACCAGCGCGTCGCGCAGGATCGCCGTGCCCAGCTCATCAGGGTAGAGCTCATTCAGGTCGGTGGCCACGCGCGCCATCTCGGCGGGCCCGTCGCCGACGTCGTCGCCGCGCATCTTGGCGAAGAGGTCGGACTCTTCCTCGAACGGGAAGCGGCCATTGACCAAGTGCAGCGACAGCTCGAGTTCACCGAGTTCGTCGTTGGCCGAGGCCAGGTGGCGCAGCGGGTCGAACGCGTCGCCGAGCTCCTGGCGCCGCTCCCGGAAGAAACGCTGGATCGTTGCCACCAGGCGCTCGGTGCGTTGGGCGTGCGGCACGCTGCCGTCGCCGAGGTCGGCCACGATGCCGTCAAGCTGCGGCAGGCAGGCGTAGCGCCGGTCGCCCAGCGTGAAGTGCGCCGCGGCAAAGAGCCCCTCGATCCAGCGCCGGCCGGAGTCGAAGCCGAGCGGCACGAGCTCGAAGCGCAACGGCGGCGCGAACGTGAGCCACAGTCGCTCGTCCAGCGTCGCGCGCTCGCTGCGCGTGCCCTGGAAATGACGTTGGATGGCCTGCCGCAGCTTGTTGAGGGCAGACTCGTAGCGCTCAGCCGTCGCATCGATTTCCGGCAGGAACAGGCAGCGCAGCCGATAGCCCGTCTCCTTGCGATGAGCGACCAGCAAAGGGATGCGCAATGCTTCCATCACGCGTCCTCCCCGAGCAGCATGCGGCCCATCAGGGCCTCGAACTGGCGATCGAGTGCGCGCCGCCAGGCCGTCGCGTCGGGGAATTCGCAGCGCCAGCTGGCATCCGGGTCGATCAGTTGACCGTCCTTGACCTGGCGATGCACGGGTAGCGCGTCGAAGAAGTGCTGGCGGTGCACGCCGACAGGCGTCTGGAATTGCGCCAGCGACGAGGGGCGCACCGACACCCAGATGTCGGACTTGCGGTCGCCCTCGAACAGCCGCCAGACGCCGCCTTCGAGTCGGAGGAAATCGTAGACCGCAGCGCCGCGGCATTCGATCTCGAAGCCTACCAAGGTTGTGTTCAGTTTCTCAACCTGCGGCCACGCGAACTTGACGTACGGGCTCTGCGGCTTGTTGTCGGCCTCAGCTTCCTTCTTGCCACCCTCCTCGCGCAGGCGCACGACCTGCACGCGGGCCTCGAAGCCTGCGAGCTGCAGGACATCACCCCACGCCGCGAGCAGCATCGGCAGCAGGCGAGGAGCCGCGTACAGCCCTACGGTGCACAGGCCGCTGTCCGGCCGCATCGCGTAGAACGCACGCTGCTGGAAGGCAACGAAGCTGCGCCGCCAGGCCGCAACGTCGGGCGGCGTGAGCGCCTCTCCGGCGAGCGCCAGCAAGGCCTGGCCTTCGAGATCCATGATCTCGCCCAGCAACCCCTTCGCCTCAAGCAGCACCGCATCGAGTTCACGCCACCGCGCAGCCTGCCGCGTGGTGTCCCAGTGCGGCAACGTCGGCTCTTTGTGCCGCCGTTTCTCGTAGGCCTGGCGCTCGCGGTCGAGGCGGAAGACCTGGTTGACGAGGTTCACGTAGAGCGGCCCGTCGGTCACCCGCACCCAGTGACGGCGCGCGTCGGCAAGCGCGTCGGCGGCCAGCAAGGGCGCCCCGTCGAACGGGCGCTGGGAAGGCTCGACACGGATCGCCGGCGCAGTCTGTGAACCGACCTCGATCCGGACGACCACCGGCGTGACGTAGGCATGCGGTGCCAAGGCGTGGGCCAGCGGCAGCACGAGCTCGCGGCGCAGGCTGCGCTGCATATCGCGCGCTCCGTAGCGCGCGTCGCCTGGGAGTGTGGCGAGCTGGGCGGCAACACCTGTCTCTATGTGCAGGTCAGCGTGGCGTTCGAGCAGGCCGTCCCGCCGACGCAACAGGCCGATCTCGCGATCGATGATCGGTGTGCGCTCGGCAGCGGTCAGAGCGGCGAACGGAATGACATGGTCGATGCGGTTGAACAGTTCAGGCCGAAAGGCCTCCTGCACGACGCGCTCGAAGTGCCGTCCCGGATCGTCTCGTCCGGGGAGCAAACCCATCGTCGCGCGCATCGACGCCTCCGCGCCGAGGTTGGAGGTCATCACCACGAAGCAACCGCAGAAATTCGCGGTGACGCCATCTCCGCCGGTCAGGCGGCCTTCGCCCAGCACCTGCAGCAACAAGTCGAAGAAGCTCGGGTGTGCCTTCTCCAACTCGTCGAACAGCAAAACCGAGAATGGCTGACGTCGCACCGCGCCGATCAGCACGCCCTCATCGCGACCGAAGTCTCCCAGCAGCCGCAGTACGGCGGCCGGGTCTGCGTACTCGCTCATGTCGAAGCGGATCATGCGACGGGGGTCGCCGAACATGAACTCCGCCAGGGCCTTGGCCGTCTCGGTCTTGCCCACGCCGGTCGGGCCGATCAGCAGCAGCGAGGCAATGGGTTTGCCGGTGCGCGCCAGGCCCGTCTTGGTCGACGCCAACAGGCCGGTGACCACGTCCAGTGCGTCGGGCTGGCCGAACAGGCGGCTGCGGAAGAACGCGTCAACCTCGGCGAGATCGAGTGGCTGACGCGGATCGAGCATGCGCCGCGGCATGCCCGTCTCGGCGCAGAACGCCTCGATCGCATCGTCTCGGCCCAGCTCGGCCGTGCGGCCGCGCGCATGCAGGATCAGCTCCTCGAAGAAGCGGATGCCCTTGCCCGGGAACCCCGAGTACGGCGAGAAGCGCCGCTGCATCGCGAGCAACTCAGCGACGGCGTCCCTCGCGACTGTCACACGCTGGGCGCGCGCCAGTGCGGACACCGCCTCGACCATGACTCGCTCCTGCGCTGGCTCGTCGAGCTCGGGCATGCGCACCACCTGGAACAGCGCGGCGAAGCCGGGCGAGCGCAGCTCCAGGCGTGCGAGCTCCTCGGGCGTCGCCTCGGCCAGCAACATCAGGCGACCGCGCGCCAGCGGTTCCCGGAGCGCGTCGCCCAGGCTCACGGCGTTTCCCTGGTACTGGCCCACCTCGAACAGCTCAGACAGGTGGCCGACATACAGCATCACGTCGCGCTTCGCCAGCTCACCGCACAGGACAGCCAGCGCGTGCTGCCAGGCGCCGTCACGAGTCAGCCCCTGGATCAGGCGGGCGGCGTTGGTCTCCCACGGGGCGGACTCGTGGCGCTGCGCGCGATCGCCCACGTAGTGACGGATCAGCGCCGTCTTGCCGCTGCCCTCGGCACCCACCACGAGCACGCTTCGCGCGAACGCGCCCTCGGCTGCGCGCCGCAGCATCGCCAGCGGCTCCTCCAAACCGACCGTCACGCGCGCATCAGGCCGCGTCTCCTCGGCCACGCCCTTGAGCAGCGGCTCGCTTCGCTGGCGGAGCTGGCGCAGCGCCTCGGCGCCGTGGAACTCGAGCGACAACGTCACCGGCTTCAGTTCGACGTGCTCGAACCATGACGCCGCAACCTGCTTGCGCACGTCGGCCAGCCGGCCATTGCGGCGGTACTCCAGCACGATCGCCTCCACCACCGCCTCCCGCAGGCGCGCGGCATCGGCAAGCGCGACCACGCCGAGCGCCGGCACGCATCCGATCGCGGGCGCGCCCTCGACATCGGCCGCTATGAACGCCACATGAGTTACTAGCCGCGCGGGCTGCCCCACCGGGTCGGCGCCCGCCGGCAGATCGACCACGAGTTCGCAGCGCTCGAGCGCGGTGCCGGCCGTGAACTGCACGGCGTCCAGGTAGCGCCCCTTGTCGATCAGGTGCGCCTGCACGGCGCTCGCCATCTTGCGCGCCATCGCAGAGGCAGTGCTTCCGACCCAGGCCATGTCGGGGAAGACCAGCGGCGTGGCGACGACCTCGCCCGACGGCGTGGTCAGCTCGAAGAAGGCGAGGTGCGGTTGATTGGAGGTACCCATCGAGCGGTCAGGCTAGCGCACGCGTCTCGAAAGCGGAGGCGACCGGCCGATTGCAGGTGTCTTGTTGTTTCATGTGCTGCGTCATCCCTTCCTCGGGATTCTCGCAGGAGAAAGCACCCGCCAGCCCAACGGAACGGCCGCGTCACGAGCGGTGCCATGGCACATCGGGTCCGTGGTCAGCTTCCGCTGGTCAGTCAGCGCAACGAATGGGGCGGCCGAGAGCGGAGACCTTACCTCAGTCGCTCCCGGAAAATCTCGGGTGCGACTCGGCCACGTCCGATGAGCCCTTCCAGCCAAGAGGGTACAACCAGTCCCCAAATTCGAGCGCAACAACGCGGGGAGGGATTCAGGGCTGCTCGAGAATCCAGCTGACCGACAAGACTTTGCCACCGACATCGAGCCATACATCAAGCAATGTGGAGAGGGCAGGATCGACAGGCAGCAACAGCACACTCTGGGTGAGTACGAGCTTGCAGTCACCTACGTCAAGACTCCAGAACGCCGGGCGCAAGGGTGAGCCTGCCTCGTACACGCCCGCGCCTGTCACCATGGTGGGCAGCGTCTCCATCGCCCATCGCGCGATCACGAGGCGCGGGATCCGCGCGCTCCCCATCTTGAGTACAGATGTCATCGCGCAACTGTCGGTCGGTTCCAGGTGGATGCCGAGACCCTTAACCAGGCGCCCAACGTTGTCTTCAGGCATGCGTGGCATAGATCGACGTCGATGCGATTTCCGTCACCCAGATCAGATCCCCATGCAGTGTCGAAGCCGATCTGCACGAAGTTGTTGAATCCGTCGTCAACGTTGTACTGCGCCAGGACTCCACAGCGGTCGCAGCGCAGCTGGGCAACGAACGCCTCCGGCTTTACATCCATGATTCGCATTGCTTTCCCTTTCAAACATAATCTTGGCCGCTCATCTCGGCTCGATGAGCGTGGATCCAACATGGCCACATCCGTGCGACGGCGGCATCCTGCTGTCAACAATCGGCGACGTCGGCCGGTAGATCTCGATACACGTACCGTGACCGCGATCGTCGAGATCACCGCTCGATACGGTCGTCCGTTCGATTCGTAACGCGAACAAGCTACCGGCGCATCCAACTATTCCAGAGCCGCCGAACCAGCCGCGCAATCTGAGCAAGCGGCTCGAAGAAATCGATCGTCGCCTCGCGAGCGGCTCGTTTCGCGGTATGCCATAACGAACCTGTTCGCCTCGCGTCGCCTTGGGTGGGCCTGCGGTTGCGCATCGAGTCCCTCTCATCCAATACTGGTATCAATAGCAGCGGTCTGTAGACTCGCTGCGCGACCTGCGTCGCGATTTCGAAGCACGTCTGCGGTTGGAGCCTGCTTCCGCGTTCCGAGTATTCCGATCCGCTCGAACTCGCGGAGGCGTGACAGGCGCCCTACTACGCCTGGCGCCAGCATCACCTTGCGCTGATGCAGCGCAGCCAGTACCGCCCGTCCATTCATCAGTTCGTGAAACTCGAACTCCGTCAGCACCGTCGCGAGTGCGTCCAGGTTCAACGCAGCCCCGCGAAAGAAAGACTGTCCACAACTGAGGCACTGGCTCAGATAGGCACATTTGCCCTGCATGGGCCCGTTGCCTGCGAGATTTCCGGGAAGGTCAATCGTTGCTTCACAGTTCCAGCAGGTGTCTTCCATCATGCAAAGGTGGGCCGGGCAGAATCGCCAGACGACGAACCGGCAGTGAATGGCGAAGTACGGCATCTTCTGAACCGATGCACATCGCGGACAGACGCGGTACCGAGGCCGTCCGCTCGGCGTTTTAAGAAGAAATCGGCCTCCCTTTGGGTAGAGCTTTGTCAGCGAGGCGACGATGTGTCGGGCGTCACGAAAGAGCGCCTTGTCGAATCCGAAGACGTTCGCGACATCTTGAAACCTCGGCCCGAGGAAGGACAGATCAATGTCGTCCTCGTTTGCGATGCCGGCGTATTTGAGGAGCTCCCTGATCGCGACACCCTGCGACAGAGCGGCGCGGGTCAGCCAAGACGCCGGCGACTCTGCAGGCAGCACCTGAGGTAGTCCGACAAGCGGGTGGAAGCGCGCTTTCATTTCAATCCGCCAGCCGAGAATAGGTCGAGCTGTCCCAAAGGTCGGCGACCGGTCAAACTCAACCCGTGTCGCGACGTTGACCTAACCCACGAGAGCAGCTCTCCTGCAATACAGCGGTCTGCCGCTGCTTCGCCGCGTGTGCTCAATCGCTCAAGCGCCTGCTCATAGACAAGGCCGCGGAACCGCTCTGAACACGACTTCTCGCCCACCGGCTCCTCCCGCAGTCGCTGGACGCCCCGCCCGACAATCTCCGCCACCGTTGAGGGCGACAAATTGACTCTTGAACTCAATGGAACGCGAGTGTTGGGGTGAACGCGCACGCCGGCCGCATAGACGACCGTGAACGCCCCATCTGGCGACAGATGGGCCAACCAGGGGACGATCTCACGCGAAGCCAGTCCAACCTGTTCGGGGCTCTGCAACCGAGCGCCTAGAAGATCAAGCCAGCACGCGGCATTGGGGTAGATCGCCTGCGTGGGCGAAGCCGCTGTGAGATATCGGCCGCAGATGCAGACGTCCACCGCGGGACGCATCCATGTCAACGCCGTCCCGCAGTGCGAGCATCGGTCTGTCAGGAGTCGGCCATGGCGCGTACAGCCAAATTGACCAGTCATCTCCCAGGCCGATTGGCAGTTACCTTCCTCGCGCAAGCAGTCGGGACAGATTTGTGGATTCCTGCCCCTCAGGCTCAATGACGACGACCAGTGGTGACCGAGCCACTCGGCGCTGAAGAACCGATCCCGTCGCATCCATAGCACCAGGTTCTTCTGAAGCCATGCGTAAGGTGCCTCGGTCGCGTACGCCAGGCTTCGGATCATCATCGGCGTCAGCGTTTGAAGGGAGCTGATACCAAGCCACCCGAGCATGGCTTTCAGGGCGAGGCCATTGCTCTGTGCCACCCGCAGTAGGAAGCTCGGCCCGCTCTCGCCCACGCTAGGAGTCAAGATAACGGGAAGCGGCCGAATTTCATTCGGCATACGCACCTCCGGCACGCTGAACATTGCCGCGCACCCTCGAGAACGCGAGGTTCAAGTGCTCCGAGTTGACGGCCTCCTTGTGATCGTCGACTGCGACAAGCACAGCTTCGGTGATCAGCCGCTTGAAGTTTCGAAGATTTCCCTGCGTCGCCTTGTGCAGGCGATCGGCTTCGTCGCGCACTTCGAGGACGCCGAGGTCGAACTTGGCATGGCGCCTAAAGGCCCTTAGAAATCCGTACCAATGAGGATCGCAAGCGAAGTCAGCTAGGCTGAAGCGTGCGCTCATCCGACTTTCCAGGTGCGGGTCAACTTCACTGAGGTCGAGGAGAACCTCGGTTCCGCTCAGACAGATCCCGAGAGGCACTTCGTCCATGAACTCCCGCAACAGGTCCGTCGTTGAAGATCCGTCGAACGTCCGACTGCGAATCTTGGTTTGACTCTTGAGGTGATGCGCCTCGTCGATGAACAGCAACCGAGTTCCCTTCTGCCGCATCGCCTCGATCAAGACGTCACGCTTGATGGCGAGGGAATGCATGCTCACCTGAGGAAACGGATACTTCAGCTGGCGAAGCAGAGAGCCAACGACTTGACCAACATTGGGGCGAGCGGGCAGTCGGATCGCGAGGGCCCCCGCGCCCTCCTCAAACAGCGAGGACTGCGGCAGGGACTTCCGAAAGTGCTTGATCAATGCCGTCTTGCCAACGCCAGGTGGCCCGACAACGACCGCGCCCTGCTGCAGGCCGAGCTCACGCCCAAGTTGGAAGACTCGATCGCAGGCCTGAAGTGACGTCTTGAATCCCGGATGATTCACGAGCACGCGGTCGACGAATGTTGCCTCGATGATCGCTCGTCTGGAATACGCAAACAGACGCCGCGCCACTGTCCGACGCTCCTCCTCATCGGGGAAATCGAGATCGTCCTCAGATGATGTGTCTTGCGTCATGCCTCCCCCACATCGAAGGCTTCGTATTCCGGGATCACCTGTTCCTCCAGCGTGGAAGTCTTTGCGATGGCCGGTGTCACGGACGGTTGCCGAGAGAGAACGGCGTCGTCACCCGAAAACGTCTTTGCCGACGTCCTCCCCGAAAAGCGTCCGGCCTGCAACCCATCCGAACGCTTGCGCGGCCGAGTTGAATCGAGCCAGTGGTCGTGCAGACTCATCCGCGCCTGCCACAGCAACTCCTCAGAATCGCCCTTTCCGAGCTCCTTGCGCTTGAAGGCACGGATCAGGTTGTGCTGGTTCCAGGACAGTCCCTCCGCGTACTCCGTCCAGGTGCAGAATGCGGTCACCCACTTCTTCTTGTCGGTGGGGTGTTGGACGTAGAGCTTCGACATGTCATTCGGATCCCACTTGCACGACGTCTTGAAGGCCGTGTTCATTTCGTGACGCAGCGCAAGAAGTTCTGTTCCGCCATAAGGAAGTCCCCTCAAGTTGAGGCTCTGATTTACCGTGAGCTTGGCCGAAAGACCGGTGATCAGCTTGAGGGACTCGAGGTTTCCAGGAAAGCTTGCCGGCGGGCACCGTTCCAGGCCCTCAGAGAAGAGGTCATAGGGGCGAGCCAGCTTCCGCTGATTGACCTGGAATGGATACACGTCGACAAAGAATTTCGTGAGGCCATTCGACAGATCCCTGAAACTGATCGACGCTTCCTTGTACGGATCGGGGTCGACGACGTTGGTCTTCTTTTTTCGCACTCGCCCCGCTGTCAGGGTCAGCCACTGGAAGTTGGCGAAGAACCGTTCGACATGCGGCTTCAACCAGGGCGTACGCACGCGGCAATACGTCATGTCGATTCCCAGCTCCCAACACATCGCCTTGAACACCTCGGCGTGGAACTCCGGGCCGTTATCGAGTAACCATTCATCGGCCAAGCCATGGGACAACCACCGGTTGGTCAGCTTGATCCCGGCGGTCATCTCGTCTTTGCTTTCGATGGTGTTTCTCAGAACACCAGTAACGCTCGTGACGCCGGTACCGTAGAAGGACAGGTAGAAGCCCAGGAGATACCCAGAGTAGGCATCCACCGCAACGGAGAGTGTTGGCCGGCCCAGGGGCAGGCCGGTTCGATCGCACACGACGACCCAGTCAAGGATGGTGTGGTCCACCTCCACACGTTGAAGCGGGTAGGAGGCAGACGCGCCGTCGATCGCCATGCGGCACTCGTGTCGTGCCCTAGCGTCTCCTTCTCGGGACGAAATACGTTGATACGCATCCACATCCTGGGTTCTTCGTTGCAGGGTGGCGTAGCTGACTCTCGCCTCGCCCGCTTCGAGCTTGCCGTCGCTGACGAGTGTCTTCAGCTCCCTCCTGATGCAGTCGTGCGCGTGTCTCAGCGGCAACCGCGCACGAGTGAAATACTGGTCTCGTAACGTCGTGGAGATCACAGCTTCCACGCTGTCGGGAAGACGGCGCCCGCGCCGACCCACCGACTTCAGGGAGACCAAGGACAGAGGATTGCAGTCCGACGTGCTGAACCGTCGCGCCCAATCCATGACTGTCGACGGAGCAGGCGCCTTTGCTAGTCCGAGTCGCTTCGCGGTGTCAGCGATGACCGGCGTCATACGCCTCCGGTCTCCTCGGCTGATATGTCCCGCTTGCAGGGCGACTAGAAAGGCTCGTCGCAATTCGATTTGCTTCTTCAGCTTCTCGGGCAGTTCACCAAGATCGGTCAGCGCGAAGGTCGCCTTGTCGTCAGCGGCCTCCTTCGTTTGGGATCCGGCTGCGGCCGCAATAGCTCCTTGAACAATCTTGTAGGTTCCGTTGAAGACGCGTCGCAGCAGTTCAGATTGCTTCAACGCCCGCGGCCTGCGTGTAAGCACGTCTTCGATCTGGATCTCCGTGTCGTTCAGGATGCGTGTCACCTCGAGCAGTCTTTCCCCATGCCGAAACGCCAAACCAACTTTCAATACGAAACGCATGACTAATCTCCGCTTCGTTGAACAGACGGACCCGGGCCTCCTCGGAGGTCGCCAGATCGCGCGAGGTGATGAGGGTTCGAGTTGCAAGGAGGCGCAAGATCACCTCCCGCGAGACGCCGGCGCGTCGCGCCAGCTTTCCGATCGCCATGGATCCGTCGCCACGTCGGAGTTCACCGATGACGCGGTCCTGACTTTCGATATCTGGCCGGGTCTTCCGGTACCGGAGGATGAGCACGGCGCTTTTCTCCCTCTTCGCGGCACGGATCGCTTCTTCGTCCAGCACCAGGAACGCGATGCCGTCAGTTCCGAGCCGAGCAGTTGCCTCATCGAACACCTCTCGGTACTTCGGGACTTTCTGGCGCGGCTTCACCTCGACCACCGTCAAACGGCCGTCGCGGTGCTTGACCAAGAAGTCCGGCGTGTAGGTGCGGCCGGTGCTGAGCTTGAGGGTGAACGGCTGGTGCCTCAGGCGCAGCAGCCCTGGGCACAGCACGGCGCGGTAGACGAAGTCGCGTTCAAGGGTCGACTCGCACTCCACTGGGGAGTCGAGGATGCCGTTCAAGTTGAGTATGCGCACCGTCTTTGTAGGCGAGCGCGATACCACCTCCCGGGCGGCCGGATAGTCGAGCATAGTTTCTCCAGGTGAGTTTTACCTGCACCCGGTCAGGACAGGGCGCAGATCACTTGACAGGGGCGACCCTGTGGAAGAAACTAGGCATGTCACTACCTGGGAAGTTTCTTCTCGGGGCCGCGCCGGTCATTCATACGAATGCCGGCGTTGGTTTTTCTACATGGTCATCTCCCAGTTAAAGTTGGGATAGGCACGAGTGACATATCACTCGGACCGGACAAGTACGGGAGCCATGTCCGACATCAGAGAAGCTGCGTGGCCGGAGCCGATGGGCTCTGTAGCTTGCACACGCTGCTGGGAGAGCCAGCGAGCAACGTCCTTCGCAAGGGCGAAGTTCCCTCTGCGGTTTTCGAGCTTAAAGATGGCAACTGGGACGGTCCGTCGGGACACCGCTTTGCGGTAGGCATCTATCGAGCAATACCCTAGCAGCCCTGGAAGAACGCTCGGCGGCAGCAATGGGCCGTGCTGACTCACGAGGGTTGCTTCGATTTCCAGAGCAAACTTGTCTGATGGCGTCATGATCGTCCAGGACAGGTCAAGTCAAATCAACTCAATGGCCGATCTTAAATCTCAATTTCAGAATATTCAAGAGAACTGCGAAATCCAGACGAGATCGTGCAATCTAATATAAATATATTAGTTCCGAGGCTGCTCGTGTAGTACTCAAAGTACTTACCTGCCCTGGCGAATTAGCTGGCTATCCCCACTTCAACGCAGCTTCCGACGTACGAAACGTCCAGGCTCTGCCAAGGTCTCGTGACCATTGGCCGTCGTACATTCAGCGCTGGGAGGACACGAATGCAAGACAACGACATGGATGACGTGTGGGACGCGGAGGCGGCTGAGGAGGCAGCCGATCGCGAGCGGAAGGCCGAACCACCGCCCGCGCTCGATGGCAGTGAATTCCTTGCCTGGCGCTCGCCACGCGAGGTCGTCGAGAGCCCGACCCGTTTGGACAATCCCTTATGGCATTGGTTGGTGCGAACACGCCACTCGGCCTATAGCGCCAACAAGGCATTCCAAGGCCCCTCCCCCTTCGAAGCGGGACCGATGTGGTGCTTCGACCGATTCGGCAAGAGCGAGACCACGTTGCCGGACGGCCGCGTGATCCACATCGGTGGCGAGCACGAGGACTACTACGACCCCGACTTCTTCATCTACAACGACGTTACCGTGGTCGGCCCGGACGGGTTGATCGAGATCCGTGGCTACGCCCGCGAGGCGTTCCCTCCCACGGACTTTCACAGCGCGACTCTCGCAGGCAACGCGATCTTCATCATCGGTCGCTTGGGGTATTCAGAGCAACGTGTCCCTGGTCGCACACCCGTGTTCCGGCTCGCGCTGGATTCGATGGCCATCACTCCCGTCGAGACGTCAGGCGAGGCACCCGGATGGCTTCAACGGCACTCAGCCGAACTTGCGGATGACGGTCGCGCGATCATCGTGCGCGGGGGCGAACTCTGGCTCGGCGACAAGCGCACCTTGCAAGAGAACATCGACTCGTGGTCATTGGACGTCGCGAGCGGATGCTGGACTCGCCTCAGCACTTTGGATTGGCAGCGTTGGACGATGGTGCGCATCGATCGCAAGCGCAATCGATTGTGGGATGTGCGCCAGGAGCTTTGGCATCGGGATCACGGCTGGACGGGACTCGAGAGCTACTGGAAGCACGACGACGCGCCGGATTTCGAGGCGCTTGCAGCGCTCTATCGGCTTGAAGAGACAGCCCCGCTACCCGAGGAGGGCCCGGGGCACAACGTGTATCGAGTCAACATTGATGGTGTCTCAGTGAAGTTCACCGAAGAAGGCTGGTCTGTGAAAGCGATCGTCGAGGGTCGCCTCTCCGATACGCGGCTCGAGGAACTTCAACGCGCGACGCTGGCGAATTTGCAGCGGTTGGACGCGAGCGTGTGGGAGATCGAACCGCAGTGAGCGGTTGGACTGGGCATTCCGCGTGGGCCAACTGGCTCGGCAGCCTCCCCCACGGGTCATCCGCGACGCCGAGCTGAGGAGCGCATTGGCAGGGAAGATGGCGCCGGCTTGGTGGGTCAAGATTCGCATCGAGGCCCGACTCCATGGCGCGTGACTCGCGCGGGGCGACGAGGAACTGAGCTGGCTTAGGGTTCAAAGACCCAAAGGGCGTTCTTGGCCATATTGGACTTTGCTCCCTTGGTCTTCTTGCCACTGACTTCGACGTGAGACGGGAAGCCCTGTTCGGGGCGAGAAAACACCGCGTACCCCAAGGCCTTCAACTGAGCACCGGTTAGGGAGACCAGACCGTATCCATCGAACCCTTGAAGTACGTCTTCGACTGCATTGCCAGCGTTGGCCTGATACATCGACATTGGATCGCCGTCACGGTCATCATCGAAGGCCGCCGAGCTCGGTCGGCGCCGGCCCAGGTTTTCATCCGGAATGATCCAATCCGGACGAACTCTCCGCCAGAACACCGCGTCAGGTGCGATGTCTAGTGGCCTATCGAAAGGCTGCGCAGCATCGTCGGCCATGTTGCCGTACGACCAGGGCGCTCAGCGCACCAAGACAATCTCGAGCGCCGCTTGAATTCGTCCAAGCCCCTCAGCCAAGTCTGCCTCGATAGGTTCGCCCACCGCGGCGTCTTCGAGATACGCCTGTCCCTGTCCATTCGGACCTACCTCGATCTCGAGATCCAGATTCTTGCGATGCCATTCAAACTGGATGCCACCGGCTTGGGTACGTATGACTGCAGGAAGACTGATCTGATCCTGATTTGCGACCGCCAGGCCAGCGCGGACAACGATCTGGGCCCACCTCACCGCTTCGTCGAAGACGAGCGGGCTGATTGGCTTCATGTTGTCGCGATGTGCCTCGGACGTGTCTCTCGCAAGCTTCGTGATTGTATTGATCAGAGGCAGCGCGACTCGCGCCGCCTCCATCTCAGTATTTCTCACCTCGACGTCGATCAACCGAGTCGTCGGGGCTGCAGGAGCAGCGAAATACCTCTTCGCGTTGGATTGGCGATCCAATTCAGTTTCTGGACGGAACGGCGAGTAGGTATCGGAAGACATCGAAGCGCCCACCGGCTCCGGACTGAAAAATGCGATTCCGTCGCTCATGTCTGCCTCTCCCATTTAGCGTGCATCTTCGGTGTCGTTAGTTCCGCAAACGAGCGAACAATCACTTCGTGTCCGAAGTCGCAGAACGCAAGTGCCCCATCGAGGCCACCGGTCTGAGGAGCCCCGCGCACGGTGAGCGTCAGCTGGAACACCCGCGCTCCCGTTGCATTGCTCACGCCGGTGCCGAGCTCAATGTAGAACCGTCCGCGCGCTGGTGCCTTTGGATTCTTCGACGTGACGATCGACGACCGAGCGTATGTCACGTTCTCGAACGTCGAGTCGACCGCCTTCAATGACGAGTCGCCCAGGAAAGAAAAGATGTCTGACGGGTAGGCGCACTGCCCAGCCGGCCCTTCCTGCTCGATCAGGTTCACGTAGCTGACCTCGCATTGCGTAGTGCGTACATCGCTATCGTCCACGCCGGCCGCGACGCTCGCAATCAGCTGCCAGTCCTCCTGAAACTGCTCGCGCAAGGCGGCATAGCGGGGGTAGGTCGTATCCGGCGTGGTACGACGCCAGTTATGCATCAGGCGATCACGCTGAACCTGGACAAGCTGTGTCCCGTCTTCCTTCATCAGCCAAAGGCGCGGGAAGACCGGCGGGCTGACCATCGTGAATCCGAACTGAACACCGGTCGGCAGGCCATCGAAGCGCTCAATCTGCGGGTTGAGCGGCCCCTGTGCGGTGTAAACCGGAAATCGAGGCTTGAACGCCTCGGCAATCTGGCCGACGTGGCGTGCGTCCAACCCATCCAGGTCTTCAAACTGAACACCAAGCGCTACCTCGCCGACGGGAGGGTGTTTGAAGCTAGGAAGCTCGACGTCGTTCACCATGAAATCGGGCGGGGGCTGTCAGGTTTAGGCCTCAGACTGTGCGGCAAACTGTGTACCTTTCCCGGCGGAGAAGGCAACCGGCGCGCCGCCTCACGTGCGTGACTGTGCCACAAATCAGTAGACAGGTATCGGTTTGCCGATATTCACACGTGGGAGGCGTGACCAGCTGCTCGAACGTGCACCACTTTCGAGCCAGCGTGGAGAGCACACGTCGGTGCCAGGCTACGATCGCGGAGTGCCGGTCTAGGCCTATGTTCACGGACTGTCTATCCTTGAGCCTGCGGTTCGACTCCGCACCGGCACGGCCCGACCAGCCCGCTGGACGAAATAGACCGCCTGCTCGCGCTGCGCGTGATCGAGCCGAATGGCATGGCCCCCCAACCGCCTCATGGCGATCGGCGCCCTCGTGCTCGACGCCGGGCGCTGATCAGTCGTCGTCCCAGCTGAACATTCTGCCGAAGGCATCCCGTGCGACGACGCACGATCGGGATCGGCGGCGCACAGCAGGTCGGCGCGAGCGGGGCGATTCCGTTCACCAGCCGTCGCGGTCGCGCGGCGCCGGCGGTGGTTCCGGCCTATGGGCGCGATCGTCGGGCTACCGGCTGGATCATCCCAGGCGTCGTCGTCAATGCCTGGCTCACGCTCCCATCGGTCGCACCCGATCTTGCCATGCGTCGACGAGGTCGGCTCGCGCTGACGGCCGCATTGCGCGATGCTCGTCCGTGGGTCGACCGAAGTCATGTGCCGGCAGTGCCAGTAAGGGGTTCGGTTGGGGATCGCGGCGTCCATGGCCGCATAGTGCGGAGGCGGTAGGCTTACAGAGTGCGCCGCTGGCGAATCGCGCGGCCGACATGCGCGCCGATCGCCTGATACCCGCATGCCGGCTCGCGCGCTGGCAGACGCTTCGTCCGCCGTTGGTTTGCACATCTGAAACACCGCGGCCTACTCAACGAGCCATCCAATCGGCTGAAGAGCGTCTTGTAGACTGAGCCACCCAAAGATGCCAGCGACGTGCTGCGCCGAAGGAGAAAATTATGGCGAGCGAAGCTGCCGCAGCACCAGCCAAGAAGGTGTTGCGCAAGAAGGCGACGACCTACCCTGCTCTGCTCATGACGCAGAACAAGCATCGGTTCTACTTCACTACCATCCCGGTCGATGATCTGTTCCAGTACTGCTTCGTTGCCAAGCGGGATGAGGACCCCGTCGCGGGCTTTCAGCGTTCACTGAATGAGTCGCGAGCTGACGACATCGCCAGCTATTTGGCAGCCGGAACTGGGTCAATTCCGAGCAACATCGTTTTGTCTGCCCAGACAAACGCCGCCTTTGTCTACAACCGGAAGACGAAGTCAATTTCGTTTATGCGCGAGGCATCAGCCTTTTTGGTTCTAGACGGGCAACACAGGCTTTGGGGCTATCAGAAGTGTTCTGTGCGTCACCGAGTGCCAGTTGCGATCTACGAGGGACTCACCCGCGCTGAGGAGACGAAGCTCTTCATCGACATCAATACAACGCAGCGCGGAGTGCCTGCAGCCCTGCTCCTGGACATCAAGGAACTCGCTGACGTAGAGGATGCTAAGGAGCACACTCTGCGACAGATTTTTGATCGCCTGAACAGTGACTCGCAATCGCCTCTGGCAGGAAAACTCAGCGCATCGAAGTCCCTCACCAATCGAATTTCAAGAGTCACATTCAATCGTGCAGTTGGGCCCATCCTGACATCCGGCGTTGCACTCGATGCCGGCGCTGAGAACAGATACAAGCTGATTCTGAACTTTCTCAACGCTTGGGATGCTGAGTTGTCTGACAAGTCCTTGCTTCTTCGTTCTGCCTTCTTCGAGTCGATATTCGAGCTTTTTGGTGAAGTCATTCAGAGCACGCTCAGCACCAAGAGGGGTGCAAAGCAAGCGATGATTCAGACGACGATTCGGCCACTCGCGCGGCTCAGCTACTTCGGAACTGGCGGTCGTGTTCTCCTCTCCAAAAAATCGATTGTCGCAATCATGCAGTCGACCTTAAGGAAGACTGCACCGATTTCTGCCGAGATGCTGTGAGCCTGCCTCAAAGCGCCCTGTGGCAGCGATTGCGCCAACGCGCATTGGATGCGATTCCGCCCGGGGCGAACATCGATTTCAAGACACCACTGACATTGGCGACATGGCAGGCGCAGGGCACGTACACGATTGCATCGACGGCGTCGGCGAGGTTCACGATCGCGGCCTCGCCAAGCGATTTTGGTGGGGCCCTGCTCTCCGATGCCGCATATCACTTGGATCATGCGCTGGAACACCAAGCCTCGCTAATGAAGACATTGTCGAGCCCCGAATGGAGCAGTCCGGCTTGGCAGGTAGTCACGTTTTACTACTGGTCCTACTTCGTCGCGATGGCCCTCTCTCGAATGCTCGGGCACACCGTATGGTTCGTCACGCCCAACGTAGCCAAGCAATTCACCATGCTTGCGCCGAGCGGCTCAGCGTCAATGAGCAAGGGAACATATGAGGTGATTTGCGGGCCGGCTCTGAGCGCGGGGACGCGTGAAATACTACTGGTCAAGCGCTCGCGCCGTGTCCATGAGCAGCTCTGGACGACCATCTTCGGGCTCATCGGTGACGTGTACAACGAAGTTGGCGCTGGAGTGGCTTTGCCGCAAGAAGAGCGGCTCTTCTTAGCGATCATCAATTCGGCACGAATGCTCGGGGATGATTGGCCGAGTTCACTCAGAAATGTCGTGAACTACCGGCCAGGTTTTGCATATACCGCACCGCGCTTTCGCAGCGGGATCGATTCGTTCAGCTACCTCTCGGCACAGGGTCAGACCATCGATGGGCTCATCGACCGATTGGAGAACAACAACATCGTGATGCGAGCAGCCCCGAGCGTAGAGGCTCAACCAAAAGTGGCAGCCAGAATGCTCGTGGACCTAACAATCCTGATCAGCCGTATCGCTCACGCCTTGCACGATGAAATCGTGGATCGAAGCGGCGTTGATCGGCGCTGGCTTGCAAGTAAGAACCGATTCTCACAGCAGCGCGGCCTACTTGTAGCCGGCACGCCTTGGCCCTGCTAACAACTTTTAGCACGACTGATTCCTGACGCCTGCGCTCGTGTACTGCCGAGCAAGGCGCGAGCGTCCACCTCGCGTCTGGCGACCGCACTGGCAGGACGCAACTCAAGGGCATCGACCACAAGCAGGCCCTTCGCGGACAAGCAATCGCGCCATGGCCATCCAGGTCGTTGCCAGCATCGCAGCCCCGCTCATCCATACGCTGGGGCACCGAGAGCCACGATCCGGGAACGGTGTAGTCGCGCCCTGCCAGCGGCGCAGCATGCCCTGTCGTGCCAGCCACGCGGTGCCAGTTCGGTTTCGAATGAACAAAATTCGGGATGCACTGAGAACCGACATCGACACTCGTTTCAATGTCGCAAGACACCCCCTCTTGAATCGTCACACGCGGTCCCTATAATGCTTGCTAGCACTCAACAGCCGCGAGTGCTAGCGATGGTGGCGTGGGCCGCCTGAGCACTTGCCCGAACCTAGGCGAGCTGGCACTCACTCTTGAGTTGACCCGCCGCCAGGCTTACTGCGAATTGCATTGAAGGAGATGAAATGAAGCTGCGTCCGTTGCACGACCGTGTTGTCGTCAAGCGCCTCGAACAGGAAACCAAGACCGCCTCGGGCATCGTCATCCCCGACGCCGCCGCCGAGAAGCCCGACCAGGGCGAAGTCCTGGCCGTCGGCCCGGGCAAGCGCAGCGACAAGGGCGAATTCATCGTCCTGAACGTCAAGGTGGGCGATCGCGTGCTGTTCGGCAAGTACAGCGGCCAGACCGTCAAGGTCGATGGCGACGAACTGCTGGTGATGCGCGAGGAAGACCTCTTCGCCGTTGTCGAGAAGTAATTACCCCGCGCGGAGCCCGTCGCTTCGCGCCGCAGGCTGACCGGCAGCTCGCCGGTCAGGTGGCTGGAAGCCCCGGCCGCGGACGACACCGTCGTTCCGCCGCCGTCCTCACATCCCCATTCAACGAATTCCGGAGAAACATCTCATGGCAGCAAAAGACGTCATTTTCGGCTCGGACGCCCGTGCCCGCATGGTCGAAGGCGTGAACATCCTGGCCAACGCGGTCAAGGTCACGCTGGGCCCCAAGGGTCGCAACGTCGTTCTCGAGCGCTCGTTCGGCGCCCCCACGGTCACCAAGGACGGCGTGTCCGTGGCCAAGGAAATCGA
>FTIP01002478.1_pt2 | contig 35385 bp, 34 predicted proteins | sample 1658301 | NCBI WGS metagenome assembly FTIP01 (sample SAMEA3914813, study PRJEB12502) | metagenome | biome: forest; material: soil | place: Canada | collected 2011-07-07 | depth 0.3 m
CCTGCCGCAGCAGGCCGAGCGCGCGGTGCGCAACTTCTTCCGCAAGGGCAACCTGATCGCGTTGCGCGAGCTCGCCTTGCGTCGGACGGCCGACCGCGTCGACAGCGAGATGCTGCAGTACCGGCGCAACCTGCAGGCGGCGCCGGTGTGGCAGACGCGCGAGTCGATCCTGCTGTGCGTCGGCCCCGACGAGCGTTCGGAAAAGCTGGTTCGCACCACCGCGCGCCTCGCCGCACAACTGGGCGTTCCCTGGCATTGCATCTACGTGGAGACGCCCGCGCTGCTGCGGCTGCCCGACGCGACGCGCCAGCGCATCCTCCAACTGCTCAAGTCCGCCGAGGACAACGGCGCCGTCACCGCCGTGCTGAGCGGCAGCGAACTGGCAGCGACCATCGTCCGCTACGCGCACGAACACAACCTGCCGCGCGTGGTGCTCGGCCGCGACACGAACCGCTTGCCGCGGCCGTGGAGGCAACGGCTGGCCGAGGCCGTCGGGTCGCTGGCGGACGATCTCGACATCGTGCAGGTCGCGTTGCCGGCGCACGCCAACGGCGCGGCGAAGAACAACGATCGCACGACCAGCGTCCACCAGAAGGATTCGATCGCCTGGGCCGACTATGCGTGGAGCGCGCTGATCTGCGGTGCGGTGACGTTGGCCGTGGCTCCCCTGACGCCGCTGCTGTCCGGCGCCAATCTGGTCATGGTGTTCCTGCTGGCCGTGGTGGGCGTCGCCGTGCGCTTCGGCCGCGGGCCGGCGGTGCTGGCATCCGTGCTGACGGTGCTGATGTTCGACTTCTTCTACGTGCCGCCGCGCTTCAGCTTCAGCGTGTCCGATGCGCAATACCTGCTGACCTTCGCTGTCATGTTGGTCGTCGCGCTGGTCATCGGCCAGTTGACCGCCGGGCTCAAGTTCCAGGCGCGCGTGTCGCGCCTGCGCGAGGAGCGGGTCCGGGCCATGTACGCGATGTCGCGCGACCTGTCCGGGGCGCTGATGCCCGAGCAGATCGCGGAGATCGGCGCCCGCTTCATGAAGTCGGAGTTCGGCGCGCCCGCGGCGCTGATCGTCGCCGACCTCGAGGATCGCCTGCACGGCCCAGTGCAGTCCGAAGGGCAGCCCGACGGGCTGGACGTCGGGGTCGCGCAGTGGGCGTTCGACCATGACGAGGCCGCCGGCTATGGCACCAACACGCTCGCGGCGTCGCCGGTGCTCTACGTGCCGCTGAAGGCGCCGATGCGCATGCGCGGCGTGCTGGCGATCGGTGCCGACAATGCGGGCCGCCTGGCCGGCCCGGAGCAGCGCCGGCTGCTGGACACCTGTGCGTCGCTCCTGGCCATCTCGCTCGAGCGCATCCACTACGTCGACGTCGCGCAGACAGTCACGGTGCAGATGGAGTCGGAGCGCTTGCGCAATTCGCTGCTCGCGGCGATCTCGCATGACTTGCGCACGCCGCTCTCCGCGCTGGTCGGCATGGCCGAATCGCTGACGATGATGAAGCTTCCGCCCAGCTCCGCCGAGCTGGAGACGGCGCATCGGATCAAGGATGCCGCGATGCGCATGAACTCGATGGTGAGCAACATGCTCGACATGGCGCGACTGCAGTCGGGACCAGTTCAGCTCAATCGCCAGTGGCAACCGCTCGAGGAGGTGATCGGCACAGCGCTAAAGGCCATGAGCAGCGTCCTTGAGAAGCGGCCCGTGAAGGTCGCCCTGGCGGACGACCTGCCGCTGGTGGACATCGATGCCGTGCTGTTCGAGCGTGTGCTCTGCAACCTGCTCGAGAACGCAGCCAAGTACACGGAGCCGGGCAGCCCGGTCGATATCCGCGGCCAGGCCGTGGATGATCTGGTCGTGATCACGGTCGAGGACACCGGGCCTGGCCTGCCGAAGGGCAAGGAGGCCGCGATCTTCGACATGTTCGAGCGCGGTCGCAAGGAGAGTTCGACGCCGGGCGTCGGACTGGGCCTGGCCATCTGCCGCGCCATCGTGGAAGCGCATGGCGGAAGGATCCGCGGCGAGACGAAGCCACAGGGCGGCGCCCGCTTCACCATCGAGCTGCCGCGCGGCACGCCGCCCAGCCTCGAAGGCCTGGAGCGGCTCGAGAGCATGGAAGTGGACGGCGATGACGCGCATGGGTGACACGGTACAGCGGGTGCTGGTCGTCGAGGATGAGGCGGAGATCCGGCGCTTCGTCCGCATGGCTCTCGCTGCCGAAGGATTCGAGGTTGTCGAAGCCGACAGTGTGCAGCGCGGCCTCATCGAGGCCGGCACGCGCCGGCCCGACCTGGTGGTGCTGGATCTCGGACTTCCCGATGGCGATGGCGTCGAACTCATCCGGGACTTGCGCGCGTGGTCCGACATGCCCGTGCTGGTGCTGTCCGCGCGCACGACCGAAGCCGACAAGATTGGTGCGCTCGACGCGGGCGCCGACGACTACCTGGTCAAGCCCTTCAGCGCCGGGGAACTGCTTGCGCGTGTGCGCGCACAGTTGCGTCGGCGCACGCGCGCGGGTGCCGACGGCAACACGACCGTCGAGTTCGGCGACGTCAAGATCGACCTGCTGCGCCGATCCGTCGAGAAGGCCGGCAAGTCCGTCCACCTGACGCCGATCCAATATCGACTGCTCGTCCATCTGGCCGGCCACCCCAACTGCGTCCGGACGCACCGGCAACTGCTGCACGCCGTGTGGGGATCGAGTCACGGCGAAGACACGCCTTACTTGCGCGTCTACATGGGCCAGCTGCGGAAGAAGGTGGAGAACGATCCCTCGCAACCCCAGCATCTGCTCACCGAGGCCGGGGTCGGCTACCGATTCGTTCCCTGATCTGGAATTCCCGGGAACGACGCCCGTTGCGGCGCAGCTACCCTTGCAGCCCGTGCATGCCTGCACGGAACGATTCGGCGACGGCTTCAGGCTCCGCGCCGGTGTCGATCTGCGCACGAAAACGGGGATTCGAGAACAACTCGGCCACCAGCGCGAGCAGCTTCAGGTGGTCGTCGCGGTCGCCGTGCTCGGGAACCAGGATCGCCAACATCAGCGAGACCGGATCGTGATCCGGCGCCTTGAAATCGAGCGGGCGTCGTGCTCGCACCAGCAGGGTCAAGGGGCGCTCGATGCCGTGGATGCGCGCATGCGGCACGGCGAAGCCGCCGCCCAGCGCGGTCGATCCGGCCTGCTCCCGGCGCGACAAGGCCCTGAAGATCGGCGCCGCCTCCAGGCAGTGGTGCATGCCGATGGCGTCCGCGATGAACTCGAGCGCGTGGCGCGAATCCCGCAGAGGCACGTCGAGGTGGATTTCTTCAGGCTGCAACCAGGCGGCCAGCCGCTTCGTCCCGACTTTCATGGCGATGCTCTCTCCCTGCGGACTTTGCCACGTTCGATCTGCGACCGACCGACGACCCGTTGCGCGTCCTTCGCCACCAAAGGTGGCGTGCGACTGCGGCGGTGCTTGGTGCAACGGTATGAAGCGCCCACCGCCAACGGTATGGCCACGCCGCAATTTGAGCGAATTCGGCATAAAGAAGCCGAAAAGAATTGGGGCGGCTCCGACAAGAATCCGTTAACACCGGCAATGCCAGCGTGCGGCACGCTGCCGAACGGGTATGCGGTTGCTCGGCTGTCTGCATGGCCGGCGAGTGGAGTTGATGCCATCTGTCAACCGGCAGAGCGCCTCGGCGTCGGAGGCGCAGGCGGCGCGAGAGAGACTGCAGCAACTCATTCGAATGATTTGAGACCCCGGATGCCCGACGCCCAAGCGCCTGCGTTCACGACGGCCTCCGGCCACGCGGCCGCCTCGCAACCGCTCGAGGCATGCGGACCGCTCGGTGCGCTCCGCCTCGGCGCCCTCGGCGTGGTCTACGGAGACATCGGGACAAGCCCGCTCTACACGCTGAAGACAGCACTGGAATGGGCTGGCGGGGCGACGCCCGCCGTGGCGCTGGGCATGTTCTCGTTGATCGTCTGGACGCTGATCATCACCACGTCCGTGAAGTACGTCGCCCTGGTCATGCGCGCCGACAACGACGGCGAGGGCAGCATCCTCGCCCTGATGGCCCGGCTGGCGTTGAAAGGCAAGTTGGACCAAACTCGAACTCTCGCCAATGGAGCAACGCCGCGATGTCCGATGCCATCGGCGAGACAGTCGAAGCAGGCAGGGACCGATGTTCGTCGAGGAGCTTGCCGCTGAAGCTCTCGTCGGCGCCGCACTGCAGCAATGCCGCTCGGAGCGACGCCGGACGCTCAGCTTTTCGCCTAGCATCGCGGACCGGGGCGTCCGCTCCGGTACGACGACCTACCTACCTTGCATTCGTGGCAATGCCGCTCATCCGACTCCTCCAGGCGCTGGCCGCGCTGCTCGTGCTCGCGACGGCCCTGTTGCTCGCGCACATGACCGGCGCGGCCGTGCGCGATCTGCAGCGCGCGAGCCGCGGGCTGGAGGCCATCGACCATCTGCGCATCGCACTGACGGTCGCCGAAATGGCGTCGCGCGAACGCGGCCCGACCAATGGCATGCTGGGCGACGATCTCCCGGCACCGCCTGCGCATGCCCGGGCGCTGGCGCAGGCCCGCGAGCGCACCGACGCCGCCTTCGACGCCCTGGCTGCCGCCGGCGACAAGACGGCCCAGCGCGACGAGCCCGCCGCGGCCCGCGTCGCGCTCGCGCACGCCCGGGCCGCCGTCGATCGCGTCACGGCTGTGCCCAAGGCCGCGCGCACGACGCAGCAGATCAGCGCCGCCATCCACGAGATGGTGGCCGTCATCCCACGCCTCGCGCCCGTCGTCAGTCGCCTCGCGAACGAAGCGCAGGCCGCGTACCCGGCGATCGGGGACGACGTGCAGGCGGCGCGCCTGTCCGCGGAACTGCGCGAATATGCCGGGCTGCTCGGCTCGCACTTCACGGCGGCTCTCGCGCGCCAGCAACGGCTCACACGCGCCGAGCACGACGAGATCGAACACACCAAGGGGCGGATCGACGAGCTGCGGTTCCTCGTCGACATCCGGATGGGCGGCCTATCCGAATCGTCTGCCGTCGTGCAGGCGTGGGCCCAGGTGCAGGTCCGCTACTTCGACCGCGCACTGAGGCTTGCCGACGACGTCGTCGAAGCGAGCGAAGCTGGCGCGCCCTATGGCGTCGACCCGGCGCAGTTCGCCGCTGGCTACGTCCCCGACATGAACTCGATCTTCGCGGTGCGCGACGCGCTGCTCGACCAGGCGCATGCCCGCGCGGCGGCGGCGCATTCGGGCGCGGAGATGACGTTGGTGGGCGTACTCGTCGGCGCGTTGGTGCTGCTCGCGGTGCTGATCGGCGCAATCGCGGTCGTCCAGCGCCGTATCCTCGCACCGCTCGGGACGATCACGCGGGCCGTCCACGCGCTCGCCCGCAACCAGCTCGAGATCGAGCTGCCTCCGGTGCGTGCCGACGACGAGATAGCCGCGGTCGCGGGCGCGGTCGAGTCGCTGCGCGAGCGAACGCAGCAGCGGCTCGCCCTCGAGCACGAGCGCGACGAGCTGATCGAGCAGCTGCGTAGCCAGTCGAACACCGACGCACTGACCGGCCTCGCGAACCGGCGCGGATTCCTCGAGGCCGCGGAGCGCGAGCTCACGCAGGCGCGTCGCCACGGGTACGGCGTCGTCGCGATCCTGCTCGACGTCGACTACTTCAAGCGTTTCAACGACGAACTGGGCCATGCAGCGGGCGATTCAGTGCTGCTCGAGATTGCCAGCGTGATGCGGCGCGAGAAGCGTGACGGCGACCTGGCCGGCCGCCTTGGCGGGGAGGAGTTCGTGCTGCTGCTCGGCCACTGCGACTTTGCGCACGGCCACGCGTTCGCCGAACGGCTGCGCAATGCGATCGAGAAGATCGCGGCCATCCCGTCCACCGTGCCCGGTGCCGCGCCGATGCGCACGACCGCGAGCCTGGGTGTGGCGAGCTTCGGCGGCGAGTGCTCGAGCCTCGACCTGCTGCTCAAGCAGGCTGACGCCGCGATGTATCGCGCCAAGACCGCGGGACGCAACCAGGTCATGCCTGCCGCGACTCGAGTGTGATCGAGCTCCACTCGCACCTCGCCCGCCCGGACGCCATGGAGTATGCGGAATTCACGCCTCGTCGCCTCGCGTCGATTCGGTGGGTTGAGATAGCCACCGTCGCTGGTGCGCACGGAGGCCACCAACGGTGTATGGGCCTTTGTGCCTCTGCGAACAACGATGGCCAATTCTCCGTTCGCCAGGCTCACCCATGTGCCGGGCGGGTAGAGCCCGAGCACGCGAAGCAGGGTCGTACCGACGTGGTCCGGGTGCCCGCGCGGGCCCAGGAGCGCATCCCGCGAGAAGAACCTGCAAAGGTAGCTCGACGCTCGGATCGGTGCTTGCGGTAGATCAAGCCAGGACAGCCTTTGCGCCGCCGCTGTGACTGGTTAGGGATATGTACCGTCGCAGGTAGATTGCCTGGCGCACGAGAAAGGCGTTATAACCGAGCGTGCTCAAGGACTGCAAGCCGCCTATCGAGTGGTTCGATCTGCCTGTCGGCAAGCTCGGCAGTTTCGTCGGCCTTCCAAGAGGAGGCGCTTGGGCGACCTTCAGGGAGGGTAGCTTGTGCCCGTCAGGTTTCCCGTAGTCGACCGCGGCACCCGCGCGGCCAGTCGCTTCGGCCGAACGCCGTGAGGTTCGCTCTTCTGCGTCCTGGCGTCGGGACTCGAGTGCGCGCGGGGAAATCGCTCCGTGTCTTGCTCGCCCGGCTGATCTGGCTGTGCGTGGGGCCGCTGGCAATCCTGGCGGTCTTCATGGCGGCCGAACGGGTGCGCGACGTCCAGGCCAATCGCGACCGCGAGGCCACCATTCTTGCGACGACCCTCGCCGCCACCGTCGACCAGGACTTGAGCGCGCGCATCGGCGCGCTGGAGATGCTGGCGCAATCTCCCCTGGGCGACGACGCTTCGCGCTGGGGGGATCTGTACCGGGAGTCCCAGGGTTTCCGCGAGAGTTTCGGCAGTCACGTCATCCTCGCCGACCTGAAGATGCACATGCTGTTCAACACACGCGCGCCTTTCGGTGCAACGCTGCCGATGCTGCCCCAGCCCCAGCCCCAGGGCCGTGCCGCGGTGCCGATCGCGGTGGCGACCGCCCGGCCTGCGGTGGGTGACCTTTTTCAGGGGCCGCTTGCGCGGGAAGCCCTGGTCGCGGTCGCGGTGCCGGCACTGCGCGATGGAAAGACAGCTTTTCTGCTGCTCACGGTCTTCGAGGCCCGCCAGTTTCAAAGGCACCTGGACCAGATCGCTCTGCCGGCCGGCTGGTCCATCGCCTTGCTCGACGGCAGCGGCGCGACCATCGCGCGCCGTGCGCCGCCGGGCCTCCGCCCCGCCGGGGACGTCGAGGCGAACGGGCGGTTCGTCGCGCGCTCGGCCATGGCGCCATGGACGGTCGCACTCGAGATCCCGCGCGGCATCTATCAAGCGCCGCTCCTGGACGCCGCCCTGGCGCTGGCACTTGCCATCCTGGGAGCGACCTTGACCGGGGTCGCCGGGGGCGTGCTGGCCAGCCGTCGAGTCGGCAGATCGGTGGCAGCGCTTGCGCAGGCCGCGACAACCGGGACGGGCCCCTCCGGCATCACCGAAATAGACATGGTCCAGCGGCTTCTCGACCAGGAGGCGAAGAGGCGCGAGGCGGCCGAAGCCACCCTGCTCCTGAGCGAACAGCGCTTTCGCCGGCTCTTCTACGAGGCGCCGCTGCCACAAGCACTGGTCGGCAAGGATGGCACCGTGGCCGGCCTCAATGCGCGGTTCGTGCAGGTCTTCGGCTATGGCATGGAGGACCTGCCGACCGTGTCGGATTGGTGGCGGTGCGCCTATCCGGATCCGGCCTATCGGACTACCGTGGTCGAGAACTGGAACGCGGCCATCGCCCGCGGCGGATCCACGGCGACCATCGAAGGAGCCGAACGTCGTGTCACGTGCAAGAGTGGGGCAGTGCGCTCCATGCTGGTATCTGGAATCGGTGTCGGGGACGAGTTCCTGGTGGCGTTCTTCGATGTCACCGAGCGCAACGAGGCCGAAGAGGCCTTGCACCAGAGTGCCGCGCTCTATCAGCACACCCTGGACAACATGCTGGAGGGCTGCCAGATCGTCGGGCTCGATTGGCGCTACCTCTACATCAACTCCGCCGCGGCGCGGCAGCATGGCCGGCCGAGAGAATCGTTGATCGGGCGCACGATGCCGCAGGCGTACCCGGGCATCGAGACGACCGACATCTTTGCGACGCTGCGTCGATGCATGGACGAGCGCATCGAACAGCACGGCGAGACCGAGTTCGTCTTCCCCGATGGCTCCCGAGGATGGTTTGAAGTCAATGTGCAACCGGTGCCGCAAGGCATCGCGATCTTCAGCGTCGACATTGCCGAGCGCAAGCGGGTGGACGAGGTGCGTGAGCGACTTGCGGCGATCGTCGAGTCCTCCGACGACGCCATCGTCAGCAGCACGGTCGACGGCGTGATCACCAGTTGGAACCAGGGTGCGGAACGCATGTTCGGGTTTGGGTCGGAAGAGGCGATCGGCAAGCCGGTCCGCGAGATCATCCGGTGCGGGGACGATGAGCCGGTACGGGAACATGAGCGCAGGATCTTCCATCCCCGGCGCGGTGCGCGCTACGCGGGCGCCGAAGAGGTGGTCCGGTTGCACAGGGACGGGCATTCGATGACGCTGTCGGTCGTCACCGGCGTCATACGCGATGCATCGGGTGCGATCTCGGCGCTGTCCGCGATCATGCGCGACATCACGGCTGCCAAGCGGCGCGACGGCGAACTGCAGGCGCTCATTGCGGAACAGGTCGCGCGCGACCGCCAGATGCGGGACCTGACGGCCCGATTGCGCACGCTGCGCGAGGAAGAGTGCACCCGCATCTCGCGCGAGGTCCACGACGGCCTGGGGCAGTTGCTCACTTGCCTCAAGATGGACATCCGATGGATGACCCGCAGATTGGCCGGCGGCGCGTCGGTGGAGGATTTGTCCGCCAAACTCGCCGAAACCGAAGTGCTCGTCGACCAGACGGTCGAATCGGTGCAGCGCATCGCGGTCGAATTGCGCCCCAGCGCACTCGATACGCTTGGCTTGCCTGCGGCGATTCGCGACGAGGCGCGCCGGTTCGAAGCGCGGTCCGGGGTCGTCGCGGTCGTGGAATCCTGCGCTGCTTCGTCTCCGGACCAGGCCGTTGCAACGACGCTGTTTCGCATTCTTCAAGAGCTGCTGACGAATATCGCCCGGCACGCTCAGGCGTCGCGCCTGAGCATCAACCTCACGATCGAGCGGGATCGCTGGGAACTGCGCGTCCGCGACAACGGGATCGGCATCGCGTCCGCGATGGTGAACCGCGCGACGTCGTTGGGGCTGCTGGGCATGACCGAACGCGCCGAGGCCGTCGGCGGCACGTTCAGCGTGGAACGCCATCCGGACGGCGGCACGCTTGCCATCGTGAGAATCCCGCATCCACCGGTTTCGAGGCTCGAACATGAATCACGTACTGATCGCTGACGACCATGCGGTGACGCGCCGCGGAATCCGCGAGCTCCTGCGCGACGCCTTCGACGGGGTGCAGGTCGTCGAAGTGGCCGACGGCCATGCGGTGCTCGCCGAACTGTCGTCCCAGGCCTGGGACTTGATCCTGCTCGACGTGATGATGCCGGGCCCGGGCATCCTCGAACTGCTGGGCGCGATCCGCGCTGCCGCCCCTGGCGCCCCCGTCCTCGTGCTGACGGCCAGCAACGAAATCGAGTACGTCATCGAAACCATGAAGGCAGGTGCCAGCGGCCTGATCCACAAGCACCACGCCGCCGACGACCTGTTGCATGCCGTGCAGCGCATTGCCGACGGCGGAACCTATCTGCACGCCGATACGGCGGCCGCCATCGCCAGGACGCTGCAGGGGCGCAAGCCCACCTTGCTGCATCACGATCTGTCAGAACGCGAACTCGATATCTTTCGGCGCATCGCACTGGGACGGGCGATCAAGGAGATCGGCTTCGATCTCGGGTTGAGCGACAAGACGGTGGCCACCTACCTCGCGCGCATCCGCGAAAAGACGGGGCTCACGAGTCATGTCGAGATCGCCCGCTATGCGCTGAAAAACGGACTCGTCGACTGAACGGCAGCGGCGTGTAGGCAATTTGCCTACAAGCTTCAGTGCAAATCCATACAGAGCGGGCGCCTGCACAGTGGCACGATTTGCGCATGCAGCACCAAAATAAGTTGCCGCCCAGATTCCTGGTTGCTGACGACGTGCCCATCCTCGCGTTCATGGTCGGCGAACTGCTCCGCGAGTGCGGAGCCGAGGTCGTGGGTCCGGCCGCGGACGGTGCTGAAGCACTGCGTCTGTATCACGATACGGCCCCCGACGGCGTCGTTCTCGACATCGAGATGCCCGAACTCAACGGCCTGCAGGTGCTGCGGGCCATTCGCGCGAGTGAGCGCGAGTCGAGATGCCTGGTGATCGTCCTGACGTCGCACTCGGAGCAGTCGATGCGGGAACAGGCCTACGCCGACGGCGCGGATCACGTGCTCCACAAGTCCACCGAGTTCGAGCGGCTGCTGCAGATCGTTCCCGCCTTCATCGAACGGGGAAGCGAACAGCTCGACGTGTAGTCAATGCACCGACAGCTCTCGGCACTCTGCTGACTGGCGGTCCGCTGCCGCAGCGCTCAAAGTCTCGCCATGAACCGTCCAACACACCGGTTCGAGGGGACATGAGATGTACGGTCTGGTCAATCAGGCAGTCGAGGATTTCGTCAGGCGCGGGTTCGGCGACGGGGTCTGGAAAAGGATCAAGGACAAGGCGGGCGTCGATCTGGAGATGTTCGTCTCCATGGACAGCTACCCCGACGACGTCACGTACAAGCTCGTCGGGGCCGCCACCGAGGTGCTGGGCCTGGACGGGGCGACCATCCTGGAGGCCTTCGGCGAGCACTGGGTGCTCTACACCGCGCAGGAGGGCTATGGCCAGATGCTCTCGATGTTCGGCTCGAGTCTCGAAGAGTTCCTTGTCAACCTGGACAACCTGCACAGCCACGTCGGGTTGACGTTCCCGGCGCTGCGGCCCCCTTCGTTCCAGGTGGAGCGTGTCGATTCCGGCCAGGGATTGCTGCTGCACTACCGCAGCGAGCGCACCGGGCTGGCCCCGATGGTCGTCGGGTTGCTGAGGGGCCTGGGGCGACGCTTCTCGCAGGAAATCAACGTGCTCCAGGTAGGCCATCGCGGCGTCGACGACCACGACGTCTTCCGCATCGACTACGTGGGAGCGGGCGCATTGCCCGGGCAGGGATGACCGCCCCAGGCGCGCCCGGCCCATACCACTGCCACGCAGGAATTCCCAGCATGAACATGCCCACCAATACCCGCACCCTGTACGACCAGACCGCAGCCAACTGGGCGCGCCAGCAGCCCAGCTCCTTGTCGGACTACACGGCCAGGCCCCAGGTGATGGCGTTGTGCGAACCGCTGGGGGGCAAGATGGTGCTCGACCTTGGCTGCGGCGAAGGCTATTGCAGCCGCATGTTGCGCCAGCGCGGAGCGCAGGTGGTGGGGATCGACGTCTCCGAACGCATGGTGGCGCTCGCTCGCGAGGCAGAGCGTGCGCAGCCCCTGGGCATTCGCTATGAAACCGGCGACGCGGTCGCGGCCGACCTCGGCGAGGCCAGTGTCGATCTCGTCGTCGCCGTGTTCCTCTTCAACTACCTCGACGTCGAACAGATGCACAAGACGATGGCCAACGTGCATCGCATGCTGTGGCCGGGAGGCAGCTTCGTGTTCGCCGTGCCGCATCCGGCGTTCGCATTCATGCGCGCCGCGGCGCCGCCGTTCTATTTCGACGTCGGATCCGCCGGGTACTTCAGCGCACGCAACAGGAAGTTCGGCGGGCGGATCTGGAAGCGCGACGGCAGCGCCCTCGACGTGCAATTGGTGCACAAGACCTTCGAGGACTACTTCGACGGGCTGCGCAAGGCAGGTTTCACCGCGATGCCCACGGTGAGCGAACTGAGGGTCACCCAAGAAATGGTCGAGATGGACGAGAAGTTCTTCGGTCCGCTCTTCGATCTCCCCCTGCACATGGCCGTCAAGGTCATGCGCACTTGAGTTTCCATCCAGACACCCGAGGTGAATCGAATGAAATCTCTCCAGTCCGAAATCTCAGGCTCGACGCTCGACGCTCCGAGCCGGTTCAGGCAGATCGCCGAGAGTCATCCGCTCTGGCGGCATCCGTTCGTCGAAAGCTGTCGCGCGGGCCAGCTCACGCTGCCGCAGGTGCGCACCCTGGGCGCGCAGATGTACAAGTTCTGCCATGAGTTTCCGAGTTTCCTGGCCATGGCCCTGGCGGCGTGCCCGCAAGAGGACGTGCGCATGGTCATCGGCGAGAACCTGTGGGAGGAACTTGGAGAAGGCGATCCTCAGCGCGCCCATGCGGCCCTGTTTCGGCAGTTCACGCGTGCCTTGGGATTGAGCGATACGCAACTCCTGGCCACGCCGGCGCTGCCCGAAACGCAGGCGCTCGTCGACACGTACCGCAACCTGAGCGTCCGCTACGGCGTGCTGGGCGTCCTCGGAGCCCTGTGCTACGCCTCGGAGGGCATCGTCGGGGCCCTGTACTCGCATATCCAGGCCGGCCTGCGGCAGGCCGCTCCCTTCGACCGGGAGGCGCTCATGTTCTTCGAGGTCCACATCGACGTCGACGACGGGCACGCCGACAAGCTCGAATCCATCCTGCTGCCGATGCTGCGCGCACCGCAGGACGCGTTGCTTGTCGCGGACGCCGTTCAAACGGCCCTCGACGCCCGCTGCCGGTTCTTCGATGGGGTCTTGCGCGAGACGTCGATCCAGGCCGAGATCAACTCGACCAGCGCCGCCTGAGCAGCCGCCATGAGTCTCCTTCCCGCCTGGTTGCATGGCCTGTTCGCGGTCTTGCCGACGCCGATGGTGGCGGGCGGGAGCCTGGACCTGGAAAGCATGGATCGCGTGGTCGATCACTACTTGGCCGGCGGCGCCACGGGGTTGGTGCCCGCGAGCATCGCCGGCGAAGGCGACCTGCTCGACGAGACCGAGCGCCGCCTGGTGATCCAGCGCGTCGTCGCCCGTTCCGCCCGGCGCGCGCCTGTCGTCGTCGGCGTGCTGGAGGATGCCATCGAGCGCGCATTGACCCAGGCCCGCGTCGCGGCCGACTGCGGAGCCGATGGCTTGCTGGTCAAGGCGCCGATGAGCAGCGACCCTCAGGGCGTGCTCGCACACGTCGGAACGATAGCGCGATCGCTGCGCCTGCCGATCATCCTGCTCGACCACCCCCAGTTCGGCGCCTCGCTGCCGGTGAGCCTCATCCAGCAGCTGGTGGATACCGTGCCCGAGGTCTGCGGCATCAAGCTGGAAGACGAGCCCACGGCCGAAAAGATGAGCAGGGTGCGAGACCTGCTGGGGCCGCGCATTCGCATCTTCGGGGGTCTCGGAGGGGTGCATTGCCTGCGCGAGCTCGAGCATGGGGCGGACGGATTCTTCACCGGCTATCCGCAGCCGGAGCTTCTCGCGAAAGTCATGGCCTGCTGGCGCCGGGGCGACCGGGCCGCGGCCTGCATCGCCAATGAAGCTTTCCTGCCCATCGCGATGCAGGAACGCGCGCATCCGGCGGCGATGATCAGCCAGCGCAAGACGATCCTGCGCGACTGCGGCGTGCTCCGCGAGGCTGTCGTCAGGCCGCGCGCGAGCGCCCGGCGCGAGGCGGTCGCTCCCTGCATCGATCCCGATGATGCGCATGCCTTGGTCGATCGATGATGTCCAGCCCCGCGTTCAACCTTTCGCCGCCGCAATTCGCTGCCGCATTCCCTTTTCACATCGTGCTTGACGAGCGCCTGTGCGTGCTGCAGACGGGATCCGTACTGCGGCGTCTGTGCCCCGACGTGACGCCGGGCACCAGCCTCGCCGAATGCTTCGTCGTCCAGCGGCCCGACCTGAAGAGCCCCGATTTCGATGCGATTCTTCGCCACGACAAGACACTCTTCGTGCTGCAGTATCGAGAGGGGCCGCTGCGCCTGCGCGGCCAGTTCGTCGCCCAGGATCGACGCCTGTTCTTCCTTGGATCTCCCTGGGTGTCCGAGATGCCCGACGTGACGCGGATCGGTCTTTCGCTCCGCGACTTCGCCATCCACGATCCCGTCGTCGACTTGCTGTTCCTGTTGCAGACGAAGAACAAGTCCCTGAACGACGGGCAAGTGCTGGCGCAGCGCCTGCGGGCCAGCCAGCAGCGACTTGCGGAAGCGCAGGAATTGGCGAAGCTGGGTAGCTGGGTGCTCGATCCGAACACCGGCGAGATCGATTGTTCGGACGAGGCCCGACGCATCTATGGGTTCACCGCGACAACGGTGAACCCCACCCTGGATCGGCTGGTGGCGCTCGTTCCCGCCGCGCAGCAGGCTGGTTTTCGAAGGGCCGTGGAACAAGCCACGCAGGGCGTCGCTCCGGTTGTCTTCGAGCATCGGGTGCACGCGTCCGATGGCGCCGATCGGTGGGTGCACCTCACCTTGCAGATGTCCACGACGAACGACCTCGCGACGATTCGCGCCGCGGTGCGTGACGAGACCACGAACAAGGAGGCCACGTTGCGGCTGGAACTGGCCCATGACGTCGCCCGCCAACTGGCCGCGGATGTCGAGCCGGAGAGTGCGGTGGCGTTCATCCTTTCAGCCATCGGTGCGCAGCTTGGATGGCGTGCCGCGGTGTGCTGGGTGGCCGGTGACGACGCTCGGGTGCGTTGCCTGGGCGCCTGGGCAGCGGTCGACGATGCGGGCGCGCAGCAATTCGCCGCCACCATGCGCGACTACGACGGGCCGTGCCCGGACGTGGATCTCGATGCGGCCTGGGGTTCCGCCCGCCCCCTGTTGCGAGTCATCCAGACGTCAGACTCCGCACCAGTGCGGGACCGGGCCGCCGGTCGTTGCGGGTTGCATGCAGCCGTCGTGATCCCGATCATCGCCGGCACGCAGCTCATGGTGCTCGAATTCTTCAGCCATGCACCCATCGCCTTTGACCGCGAGGTCGAAGGATTCATGCGCTCCATTGCGAGTCAGCTGGCCCAGTACCTGCTGCGCAAGCAAGCCGAGGCGGCGCTGCGCCATTCGGCCAGCCATGATGCGCTGACGGGTCTGGCCAGCCGGTCGCTATTGCACGAGCGTCTGTCACATGCGATCAAGCACGCCGCGCGGAAGCGAACCAAGGTCGCCGTCATGTTCATGGATCTTGACCGCTTCAAGCACATCAACGACAGCCTCGGGCACACCACGGGCGATGCGTTGCTGCAGGCCTGCGCGGATCGGCTGCGGATGTGCGTGCGCGAATGCGACACGCTGGCTCGTTTTGGCGGCGACGAATTCGTCGTGGTACTGGAAGGTCTCGACAGCGCCGCCGATGTCGCCGCATCGCTGACCAAGGTGCTTGGACTGTTCAGCCGGCCATTCGAAGTCAAGGGGCGCGAGCTGCCGACCACCGCGAGCATCGGAATCAGCGTCTATCCGGACGACGGCCAGGATGTCGAAAGTCTGTTGATGAACGCCGATGCCGCGATGTATCGCGCCAAGGAGACGGGGCCGGGCCATCATCATTTCTACTCCGCGCAGATGAAAGCGAAGGTGCAGCAGCAGCTGGCGCTGGAAACCTGTTTGCCGCGGGCGTTGGAGCGGGGTGAGCTGTTTCTCGTCTACCAGCCGAAGCTGGATCTGGCCACCGGTCGAGTCACGGGAGCGGAGGCGCTGATGCGCTGGCGGCATCCGACGATGGGCCTGGTCTCGCCACTGCAGTTCATCCCCATCGCGGAGGACACCGGGTTGATCGACAGCTTCGGCCACTGGGCCTTGCAAGTGGCCTGCCGGGACGCGAGAAGGTGGCACGACCTGGGCTACCCGATCCAGGTCAGCGTCAACCTGTCGGCGCGCCAGCTCAACAGGCCCCGGCTGGCCGAGGAGGTCTCGACGGTGATCGCGGAGGCGCGGCTCCATCCCGACCAGCTCGAGCTCGAAATTACCGAAAGCTGCGTCATGCACAACCCGGTCCAGGCCGCCCTGCGGCTGCGGGAGTTGCGCGATCTCGGGGTCTCCCTGGCCATCGACGACTTCGGCACCGGATACTCCTCCCTGTCCTATTTGCGCACCTTTCCCTTGAGCACCTTGAAGATCGATCGATCCTTCATCAAGGACCTGCCGGCCGACGAGGATGCCGCGGCACTGACGGCCGGCATCATCGCGTTGGCGCATCGCCTGCGCATGAAGGTGGTGGCCGAAGGCGTCGAGACGCTGGAACAACTGGGCTATCTCCGCGCCAATTGTTGCGACGAGATCCAGGGCTACTACCTCAGCATGCCGATAACGGCGGATGAAATGAGCCGCTTTCTCGAACGGGATCTGCGCAATTTCGTGACCCCGACCGCGGCGGCATGAGCCATCGTTGCAGGCGCGCCGTCTGAATCGTCGCGCTCTCGGTCCGTGCAGCGAGGCGGCAATATTTCACGTTGACGCCTTGAGGATTCGCAAACAGTGTTCCCACCAGGGATGCGCTCGCCGCGACATAGGAATACTGTGGAGGCTTGTGACGGTTTGTAACGGTGACGAACCCAACCATGTTGCGGCCCTTCGAAGAACAAGCAGGTGATGAGACGGCAAGGAGTGGTCCGTCAGCGGAAATGCGGCGTTTCTCGGCCGGCATCCGCGTCGTCACGGCACTGCTGTGCACGGTCATGCTGCTCGCCAGCGACCAGCAAAGTGGCGCCTGGCCCACCTGGGACCTGACCATCTACTGTGCGTGGTCCGCGTACGTGCTCTGGATCGAGGCGACGGACCAGTCGCATGCCATCGGACTGTGGCCCTACGCGGTCGATGTCCTCTGGTCTTGCGTGACCCTGAAGCTGTTCGCCGCCAGCGGCATGATGATGATCGTCACGCTGGTGCACCCCGTCGTGCTGGCGACCATCGGCTTCGGCATCGGCCCGGGCCTGATCCTGGCGCTCTTCGCGTCGATGGGCGTGCTGTACGGCGACTATGGCGACCTGAAGAAGGTACTGACGCTCGGCTGGATCCATGCGCTCCCCAGCCTGCTGGTGCTCACGCTGGTACCCGCCGCGGCGTTCATCGCGCGTCCGATGAGCGTGCTGCGCCATCGATTGGCCCTGATCGGGGAGCTCGAGGCGCAGCTCGATCCGCGCCGCGGGCTCGAACCGATCTGTGCCGCGCTCGTGGATCGCCTGCGCGCGGGCACCGAAGCCGATGTCATCGCCCTGGTGCTTCCAAGCAGCCGCGGTGCGCCGGCGATGCTGGCAAGCCGCGAAGACGGCAGCTTTCGCGCCAAGGACGAGGTGCACCGGAACCTGGAAGCCATCCTGGCGCTGGCGCCCCTGTATCCGGTCAGCTACGTGTCGCGCGGCTGGTGGGATCCCCGGCGGCGAATCCGGGCGCGCAGCAAGCAGGCCCTGCCGCGCGGGCTGGCGACGCCGCTGGCCGAACTGGCAAACACCCTGGGCGTGCGCAGCCTGCATGTGGTCCCGCTCACGCGCTATGCGCGCCAACATGGACACTTCGTCGTCGGCTACACCGGATCCCGCAACCCGATGCAGAGCGGCTGGGCCCTGGCCAGCGCCGCTCCCGAATTGCTGCGTATCGTCGAACAGGCCGCGCTGGTCGACCAGTTGCAGGACGAGAGCGCCAGCCATGAGCGTGCGCGCATCGGACGCGACCTGCACGACAGCGCGATCCAGCCCTACCTCGGCCTGAAATACGCCGTCGAGTGCGTGGCGCTGAGGATCTCGCCCGAGAACACGGCGCGGGCCGAAGTCGACGCATTGGCGGCGCTGGTGAACGCCGAAGTGGCGGCGCTGCGCGAGCTGATCTCGGGTCTGCGTACCGGCAGCGACCAGGGCGACAACGCGCTCGTGCCTGCAGTGCGGCGGCAGGCCCGGCGCTTCGCGCTGTTGTTCGGCATCGAGGTCGAGATCGATTCGCCGGACAACCTCCCCACCACGCGTGCGCTCGCCGGGTCGATGTTCCACATGGTCAACGAGGCGCTCAACAACATCCGCAAGCACACCGTGGCGCGCCACGTGCATGTCGCGCTGTCCGTCGACGACACCGCCATGCGGCTGTCGATCCGCGACGATGCCGGCAGCATCCGGGGCCGCAAGGTCGACGCGTTCCGCCCGGCCTCGCTCGGCGAGCGCGTGGCCGAACTCGGCGGCTCGATGGCGATCGACCATCCGGATGGCCTGAATACCGAAATATTGATCCAGATTCCGATTTAGAAGCAGAGGGTGCCATTCCATGAACTCATTTCAAAGCGTCCAGTCCGCCGCCCAGTTTCCCGGGCGTGCGATCCGGGTATTCATCGCCGAAGACCATCACATCACGCTGTGGGGACTGCGCCAGTTGGTGGGAGCGTCGAGCACCCGGATGGAAGTGGTCGGCACGGCCACGTCGCACGCGGAGCTGATGAACAACGACGCGACGGGCAGCGCGGATGTCATCCTGCTCGACCTCGACCTCGGCGGCGAGGACATGGGCGAGTCGCTGGCCAGCCTGCGCGAGCGCTGCCCGGGCCACGTGCTCGTGCTCACCGGCGCGGACAACGTGGCCACGCACCGCGCCGTCATGCTCAAGGGCGCGCGCGGCGTGATCCACAAGTCCGAGCCCGCGGAAACCATCCTGCGCGCCCTCGAGAAGGTCAGCCAGGGCGAGATCTGGCTGAACCGCTTGCTGCTCGGCCAGGTGCTGGGCATGCTGACGGACGGCGAGCATCACGCTCCGCCGCGCCCGACCGATCCGGAATCGGCCCGCATCGACAGCCTGACGCCCCGCGAACGCGACATCGTCGCCGCGATGGTGCGTGCCAGCGGCGCCAAGCAGCTCGCCGTGGCCTCCGACCTGGGCATCAGCGAGCACACGTTGCGCAACCACCTGACCACCATCTACAGCAAGCTGGGCGTGCACGGCCGCCTCGAGCTGCACGTCTACGCCACGGCCCACGGGCTGGGCCGGCCCGCTTCGACGCCGGCTCCGGCGCACGGACGGTACGCCGCCTGACCTGAGGGGCGGCGAACGTGGGATGAAGCTCCTAGGCGCTCCCACGCCGACTCCCATGGCCCCAGTGCCGCAGGTGATCGACCATCGCGAGGCAGCACCGTCCCGCGTGCGGCCAATCTACCGCGAGGCAGCGACGGTTCCGTCGCTCGATCACCGAAATGACCGTTCAACGCACCGCGACGCCCCGCCTGCCCAGGCTCGCGCAAGTCGCCGCGGACCGCCTCGGAGTCGCCTGGACGCTCACCTGGCTCGTGCTGGGCGTCGATGCGGCATGGTTGCTGCTCGGCTCCTGGTCGGTTTCCGCGCGCGGCGTCGTGACGATCCTCGTGGCGGTCGCCGTGTTCCATGCGCCGCTCGCGTTCAGGCGCTATCGAAGTGACACGCGCATCCGTGCGACGGCGCAGGCGGCGAACCTGCTGATCGTGTTCATGGCCGCGGCGGGGACGCTGAGCTACCTGGTGGTCAGCACGAATGCCCGCCTGGTCGATGCATCCCTGGCGGCCTGGGACCACGCGCTCGGCTTCGACTGGCCGGTGTTCGCGGCCTGGCTGCAGGGCCACGCCACGCTGGCGCGCACCCTCGACGACGCCTATTCCAGCGGCATGCCGCAGATCGTGTTCGTGGTGCTGTTCCTCGGCCTCACTGCACGAGCCGGGCAGCTCGACGCCTTCCTGCGCCTTTTCATCCTGGCGACGCTGGCGACCGTCGTCCTGTCGGGCCTGTTTCCCGCCGCCGGCAGCTGGAAGTACTTCGTGGCCGATGTGCCCGCTGCCAACCTCGCGTCCCTGTCCCATTTCGAGTTGCTGCGCGACGGCCGCCTGCGCGACATCCCGCTGCGCGAGATGCAGGGCCTGATCTCCATTCCGTCGCTGCACACGGCGCTGGCGGTGCTGCTCGTCCACGCGATGCGGGGCACGATCCTGCTGCCGGCGTTCGTCGTCCTCGATGCAACGATGATCGTGTCGACGCCGGTCAGCGGCGGCCACTATCTCGTCGATGTGCTGGCCGGCGCGCTGCTGGCCGGCGTCCTCATCGCGCTCGAGCGCCGCCGCGCGTCCCGCGCGGGCGCGACGCAGGAGGCGCCTGCCGGCCTGCTGCCCATCCTTCGATGAACGCGACTGCGGGCAAGCAATGAACACCCAACCGATCGAAGCCATCCCTGCGATCAAGTTGTCGCAGGCACCCGAAGGCAAGCTGACCGAATGGCTCCTGCGCGGCTTCGCGCTGCTCGTGCTGGCATTCATCGTCGCGCGCTGGGGCTATGCGTGGATGATCACCCCCGAGCGCTGGACGGTGCTGCTGCTGCTGGTGTCCGAGACCTACACGCTGATGCTGGTCCTGCTGGCGCGACGCGCCATGCAGCGCGACCTGTCGGTGCCCGCGATGGTGGCGACGATCTATGCCACGTGCTTCGTGGTGCTGCTCCAGCCCCAGGGGACGACGCATCTGCTGCCCGAATGGGCCGGCGCCGGCCTGCAGCTGGCGAGCATGGTGTGGCAGTTCACGGCGAAGATCTTCCTCGGCCGCTCGTTCGGCCTGCTGCCCGCGCAGCGCGGCCTCGTGACGGCGGGGCCGTACCGCATCGTGCGCCACCCGATCTACTTCGGCTACCTGATCGGCCACATCGGGTTCCTGTGTGCGAACTTCACCTGGCGCAATGCCGTCGTCCTGGCGTTGCTGTACACGGCCCAGGTGATCCGCATCCGGCGCGAAGAGACGATCCTCGCCGCCACCGACGCCCGCTATCGCCAGTACCAGCGCCGCGTGCGCTGGCGCCTCCTGCCGTTCATGTACTAGCGGGCAGGCACCCAGGAGCAATCTTCCCCCCGGGTTGCCTGGACCTCCCATGCGCGACAGCGGCCCGATGCCTAGGATGTTCCCATGTCACTGCCCCGCTTTCCCGACACCCTGGCCGACTACCCGTTGGCGTCCATCGGCGTCCTCGTGGTCGACGATCAACTGGTGGTGCGCGAGGGGCTTGCGCGGCTGATCGCCTGCGGCCCGCCGCGGCTGCGCTGCCTCAGCACGGCGGCCAGCGGCAGCGAGGCCTTGAGCGCCGCCGCCCGCCTGCACCCCGAGGTGGTCGTGCTCGACGCCGATCTCGACGGCGAGGACGGCCTCGCGCTGATCCCGGTGCTGGCGTTGACCGCCGGCGTGCTGGTGCTCACCAGTCACGGAGACCGGAAAACGCGCGCTCGCGCCGCCCATCTCGGCGCCTGCGCCTTCATCGAGAAACACCAGCCGGCGGCCGACCTTCTCGTCGCCATCGAACGCGCCGGTCTCCGGCAAATTGCAGGGGGCTGGGAAAAGTAGGGGGGACAAACCTCCCAAGCTCCGCTTGCACAAGTTCCTCTCCGAATTGGCCGCAACCTCCGCTGCGCAATCAACCCGCCATCCCTAGAGTCAGCTACATGAACACCGCAGTCGCCCGTTTCGTGAAATGCGCAGCCGGCGAGTCCGGCGTCACGGCGATCGAGTACGGCCTGCTGGCCGCGCTGATCGCGGTGGCCATCATCGGTGCGATCACCGTGGCCGGGACGTCGCTCACCGCGCTCTACACCTACTGGTCGAACGCAGTGGTCGCCGCACTCTGAACAGAAATGACGCGAATCGCGGGCCGGCGTCGACGCAACAGGCCAGCAGGGTTTGGATCCGACCCTTTCGGATCCCGGCAGGCGCCTTGCAGCGTCGATTGATCTACCCACTCAAGGAGCATTCCATGCAACTCGCACACATCGCCCAGAAGTTCATCCGCGACGAAGAAGGCGTGACGGCCATCGAATACGGCCTCATCGCCGCGCTGATCGCCGTCTTCATCATCGCCTCGGTCACCATCGTCGGATCGAAGCTCGCGGCCGTGTTCACCGCCATCTCCACGGCGCTGGCCGGCGCGCTCTGAGGTCGGAGCGTCAGGCTTCGGGCGCAACCCGCCCGGCCTGACGGTCCTCTTCCCTTCAATTCCCAACGAGGTTTGCCATGCAAGTCATTCGATTCATGCGGCAGTTCGCCCAGGCCGACGACGGCGTGACCGCCATCGAATATGGGCTCATCGCCGCACTGATCGCGGTCTTCATCATCGTGTCGGTCACGCTCGTCGGATCTCAACTCGCGGCCGTGTTCACCGCAATTTCCGCGGCGATTGCCGGCGCTCTCTGATGCTTTGCCGCACAGGGTGCCCGAATCTCGCGTAAGCGCAAAGCCAACCATGTCCAGTCCCATCGCCATCGTCGAAGTCGCATCGCTCGCCGCGCTCCTGTGCGGTGCGGTGGTGTTCGACCTGCGTTCGCGCCGGATCCCGAACCGGCTCGTCCTCGCGGGCATCGGACTGGCGCTCGCCCTGCACGCGGTCGCGCCGATTGCCGCGAGCCCCGCGCTCGCCGGACCTCAATGGTGGGCGCCGCTGGCCGGCCTGGGCACCGGGCTCGCCGTCCTGATGCCGCTGCACCTGCTGCACGCCATGGGCGCGGGCGACGTCAAGCTGATGGCGATGGTCGGCGCCTTCATCGGCGCGCCCGCCGTCCTGGGCGCCGCGCTCTGCACGCTGCTCGCCGGCGGCCTGCTGTCGCTGGTCTTCATGTTCGGCCGCGGCGTGGCCGCGCAGGCGCTCGCCAACGTGCGCTTCCTGCTGACCGACTGGGTGTTGCGCGCCGGCAGCGGCCAGGGCGCGCGCTTCGCGCCGCTGCACGCCACCGCGGCGCGCCTGCCCTACGGCATCGCGATCGCGGTCGGCACCGCGGCATCCCTGGTCCGGCCATCGGCCTGGTTCTAGAGCGGGACGAGCGATGAGCCTCATCCAGTTCCCCCCCAACGCGATCCGCACGCCGCACGAGATCCGGTCGGCGCTGCCGCGGTCGCCGCAGACGATCGAGGAGACCGGCCTGCCGGTGACCTTCCTCGTCGAGCTGGTCGCCAAGACGATGTTCCAGCTCGGGCTGACGCGCCTCACCGAGCTGAGCGTCCAGCTGGGCCTGGCGGGCGCGGTGGTCGAGTCGGTGTGCCAGTTCATGCGCCGCGAGGCGCTGCTCGAGATCGCGCGCCGCGGCCAGCACGAGGCCGACATCCAGTTCGACCTGACGCAGGCCGGCCGCGCGCGGGCGGCCGACTGGCTGGCGCGCAGCTCCTATGTCGGCGCCGCCCCTGTGCCGCTCGACGTGTACGCCGAGCGCGTGAACGCGCAGTCCGTGCTCAGCCTGGCGATCACCGCGGAGCAGGTGCGCGCCGCCTTCGCCGACATCGTGGTGCCCGAGCGCCTGCTCGACCTCCTGGGCACCGCGGTCAATTCCGGCCGGCCGATGCTGTTGTACGGCGCGCCCGGATCGGGCAAGACCTACCTGGCGCAGAACCTGAGCCGGCTGGTCTGCGGCCCGATCGCGATCCCGCACGCCATCATCGTGCACGGCGAGGTGATCCGCGTCTTCGACGCGCAGTGCCATCGCGCGCTGGCCCCCGATGCGGCGCCGCGAACCGCGCTCGACAACCGTGCGCGTCCCGATGCCCGTTGGATCCTGTGCGAGCGGCCTTGCGTGGTATCCGGAGGCGAGCTCACGCTCGAGATGCTGGACCTGAGCTTCGACGGCCGCGCCGGCTATTACGAGGCGCCGCCGCACTTCAAGGCCAACAACGGCCTGTTCATCGTCGACGATCTCGGCCGCCAGGTGATCACGCCGCGCGAACTGATGAACCGCTGGGTGGTGCCGATGGAACGCCGCCACGACCACCTGATGCTGCGCACCGGCGCCAAGTTCACGATCCCGTTCGACATGGTGCTGGTGTTCTCGTCGAACCTGCACCCCGACCAGCTGGACGACGCGGCGTTCCTGCGTCGCCTGGGCCACAAGATCGCCGTCGAGCCCCTGTCGCCGGCCCACTTCGAGCGGGTGTTCGAGAACGCCTGCCGCGCCGAAGACATCCTCTACGACCCGGTCGCATTCGACAGGCTGATGGACGTCTACCAGGAGCCGCAGGGACGTGAACTGCTCGCCTGCTATCCGCGCGACCTGCTGCACCTGATCGCCAGCCGGGCCCGCTACCTGGGGGTCGAGGCGGAGCTGTCGCCCGCCCTGATCGACTGGGCCTGGCAGGCATATTTTGGCAAGGAGGCGCGGTTCGGACCGGCGCCCCGCACTGGGAGTCACTCATGAGATCACGCGGCATGATGATGCTGTTCATCGCGATGATCGCCGGCCTCGCGGCGGTGATCCTGGCGGCCCGCTGGATGCAGAACCAGGGCGGCGGCAAAGGCAGCATCGCGGTGGCGAATGCGGACATCGAACTCGGCGGCCGCATCGCGCCCGAGATGGTGCGCCTGGCCGAATGGCCCGAGGGGAGCAAGCCGACCGGCTCCTTCACGGACCCGGACAAGCTCCAGGGTCGCGTCGTGCTCGTGTCGATCCAGCGCGGCGAACCGCTGACCGAAGGCCGGCTGGCGCCGATCGGCACCAAGGGTGGCCTGTCGGCCGTCGTGCCCGAGGGCAAGCGCGCCATGACCGTGCGCGTGAACGATGTCGTGGGCGTGGCCGGCTTCGCGTTGCCCGGCACCTACGTCGACGTGATGGTGAACACGCAGGACGAGGCCGGCAAGAATGGCGAGCGCGATCACTCGATCTCGAAGATCGTGCTCGAGCGCATCCTGGTGCTGGCCGTGGCGCAGGAGGCCGACCGCGACTCCACCAAGCCCAAGGTGGTGAACGCCGTCACGCTCGAACTCACCCCCAAGGACGCCGAGATGCTCGACCTGGCGCGCAGCGTCGGCACCTTGTCGCTGGTGTTGCGCAACCAGACCGATCCGAAGTCGGCGCGCGGCGACAGCGGCGCAACGAAGGCCGAGTTGCTCGGATCGCCCGCGCCCGAACCGGTGAAGGTCGCCGGCCTGGCGCCGGCGCCGATCGCGCGCAGGCCGATGCCGCACGCCGCGCCGCTGGCCGCCGCGACGCCGGTCGCCCCACGCAATTGCGTCGACGTCATCCGCGGACTCAGCAAGGTCACAGAGTGCTTCTGAAGCGCCGGCCACAACGACAACGAACGGAGGGATTGCACATGTCTTGCCTTTCACCTGCATCGGCGATAGCCCGGGGCGCGCTCGCGACCGGCCTGGCGCTGCACACCTTCGGCGTCGCCGCGCAGGCGGTCAAGCCTGCGCCGGGCAAGGCGCACGCCGTGGCGGCGACCGTCGCCGCGACGTCCGCGGGGCTGTGCACGCGCGTCGACGTCGGGCCGCTCGTGCAGTTGCCGGTGGGCAAGTCCACCGTGCTCCGGCCGGCATCGCCGATCACGCGCATCCTGCTCGGCAACCCCGAGAACGCGCGCGCCGCCCGCCCGGCCGAGAGCGACGGCAAGAAGGACGATGGCGGGCGTGCCGCGGCGACTGTCAATACGCGCCCCGGCGTCGCCGACGTCGACGTCCTGCTGCTCGCCCCCACCGAGGTCTACCTGCTCGGCAAGACGATCGGATCGACCAACGTCGTCATGCTCGACCGCGACGGCACCTGCACCGCCTTCGACGTGGTGGTGGGCATGGACACGGCCGCGTTGCAGTCGGTGCTCGCGCAGCTGCTGCCCGCGGAAAAGAACATCACCGTCACGGCGGCCTTCGATTCGGTCGTCCTGTCGGGCGTGGTCTCGGACAGCGAGGCGCTCACGCGCGTGACCGACCTCGCCAACGCCTACGTGCGCGGAGGCGACAGCGGCAGCAAGGGCAACCAGCGCATCGTCAACATGCTGGAGGTGGGCGCGCCCCAGCAGGTCATGCTCGAGGTCAAGGTCGCGGAGATCTCGAAGTCGCTGCTCGACGAATTCGGGATCGACTTCTCGCACGCCTACGCGGCCGCCGACGGCTCCATGCTGCGCTTTCTCTCGGGCATCTTCGGCGGCGGTGTCGGCCTGCTCGGCCAGATCGGCGGCACCGGTCCGAACCACGTGCCCTACAGCTCCGTGGACGCGGTGGTCGGCGGCACGGTGCCGGTGCCCGGGGTCTCGGGCGGCAACGTGACGGTGACCTACGACGCGAACGGCCGGCCGACCTACACGACGACCTACGGCACCGTGCCTGGCCGCAGCGTGACCAACGCCACGCTGAAGATGCAGAAGAACGACGGCCTGGTCAAGGTGCTGGCGGAGCCGACGGTGATGGCGATCAGCGGGCAGACCGGCAGCTTCCTGGCCGGCGGCAAGATTCTCATCCCGGTCTCGCAGGCGGGCACGAACGGCGGCGCACCCACGATCACCCTGGAGGAGAAGGAGTTCGGCGTCTCCGTCAAGTTCACCCCGACGGTGCTGGGCGGTGGGCGCATCAACCTGAACGTGCGGCCCGAGGTCTCGGAGCTCAACGCCGCCGGCGTCCAGATCTCGGCCGGCGGCGTGAACGCGGTGCTGCCGTCGTTCACGTCGCGCAAGGCTGAGACCACGGTGCAACTGATGGATGGCCAGAGCTTCGCCATCGGCGGCCTGATCAAGAACAACACGACCACCAACATCACCGCCTTCCCGTTCCTGGGCGAGCTGCCGATCATCGGCGCGCTGTTCCGCAGCACGCAGTTCCAGACCGATCGGACGGAGCTAGTCTTCGTGATCACGCCGCGACTGGTGAAGCCGCTGCCGCCGAACTACAAGCTGCCCACCGACGGCTACGTGCCGCCGACGCGCAGCGACCTGATCCTGGGCGGCAAGCTCGAAGGCACGCGCACCGACGACGCCCCGGCGGTCCCGCCGCCGGCCCAGGGTGGATTCGAACCGGAGAAGAAGTGATGGCCATCGTCAAACTCAGCCTCATGGCGGCCTGCCTGCTCACGCTGGCTGCCTGCGCCGCGACGGCGTCGCCTGATTGGGATGCACGCTTCGGCGACAGCGCGCGTGCCCTGAATTCGCAGCAGCTGATCGACCCGGCCGCGCCGGTGAAGAACGCGCAAGCGCAGGCGCACGCGGATGGCCGCACGGTGCGCGAGGCCAGCGAGCGCCACGTCGAGTCCTTCCGCAGCCCGCCTCCGGCGAGCGTGATCAACATCGGTGTCGGAACCGGCGGCAACTGAAGCCGACGATGCACTCGCCATGATTCGCAGACTCCCTCACTCCCGTCGCTGCGCGAACCCGCGCGGCGGGCAGCGTGGCGCGGTGGCGATCATCGTCGGCCTGCTCCTCGCCGTGCTGGTGGGTTTCATCGGCCTCGCGCTCGATGGCGGCCACCTCTATCTCACCAAGACCGAGCTGCAGAACGGCGCCGACGCCTGCGCGCTCGCCGCCAGCTACGACCTGACCGGCGCGCCCGCCATTCCCGCCGCGGCCTTCCCGCGCGCCGAGGCGGCGGGACGCATGGTCGGCAAGCAGAACAACGTCAACTTCCAGGGCTCGGCGATCGCCGATGCCAACATCAGCGTCAGCTTCGGCACCACGCTTGCGGCGGGTGGCCTGTGGACCAGTGCCGGCGCGGCGTCGCCGACCTCGAGATACGTGCGCTGCACGATCACGCGCGGCGGCCTCGTTCCCTACTTCATGGGCGTGCTCGGCTTCGGCACGCAGACGGTGAGCTCCCTGGCGACGGCGACGCTGGCGCCCGCGCAGACCAATTGCGGCATTCCGCTGGGCATGTGCCGGGTGGGCAGCGCGACGAGCACGTCCGTGCCGCCCTTCGGGCTGGTCGCCGGACACTGGTACACCGGCCGGTTCAAGGATGGCGGCGGCAACTGGAACTGGATCGACTACAGCCCGCCCGCCGGCGGCGAGAGCGAACTGGCGGGCCTGCTGACCGGCAACGGCCTGTGCTCGCTCAACGTGACGAATCCGGTCGGCCAGCCGGGCAACATGGGCAACGCCGCGGCGAAGGCGTGGAACACGCGCTTCGGCCTGTACGAGGGCTCATTCAACGTGACGACCGCGCCGCCGGACTTCACGGGCTATGCCTACACGCCGACCAACTGGCCGGCACAGGCCAACGCCCTGAGCGACTTCGTATCCAAGCGCGGAACCGACACCCCCTACGGAACGAGCGTGGCAAACGGCAACGCGATCACCGGCCTGTCGATCAGCAACGCCTACAACCCGACCACCACGACTGCCCAGCACACCGCCCACGGCGCCGACCGTCGCCTCGTCGTCTCGCCGATCATCGACTGCGCCGCGCTGACTTCGGGCTCGCACACGACGACCATCCTGGGCTGGGGCTGCGTGCTGATGCTGCAACCCATTGCCAACCCCAACGACACGCTCAGCATGGAGTACGAAGGCCTGTCGAGCATGGCGGGCAGCCCGTGCGCCTCGTCGGGCGTCGTTGGCAGCACGACGAGCGTCGGGCCCATGGTTCCGGCGCTGACCCAGTGAGGCGGAACATGACCGCACTGCACCGTCGCCACTCATCCAGATCCCGCGTCCGCGGCGTCGCGGCCGTCGAACTCGCGTTGCTGATCACCCCGCTCGTGCTGATGATCTTCGGCACCACCGAACTCGGGCGCGCGATCTACAGCTACAACACGCTCGACAAGACCGTGCGCGACGCGGCGCGCCATCTGTCGCAACACGGCCCCGGCGACGCGGCCGTCGCCGCCGAGGCACGCTGCCTGGCAGTCACGGGGACCACCGACTGCAGCGCCGCGGCGGTGGTGCCCGGCCTGACGGTCGCGATGGTGACGATCTGCGACGCGACGCTGTGCCCGGCCACGCACGCGAACCAGCTGACCGGGCTGGGTTCGGTCAACCTGGTGACGGCCGGCATCCTGAACTACCCGTTCACGTCGATGGTCACCTTCGTGGTCCCGAGCATGAACTTCAACAACATCTCCGTCACGCTGAGGGCCCAGCTATGACACCTCGTCGTGACTCGCGCCAGCGCGGCACCACCGCGGTCGAGTTCGCGCTCGTGCTGCCGCTGCTGTGCCTGCTCCTGTTCGGCATGGTGGAGATGGGGCGCCTGCTCTGGACCTGGAACGCCGCGGTCGAGGCCACGCGCCTGGGCGCGCGCCTGGCGGTGGTGTGCGACGTCGATCGCAGCCTGGGTGCGCCGATCAAGACGCGCATGCGCGCGATGCTGCCGATCCTGGCCAACTCCAACATCACGATCGAGTACATGAATCCGGTCGACACGGTGGATCCGTCCTGCACCAACGACGACTGCAAGGCCGCGCGCGTGCGCCTGTCGGGGCTGACCTACAACACGATCATCCCGTTCCTGCCGCTGTCGCTCACCCTGCCGCCCTTCGGCACCACGCTGCGCAAGGAATTCATGAGCAGCGCGTCCAACCAGGTCTGCCCGTGAAGATCAAGCTCATCACCCCCGATGCGCTCCATGCCGAGGCCTGGGGCGCGGCATTGCGCGTCGAGCCAGCGTTCGAGGTCGCGCTCATCGTGCGCGAGCTGCACACGGTGAACGTGCTCGTCAACGGCAGCCACCCCGATCTCGTCATCGTCGAGACCACGACGCCGAAGGATTTCGCGGCGCTGGAGACGCTCGCCAGCGCCCACCCCGAGATCGACTACGTCCTGGTCGGAAACGACCTGAGTCCGGAATTCCTGATGCGTGCCATGCGCGCCGGCGTGCGCGAGGTCCTGCCCGCACCGGCGGCCGCCGCCGACGTGCTGGCCGCGTTGCGGCGCCAGCTGCGCAAGCGCCCCGGAACGGCGGCGGTGCCGGTCGCCCGTCACGGCGAAGTGATCGCGCTGGTGTCGTGCAAGGGCGGCAGCGGCGCCACCTTCGTGGCCGCCAACCTGTCGCACCTGCTCGCCCTGGGCGGACGCCGGCGCGTCGCGCTGATCGACATGAACCTGCAGTTCGGCGACGCCGCGCTGTTCGTCAGCAGCCAGACACCCGTGAGCAACGTGGCCGACGTGGCGCGCAACATTACCCGGCTCGACGCGGAGCTGCTCCAGTCGTCGATGAACGAGGTGGCGCCCGGCCTGTGGGTGCTGGCCGCTCCCGACGACCCCGCGCACGCCGCCGACGTGGCGCCCGAGGGCGTGCGCCAGATCGTCGAGCTGGCGCGCGACATGTTCGACTTCGTGATCATCGACACCGGTCGCTCGCTGAGCGCGGTGACGCTGCAGGCTCTCGATCTCGCCGATCGCGTGTTCGCGGTGCTGCAGCTGACGCTGCCCTTCATTCGCGACGGCAAGCGCCTGCGCGACGTCTTTCGCTCGCTCGACTACCCGGCCGACAAGATCCACTGGATCGTCAATCGACACCAGAAGGACAGCCAGTTCACGATCGAGGACCTCAAGCGCACGCTGGGCATCGCCCAGGTCGTCACGCTGCCCAATCACTACGAAGCCGTCGCCGCCTCGGTCAACCAGGGCGTGCCGGTCGAGACGATCGCGCCGAACAGCTCGATCGCCCGCAGCCTGCGCGAGCTGGCCGACAGCATCGCGCCGGCGCCGACGGTCAAGGCCAGGAGCGGCTGGCTCGCCGGCCTGTTCAACGGACAACAGTCATGAGGGGATTGCCATGAGTCTGCGAGAAAGACTGGGGGCGACCCCCCAGGGGTTCGCGCAAGCGGATGCGGCGCCGGAGGCCCCCGGGGCGCCGACGCGCGCCTACCAGGACACCAAGAACCGCATCCATCAGCTGCTGCTCGGGCGGCTCGACCTCGAGGCCATGGAAAACCTGGCGCCCGACGCGCTGCGCGAAGAGCTGCGGCAGATGGTCGAACGGCTGCTGCTCGAGGAAAACCTGGTGATCAACGCCAGCGAGCGCCGCAACCTGGTGCGCGACATCCAGTACGAGATGCTCGGCTTCGGGCCGCTCGAGCCCCTGCTCGCCGATCCGACCGTGTCGGACATCCTGGTCAATACATACCGCCAGGTGTATGTCGAGCGGCGCGGCCGGCTGGAGCTGACCGACATCACGTTCAACGACGACGTCCACCTGATGAAGATCATCGACAAGATCGTCTCGCGGGTCGGCCGCCGGATCGACGAGTCGAGCCCCATGGTCGACGCGCGCCTGCCCGACGGCTCGCGCGTCAACGCGATCATCCCGCCGCTCGCGATCGACGGGCCGATCCTGTCGATCCGGCGCTTCGCGACGGTGCCGTTGCAGGTCGCGAACCTGATCGAGTACAGGTCGCTGTCGGACGAGATGGCGCAGTTCATCGGTGCCCTGTCGCAAGCCCGCGTCAACATCCTGATCTCGGGGGGCACCGGCTCCGGCAAGACGACCCTGCTCAACATCCTGAGCAGCTTCATCCCGTCCGCCGAGCGGATCGTGACGATCGAGGATGCGGCCGAGCTCCAGTTGCAGCAACCGCACGTCGTGCGGTTGGAGACGCGGCCGCCGAACATCGAAGGTCGCGGCGAGGTGGCCCAGAGGGCGCTGGTGCGCAATGCGCTTCGCATGCGGCCCGACCGCATCATCCTGGGCGAGACGCGCGGCGCCGAGGCGCTGGACATGTTGCAGGCGATGAACACGGGCCACGACGGCTCGATGACGACCGTCCACGCCAATACGCCGCGCGACGCGCTGGCCAGGCTCGAAAGCATGATCGCGATGGCCGGCATCGACCTGCCGGCGAAGGCCGCGCGCGCCCAGGTCGCCTCGGCGATCGGCGTGATCATCCAGGCCAACCGCCTCAGCGACGGCACGCGCAAGCTGAGCAGCATCCAGGAAATCACCGGAATGGAAGGCGAGACCGTGACGCTGCAGGAGATCTTCGTCTTCAAGCAGTCCGGCGTCGGTCCGACCGGTGCCGTCGAGGGCTATTTCACGGCGACGGGCGTGCGTCCGCGCTGCTGGGACCGGCTCGTCACCCGTGGCATCAATCTGCCGCAATCCCTCTTCGATCCGATTCGGCGCGAAGTCTGAGGGCCACTGGCATGGACGTTTCATTTGTTCTGTTCGCGGTCGTGGCGTTCCTGGCGGTGGTGCTCGCGCTCGAGGGCGCCTACAACCTCTGGGCCTCCAGGCGGAGCCCCGAGGCCAAGCGCATCAGCGCCCGCCTCGAGGCCCTTGCCGGGGAGATATCGACGACGACCAGCATCGAGCGCTCACTCGGGCCGACGCGCATGCCGCGCCTGAATGCGCTGCTGGCGCGCTTCGGTGCGGGCCGGCGCATGCGTCGCTTCATCGATGCGTCCGCGATCGCGGTGTCGCCCGCCGAACTGATCCTGATGTCGATGGCGCTCGGCGCGCTCGGCCTGTTCCTGCCGGGGCTGTTCGGCAAGCCGATGATCTTCGGGGCGGTGCTGGGGCTGGGCCTGGCCGTGTTTCCCTGGTGGCGCGTTGCCAGCCGGCGCAACAAGCGGATCGAACGGATCGAGCGCCAGTTCCCCGAGGCGCTCGACCTGATGGGCCGGGCGATGCGGGCCGGCCACGCATTTCCCTCGGCGGTCAAGATGGTGGCCGAGGAGATGGCCGAGCCCCTGGGCCGCGACTTCCGCGTCCTGTTCGACGAGATGAACTACGGCGTGCCGACGAACGAGGCGCTCGCCCATCTGGCCGAACGCGTGCCGGTGCCCGACGTCAGCTACTTCGTCGTCGCCGTGATGATCCAGCGCGAATCGGGCGGCAACCTGGCCGAGCTGCTCGACAAGATCGCCGTCATCGTGCGCGATCGCCTGAAGCTGCTCGGCGACGTGCGCACGCTGTCCGCGGAGGGCCGCCTGTCGGCCATCATCCTCACCGCCCTGCCGTTCGGCGTCGGCCTCGTGGTCAACATCGTCAACCCCGAATTCATGGCGGTGCTGTTCACCGACCCGGCGGGGTTGCGCATGGTGGGCGTCGCCTTGTTCATGATGCTCTCGGGCATCCTGTGGATGCGCAGCATCATCCGCATCCGGGTCTGAAGGAGCGTGCCATGACCCTGATCCAGCTCGCATTCCTCGCACTCGTCTTCATCGTCGTGGTCGCCGGCTGCCTTGGCGTTGCGTCCATGGTGCGTCCGGATGCCGCGCGCCAACGCCTTGCGGGACTGGCCGTGCGCGACCCCACGCGGTCGCCAGGCAAGGAGCGGCTGCTGAAATGGGTCGCGACGGCGACTCGACCCATCAGCAGGCTCTCGATGCCCGAAGAGGGCTTCGAGAAGTCGAGCGTGAAGCTGCGCTTCGTGCACGCCGGCATCCGCGGCACGACGGCCGCCGCGGCCTTCTTCGGCGTCAAGACAGCGCTCACGCTCGGCCTGCCGCTGCTCGGCTTCGTGTTGCTGACCCTCGTCGGTTCGAGCCTGAAAGGCAATTCGCTGCTGCTGGCCATGCTCGCGCTGGCTTCCGCCGGCTACTACGGCCCCAACATGGTCCTGGGGCACATGGTGAAGACGCGGCAGCGCGAGATCTTCGAATCGTTTCCCGACGCGCTCGACCTGATGACCGTCTGCGTGGAGGCCGGGCTGGGCACCGAGGCGGCCATGATGCGGGTGGCCGACGACCTCCAGTTCAAGAGCCCGGCACTCGCCGACGAGATGCGCGTGGTCAACCTCGAGCTGCGTGCCGGCGCGGATCGCGAGCGCGCGCTGCAGAACCTGGCCATCCGTACCGGCGTCGAGGAAGTGGACGGCTTCGTGACGATGATCAGCCAGGCCGAGCGCTTCGGGACGAGCATCGCGGCGTCGCTGCGCACCCATTCCCAGATGCTGCGCACCCGGCGGCGCCAGCGCGCCGAGGAGGCCGCCGCGAAGATCGGCCTGAAGCTGCTGTTCCCGCTGATCTTCTGCATCTTTCCCTCGCTCATGGTCGTGCTGATGGGGCCGGCCATGATCCAGATCTACCGCGTGCTGCTGCCCACGATGAGCGGCAACTGATTCGCCGGCCCGCCGTCCTTCCAGGAGAACTTGCCATGCGTCACCCAGACAGGATTGCCCACAGCATCGACATCCCGCTTCCGTTGCAACCCTTCGAGCGCGTGTCGCGCCCGGTGGCGACGGGTCGACGCCTCGTCTCGAAGAACGGTCGGGCCCTGGCGCGCAAGGCCATTGCCGGCGCCGTCGTGATCGCGGCCACAGGGTGCGCCACGCACGACACGAACCCGACCCGGGAGTTCAGGATCGAGCCCGTGTTCAGCGTCACGCATTCGGTCCAGTCGGCCGCATCGAGCCAGGCCTACTACACGCTGGGCAAGTACTTCGACGGCCTGCAGGAATGGGGGCGGGCGGTCGATGCCTATCGCCAGGCCGTCTCTGCCGACACGAGCAACATCGAGGCCTGCAACGCGCTTGGCGTCGCCCTGGCGCAAGGGCGCCACTACGCCGAGGCCGAGTCGACCTTGCGTCAGGCGCTCGCGCAGGCACCGGAACGAACCCACATCCGCAACAACCTGGGCTACGTCCTGCTGCTGGAAGGGCGTCCGGCCGAAGCGATGCGGGAGTTGAAGACGGCCATCGCCCAGGACGGCAGCAGCGCCGTCGCCCTGGCAAACCTGCGCGAAGCCATGATGCGGGCGGGGGTCCGGGCCGAACCGGTCGTCGATGTCCCGGCGCCCATCCGCGAGACGCCCGGCGTGGCCACGTTGACGCTCGCCGCGTCGCCTCTGCAGTCGCTCGGCGTGCGCACGGGCGGCCCGATCGGCCTGGGCGCGAGCCCGCGCCCGACGGTCGCGGCGCGCGACGAAAGCGGCGGGGCCGTCGGCACAGCGCCGGAGACAGGGACATCGGCGGCGGGCACCGCGAACCCCCTGGGGACCCTGCGGCTCGAAGTCAGCAACGGCAATGGCGTGAACGGCATGGCCATGCATGTCGGGCTCTGGCTGGCGGCGCGTGGCATGACGACCGATCGATTGACCAACCAGCAACCGTTCGTTCAACACCAGACGGTGATCCAGTATCGCAGCGGCCATGAGGACGCGGCGAGGCGCCTGGCGACCCTGCTGCCGGCGAATGCGACGACCCAGGCGCTGTCCACGGCCAACCTGCGGAGCGATATCCGCGTGGTGCTCGGCCGCGATTGGGTGCCGCTCGCACCCTGCCTGGCCAGCACGGCGTGCAGCCCGGCGGCATCTACGGCGGCGGGCCCTGCGGCGATCACGGTGGCGATGGCCGTGCAAGGTGAGCTTGTCGCCCCGTCGGCCCAGGTCGCCCGCAAGCCCTCGGCGAACGGCCGATAGGCCCTCGCGCCGATTCAGCCCTTGAGCCCGGCAAGCACGTCCGCCGCCCGGATCGGAAGATCGCGCAGCCGAAGTCCGACGGCGTTGAAGATGGCGTTGCCGATCGCCGGCCCCACCACCGTGGTGGCGGGCTCGCCCAGGCCCACGGGCATCTCGGCGCTGGCGATGAACTCGACGTCCATCTCGGGCACGTCGCCCATGCGCAGCGGCGTGTAGCCGTCCAGGTTCGTGTCGGCGACCACGCCCTTGGTGAAGCGCGTGCCTTCGTGCAGCGCCATGCTGGCGCCCCACAGCGCGCCGCCCTG